>Ga0207131_1020_pt1 | contig 28370 bp, 21 predicted proteins | sample Alteio_BWMinHeat_13_FD_153557 | JGI IMG/M metagenome (GOLD analysis project Ga0207131, IMG submission 153557) | Enriched cells from forest soil in Barre Woods Harvard Forest LTER site, Petersham, Massachusetts, United States -... | ecosystem: Environmental > Terrestrial > Soil > Temperate forest >...
GAGTAATCGTCATTCCTACCGCGACCACTCCAAACGCTTCGCGCACCCACACTTTCAAAAGTCATCGATGACGTTTACAGAGTCAATTTAAATTACATCTTGCAAAGAAGATTATGTTGTAAAACATTATGTTTTTTTGCATAATACATTCGAGGGATTATGGAATTTATTGACAGAAAGCAAGAAATGAAGCGACTCAATCGACTGACTTCTTCTGAAAATGGAGGACTTGCAGTTATTTGGGGAAGAAGGAGATTGGGTAAAACGCGTCTTCTTCTTGAGTGGTCGCAAAAACATAAAGGAATTTATTTTACCGCAGATGAGTCATCGCCAACCTTGCAAAGGAAATATTTTTCTTTAGCGATAGATCAAATACTTCCTGGATTTTCCTCTGTAGAGTATCCTGATTGGCCATCACTATTGCTTAGATTTGCAAAAGATGCCTTTCAAATAGGTTGGAGAGGTCCCTTAATTATTGATGAGCTTCCTTATATAATTGCTGCTTCGCCTGAATTTGCCAGCGTATTGCAGAAATTTGTTGATCATGAAGCAAAAAATATGAAATTGATAATTGCATTGTGCGGATCAAGCCAAAGAATGATGCAAAGCGCCATATTAAATGCTTCATCCCCTTTGTATGGCAGAGCAAATGAAATCATAAAGTTGACACCCATTTCCGTTGGATACATGGGAGAAGCGCTAGAGCTCAAAAACCCAATTGAAATCATTCAAGCCTATTCAATTTGGGGAGGCATTCCTCGTTATTGGGAACTTGTTAAAAATCATCATGGTTCTTTTATTGAGAACATCGATCACATTGTATTGGATCCTATGGGAGCTTTAAATGATGAACCGAATCGTTTATTGCTTGAAGATGGATCGATCAATTTAAGACCGATTTTAGATGCGATAGGATTAGGTGCTCATCGATTATCTGAAATTGCAGCGAAGATAGGGCAGCGGGTAACCTCTTTTTCAAGGATGATTCAACGCTTGCTAGAACTCGATTTAATTGAAAAGGAAATTCCTTTTGGCATCCTCGACCATCATTCAAAAAGAACTCTTTATAAAATAAAAGATCCCTTTATTCGCTTCTGGTTCGAGGTTGTTGCTCCACAACGAAGTTTCTTTTCACAAGCTTCGCCAAAGCATCGACAAAGGCGTCTAAAGGAATCCTTGCAAAAGATTTTGTCAATATCATGGGAAGATATATGCAGAACCTCGATACCTTTTTTACCTTTACAAGACGATTTTGGTAAGGCAAGCCGTTATTGGCATGGAAATGGGCCTGAATGGGATATTATTGCAGAATCAGTTGATGCTAAAACTTGGTTGATTGGAGAGTCCAAATGGGTTGATAAAATGCCCACAATACAGTGGGTCTACAAGACAATCGAACAGCTGAAGAATAAAGGAATTCCAAAGATTGATCGTAAAGCGAATTTACAGATTATCTATGCATTATTTATACCTAAGAAACCTCCCCATCTGAAATTACCTGCAAATGTTAAGGTTTTCGACGCAACAGATATATTAAATGTCGAATCATAACTTCATTTCGAATTTGCAGGCAAAGTATTCTGATTCTCTATAGGAAAGGTTGTGTTAGCCGCAATCTGCAGCTCGCGCCAATAGCCGCGGTCGAACCAACCTATGCTTCCATTCCAAAAGAAATAAAGAGTAATAATCCCAAAAACCGGCCAAAATATATAACTAAAAGTCAAAAATTTGGGTACCTTGGCATCGTAGGTTGCTATACCTGGATCCCCATAAAGTTCGAGCTCCCCATCGCCATGCGAATCTTCTATTTTTTCTTTTTCTTCGTGCGGCATGACTGCTCTCCTTTCTTATTTCTAACTCATCTTACGGACCGGGAGCAGCATTTGGGCTGAGCCAAAGCCTCGGGGTTGAAAGATTGCAAAAGGGTCAATATCAAGAGAGATATTGACCATTTTGCAATCTTTCAACCGCGAGAGCTTTCGCTTCAGCCCAAATGCTACTCCCGGTCCGTAAGGTGAGTTTCTAATTCTTCCATCATCTGAAACTTGGGACCCTCGTCCATGTCCAAACGTTCCTTTCTCCACAAATACAAAAAAATGAGAAAAGCACTGCCCACTAGTGAAATCACGAGGGCATAATGAAGGAAATTGCCGTAAACCCCTATGCCATCCACTATAGCAACAATTTTCATGGTAATTTCCTCAAACCTTCTATAATTTCTTTCGTCTTGATCGGGTCTTTTCCTTGCCACCATGCTTGTGTCGGAGGTGTTATACGGGTTCCTTTTGTCATCATATACTGATAAATCGCTTCAAATTGATAATTTGGAATACCAATCGCACTGCTTCCTGTTCCACGGGGATCATTATCAAAAAAATGCTGAAATGCAGGCATGATCGAACCGGCACTTGCTGTTTTGGGCGCCCAAAAATGAGCTTTATGCCAATCCCGACTCGGTCTTTTAACTCCAACTCTGGATATATCTGGCCCAATCCGACGGGTTCCTGGAAACGTAATTTTCTGATAGATGAATTCGTTCGCCGACGAGGGAGGTGCCGGAAATGAATCTGATCCATTTACAACTACATCTTCAATCAAAGTTCGCGTCTGATCAGTATGACAATACCAACACCCTTCAATCGCATAAATCTGCTCTCCCAATTCGATGAGCTGCTTCCGAGAATAAAATCCCATCATCGGAGAGGTAAGTTCTTGCAGATCCTTAACGGGACGTCCTTTGCTGTCGTACCGCCATCTCATCCCTTCTCCATAGTGAACCGGAATAATGCGGAATTCCCGGGGATTCTGTACATAAATAACTCCATAATCCTTATGAAATTTCTGTTTAGGTTCGCTATCCAGAATAATAAAATTCTCGTCGATCCAATCTTGTATAATTCCACCTGAAGGATCGATGGCAAATGCTTCTTCGACCTTAGGGTCATATAACTCTACAAATTGATATTTGATTTTTGCCACTTCTTCTTTGGTAGCAGTGGCATGATAGGCGATCCAGTCCTCTTGCATCTTCTTTTGAAGGTGTACTGCTTTATCAACCATTTCCCCTTCCGGATCCCGGATCATCAACAGGCGTGAAGTGAGCTTCAAACCATTTTCATTATACCGCGAGACGTATTGCTCTAAATCGGGAGTGGTAATAATCCTTAAATTACCCGTTTCCTTAAAAGCTAGCAGTGTGTTTCCTTGTCTGATATGGTTTACGTACTGGAGTTCTTTTCCTCCGCTAGAAGCGCTACTCATGTAGTAATTGGGATCGGCTACCTCATACATTTGTACCTGAAATGGACTTGAGGGGCTCGTCCAGGTATCATCGACAAACCTGGGAGCAATCAGAACAACGATGACAGAAAAAGAAAAAAGAAAAATAATTCCTATAATTACCAAAATTGCTGAGCGGTCCAATTTGTGTACAAAGGGATTATGTCCTCGATGCTCTTCTTCGTGGGACTTTTTTTTAATCTCGCTCATAAATAGGCTCCCGCTTTCTGCGGTGTTTCTTGCGTAGCTGGTTGCTTGAGAACGATAGTGTTGTACATATTAATCACAAACAAAATATTGCCCAAAAGAATAATGACTCCGCCGATCGCTCTTAAAATCCACCAAATCCTTGTCTCAGCAACAGTTTGCACAAAAGGCATATGGGTTAGGTTGCTATGAAATTCAGCATACGAACTTCCGTTGGCCCAATTTGCCCACATTAATCCCTGCAAAAATCCCCCTACCCAAAGGGAGAACAGGAAAAGCACGCTCCCCCACAGATTCAATGCGAAATGCCAATCTGCAAGTTTGCTGGACCACAAGGGTTTGTTGGTCATAGCGGGAATTGCTTGATATATTCCTGCAATGGCAAAAAAAGTGAACGTTCCATAAAGAGAGATATGTGCATGGCCAATCACCCAATCCGTTTTTGAAGTGATTTCGTTAACATTGCGCAAGGCCATCAGAGGCCCCTGAATGCAGGTAATAAGATAAAAGATATTTCCCATCATCAAAAAGCGAATAGGTGCGCTTTGAAGATATTTGGACCAGTCTTTTTGCAAGGTCGCAAATAGATTGTATACAACCGTCCAAACTGGAATAAAAAGCCATAGAGAAAAGACAATTGAGGTTGTTTGCAGCCATTGTGACATCGGCCCATGTATTTGGTGATGAGTCCCTATCCAGGCATAAATAAAAGCAATTGACCAGAATCCTATCATTGATAACCGGTGGCTATAGATGGGGGTGTTCGCCAATTTGGGTAAAAAGTAATAGGCCGTAGCCAGACCCATCGGAGTATAGATCAACCCTACAAGATTGTGAACGTAAAACCAACTGGCGTTGACACGTGACATCCCTTCGGGAAGCCAAACTATCATAAAGTTCCCGACTAGAACAGTAAATGTCGTCCATATGAGCGTTCCCATGCTGTACCAAAGAGAGACATATAATTTTTCAAAACGTCGATTAAAGATCGTCATAAAAAAATTGACTACTAACATGATCCAGCTGACGGCAAAAAGAAATTTGATAGGAATCCAGGAGATCCACATTGGGAGTTCAGCATATTCCCAGCCCCAATTCGTGCCCCATGGAAAGGAATTAGAACCGATAATTAATGAAAACCACCAAATAGCTCCTGCCCAAAGGGCTAGACGTGGACTCCACAATGAAATGCCGCATAATCGGGGAATAAAATATAGCATCAACCCAATATTGACAGAAAGCAGCCATAATAATGTCACAGTGCTGACGTGGACAGGTCGGACCCGTCCGAAGTGTATGTATTCTCCAGAAAAATAATCGGGGAATACGAAGGTGTTAAAAGCCATAAATACCCCGACAGTCATGCCAATGACCATGAATAAAATCGCGGGATAAATAAAAAGTTTTACTGCCCTGTCATCGTAAGTTGTCATTTTTTTTCTCTTTTCCTGAATCTATGATTTTTTCTAGCTTAATTAGTTCTGAATTGATTCACAATATTGGCTTCTTCCTCTGCCAAACGCAAAGCTTCCTCTGTATCAGTAATAAGTTTTGCTCTGATCTTTTTATAGCCATCAAGCTCTAAGCGATTATTGCTAAGTTCTTCTCTTTGCTGGGAGGAGGCGATTTTGCCTTCTATCACTTGGCGATGCCTTTCCAATTCTGCGATTCGATGATCTAATTCTTCTACAACATGTTGTCTTGCAATTCGGACGTTCAACTTGCTATTATCACTAAAGTGATTGATAAGATGCTGTCCCTGCAACTCGAACCTATTTCCATTAGAATGAATGAGGTCGATATAATATTGCCAGGCGGCATCAGAAAGGTCTTTGCCTGCTAATCCCATTCCTATTTGATAATAAAGTTCGCGCTCACTCTTCAATTTCAGCTTAATACTGTTAAACTGCTGGTCGAGTTCGAGTATCTTATTGATCTGTTTTTCCACATCGAGTATTTGCTGATATATTGGAAATGCGGTTTGTGGATTTTCTTTACCCTGCTCAATTTGAATTTCCACTTCTGCCTGCTTTGCATGCAGATTACTCAGCTGTTCTTTAAGTATATTCATTTTTTTATTTGATTCTATGCGTGCACTTTCAACAATAAATTGTGGGTTCTCAAATGCCTGATACAATGCTTCCAATAATTTATTTCGCTGCTCTTTCTCTTTGGTCAGTGATCGAATGAAAATCACAAGTTGCATTCTTTGAGTCTCATTCGTCAAATCGCCCCAAGGCGTCATCGAAGTGCCAGGTATACCAAATTTGATGGAGCGCAATAGGCGTAAATCATCTCGCGAGTTAATCCAGTCCAAATTGGTCAGCATCCTGGGTTTTGCCTCCTTCATCGCCTGTGAACGTATCCCAGTTCCATCGGCTTCATTTCCATGGCAAACGGCGCAGTTCAAAAGAAAAAACTTATGTCCCTCCTCGATATTCTCAGGAGTGTAATATTTTTTCTTAATGTAATAACTTAACTCATTTTCATGATTGGGGTTAGGGACAACATCAAAAAAAGAAGTTAAATTTTCTGGTGTATATTGCCATTTGGGAACATCAGACGATTGGCGGATGATTTGTCCGCCTGGTAAACCAGTAAACAACCAATCAACCAAAAATTGGATCTCCGATTCATTCAATATAGGAATCCCTTTGGAAATTTTCTGGATATCGGCAGATTTGTCCGAAGCAACCATATTCCAGGGAGGCATGGGGGTGCCTTTAATCCCGTGAGCGATTGACTCGATCGCTTTATCTTTTGTCAAATTACGTAAAAATTCGGGATTGTGAAGATTTTTTGGAATGGGGTAAATCCATTCAGCAATGATACCATTGCCGATCATTCCCACTCCATGGCATTGTGAACAAAGCATCTCATATGTTTCGGCAGGGTCGAACCCACGATTATTCCAAATTTGACGGATGGCATCGCGATTCCTTACAGCTAAAACATCAAGCATATGTGTAAGGGCATAGAATTTAGTATCGTCAAATGGAAAGACAGGCATGAGCGAGCGGGGAACGTGTGCAGGAGGATTGCGGAAATGCTCCATAAGCCATTCGTCAGTTCGGCTTATCCCCGACCAATTCAGATGTGGGCCTATTAATCGTCCAAACCCGTATATTTGGATGTACATCATGAGTACCCGATGGATTCGCTCCTTATAGGCCTCGTGTTCTTTTTGAAGTAAGGCAACTTTAACAGGATCATTTTCCTTTTTCATTAAATCGCTATAGTAGTCATTTTTAGCCCTTAAGGCATATCGAAAAGGGGAATAGAGTGATTCTATTGAATCAGGATATTTTTGACCGATTTCTTCAAGGATTGAATTCTGCCTGACATCCCCAACAATTCGTCTATCAATTTCCAAGGCATTGTTATCTACGGCTGCGACGATTTCTGAGCCTGGCAAGTCTTCATCATAGTAAGAATAGTGCACGACTTCGGGAAATAATTTTCTGAACCATTGCTTCTGCTCGTAGAGTTTATCAAAAGACTTGTCAGAATCTTTTTCTACGGCAAAACCCACATTCGATTCGAATCCTTGCAGCCGATGACAGGCGGCACAGCCTTGTGTAGCAAAAACTGTCATGGAATATCGGAGATCATACATTTGTGCAGGAGACACCGGTTTTTCAAAATCTACCTTGCGACCAGTTTCCCAAGTTTGTATCCCGGATTGATAATCCGTTTTGGACACGGCACGATTGCCTCCTTTCAAAGAAAGGAGGAATGTCATAATGTCCGCAAGTTCTTTGGTGTCGAAATGCATGTTAGGCATCGTCGATGTGGGTAAATCGGCTTGCGGCCAAACAAGCTTTCGCTTTAAGAACCAGGGATAACTTAAACCCGAGCGCGTCAATTCGGGGCCTACGCCTCCTCTTGAAAATCCCGAAATGCGGTGGCAGGCATAGCAAGCTTGAGAAATATATAAATTTCTTCCCCGTTGAAAGTCGCGCGTTAATTCGTCGACATCTGAAACTAAAGCGGTCATCAATTTCTGATCCTTTGCGGCGTTAGAAAACGATTGTTCAGCTTCTTCGGAATGGCGCATAAGGTCCTGATTATAGTCAAGCGAGGTGGCTTTAGTAAACAAGATCCCTTTGGCATCAAGATCATTTTGATGCAATTTTAAAAATGGACCAACTCCCTTTTCACCCTCGCTGCGATAGACATTTTCAATGGCGTTGACAAGATTGATTGAACCCAAAAGATTAATGAGGTCGGTATCTAATTTTTCTAAAATATTATTTATTGCCTTTTCACCCTCTGGCAGACCTTTGGAAGCTTTTTGCAAATAATGAATTTGCGCTGCCAACTGTTCTTGTTTTTGAGCGGGGAGAGAATAGTTGGATACCATTTCGTTAAGTTTATGAATTGTCTGATCGATTCCTTCGTTCTTAATCATGGCCTTTAATTGAAGCAAATCTGTCAATGATTGCCTTTCATTATTGTAGGCAGTTTCCAGTCTTTGAACTTTTTCTTGGTGCATTAAAGCCATATTTGAAAATGAAGTGTCGGCATCCGATATTTTTACGTCTGATGTCAAATGGCATTGCATGCACTTTGCCTGAATGAGTGCACCTACATAGATGGGCTCTGTTTGAAAGATTAATTTATCGCCTGGTTTGTGGTTGAAAACACGGGCAAATTTGGGATCATTTCTGGAATCTGGTTCAGTAAAATAGGGAGAAATAATCTCCTCCTCGATTTCATACTGGCCATCAAAAACGGGTCCATGGGCTTTATCGGTGACGAGACCGCGGCCGTTTCCATTATGGCAGGATGTGCATCCATATTCTTCTATAGGGTGAAATTGGAATGGGTAAGTCTCATTACCCATAAGAGGATGCATAACCAGGATTTTAGTAACGTCGTATACATTGCCATTCACGTGTGCCGTTTTTAAAGATTCGTATTTATTTGCCTGTTCAAGCCTTTGATGGGCAACATCTGACTCTCCATGATTGCGGAGTTGTTTGAGCACTTTTTCATCACGAAGTTCTGCAATTTTTTCATCGAGTTTTTGCCAAATGAACTCTTCGTTTGGAATTTGAAGCGGATGCCCGTTAGAATCCCTCACAATATTGCCATTCAGGTCATAAGCAATTTTGGTTGGCGAAAAATAAGGAATTTGTAAGGCAACATGGCAGGAGGTACAACGGTCAATGGTGGCGGGGCCACGATCTTCGCGCTCTATAACAATTTGTTTGATTCCTGATTGGAATGGTGGTAACGGTGTGTGTGTATATGTGGAACGGAATTCTTCCAATGCGAGGTAATCGTTTTGATAAATTTTGTATTCGGGGAAAATCTCTCGATAAAGAAATGCGCTAAATAGTGCGGCGACAAGGAGGCCGGATATGATCAAAAGGATTTGGGCTTTATCTCCACGCATGCTGTATCTCTATCATCAGCTATTTCCTGTCAGCCTCTAATGCCTTGCAAAATTTTCCGTCCAGGGCCACATCCATCCCCAGTTTGCCCCTCTGAAATATGTTCCAATGATGATTAGAATGCCCTGCCAGGTCATAAACAAAGTGTAAAAGAAGATTGCAAGGTAGCGGCTTCTGTGGAACCAAACGCCTTCGCCATGCGGATTGCGATCCAGATAAGGGATGGACATCAAGCCGAGAACAATGAGGGTTGGGATACCGACGCCGCCCCAGAAAGCATTATAAGCGACCATTTCTTGTAAACCCAAAAAATACCAGGGAGCTTTGGAAGGGTTTGTCGGTTTTGCTGGATTTGCAGGTTCTTCGAGAGGTGCATTGATGAAGGACAAAGCGAGAACGACGGCAGTAGTTAAAAGGAAAACCAGGAGTTCTGCTCGAAGCAGGTGAGGCCAGGTAAAGACAAAATTATAAGGGCCCTTATCGACAGTGGGGCAGGTTCCCCGGACGAGCTCCATGAGACCATAGGTCCGTTTTACGCCAGGTGCAAACGATTCTTTTGTGTCCGACCTCTGGACGACCCTATAGGGAGCGGGTCTGAATTTGTCTGGAGGGCGCGAGAGGCCGCCATCTTTACGAATACGCCAGAAATGGATTCCGATAAGTGTTCCTGTGATTAATGGAAGGACTGCGACATGAAGGACATAAAACCGGATTAACGCATCCTGGCCTACGACGGTGGAAGCGAGAAGCATGACGCGATTTACATTGTATTCGAAACCGGGGAGGTTGGGTACATAACCGGCGATATTTGAGCCGACGGTGATCGCCCAGAAAGCTAACTGATCCCAGGGAAGGAGGTAACCAGTGAAAGAGAGGACGAGGGTTAGCACCATTAATGTGACTCCGATGACCCAGTTAAAGCGTCTTGTTCCCTTGTAGGATCCCGTGTAGAAGACCCTGGACATATGCAGGAAAACGAAAAGAACCATGAGATGTGCGCTCCAACGATGCATATTGCGGTACATCATGGCGAAAGGTGTTGTATCCTGCCAGTCCTTCATGATGTCGTAGGCGCGATCTTCTGCTGGAATATAGTAGAACATGAGGATGACGCCAGTGAATGTGAGGAGAAGGAATAGGCTGGTGGTGATGGCGCCCAGGCCGAGAGTATAAAATGGATCAAGCGAATGTTTGTGACATTTAACTGGATGAAAATGAAGGAAGAAATTTTTAAAGATAATTTCGGAACGGTCGACATCATTATTGGGATAATTATGGCGAAAAATTGAGCGGAGAAACATGGAAGGGAGATTTGCTAAGTATTCTCCCCAGGTTTCCCGTCTTCTTCCTTGGAATTGCGCCATATATCTTATGCCTGTAGCGTAAAAAGTTTAGTTTTCAATATGAGGATGAAGTAATTAAAAAGTTTTTAACATTTTTTACCATCGATGTAAATATTATTTTTCTAGGAAAGGTAATCTCTTGAATGCGGTATACCTGGACTAATATAAAAAGCCAAAATAATGTAAGGGCAGAACGTTTCCATGGGGAAAAAGAATGTCATCCTTGACAAGGTAAGCCGTTTGAGCGGTTTCTCGGATTTGGCGTGAGTTCTTTTTCTTTCCTCCAATCTCAAATATATTATTCTCTACTGAAAAATCTCCAACTTTTGAATAGAAGACCTCTTTTCCGGCATCCACCACTGACTGAAAGAAAAACAACTCTCGTTCTATACCTTTGGTTGCTTGTCCACCAGTGAATTTCGCTAAAGCATATAGCAAAGTAGTATTGTTCAAGAAGATTTTGGCAGGCTTCCGAATACTAATGGCTCCTCCCTCCTTAGGATATATAATCCGAATCAGTCCGACATCGTTCAAGATTTGCAAATAGTGAGCGGCCGTTTTATGATCAATCCCCAGGTGCTTGCCTAAATTATTAGTGTTTATCTCTCCAGGCGGAATATTTGATAGATAGGAAAGTATTTTTTTGAAATATTGAAGATTCGATGTATTCAAATGATAGTAGTTAGCTATGTCTTCATAAATTGTTTTATCGACAATTCTTCTCAATTTCTCGTAATAAGTTAAAGAGTTTTCTGCGAGAAATGGATAGTATCCCCGTTCAAGATAGTTTTGAAAAACAGTTTTTAATCTATCAATTTTTCCGGGATTGGTCTCTTTACCTGAGATGAGCTTGTCCCAGGCAATGGGATCCCATTTTGTGCTCCCATGAAAGTTTAGATACTCTCTGAAAGACATGCCCTTAAGGTAATAGAGAACAGCTCTTCTTGACAGGTCATAACTGCCGTGTACCAAATCAAGCATCGAACTACCCGAGAAAACAACGTGCAATTTTGGGAAGGAATCGTAAATATTTTTGAGCTCTTGGTTCCAATTGGCATACTTGTGGATTTCATCGATAAAGATGATCCGATATCCCCCATTTTTGTATAAATCTGACACAAATTCGAGGAGGGTTAGCGAGTCGAAAAAAACAGAATCTGCACTGAAATAAAAAGTTACTTTATTTTTATATAGCTCATTTTTGATATACTGAAGAAGGAGTGTCGTTTTGCCTACGCCTCTCGGGCCAATAATGCCGGTTAGCCTGTCTTTCAATCCGAAAAACGGATACAAATAGCGTTGAGTGGTGATCTCAAGCTCATCGATGAGACGGTGATAAGTTTCAATAAGAAATTCAATCATTGGAGTCTATTCCCTAAATTTAACTTAATTTAGGGAATAGACTCCAAAAAATCAAGTAAATTTGAGAATCTGGGCCCACAATTGCTGTGGCAGCAGCCTAGACTCAGTTGCGTTACGCACTGGAAGCTCCGTAGTCCTTGCGTGACCGAGACCTTCGCGGTTTTTAGACTTGTGGGTGCGATTCTATGATGTGCATGATCGCTGAGCGGCTTGATAGGCAGGATATTTAAGATCATCCTCTTCTAAGTCTCGAATTGGTTATGACTATGGCTTAATCATTGAGGTAGATGTATTGCCGTTTCTATAATCGAGGTAATCATGAAGGACTTGAGCATGATCGAAAGCGAGCTCATTCCAGGGAATATCTTCTACTTTCACAACAAATGCTTTAGCCGCATCATCGCCAGCAGCTGGTAAACTAAAGGCCTTGGCCAGATGTGCCACCTCAACAGAATGATGTCTAAAATCACGTGATGGATCTGAATAAACGTGAAACTGTCTTAAGTCTTTTAACTCAAGATTGACCTCTTCCATCATTTCTCGCCTTACAGCGTTCTCTACTGTTTCTCCATATTCGACTTTGCCTCCTGGAATGGCTTTTCCAAATGGAGCTTTCCCTCTTTCAATGAGAACAATTCCTTGGAATTGATCATGATTGTATATCTCAATGATGGCTGTGGTTGTAAGAATGGGTGGTTTATGAGTTGCCTTCACTGGTTCATCTTCATTAGCTTCTATGGCTACAATGGGAGCTAATAAAATTAAGAAATAAAATAAAAATTTATTGTGAGTTTTTGTCATTGTTTTTTCCTTTTTAGTCGAGTTGTTTAGCTTGCAAAGCAAGTTGTTGCCATCTTGATTCAAAATCCTCTTCTGAAATCATTTTCGATGGATATTTCTGAGCCCCAGTGTAATGCAATCCATGGTACTTAATGGGTTTATCAAGCTTTTGAATTGCAGCTTCCAAACTTTTCAGATTATCCTCGCGGTCGTCAATAGCGACGATTATTTCCGGCGATAGTTTGGTTTTTTCAATAAATGATAAAAGGGCATCTCCCTTTGAAACGACTGTTCCATTCACAAAGAGAATTCCATTAAGGTAATTCGAATAATATCCACGATAAGAAGCTAAATTATCAAACATGAGCGGCGCTTTATAGGGGGCGGATTCAGAAAAATCGATTCCTAGACATCGCAAACTATTGATACGCCATTGTTCCATGTTTTTGATCGTTCCAAAGGATCCTGTCAAGTTGGCCGTGAGCGCCATGGCAGGAATTCCTTTCTGAATAATCTGCTTTAACAATTGAGGGGTGGAATCGTCGATCAGTACCGGATCAGAACTAATGGTCATCAGACTCAAAAACATCATTTGCTTTTCTGGTGGCACTTCTTTCATAATCCGTTTGGAAATAGTTCCAAAACGCTTCATATTTGCCATTTGGAAAGCCGGATCTTTCGGTTGAACTAAAACCATATCGACATCGAAAATGACCAATGTTTTCGAATCAGCATTAGCGAGATATTCAAATACTTCTTTCATATCGTTTATTTGTTTGATCTCTGCATGACATGAAAAAGCCAATAGTGTCATCAAAATCGTTAAATAAAATTTTCTCATATATTTACCATTGTTCTAAGGTAGTCAGGCCGTCCCGGCCTGATGATCGGTTAAGTTTGAGTGTAAGGTCATCTCAGTCTGCTTTTCATTTAGGCCGAAACGGCCTGACTACCTTATTGTCCAATCTATTTCTGTCATGATTTAATTGTATGTCAGAAAATGACATATTTCCTAGGTTAATATTTCATTGCATTTTTATAGCCTTCTAATGTGAAATGAACTTTTAAGGAGAAATTGAATGTTTTACAAATTAGCAATTCTCACGTTGATGAGCCTAACATGTCAATTATACGGTAAAGTTGATGAATCCTGCCTACCACAAATGGATACAGTTTATAATCAAAATATTGGGAAGAAAGTCAATACGAAGCAAAAAGAAAGCATGCAGAATGCTATACAACACTTAGATCAAAAGCTTCGGGTGATGACCTATAACATGCTTTATAATGAAAAGTCAGCCGAAGCTCTTTTGCCCGAGAAATACCAATGGAATGCGCGAAAGCCCCGTTTATTAGAGTATTTAGCTTTTGCAAGGGCAGATATTATTGGCAGCCAGGAATTACAGGAAGATCAGATTCAAGAAGTCATGAGTGTGGTGGGAAATGACTATGTCTATTATGGAATTAAAACACGCGTAAATGAGGGAAGAACGGATACGAATGCCATTTTCTTCAATCCCAAAAGACTAGAACTTATTGAATCTAAAACTATACCCTATGAAAATGAAATGGGTGATAATGCATTCACTTATTGTCGTTTTAAAGATAAAGTCACTAACAAGTCCTTTTCGGTGATGAACACAAAGTTAACCTGGGGGAATACGGAAAGAAGGCTTACAGAAGCTTCTCAGATCAGTGAGTTTGCAAATTCTTTACCTTCGAATGAGCCCATTTTAGTGATAGGCGATTTCAATTTATTCCCATTTACGGAACATAAAAACAATCTTTTCTTCGATGGGACCTTTATTAAAAAAGTTTTAACACAACATAATTTAGAAGATGCAAGAAATAATTCTATATTCGGATATTTTGGTCCTCTATGTTCGATCACCAATTCTAAAAAAGATCTGAGCCCATTTATAGGCCCTGAGCTTACAGGATTTATCCTAGATCATATTTTAGTGAATGATCGAGTAGAAGTTATTTCTTATGGAATTGATGTAGCAAAGGTCAATGGAGAATTTCCTTCCGATCACTTTCCAGTGATTGCCGATGTTTTTTTCAAAGAATAGAGAATTGCCGTCTTTTAACTCACGCATCGGAAGCGGCATTTGGGCTGAGCCAAATGCCTCGGGGTTGAAAGATTGCAAAAGGGTCAATATCAAGTTGATGAGCAGTTGCAATTTTTAGATCAAATTATCAGTAATGAAGCTGCTTACTTCTTATGGAAAATTGCTTTGAATAAGAAATTATCTTATTCTTTTGGCTACGACATGATAAACATGCCAATGTTTCATTTTACCATCAGCACAGGGGATAAGCCCATCTTCAATTTGTAGGTATTCAATAATGAATTGATCCTCAAATAGCTTTAGAATATTTTCATATGAATGAATGGTTAAATCTGGATTAATCGCCCATTCATCTTTTTCTCCAAAAAATTGCCCAGAAAAACGTCCACCTATAGATAATTGCTCTGTAATCATTTTCCAACACTTGGGAAAGTCTTGAGGGTTGCAAAAAGGTAGACTATAACTAGCATTAATAAGATCTAGCTCATTAGGAAGTATCATCTCGGAAAAATGGCTTGTTATTACCTCAAGGTTATTAAGAAATGAAGAGTCTACACGGTTCAAAATAATATCAATTGCAAGTTGCTCTGCATCTATAGCTAATACATTCCAGCCTTGTTGCAGCAAAAATAAAGCATCCCTACCTGTGCCAGCACCAAGATCTGCAGCCATACCTCCTATTTTGTTTTCTAGCTTAAAGTACTTTTGTGCCAACAATAAAGTTCTGTGTGGGTCACTTATATTTAATGTATTCTGATAATAGTTTTCCCATGTTTTAGATTCTGTTGCATAGATGAGCGATGAAAAATTGAAGACAATGCTAAAAATAGCGCATTTATTAAACACAAAATCCTCTTCTAAAAGCATCCCGTCAGCTATTTCCTGTCAGCCTCTTCAAACCGTGAACCAGGCTTCATCCCAATCTAGCGTTGTCTTCGATTTGTCCACCATCAGGTCCCCTGATGCTGCTTTGAATACCTTAAAATAGACCAAAGGCAAGGGAGCCGGACCGCCGGTATTTCTCCCATGCCGGTCGTAGGTCGACCCGTGGCAAGGGCAGGAATATCCTGTCTCCACCATATTGACCGTGCAACCCAGATGTGTGCATACTCCTGTCTGAACCCGGACCTTTCCTGCCATGGTTTCTATAAACACTTTTTGTTTTGGATAAAATACTTTTCCTTCCCTGGATAAAATATCCTCAGGACGCCCTATCGAAAAAACACCTGGAGGAATTTTCATCGCATTAGGATATAAGAATCCCACTACCGAAGCACCTACCAGCTGTCCAGCACCAATTAAGCAGGCTCCCACCCCCATAAGGGCCAAAAAGGAGCGCCTTGATATCTGAGGATCTTTATCATCGGGATCCACATTTAACGTATTTCTATATTTTGGCATTTTTTATCACGTTTTTTAATTATCGGGATTGTCTTCCCGGAATATTTGATACTTTACTGACTCATCGTCGTCAAATTGTCCCCTGCGCAAATAGAAAATATATATTCCCAATCCGCACAATGCAGCAGCTATGGAACCAAAGATCATCCAAAACATCGCTTTAACCTATCCAACGAAATGAATAATTCATCACATCCATGGTCACAGCCTGGGTGGGGCATTTTTCAGCGCATAATCCGCAGCGGATGCAAACATCCTCGTCTTTAAGCATAGCAGTGCCCATTTGCGCCAATTCTTCGTCATCCATTGTCGATGAATCGACTCCATAAAAATTATCCACTGCACGCCGCAATTGGCCGTCGCCTAGATCAAGATGCAGTTTACTGATAGGAACCTGCTTCAGGCAATTGCATGGGCATACATCTACACATCCATTGCATTTGATGCAAAGCTCTCCATTAAACACTGGAGAGATGTGGCATTGCAGGCAGCGATTGGCCTGTTCATGCGCTTCATAAGCCGTATAGTTGTTTTCCACCATGTTATCATTCTTGATCCTGACTTGCGTTGGCTGCATGGTAGGAAGTGCCCATTTCGTCCGGAGATAAGTCTTATCGCGCATGGGTGGAATTTCAGTAAATTCGCCCACAAATTCCATGTAAGGCTTTGTGCCACGTAAATCGCTGTCAATCGAACGGGCCGCTTCCTGTCCATGGCGTATCCCCGTAATAAAAAGAGCGGGACCAAAAGCGGCGTCGCCTCCCGCATAAATTCCTTTTACTGTTGTTCGCCCTGATTCGCGGTCGGTCTTGATGACACCTCTTTCCATTTTCAGCTGATCCTTTTTATCCCACCCATCGAATATGGTGAGGTCCATCGCTTGTCCAATCGCCAATGCAATAGTATCGCATGGGATGACATATTGGCTGTCAGGAACAAATTTGGGGGCAAATTTTCCGGTGTGGTCAAACAGGGAATAAATCGGTTGGACGCGCAAGCCGCATACTTTTCTTTCGGAGTCCCGTTCAACCGCTATAGGACCAACTCGATTGATAATTTTTATTCCCTCTTCCATACCATCTTCAATTTCAAATTCATCGGCTGTTTGTTCGTCTCGAGCCTCCAGGCACACCATCGTGACTGTTTCAGCCCCATTCCTGACCGAAGTGCGTGCCACATCAAAAGCAACGTTACCTCCTCCGACCACAATGATATGCTTCCCGATTTTCCAAGGTTCATCCACGCAGCGGACCCGCAGGTAATCGATACCGCGTATTATATCTGGCGCGTCTGCGCCTGGGATGGGAAGATCGCGCGATTTCCAAAGTCCTATTCCAATAAATACAGCGTCATAGCGCTGCATGAGCTCCGTCATCGTGATATCGCGGCCCACCTTCATGTTGTAATAGATTTTTGCTCCCAAATGCTCAATGGCGGCACACTCATTAATGACTATCTCATTTTTTAAGCGATAGGAAGGAACACCATAGACAAGCATTCCTCCGGGCAGGCTCATCATTTCGTAAACGTCAACGGCATAGCCGAGGCGGAGCAAATCGTGCGCACAAGTTAACGAAGCAACTCCTGCCCCTATACAGGCCACTTTTAAACCATTGGGTTGAGGATGAGTGGAACCTCGAGCAAAACTGTATTCAAGGGATTTTATATGAGCTTCTCTGGATAGGCCGAACCATTCATCCAAATATCTTTTCTGGGCCCGGATCGTCAAAGTTTTGTCCACCCTATCGCGCCGGCAAGTCACTTCGCAAGGCGCTCCGCAAATCATTCCACAAATGGATGCAAATGGGTTTGGTCCTCTCGCTATCTTATAGCCTTCCAGGAGATTGCCTGCATGTAAAGCAAGCATATATCCCCTGCCGTCAGTTTTGACGGGACAGCCATCTCTACAATCGATTTGCCTGATAAAATAATCGAGATCGGGAATCGTTACGTCATAAAGCTCCCGATAACATTCGACAAGTTTTTTATGTTGTTCGTCAGCCACGTATGATATTCCTGCAAGTCTGTTGAAGAAAGAATAATACTAAATAATTTATTAAATTATAAGCAAACAGATCGGTTGGGGTGCAATTAAATCTGAGAGATCTCAGTAGTAGAAAGTGACATTGTCCATGTCTGTCCACGCCTACCCATACTGACACATTTTCCCGGTTGTGTTTGCGTGCAAGGCCCAACGGGCCGACATCTTGTAGCCCAGGCCGCAAGGCCTGGGTAGGCAAAAAAACATCTCTGAGCCCTGTAAGGGCGGCATAAAATCGACCGCGCCTTTAGGTTCCGATCAATGCCCAGGCCTGAAGGCGCAGCCCGTTTTATGCCGCCCTTACAGGGCTCAGAGGGATTTTTTGCCTACCCAGGCCTTGCGGCCTGGGCTATGAGATGTCGGCCCGTTGGGCCTTGCGCTGTCCTTGGATAGAATGTTACCCATGTCTTTGATCACACAGCGAGCAAACACAATTGAGACAATGTGTCACTGTGGGTAGGCGTGGACTGATATGGACAACGTCACTGTTCTTCTACTGACATCTCTCAGATTTAATTGCACTCGATCAGTTGCGCACCCTTAGTAATTAGCCAGTTCTGATAGAAAGCGCTGTTCCAGTGAGGGGAAAATATTTAAATGACGTTTCATTAGCTGGTAGCTATTCCAGGCTTGACGCTGATGCTGCAAATCTGGTTTTTCCTTTTTGATAGCGCGAATTAAAAGGTTTTTTGGGGTATGTTCAACATCAATAAATTCTAGTATTTGTGCCTGATAACCAAAAACTTCTAATAGCTGAGCGCGTGAAGCATCGGTGGTCAAGGCTGCAAATCGTTCTTTAATAATTCCGTGTTTAAGGAGAGGACGCAGCTCTTCTTGATCGATTTGCTTGAATAACTCGTGCTGGCAACAGGGAACGCATAAAATAATTTTTGCATTCCATCGAATCGCCTTTTCTAAAGCGGCATCTGTTGCGGTGTCACAAGCGTGGAGTGAGACGACCATATCGTATGGATTTTCGGAATGATAGTTTTCGATGTCACCGTGAATGAATTGTAGATCCCTTTCGTACTTCAAGTCTGCGGCGAGTCTGGAGCAAAATTCAATGACATCCTTATTGAAATCAATGCCGGTTAAATGGATTTGGAATCCATTTTCTATTTTGAGATAATGATAAAGAGCAAAAGTTAAATAAGCTTTTCCACAGCCGAAATCAACAATGCGTACAGTTTTTTTTGGATCGAGATGCTGGAGCACATCGTCGACCATTTCTAAAAACCGGTTGATTTGCCGAAACTTGTCCTTTTTGGAAGGGTAAACGCGTCCTTCAGCGCTCATAATCCCAAGGTGAACCAGAAAGGGAATCGGCATACCTTCCTGAAGAAGGTAACCTTTTTCGCGATTGTGTACAAGCGTTTGAGGAGTTCTTGTAGGCCTTTTTTTTAGGATTGTTTGCTTGCCGTTTTTGCCTGTTAAAATATGGTAATCGGCATGAGTTGTATAAAGGAAAGACTGTTTATATTTCGCCAAATGTTGCTCCAGCCAAACTGGACATCCGGTTTTCGAAAGATTGTGATGGAAAACCTGCTTGCCCCGTTGTTCGGTCAGTTGATAGGAGGTTCTGCCTTTAATAGGGACAGGTCGAATGGATATTTTTTCATTCTGGACATTCGAGAGGGGGCTGCTAAGAACAGCTAAAATGAGTTCTTCATTCGAGATGACTGTAGCAAGAATTTTACGAAGCTCTTGTGATCCCTCCATATTTATGGGGTCAGTAGGGGAGCATCTACATTTGCCCAATCTTCTGCAAAAAGATTGACCTTTTCTTGTGTCATAGGATGTGTGCTGATAAGTTTTTCGAAAACCTCGTCCCTTAGGGTGGCGCCAAAGATGGCAGCCTCGGCGCAATGGGTGAAATAATCGATATTCAAAATGGAAGCACCCAGAATTTTGGTCTTCATGCGGTAGGCCTGGAAAATATTTGTGATTGACTTGAGAACCGACCAAGGATTGCCTCCATTTTTTTCAATGGAAGCTAGGTAGGGAGCAACGTAGTCGGCTCCCGTCAAAGCGGCCAGGAGGGCTTGGCTGGGATGAAAAATAGCCGTAGCCATGGTTGGAATCCCTTGGCGGGAAAGCAAGTGGATTGCTTCGAGTCCGTTTTTGGTTAATGGTACCTTGATGATAATCCGGTTGGAAATGGAATATAGGCTTTGTCCCTGCTGGACCATTTCTCCTGCATCATCTGTGACAACTTGTGCGGCGACGGGTCCTTCCTGATAATGCAGTAAATCCTCCAGTAATGAATCAAAATCTCTTCCAGAACGTGCTATCAGCGTTGGATTTGTCGTTACGCCTGACAGCAAACCCAGCTTCACAGCGGTTTGAATTGTACGAATATTTGTAGTGTCCAGCCATAATTCCATATTAGTTATCTCCCGGCTAATCAAACATCTTCATTATACGATTGAATATAACAAAGACCTGAAATTTCAGAAAGCCTTGCTTTTTTGCCGGGTGCAATTAAATCTGAGAGATCTCTCAGATTTAATTGCACCCTTGGGGTCAGACGTTGTTGACTTATTTTGCAAAAATGGCAAATAAATAATATTTGGGAAGATGCTAAAAATGGACAGATCATTGACGTAGATATCGACTTCTCCCAATTACTGTCCAATAGCACGCTTTAAAGTTTGATTAATGTAACTATTGAGACTTACACCACAAATTTTAGCTTCTACGGCTAATTTGGCATGCAAATCTGGTTTTAATCTTAAATGGATATTACCTGAAAATGGCTTTTCAGGTTCTTGTCCTAATTCGTTACACCAATCCAAATAACCATCAATTGAGCGCTCAAATTCCTCCTTAATTTCTTTAGGAGTAGTTCCCCTAAATGTGATCACATCGCGAAGACCTATAACTTCTCCATGAAAGATCATGGCCTCATCATCAAACTGAACGACGCCTGTATAACCCTTATATTTTAACATGGTTTCAATCCTGCATTTTCTAAAAATCTTCTCGCTGAAACTAAAGCGCCTTTATCAGTTTCTTTTTGGGCTATTTTCACAATTTCGTCAGAAATATTAACCTCAAGTTCACACTCTCTACATCGTGCTTATCATGCCGCTTTGCGATCATGTTCATAATGCCAAATGTCCGATTTCTGAATGTATCGTTCGACGGCCCAAAGGGCCAACACATTGTAGCCGAGGGCGACGCCCTCGGGAAGCAATATCAAAAAACACATGCCCTGAAGGGGCATAACTAGGCATCATCGACCCTTTTTGCAAGATGAATATTGTTCCAAATTGTTTGCTTGTATGAGTCGAATTCTATCCTCCTCAACCTAAGAATGTCCTTCTAAACAATTGGCGGTATTTGAAGTTCATGGTCATCATTGAGTGCTCGCAAATAATTTTGTTATGCCCTTTCAGGGCATTATTTCCTGACATTGTTTTCCGAGGGCGTTGCCCTCGGCTACAATGTGATGGCCCTTTGGGCCGTCGAGCGATAGATTCAAAAATCAGACATTCGGCATTATGAACATGATCGCAAAGCGGCATGATAAGCACGATGTAGAGAGCGTGAATCTGAGGTTAATATTTCTGACGAAATTGTGAAAATAGCCCAAAAGATAGGTAAATCATCGATCGGATAACTTATGCATTAGTTCGGCATCATCTTGAAGAATAGTTTTAAGTTGTTCTTTGAAAGATTTACTATCCAAATATTTTGGCGGATTTTCTACAGCGTCTTTAGCTAGAAGTCCGATTAAATAATATTTCATACTTTGATGCAAAGCTGAGGCTTTCATTTTTGCAATAGTGTGCAAATCTATAGGACAATCAAATGTAAAACGAATGACATCTTTGCGTGCGCTCATAATCACCTCCTAATTTTTGGAATACCCCTGTAGAATATAGGAACTATCTGTATTTGCTTAACTGAAAAGATCTGCCTGTTTCACCTTTGACCATTGTCAGCGCGTTGGAGTAGGGTTCCAGATATGTGTTTTTGTAACCGTAGCGCTTACCGGGTTCCTCGGTTCGAAATGTAATATGATCACTTTCACTAATCGAAACAACGGAAATGTATGGATCGTATACATCACGTCCGTCCGGATAATCCGAAAAAATGACTACGATAACATTTTTTATAGTGAAGGGATAATATTTCAAATAGGGTCGGATTTCCTCATTTGAATTAATTGCCTTCAAAAGCTCTTCTACACAATCGACAAGACGCTCACGTGCCTCATGGCGATCTAGAGGGTGATGAATCTGGAAACATAACTTGACCATATAAACAGATCCCATCATCCCGCCTCCCTCGCCAATCCAATCCATCTGATGCTTTTTGGTCATTTTTTTTGCTACATTTGCCCTGATCTCTTTTGCCATGTCTTGATAGTCGCGGGTTCTCATGAATTTCAAAAAACTAAATGATAATGTTAACAGAGCGATGATGGGCAGCATCAGAATGCTGACAAAGCGCGACATTTGTCATCTCCATATGTTTGGATGAAATTTTGCGTTTCATATTTTTGAACTTTATTCAAAGTAGGACTGTTAAAAGCGTGATCAAACAGGGGAGCATCTGGATGCGGGTCGAGCACAACGGTTGTAGCGCGGCATCTCACGAGTCCAATGAAATCAAAATAAGGGACAAAATCTCTTGCGCTTCTATAATGTGTCACTTTATAGGCATATTCTTCAGGTATAAACCCAGCTGGATCATATGCTGCAATGATAATCCGTTGTCGTAACTCTTCGGAATATTTTCTTAGTACATTGCGCACAATAATCGCTCCTTCACTAAAGCAAGGGAGGAATAAAAATGCATTGGGACCCACAGAACTAAAAAAAGCATCCATATCGGTCTTCAGGGTTCTGTGCGCTTCAAATTCCCAATAAAAATAAAGTTCGAAAAAACAACGGACCACATCTAATACAAATCCATGAGATACATTATGAACAAATGTCACATAATGGTCTGATGCCATTTCAGACATTGCCTTTGCAGATGCGCTGGCGTCTTTTAATGAGTTCATCATTCCATTGACATAGATTATTCCCAATTCGGCTATTTGTTTGGTTCCTTCAAAGAACGTTCTATCCTTTTCCCCTGGGTTTTTTTTCTCTACGAATCCGACGGGGGCATCAGAATTTTCAGTTTTTTGTCCATTGGAGTGATGGGTGGATTTGTCATGGTCGGCATCCCTGATTGGCTCTTCCTGCAATCCATAAAAATCAAAGGCCTGCAAAGGGGAGTGGCTGAGATAGGCATAAAGATTGGGTCCTTCGCTCAATCCAGCCGGATCGCTTGTGATCCATCGTCCATTTCCTGGGTCATAATAGCGTCTTCCAAAGTAAATGAATCCACTTTCTTCGTCCACTCTTTTGCCAGAAAACTGCCAGGGATTCCCCACCAGGGAATTTTGAATTTCCTCTCCTTTAGAGTTGTATATCGTAGTTTCACCAAAAGCTGTGTAGCGATATGTTTCAGTGGCTTCTCCTGATTGATCGGACAAAACGGCAACATTTCCCCCGAAATCATGGGATACAGCATAAATTTTATCGTGCAATTCTATCGCGATACTTGCCCCAATTTCCGCTCCATGTCCACGGCCTAATACACGCAATTCACAAATTTTTCCCTTTTCATCGATTGCTCCAATTTCGTCCTGACTAACGTAAAGATAGTGTGTGGTCTGATTGTCTTTTATTTTCGCGACTCTTCTGTTAAAAGCATCGTAGATGTATCGTGTGGTTTTCTGCCCCTCCGTGACTGAGAGGAGCCGATCCATCGCATCATAGGCATAGTGAACGGCCTGGTTTCCTTTTAATTTCTTCTTCAAATTGCCGTTTGGATCATAACTGAAGTCATGTTCACCATTGTTTGTCAATTGGTTCAAGCCATTTGAGGTATGCGATATCCCGTTTTTTGTCAGCCGGTTGTGCACCGAATCGCAAATATAGCAATGTTTGCGGTTTCCCTCTTCTGCAATCAGGTGATCATTGTCATCATAAGCATAGTGGATGTGTAGGCTACCCTGGGGATCTTGCAATTGATAATTGATGAGTCTTCCGCATTCATCATATCCAGCCTGAGATAGTTTAAATAATCGTCCTTCTTTATTGAGAGGCCTCTTCAGCAAGTCAAAGGTATAGATGTTTTCGAGGGCATTAATCGTTGTTTCTTTTAAATTAAGCCCGGACAAATCATCAACATCATAACAATGTGCATATAGGGTTTCTCCATTTTTTTGCCGCGTGATTTGCCTGACGTTCAGGGCATCGTATTTGTAGTCGATTTGGGTTGACTCTGGCAGCATTAATCTGGCTACTCGGTCCAATTGATCATAAATGTAATGGATTTGAATCCCCGTGGACAGGATTTCAGTTGCCAGATTGCCTCTTTCATCATATCTGAATTGCGAACTTGTTTTCTGAATGTTGTCTTCAACAGATAAAACTTGATGACGGTTATTATATTGATAACGATAATCAATTGACCGGTCACTGGAATAAAAGGCTTTCAACCTTCCCAATGGGTCGTAGGTATGAAATAATATTGTCCCATCATTTTTGATCACTTCTGCTTTTTGTCCATTGAGGTTATATTTTGTCCGTGTGATCTGCTGTTCGGGAAGACGGTGGGCCTGGATCAAACAGATGAGCTTCCCTGTCTCCTGATAAGTCAATTTTGTTTCAATCTTGCGAATTTCATCTCCCTGGACAATGATGTGATCGACAAGCCGGATCAGATTCCCCTGCGGATCATAAACTAAATCCTGATTTGTCAATAAGACAGCGTTGATATCCTTGCGTTTGATATTGACAGGACGCTCCCTGGCGTCATAAGTGATCACCATCTGCCGTCCTAAAGGATCAGTGGCGGATGTTTGCAATACCCATTGATCTAGACAGTTTTTCACTTGATCGTAAGTGATATGCGTTGTGTTATTTTCGGGATCAACTATTTTGACTGGTTTTCCTTCGAGATTGTAATATGTAATTTGTTTGCTTATGCCTGCAGCTGTTTCTTCGATGATATGGGTGCGATTCCCCAATTCATCGTACTCATAAGCAATTTTTTTGAGAACCTGTCCCTTTTCATCCTCAATCCTTTCTTCAAGTATTTGATCGAGGAAATCATATTCAGTGCATGTCACTTTCATTTTATTTTGATCATAAGCCTGTTTCTTTTTTGACAGGCGACCTAAAGGGTCATATTCAAGGCATTCGATTTTATCCAGACATGATGTTTTGATTAGCCTTCCAGACCGATCGTATTCAAAAAAGGTTGTCAGACCTTCAGCATCTGTGGAAGAAGTTTTATGAAAGAAGTTATATGTATTGCTGGTTTCATACAGCAACTCACCTTCGGGAGAATGGCCTTGCTCCCTTAACAGTCTGCCGAGACAGTCGTATTGATAACATGTTGCAGTGCCATTGGAAGCGATTTTTTTTGCAAGCAATCCGTCAGGATGGTATTCAAAATGCTCTTTCTGGCCATCCGGATAGAGGATCGAAGTGACTTTTCCCCTGATGTTAAAAGTTTTGATGGTCTCATGTCCACGCTCGTCGATTTTTTTTACAGGATGGTTCAGACAATCATAATCAGTCATGGTTGCTGGTCTAGAAATTTCCCCTTCCATAGATGGGTAGGTGGTTTTCGTCAAGCGGTTAAATTCATCGTACCTGTACAAGGTTTCATTGCCGTAGCGATCTAGCTCCTCAATGCAATTTCCTGTAAAGTCGTATTTGCTGTAGGTCGCCCAACTTTTGCCGTCTGCCTTAATCCTTGTGGAAATCAATCGATTGGCAAAGTCGTAGATGTATTCTTTCTTATCACCCGGTCGAGGGCCTCTCTCGAATTGTAAATTATCGTTGGCATCATAAGACTTGACCACTTCATGTCCCAGGGCATTGACTTCTCTGGTTATATTTCCATGGGCATCATATTGCCAGTGTAGGGAATAGCAAAATTGATTATCTGAATTGTAATGATCCTCCTTTTCAAGGTATCCTTCGCGTGAATAGTGGGAACAGATTTTCTTGATTAATTTTTCTTTGCCGTTTTCGTCTAAATATTTATGTTCAACGCATTCAGGGAATCCAAATGGCAGTTCCTTTCTTGGATGGATATAGGTAAAAAGCCTTTCGTGAACGTCTGTTAAATCGTTTTCTTCTTTGCCTGTTCCATCATCCTTAACCGTTTTAATTAATGTCGCATTAGAGTCGTAATGATAAAATTGTCTTGAAAGAATGTTTCCATTTTCCGTGACATATTTGGCTGCGATGAGATCGGTTTCGAGATAATAGTCATAAATGATTCCTTTGCCATTGTCTTCTTTTTCTTCTTTTAACAGATTTAAATCATCATCTGAGTATTTGAAGCTCTTTTCGTAGTATTCGCACCCATTCATCACAGGCATTTTTTGGAAATCCAGTTCAATGCATTGCGCGCTTTTTCCTGTCAAGTCGCCATATAAACGGTCTTTCCCGATATTTCCTTTTTTATCGTAATCAAAAAAACGTGCGTAAAGAATTTTTTTATTGGCATCCTTGATATACTTGCCCAAAAGGTTTCCAGGGCGTCCGTATTTTATTTTGGAGTTTGCGGAAGAAGGTTTAATCGAATTTTTTGAGGCAAACAGTTTTATTTCAAGTTCTGCAGGAACCAAGGATGTGATGTCAGTAAATAGGGAAGATACGTCTTGGCAAGCCATGGAGGATGAAATTTCGGGATCCGGCAGGATGGCCGCGTTATGAATCATGTGCCTGTCTGAATCAACAACAACCTGATCGTCCCAGGTAAAACATTCCACAGTATACAGATTTTCGCTCTTGTCAAAACGTTGAATTTTTGTTGGACGATGTTCACTATTGTAATGATAAGTGGTTTTGTGTAGATAGGCATCGTAAACTGTTGTCCATCCGCTGACCTTGCGATCTTTTTTCTTCACTCCGTGCGTTCGATTGGTGCCGTAAATAAAGCCATGAGTAATGACCGGTTTTTCATCATGACCGACGGGGGCTTTCACGACCTTGACACGATCAACCCTAAAATCATCTTTATGATCAATTTCAATGGTAAAAGTTTTTTTGGGACTGGAGCAATCCATATTGAGATGATTAGTCCCTTTATGATAATACCCCACTTGTTGAAATCTGCCCTCTGGCAACCGTCTGGCCTTAAGCAGGGATATTTTAGGTTTAAGATAGTAATCGTCAGGAGGGGGCTGGGTATACTCATATATTTCCGATGGTTTGTGGCTGAAACTTGCTTTGGCCAGGCAATAGCGTTGTTCTGAAAAATGTGTGTTAATCCCTTTTGATGGGTGGTTATAGACTTTAAAGTGGTATGTGCCCTGTTTTCCATCACTTGCAGTCACAACCAGATTTTTTAAATTGGGACTTTCAAATTTCAAAGTGCTATAAACGACTTTTTTTGAAGAATTTGTGGCAGAAATAATCCCTTTTCCATACAGGAATTTATTCCCATTTGGTTTCCTCTCATAGATGGGATGATAATATTCCAGAAGGTGATCATGTCGGGTACCTACACCTATCTTACCCTGCTTCCATGTACTAAGGTCCATCCGGCCAAAGAGCTTATAGTATGTGAAATCTCCGTTTCCCGAGACTGCCTTGCAATATTTCTTTTGGTTATCTAAAAGAACGACAGTATTATGAAGGTTTGTTTTTCCACTAATCTCCCCCCTGCAGTTGGTCAACCCTTGTGTTTCGCCCAGATAGAGCGGAATGACTGTCTTTAATGTTTTATCACTTTCTGTGGACTTATGTATAGTGGAAATGCCCGATGACTGTTGAAGCCGGACAACCACTTTTGCATGGTTTTTCTTTTTCCCCTCCATGTTTAGAATCAGCTTGCGGGGGCGACTGAACTCCCAATTATAGCCCAGGCGGTCATTGTATGCGCAATTGTTGGAATAAAAGCGGTGTAGAATTAAAGGTTCCGGGCCAAGTATTACAAAATCTGTTTCAGATTGGATCCACTCACCCGAAATTGCAGAAACGGAATCAACAACTGTGGATAACAAGTTTTGCGTTTTGACAAGTGACGAGGCAAAGGGTTCATCTGGCGGAATGAAAATGTCTTCATCTGCAGAAAGAGTCGCTAAAGCAAGACAGTATTGGCAGATAATCGTCCAAAAGAAGAAATGCAGCATGGCGACACTTGTGAAAAACATTGAATTTGGAATTCACTTTTGAATTTGGAATTCACTTGCGAATCTCCCGGTCCATCAGAAGTTGTGGCTGATGTTCCGCAACCTGCCTTATGATTTATTTTGTAATATTTATCAAAATAAAAATTGAAAATATTTTGAAGACACAAAATTTTTCCATGCTTGTGCCAGAACTTTCGCTCGCGCCCGCGTCCCTTCCGATGCTCGCGTCTCTTCCTTCTTTCCTTGCCCGTGCTCTCAGCCCAAATGCCGTTCCGTGCGTGTCGAGGCTGACAGGAAATAGCTGACGGGTGCAATTAAAATTTG
>Ga0207131_1021_pt1 | contig 28135 bp, 23 predicted proteins | sample Alteio_BWMinHeat_13_FD_153557 | JGI IMG/M metagenome (GOLD analysis project Ga0207131, IMG submission 153557) | Enriched cells from forest soil in Barre Woods Harvard Forest LTER site, Petersham, Massachusetts, United States -... | ecosystem: Environmental > Terrestrial > Soil > Temperate forest >...
TGCTCAAGTCCTTAACAACAATAGTTTATATGCCAGCGCAGTATATCATCAAGGGATAAATTTTAAATACATAAAAGTAAATGAGTACTTTAATTTCAGAAACGATGGGGAGGCGCGGTTGTTTTATTCCGGCGCATTTTTCGCGATGGATTTTTAGTGAAAAGTTGAGGACATGGATGTCCGTCGCCGGAATAAAATTACCGCGCCTCAGACATCGTCCTAAAAAGGATATGGCGTAATAGATTGGTTGTTGGCGTGAGCCAACTCATTTTGGAAAGCAATTGTCGGCATATAGCCTCTAAAGGTTAGTCATTCTGTAAACTCACGGCTATGGATAATTCTCTTTATTTAGTTATGCCGCTGCGGAAAGACGGATTAATGCTATAAATTACGCAAATAATCTACCGTGTTATTTGATCGACTTTTTGATTTTGTGCATTAATTCATTGTTCTTAATTTAATAAAAATTCTGGGTGTACTTTCCTATGCTGAAGAAAAAATTTAAAAACCTACGCAACAAATTTGATGAATTAATTATTGAGAACCAACTTATTATGAATGCTTGTAGCTTCGAAAGATACATGGAGTTCGTAAAACGTTGGAATTTAGTAGCAATACTGATGGTATCATTGCTGACTTTTTGTCTTATGTTTATTGGCCAAACTGCTTCTCAAATTACTAATATCATAATTTTTGTTTATTATGTCTCAGGATTAATGCTCTACCTGCCTATAATAGTTCGCACTATATTGACAAAACTTGTTAATATAGAGCAACCAACCGCATTTGAAAAGGAATTTCGTGCTTTGCACGCTGAAGAAATTCCTGGCAGCAAATTTTTCCGAGCTTCTCAAATAGTCATATCGTGGCTTGAACATAAAAGATTAATATGCATTCCTGATTTTTTACATCCTCAACATAGACCATTATTACCAAATTTTGATGAAGCCAAATTTAACACCGCGCTACAAGCATTTGTTGACGAAAAACAAAATGCTCGCGAAGACACTGTCGATCCGTGGGAGCCATCTATAAATACTAACCTAGCCTTAATCGATTTTTATTATTACAAAGCAGCCCCAAGGTTAGCGTTCCAATTTATGAGCAAGCAGATCCAGGCCGAAACTTTTGCAGATATTAAATATCTCGGAGCAGCTTTCAGACATCTACCTGATGACATTGTACGTGAAATTGCAGGGTTCCTGTATAAAAAACCATTTTCTGGCACTGATAGTTATAAAACACGCATGTTATTAAAGGCCAAATATGTGGCTAGCGATTCTACATCATTGTCACCTGTAGTGATAATTTCTCGCCCTCTGTTGTAAATTTTTATCCTGTTTCATACGCATTTATATGACTTAACCGGGGATACCGTTACACATTTTGACATCCTCACCCACCTAAAGGCTGAATCTTATACATATCTTCCATTCCATTGCCACCTTATCTGTATCGCAAGCTCGGCCTTTTCCCCACAGGGAAAAGAAAATTGATTCTTTCTATACGCGCCCCCCTATTCTGCCTCGCAAGCCGGCATAAGGGGGTCGGAACAATCTAAAAGCTATTTGTGACCAAGAGACAGACCTAAAGGAAGGTGATTCCTAATGATTAGATCACTAGAGGTTCTTGCTTCATCGGAACTGCCCAAGGTTGGTCAATGGCTTGGTTTTCGCCGTAATTACTCCCAGTTGGGAGCTTTTACGGATTTGAACCAACTCATGCTCCCCAGGTCTCAATGTTCCTCCACAAGCGTAACTTTCCGCATGCCCTGCGGTAGTCCGTTAGGAATGATGATCCTAGCAACTTTAGAAATAGTTAGCAATAGATCGGTATTAGCTCTCGACATATGCCGATTTACACCTGTAAAACAAAATCTTTCGCTACAAACGCCCTGCCCAGCCCACCGATTGCTTTGGTGGGCTGGGTATAGTCATGTTATACTGCGCTTAAAATTTTTTAGCAGTGGATATTTAGTAGTACCATGTTAACCACAGATTCATTTTCCTATACCTTGCCAGATGTCTTAATTGCCAAATACCCAGCTACGTCTCGGACAGCTAGCAGGTTACTTTGCCTGGATGGTGGCACCGGGCAGATCCAGCATCAACAATTTGCAGATATTGTTGAGTTAATTAATCCAGGTGATTTATTAATTTTGAACAATACCAAAGTGATGTCGGCTAGGTTATTTGGGCGGAAACAATCTGGCGGTAAAGTAGAATTGTTAATCGATAAAATTACAGATCAGCAGACGGCAATAGCGTATATAAAGTCCAGTAAGCCTGTAAAACCAGGTACTGTTATTCAGCTGGAACGTGCCAAAATAGAGATAAAAACAGAAGCTGAGGTTGAAACTGGAGTAGTGCTGAATGCTATACCAGCTGCCGTAATAATTATCGCGCGGATGGACACCAATGACGGGCGGTATGTAATTGGTGTACATAATAGGGCTGCAAGCATTGCTGCGATCTTAGATAGTTATGGCAATATTCCATTACCACCATACATGAAACGGAATGCAGAAATTACTGACAGTTCACGTTATCAAACCGTGTATAGCAAAGAACTTGGCTCTGTTGCAGCACCGACCGCAGGATTACATTTTGATGCGGAGTTGCTACAAACCTTGGTTGCTAAAGGCGTTAATTTTGCAGAGGTAACATTGCACATCGGCTCTGGTACGTTTCAGCCAGTGCGCGTTACTAATATTGCTGATCATCAAATGCATATGGAACAAGTGACGGTGAGCCAGGAAGTATGCGATAAAATTGTAGCCACTAAAGCTGCTGGTGGGCGGGTATTTGCGGTGGGTACAACAGCAACTCGGGCGGTGGAAACGGCTGCTAAAGCAGCTGCAACTGACAAAGTAACTGTAACTGATAAGACAACTGGAATTACAGCTGCTGCAGCCACCAATATAATTCAACCTTACCACGGGGATACTAACTTGTTTATAACCCCTGGATTTAACTTTAAAGTTATTGATGGCATGATCACCAATTTCCATTTGCCGTGTTCTACATTGTTAATGTTAGTCTGTGCGTTAGCTGGGACCGAAAATGTATTGCACGCCTACCTGGTTGCAGTGCAGCAAGAGTATCGGTTTTATAGTTATGGGGATGCCATGTTTGTGATTGGTGGTACAAAGGGGTAACTATGAAATTCACAATATTAAATCAAGACCACAAAGCGCGTCGTGGCCGCATTAGTTTCGCACGGGGTGAGATCAACACTCCAGCATTTATGCCGGTGGGCACCAGGGGCACAGTAAAAGCCATGACACCAGACATGATTGATAGCATCGGGGCAGAAATTGTATTGGGGAACACCTTTCACTTATGGCTGCGTCCAGGGACTGAAATAATTAAACAGCATGCTGGCTTGCATAACTTTATGCAGTGGCAAAAGCCGATTCTCACGGACTCAGGTGGTTTTCAAGTTTTTAGTTTAGGAAAGTGCCGTAAGATTAGCGAAGAGGGGGTATGGTTTAGTTCCCCGATTGATGGCAGCAAGGTATTTTTGAGCCCGGAAAAATCTATCGCAATTCAGCGTGATTTAGGTTCCGATATAATTATGGTATTTGATGAATGTACCCCATATCCGGCTACTAGAGAGCAGGCGCGTACGTCGCTGGAACTGTCGTTGCGTTGGGCGCAACGCTGTAAACAGGCGTATGATGCTAGTTCCGGTTCCGGTTTTAATGTTAGTGCCAGTTATAATGCCAGTGCTATGGGTAATAACCGTGGCAGTCAGCCAGATTCAGCATTGTTTGGCATAATTCAAGGCGGGGTATATCCAGATTTACGGCAACAATCACTAGCTGGTCTGCTGGCCATTGATTTTGATGGCTATGCGATTGGTGGGTTATCAGTTGGCGAGCCGAAAGAGGATATGTATCACACTTTGGAAACTTTAACTCCGTGCTTGCCAGCGGATAAACCGCGCTATTTGATGGGAGTTGGTACCCCAGAAGATTTGGTTACTGGGGTTCTGAATGGCATAGACATGTTTGATTGCGTTTTGCCCAGTCGTAATGCGCGCAATGGACATTTATTTACCTCACTTGGAACTGTACGGATCCGTAATGCAAAGTATGCGGAAGATTTAACGCCGTTGGATCCCAATTGTGATTGTTACACCTGCACTCGATTCACGCGTGCCTACTTACATCATTTAGCCAAATGTGGTGAAATACTCGGGGCGCAGTTAAACACGTTGCATAATTTACGTTATTATCAAAAGTTGATGGCTGACTTACGTATGGCGATAGAGCAACAGAAATTAGCGGAATACCTGCAGTTTTTCTATAAGCAGCGTGCTAAACTGAGCGAGTAATGTACCAACGGCAACGTGGTATAGTAGGTAACATGGGTTGGGTTAAAAATAATAATTTTACTGCGAAGCCATTGTCTGAGCTAAGCGAGTTTTGGTGTAGCTGGAAAATTTAAGTTGGAGTTATTATGAAATTTATTTTATTGAGCGTAACGAGTATCGCAACAATATTTAATTCTGCAATTTGTTTTGCAGATCAAACTGGCGCGGCTACTGCACCAGAAAACAATGTTATGAGCCAAATGATCTTTTTTGCAGTGATCTTTGCTGCGTTTTATTTCTTTATGTTTCGCCCACAAAATAAACGTGCGAAAGAGCATCGTGATTTAATTTCAGGGGTTACTTCTGGCGATGAAGTGGTAACTACTGGCGGAATTTTTGGTAAAATTAGCAAAGTAGAAGATAGCTTTTTTATGCTAGCAATTGCAGATGGCGTAGAAATTAAAGTGCAAAAGCAAGCAGTTACTGCCGCGTTACCAAAAGGAACATTGAAAGCTAAATAAAGGATAAAAAATAATGCTACACACTTTTCCAAAATGGAAATATGGTTTAATCATTGTTGCTACAATCATCGGCATTATTTATGCATTGCCGAATTTGTATGGCGAAGATCCAGCGGTGCAAGTCACCAGCGTCAAAAATGCCAAGATCTCTACAGATACGCAACAACAAATTAAAGCAGATTTGGATAAGGCACAAGTAAAGTATAAATCAGTAACCAGCGATGGTGATGCGTTATTGGTGCGCTTTTTTTCGACAGAAGTGCAAATCATGGCGCAAGATTTGATTAAATCCGCGCTGGGTGATAATTATAGTGTAGCATTGAATTTGGCCCCAATTACGCCTAAATGGCTGGCGTGCTTGGGGGCGAAACCTATGAAGTTAGGCTTGGATTTGCGTGGTGGGGTGAGATTTTTAATCGAGGTGGATGTCGCGGCTAGTATTGCCCGCAGCTTCGAGAGTGATTTTGCCGACATCCGTACTGGCATGCGCAAAGAAGGTTTGCGTTATAGCCAATTGCAACAACGTCAAGATGATGCCGACAAAGATAGTGGCGTAAAGAAAATTAGCGTAATTGCATTTAGCTTTAAAGATAAAGCTGATTTAGAACGTGCGCAGCAATTTTTACGTAGCCATTATCCACAACATGAAATAATTGTGACCAGCAAAGGCACTGAATTTGGTATCGATGTTAGGATGTCACCGCAGTTAATTACGGAGAATAAAACTTATACAATTGAACAAACCATGACTACGTTGCGCAATAGAATCAATGAGCTTGGAGTAGCAGAAGCTATAGTGCAACGTCAAGGGATGAATTTAATCGTGGTGGAACTGCCAGGGATCCAAGACACTGCACGGGCGCGTGATATTTTAGGCAAAACTGCCACATTAGATTTCGTAATGGTGGATAGTGAGGCGGATCTAGATAAGGCGTTACGTGGTTTAGTGCCACCAGGTAGACGGCTGCTGTATGATCGCAATAGTCGCCCAGTAGTTGTGAAGAAAAATATTATTTTAACTGGGGACTCCATTACTGGTGCTAGTAGTGGCTTCAATAGCAGCGATGCTAGGCCAGCCGTGGACGTGCGTTTAGGCGGTAGTGGCGTTGGGGTATTCAAACGTACTACGCGTGAGAATATTGGCCAAGCTATGGCAGTGATTTATCGCGAAATTAAAACGGTACATAAGTTAATAGATGGCAAGCGTGAAACGGAACATGTTGTAAGTGAAGAATTGATCAGCGTGGCTACGATTCAAAGTGCTTTAGGTAGTCAATTTCAAATCACTGGCTTATCAGTAGACGAAGCCAGGAATTTAGCATTGTTGTTGCGTGCGGGTGCGTTACCGGCCACAATTTCAATTGTAGAAGAGCGGGTTATTGGTCCAAGCATGGGGCAGGATAATATTCAGAAAGGTATTATTTCAATAGTGGTTGGTGTTGGCGCGGTATTACTCTTTATGTCGGTGTATTACAGTGTATTTGGTATTATTGCGAACTTAGCGCTATTGATGAATTTGGTCTTGCTTGTTGCCATTATGTCGTTGGTGGGCGCCACGCTTACTTTGCCAGGGATTGCTGGTATTGTTTTGACGCTGGGTATGGCGGTAGATGCTAATGTGCTGATTTTCGAGCGGATCCGTGAAGAGTTGCGCATGGGGCTGTCGCCACAAGCAAGTATTCAGCATGGCTTTAAAAGTGCTTTTGATACTATTATCGATTCAAATTTAACTACTTTAATAGTAGGAATTATTTTATTCGCTATTGGTACTGGTCCGGTACGTGGTTTTGCTGTTACGCTGTCAATAGGAATATTGACTTCATTATTTACTGCAGTAACTGGTACTAGGGCGATAGTAAATTTTGTGTATGGGAATAAAAAGATTAAGCATTTGTTAATCGGCATATAGGATTACTTTATTGTAAGTGAGTTTTAGGCATGGAATTTTTTAAGAAACAAACGACCATTAAATTTATGGAATTGCGCCGCATAACCGGAATAGTTTCTGGCTTGGCAGTTTTAATAGCTGTGATTATGCTGTGCAAGCAAGGTTTAAATTTTGGACTAGAGTTTACAGGTGGTACGCAAGTTGAGTTGCACTTTGAGGAGCCTACAGAGGCAACTGTCGTTAAACAGCAGTTGGAAATTTTTGGGTTAAAAGATTTACGGGTGCAGAATTATGGTTCAGCAAAAGAGTTATTGATTCGCTTAGCCAATAAAACTGAAGATGAAGCCGGGCTAAAAACCAAAATTTTACATGCGTTGCAGAATGGTGGCTATACAGCAGAAGTTAGGCGGGTCGAGTATGTTGGTTCGGAGGTTGGTGCACAATTGGCGGAAGATGGTGGCTTAGCCGTTGTTGCTGCTATTTTATTTACGATGTTATACATTGCTTTGCGCTTTGAGTATCGTTTTGCAGTGAGCGCAGCATTATCGTTGACGCATGATATTGTAATAGTGCTAGGGATTTTTAGTTTATGCCGATTTGAGTTTGATTTAGCCACTTTAGCTGGGGTACTCGCGGTGTTAGGTTATTCACTCAACGACAAAATTGTGGTTTTTGATCGGGTAAGAGAAAATTTTCGGCGCGTGCGCAAAGAGTCTACAGCGCAGATTATAAATTTGTCGATTAATCAAACTTTGTCGCGCACTATAATGACTTCTTTCTTAACCCTGTTAGTGGTTATAGCATTATTGCTGTTTGGCGGCGGATCCTTGTTTGGTTTCTCGCTGGCATTATGTTTAGGAATTATTATTGGCACATATTCATCGATTTATGTTGCTGGTGGTTTAGCGCTGTCGTTAGGACTGTCGCGTGAGGATTTATTGCCCAAGCCAAAAGCAGCAATAGATGAGTTACCATAATTAAATAGGCACAGAAGGCAAATAAAATATGCATCCACAAGTAAATATTGCAGTTAATGCCGCAAGGAGCGCTGGTAGGATTATTGTTCGAGCGCTGGAAAATTTTAATAAAATAGAAATTACTACGAAGCAAAGTCCGAACGATTTTGTCACTAGTGTTGACCGCGCTGCGGAGCAAGAGATAATTAAAATTATTCATAAAGCTTATCCTGAACACGCAATTCTAGGTGAAGAAAGTGGTGAACTAGATGAATATGATAGTGATACGCAGTGGATTATCGATCCTTTGGATGGCACGCTGAATTTTGTGCATGGGGTACCGCATTTTTGTATTTCAATCGCTATTGCACAGCGTGGGGTATTAACCCATGGGGTTATTTATGATCCAATTCGCGATGAATTATTTACTGCATCGAAAGGCAGTGGGGCACAATTAAACGGTAGAAAAATTCGCGTGTCTACAGTGTATAATATGCAAATAGCATTGCTTGGCACTTGCTTTACTTATAAACGGCAAGCGGCGGCAAATCTTGGTTATGAACAAGCCTTCATAAATTTATTAAGAGCTGCCGGCGATATGCGCTGCGCCGGTTCGGCGGCATTGGAGCTTGCCTATGTTGCTGCAGGTAGGATAGATGGCTTTTGGGGTATGAATTTACAGGCATGGGATCTGGCAGCTGGCGCTTTATTGATCCGCGAGGCTGGTGGTTTGGTCGGCAATTTTGTTGGCGATAATGATCAGGACTTTTTAGATACGGGCAAAATAATTGTGGCGAATCCGAAACTATTTACGCAGCTTGTGGCGGAGTTAGGGAAGCTGGGGTAAAACTGAACTTTTTTCATAAAACCTAGCATTTATGCTATAGTTCTAGCCATCAACCTCTATTACCATTGCAATATCTACAGGTAACATTATGGACCGTTACATGCCAATATCTCGCTTTATCGATCCCAAAAATGACTTTGCCTTCAAACAAGTTTTTGGCACCGAGAAAAATAAAGATATCCTGATCCGTTTTATTAACGACATCCTAGAGTATCAAGGCCAAGATCAAGTTACTGAAGTTACCTTTTTGCAACCGAATCAAACTCCGGAAATTGCTGTATATCGGCAGTCTATAGTAGATGTGTTATGTAAAGATCGAGAGGGTACGCAATTTGTGGTGGAAATGCAAGTCAGCAAACATAAAGGCTTTGAAAAGCGGGCTCAATTTTATGCCGCTAAGGCATATTCACAACAAATAATCAAAGAAGATGCGGATCACAAAAAATTAGCTGTGTATGCTAAATTAACCGGCGTGGTGTTTATTGCCATTGCGGATTTTACCATGTTCCCTGAGAAAAAAGCTTGGAAATCTACGCATCGCATTTTAGATACCACCACCTATGAACAGGATTTAAAAGATTTTCATTTTGTGTTTGTTGAATTAGCAAAATTTAATAAACCGCTGAAAAAATTAACGACCTTAGAAGAAAAATGGGCCTATTTTTTCAAACATGCGCAATACAGCACTCTAGAGGAAATAGAAAAACTTGTTGGTGGCGATGTTATTCTGAAGCGTGCTTTCGAAGCTATCGATCAAGCTGGTTGGACCGAGACGGAGTTACGCTCGTATGATGCTATCCTTAAGCGTGATATGGATAACCTGGCGGTAGAGGAACAGAAATTAGAAGATGCGAAGCGTAGATTGGAAGATGCCGAGCGTAGAGGCGAAATTAAGGGCAAAGTTAAAGGCAAAGCTGAAGGCAAAGCTGAAGGCAAAGCTGAAGGCGATAACGCCGCAAGAATAGCTATAGCCAAAAATTTACTTGCCTTAGAACTGCCTATTAAAAAAATTTCTAGCTCTACTGGATTAACTACAGCGCAAATAGAAGAATTACAGGAGTTATCCTAATAAGTCTATCTATTCCCAAGTGGCAGAAGCACCAGTTACAAGATAGCTATTAACATAACCCCTGATGGCAATGAATGATCCTATGCTAACGAATTTTCCAATTTCAAATAACGTGAAGTTTTATTATTATTTTTATTCTTTGGCAATGATCCCAGGCCTAAGATTTCGCGGGTTAAATGATCGATATCGCTCTTGGCAATGCTCGGTTTAACTGAATCGAAAATAGTTTGTCCATTGGCAATAGCATTAGGAAATTCTTGCGAAGTGCGCACGTAAGTTTGCAACATATTGCTGCGATAATTATGGTGATTAATCAAAGTTTGCAGGGCATCTTGCGATAAAATAGTACGCGCATCATGCTTGTTTAACACTATGCCAAAAGGAATATTGGTGCTATAGGCTTCCTCTAGTTCTCGAATAGTATTGTAGGTAATTTTCAAACCAGATAGCGCAAAATTTTCTGGCACTACAGGTGATACGACCATATCTACGGCTAAGGTAACTGCTGCTACAGACTGGCCTAAATTTGGTGGGCAATCAATTACAATTAGATCGTAATCTTGCTTGAGCTTGGCAAAAGGCGTGCGATAGACTTGATCTAGAGGTAGACCTTTTAGTTTGATTACATCGTCAATTAAAGCGTTCTCTATGCGGCTAGCAATTAGATCCAACCCGGGGTATATATTGGTGATTGCGTCTGTAAAAGCATAATCTTCAGCTAAAATATCGACCATAACCGGTAAAGATTCAGCGTCTACTTCAAAGGTATGGCTTAAATTGCCTTGTTGATCTAAATCTATGCAGAGTACTTTTAGACCGTATAAATTAGCACGCACGGCGAAGGCGCTAGCGATTGAAGTCTTGCCGGTGCCACCTTTGACAATTTGAAACGCAATGGCTTTGGGGGATTGATGCAGCTTAAAAATCTTCTTGGCGGTAGAATAACTAAAATGGCTTAAGCCGATAGCACGGCCTTTGCCTTGTGAGGCAGAAAATGGCAGATCATTATCGAGCAGCAATTTGTGCACTTGGACTTCTGCTATTCCAAGGAAATCCGCTGCATCGCGGATAGTCATTTTTGGAGTCATCGTCAATCCTTAGACTAATGCCTATTGGTTATTTGGTATGGCTTATTTCAGCATTCACTTCAGTTTTTACCTGAAAGCTTTCGCCACAACCACACTCATTTACTACATTTGGGTTAATAAACTTTAAAAGCTCATTAAGTCCTTCTTGCACACAATCTAACGTAGTTCCTTTAATATATGCAATGCTGGCATTATCTACAATTATTTTAAGGCCATCAATTTCCAATATGGTGTCATCTTCAGAAGTTATATCACTTGCATAATCTATAACGTAAGCTTTGCCAGAGCAGCCAGAATCTTTTACCCCAATTCTAATGCCGATCGCGTTAGGATATTTTTGCAGCGATTTTTTTAAATAGAATACTGCAGTTGGGGTTAGGTTAATTGGAGCAGTTGTTAACATAATTTTAGTTTGCCTCAAAAATAATAGCGGATCTGCACTTGAAATTGGTGCCTAATATGCACATATAATAAGTCTAATATACCACTAGACATAAGTCATGGGTTAAAAATACAGCTTGATTTTGCAAGTTAACTGTGTTAACGTGTTTTTAGTATGGAGCTTCTTGGTCGAGCGCCATTGGTGAATTACACTAAACTTTTTATATTATACGGGGAATTAGCAATGCTGAAACCAGAATTATTTAACAAAGCAGCTTTCTTAAGGAAAGTTTTAAGCTTTATCAGAAGCCATGGTGGGGAAGCAGGGGCTAATTTTTTACAGCAGCTATATGTAGAACCAAAAGCTGATACTGAAACGGTGCAACGTCATTTGTACGCACACCCTAAAATTTTAAAACGCGCATTGCTAGATATGCGGGTAGCAGCTGCAGATATGCCAAAACCAGTTATTTGTAGCCAATATAGCGCACACGTTGCTGCTACTACTGGCTATGGTGTTGAGAGTACAGTCGCTACAGCTTCAGCATCTTTAGCTACCAAAGCCGTAACACAGGCGTCGGACCATAAATTAATTGCACTTTCTAGCATATCGATAATGGCATAAAATGGGATAATTAAACCCATGGCTTGTAATGGCACCTTATTGAAAGTGAGCAAGGTCATGGCCATGGTAAAACATCCCATTGGGACGCTGGCATTGCCGATAGCGGCTAGCGTGGCAATACCAATCCAGGCAAGCAGTTCCCAGGCTGAATAGCTGATCCCATAGCTGGTGCTAATAAATAACACGGTGATTAAAATAAAGGCACTGCACGCGTTCATATTGATGGTAGTGCAGATCGGCAAAGAAAATTTAGCAATTTTCTCGTTCAAGTTCGCCTTGCCTACCGCACAGTTAATGGCCATGGGTAATGCTACCCCGGAAGATTTTGACCAAAAAGCCACGCTGATTGCTGGCCACATAGCTGCGGCCAAAGCTGGTGCCGAGATGCCGCGGCTGTATAGCAAGCATGGTAATACCACGAATGCTTGGATTAAATTGGCTAAAATAATACAGCTAAGATATAAAAATATACTGGTAGCAACCAAACCATCGATATCTTTAATGAATAAAGTTACAAAAGCCCAAATGGCCAATGGCATAAGTTTTATAACTATTTGTAGCGTAGCCATAAATTTTTTATAAATCACGGTTAAGTGGTGGTGAATAGCTGATTTAGTAGGCTGCTGACAACGTAAAATAATGCTACTCAGTAAAATAGCAATAAGCATAGTGGCGATTAATATGCTGCCAAAAGAATGACTGTGGCCATCATCCGTGGCAAAAGAGCCAGATATTGCTGGTAAATCAAAATTGGTTGGATTTATTAATAAAAATAATAGTAGTGCAGTGGTAGCAGCTATAACCGTGGTTATCAGGGTATACTTCAGGACATTTTTGCCCATGCTAAGTAGTTCGGTCTTGTTATCTAGCCCAGAGGTGGCAGATAAAATTGCTAAACTAATCATGGGGATACTGCACCATTTTAGAATCAAGACAAAACTATCGGCAATAAAATCGGCCAGAAGTGTAAGGGTTGGGCTGTTTAATCGGCTGCTGAGGATCGCCAAAATAATTGCCCCAAGGTATTGAACGGCTATATTACGCATTAATTTCATTTTGATCCTCTGCTACTGACAAATAACCAATTAATGTATGTTAACACAAAGCTAGATAAAAATAATGGAACAATTTTTACCAACTAACTAATGGCGTGAAAATAGTATTAGTTAGGAGAATGATTATCTCTTATAACCCACTGTTATGCAAGCAATAACTCGGATTAAGTGGGTAAACTTTCCTTGACAATGAAGTGCATCCTACCTATAGTGAGCATATGTGGGAATTTGTGGAACATTGTGGGATTATAGTCATGTAGGATCTAGGTCGTATGTTTAGAAGCTCGAATAGCATAAGTTTAGACGAACAGGGTCGGCTAACTGTGCCTAGTAGGTATAGAGAGCAGCTAATCAATGATCAGCATCAGCCAGTAATGCATGATGAAGTATTAGACAGTCTGAACCTTCAAGCCGATGGCATCTATGTTGATGCAACCTTTGGTCGTGGTGGCCATACCAAATCAATTTTAGCGCACTTAAATAATTCCGGAACTATTTTAGTTATTGATAAAGATCCGCAAGCAATTGCTGCAGCTAAACAACTACAACAACAGGATGCAAGAATTAAAATTTTTGCTGGATCTTATGCTAAACTAGGCGACTATTGTAAACGAGAGAATTTAGTTGGCAAGATCAATGGAATTTTATTAGATCTTGGAGTCTCTTCGCCACAATTGGATGTTGCGGAGCGCGGCTTTAGTTTTACGCATGATGGTCCGTTGGATATGCGGATGGATCCAGATACTGGCATTTCTGCAGCACAGTGGCTCAATAGTGCTTCACAAGATGAGATTGAGTATGTATTAAAAACATATGGTGAAGAAAAATTTGCGTGGCGCATTGCGCGTGAAATTTGTGCTTGTAGGTTGCAGCAGGAAATAACTACGACCAAAATGTTGGCGGATTTAATTAAGCAGTGCTATCCAATTCAACGGCGTGAGCGTAGGAAAAAGCATACAGCGTCGCAAGCAATGAAACATCCAGCGACGCAGAGTTTTCAAGCGATACGTATTTATATCAATGATGAATTGGCTGATTTGCAGGCGCTACTAGCAGAGAGTATCCCTTTGTTAGCAATGTATGGCCGCTTGGTAATAATCAGCTTTCATTCATTGGAAGACCGAATTGTTAAGCAGTTTATTAATTATGAAGCTAAGGGAGATCAACTACCGTCAGATTTTCCAATTCGGCATAATGAGTTGCACCCGCGGTTGGGTAAAATAGGTAAGCGGCAACGGCCTAGTTTGGCAGAAGTAGAGGCTAATAAGCGCGCGCGCAGTGCAATTTTGCGAGTTGCAGAAAAGATAGAAGCTTAAAAGGATAGAGGCTGAAGGGTATGCATATAGATGGACCACTACAACAGAAATTAAATAGCCAAATTTTGGTAACAATAGTTATGTGGTTATTAGTAATAGCTGCAGCAATTGGAGTAGTTTATAACAAACATATGACGCGCCTATTACATGCTAAAGTGCAAAGTTTACACAAAGAGAGCGTAGCGGTGCAGAATGAGAGAGGGCGGTTGTTATTAGAAAAAGCTACGTTGACCGCGGATGCGCGCATGGAACAAATTGCTGGTGGGCAACTTAATATGGTGATGCCAACCAAGGTGGAACTTATAAAACCATGAATAAATTTGTAATTTGGAAATTTAATTTTCGGCACCTGGTGTTAATCGCGGGGATATTTATTATTATCGCTGGATTGGGTGCGCGTTTATTAGAATTACAAATTCTTGAACGCGATTTCTTGCGTGGCCAAGGTGATGCAAGAACTATGCGGGTAGTGAAAATTCCATCGCATCGCGGGGTGATAACCGATCGCAATGGTGAGCCATTAGCTATTAGTACCCCGGTACAGTCGGTGTGGATTAATCCTAAAAAGTTTAATCCTGCCAAAGAAGAATTATTAGAATTGGTTGCGATTTTGCATTTGGATTTAAAAGAGATCCAGCAAAAATTAACTAAAGCAGCAGATAAAAGTTTTATTTATTTACGCCGTCATGTAATGCCAGAGATTAGTCAACAAGTAGAGCAGTTGCATATTGCCGGGTTGCATTTGCAAGAAGAATATAAGCGCTATTATCCAACAGGTGAAGTGCTGTCCCATGTTATTGGGTTTACCGGCATTGATGATGACGGTCAGGAAGGTTTGGAGCTGCAATATGAAAATTGGTTGGCAGGTAGTCATGGTGCACGCCGGATTGTAATTGATCGTTTAGGTCGAGAGGTTGAATTTTTAGCGGAAGTTGCCGAGCAACGCCCGGGTAACGATTTAACCTTGAGTTTTGATCAGCGCTTGCAATACTTGGCTTTTCGGGAATTAAAAGCTTCTATAGAACAACACATGGCAGCTTCTGGTAGCGCAGTGATCTTGGATGTTACGAGTGGTGAAGTTTTGGCCATGGCTAATTATCCTAGTTTCAATCCCAATGTGCGCCACAGTGGCGTTAAGCGGGAAAATCGGCGTAATTTAGCGGTAACTGATTATTTTGAAGTTGGATCGGTAATGAAACCGTTGAGTATCTTAAGTGTGCTAGAGCATAGCGATGTTAAGGCGACAACGTTAGTGGATACGGCCCCAGGATATATGCAATTGCGCGGTGGTGTTGTGCGCGAGCATAACCATGAAAACAATGGCGTTATTGATGTAGCAACTATTTTGAAACGTTCCAGCAATGTTGGCGTAAGTAAATTAGTATTGGCGTTACCATATGAAGCATTATGGGATACTTATAGTCGTTTGGGTTTTGGCTCAGTATCTGATAGTGGTTTCCCTGGTGAAAGTCCTGGAGTGTTGGCCCAAAAACGCTTTGTGAACCCATTTGAAGTCGCTACCATGTCATTTGGTTATGGCGTTGGGGTTACGCAGTTACAATTAGCACGCGCATATGCAATTTTAGGTGCCGGTGGTGTTAAACTGCCGATTAGTTTTATTAAAAATAATCATGCACCGTTGGTCGGTGAACGAGTGGTTTCAGAAGAAGTTGCTAGAGAAGTGGTGGATATGCTGGCTGGGGTAGTAGAAAATAATCTATCCAATGCTAAAGTACCTGGATATCGTGTGGCGGGTAAGACTGGAACCGCGCGTAAATTAGGTAAAGATGGATATGAGCAAGGACGCCATAGATCAGTATTTGCTGGTTTGGCACCAGCAGTTAACGCTAAATTTGCCATTGTTGTGACGATTAATGAGCCTAGTGCTGGTAAATATTATGGTAATCAAGTGGCTGCGCCAGTGTTTGCTAAGATTGCTGCTGGAGCCTTGCGTTTATTCAATGTAGCGCCTGATGTGGTTGATACCCAAGGAGTTTACGTAGTACAAAATGGAAATAACCATTCATGAAAATAGAAGAATTTAAGATAGCAGAATTATTAAATTATTTACAAATTGAGATTGATCCAAATATTTTAGCGACGCATTCGTTGCTGCAGCATGCACCAGCAATACATAGTATTTGTCTCGATAGTCGTATGGTGCAACCAGGGGCTTTGTTTATTGCTGTCCCGGGTTTAAAGACCGACGGTCGGCAGTATATAGCGCAAGCAATTCAGCAACAAGCAGCGGTAATTTTAGCGGAAGCTATATCACCAAGCACAGAAGTTGTACCGCAAATTGCAGCTGGAGCTGCCGGGCAATCAGGTAATACTTGTTTTTCAGTGGAGCAACATGGTAATACTTTGTTAATTTATTATCACGGGGTGTTCGAGCACATTGGCGCAATTGTCAGCTGGTTTTATAACCATCCTAGCAAGCAGTTAAAAATAATTGGAGTAACAGGTACCAATGGCAAGACTTCAACATGCTATTATGTTGCTAAAATTTTAGCAGCATTGGCAAAGCCTTGTGGCATGATTGGTACCATTGGCATTGGTTTGCCAGATCAGTTAACGACTATCACCCATACAACTCCAGATCAAGTAACCTTACAAGCTGGTTTGGCAAATTTTTGCCAGCAGCACATTAATTATGTCGCTATGGAAGTATCGTCGCATGGTTTGGTGCAACAGCGGGTGGCTGGGGTAGAATTTGATACAGTGGTGTTTACTAATTTAACCCAGGATCACGCGGATTATCATGGTACTACGGCAGCCTATTGGGATGCCAAGCTACAATTATTTTTGCAGTATAAATATCGGCATGTGGTGGTGAATTTAGATGATCCATTTGGTCGACAATTAATAGCTTTGCTACCCGCAGATGTTAAAATAACCGGGATTAGTTTAATGCCACAGCGGCAAGAGTTAAATCTGCAATATTTAGGCAGCGCAAATATAGGCAGCGTAAATCTAGGCAGCGCAAATCTAGGCCGTGTAAATTTAGAGATTATCAGTGCACAAGAGATACAATATTCTTTAACTAAAATAACTGCGCAGATCCAGGCGAGATCTGGTAGTGGTCAGTTGCAAGTTAATTTATTGGGTGAAGGCAGTTTGTATAATGTGTTAACTGCAATGGCGGTCTGCTTAGGCTACGGATTTACGTTCGCAGAGGTATTGCAGGCAGCACAGAGTTTGTCAGCCCCGCAAGGTAGAATGCAAATTGTGGGTGGTAACTTTAGCTCACCCCCTCACAACCCTCCCCCAAATCAGAGGTTTGGGGGAGGGCTATATAACTTTACGCTTGCGTTGTATGGCAAAAGTCATTTGGACGATGATTTTAATTTAGGTAGGGCTGTGGAGCCAGTGGTGGTGGTGGATTACGCTCATACCCCAGCAGCATTAACTCAGGCACTGTTAGCTTTGCGACGTCATTGTCACGGTAAATTATATTGTGTTTTTGGTTGTGGTGGTGATCGTGACCGAACCAAACGGCCATTGATGCTAGCCGAGGCATTGCAATATAGCGATGTAGTTATCGTGACTCAAGATAATCCACGTACGGAAGCACCGGAGCAAATTTTGGCTGATATGCTGGCAGAGCAGCCGCAACAGCTGCCAGAAAATCTTATACTGAATCTGGATCGTGCCGCTGCGATTCAACAGGCGATAGCAGCAGCTACAGCGAATGACATGGTGTTGATAGCTGGGAAAGGGCATGAAGATTATCAATTAATTGCAAATAAAGTGTTACCGTTTTCTGATGTTGCGGTGGCGCGTGCAGCATTAAATGCGGTGTATGCACCATCCCAAGTGTCTACTGATACTAGAACGCTGCAAGCTGGGGATTTGTTTGTGGCAATTAAAGGTGAAAATTTTGATGGTCATGATTTTATTGCGGCAGCAATTCACAAGGGTGCTGCTGGTATAGTGGTCAGTGAAAATTATGTTGCGGATATTGCAGCGCAAGAAATCTTGCAACAGGAAAAAATTCCTACCCTAGTAGTTGCTGATACTTTAGTAGCTTACGGCAAAATAGCTGCGGCTCAGCGGCAATTATTTAGCTCCACCGTAGCCACAGCGATTACTGGTAGCTGTGGTAAAACTTCCGTTAAAGAAATGTTAACTAATATTTTGCAGCAATGCGGTCCAGTTTTGGCGAGTAGCGCGAGTTATAATAACGAAATTGGTTTGCCGCGCACCTTGTTACAGTTAAAACCAGAGCATCAGGCCATTGTTGTAGAAATGGGTGCACGCAATATCGGCGATATTGCCTATTTGATGGGGATAGCCCAGCCACAAATAGCTTTAATTACCAAAGTTGTGCCTTGCCATTTAGAGACTTTTAAAGATTTGGATGGTATCGCACAAGCTAAGGGTGAAATATATACTAATTTGGCTGCCACTGGTACGGCAGTTATTAATGTGGATGATGTGTACGCGCCATATTGGCTATCATTGTTGCAAGAGCAGCAAATAATTACTTTTGGTTTAAATTCGCAAGCAGATTTTACCGCCATTAATATTGTTGCTGAGGGAGAACACACCAGCTTTGATTTGGTGCATGGTAAGACAGCAGAGAAGGTTGCGGTGAAATTATTTGCATTGGGCATGCATCAAGTGCAAAATGCGTTGGCTGCGGCAGCCTGTGCGTATGCGCAGGGTGTCTCTATGGTTGCTATTGCTGCGGGCTTGGCAACATTCACTCCGGTAACAGGGCGGGGTGAATTAAAAGCTGGGCTGTGTGGTGCAGTAGTGATTGATGATGCTTACAATGCGAATCCAGGTTCAATTAAGGCTGGTTTAGCAGTTCTTGCAGCGCGGCCAGGGAAAAAGATATTTGCTATGGGTGATATGCTCGAGCTGGGTGAAAATAGTGCGATGTTGCATAAAACCGTGGGTGAATATGCGCAGCAAATAGGCATAGATTATTTGCTTGGTTTTGGTGATTTATGTCAGCAAGCAGTAATTGGTTTTGGGAAGCAGGCCAAAAATTATAGTGATAAGCAGCAATTAGTAGCAGATTTATTGGAATTAATGGACGCTGAGACTACGGTATTAGTTAAAGGATCGAATGGGATGCGGATGAGTGAAGTAGTTCAGGCTATAGCTATATAAGGAAAAATACATATGTTAGTTTGGATCTTCAATTGGTTGCATGAATATTTTCATATTTTCGGAGTGTTTCAATACCTAACGTTAAGGTCAATTTTAGCAGCATTAACAGCGTTGATCATAACTTTATGTGTTGGGCCGTTTATGATCAAAAAACTGTATCAAGCTCAGGTTGGCCAAGTAGTGCGCGATGATGGACCTAAATCGCATCTGGTAAAATCTGGTACGCCAACTATGGGTGGGGTGTTGATTTTAACTGCCGTCGTGATTACGACGCTACTCTGGGGTAGTTTAGATAACTCTTATTTGTGGGTAGCACTGTTCTTAATTGTCACCTTTGGCGCAATTGGTTGGGTGGATGATTATCGGAAATTAATTTTGAAAAATAGCAAAGGCTTGCCAGGTAGATGGAAATATTTTTGGCAGTCGGTGATTGCTGCCAGTGTAGCCGTAGTTTTGTATAAATTGGCAACCACCCCAGTAGAAACTAATTTGTTAATACCGTTCTTTAAAAATGCTGTGGTGCCAATGGGCATTCTGTATGTGGTACTTACTTATTTTGTGATTGTGGGTACTAGCAATGCGGTGAATTTAACTGATGGCCTAGATGGATTGGCGATTATGCCGATCGTGATGGTTTGCGCAGCATTAGGAATTTTTGCCTATATAACTGGCCATATTAAATTTGCGGAATATTTGCAATTGCCATATGTATCTGGGGTTGGTGAATTAGCAGTATTTTGTTCGGCTATTGTTGGCGCTGGCTTGGGATTTTTATGGTTTAATGCATACCCTGCGCAAGTATTTATGGGGGATGTTGGCTCGTTGGCACTTGGTGCCGCGATTGGTGGCGTTGCGGTAATGGTTCGGCAAGAGCTAGTATTATTCATTATGGGCGGGGTTTTTGTGGCAGAAACCATTTCAGTTATTTTGCAGGTAGCTTCATTTAAACTTACCGGGAAACGAATTTTCAAGATGGCGCCGATCCATCATCATTTTGAATTAACTGGTTGGCCAGAGCCTAGAATTATTGTGCGGTTTTGGATTATAACCGTGGTATTGGTATTGTGTGGTTTAGCCACGTTAAAGTTACGGTAATTTGGTTATGAAATTAGATAGTAATTTATCATATGCAGTGGTTGGTTTGGGAATTACTGGAATATCCTGCCTAGAATTTTTAGGGCAGCATGGTTGCAAGCGGGTTATTGGTATTGATGGCGTTGAGGATCTTAGTAAAGTCACCAATTCTGCCAAATTAGACGATTTAAAACAGCAGTATCCTACCTTAGAATTAAAATTTGGTAGTTTAACTATCCCCTCACACGTTGATATCCTATTGCTTAGCCCTGGCATTGCACTGCATACACCGGAAATTGTCCAGGCGCTAGCCGCAGGGATTGAAGTAATCAATGACATTGAATTATTTGCGCGCTTAGTTACGGCTCCGGTTATTGCTGTTACTGGTGCGAATGGTAAAAGTACGGTCGCGTCCATGGTGGCGCATTTGGCGCAGCATTGTGGTGTGCGTGTTGGTCTGGGTGGCAATATAGGTACGCCAGCATTAGCGTTGTTAGCTGAAGATTACGAATTATATGTTTTGGAGCTATCTAGTTTTCAATTAGAGTTATTACAGTCGTTACAGCCAATTGCGGCGACAATTTTGAATGTTACGCCGGATCATATGGATCGCTATGCGAGTTTTGCGGATTATCGGCAAGCAAAACTACGGATCTATAATAACGCCAAGACTATAGTGGTAAATAAACATGATCAGTATACTTGGCCGGAAGAACGGTGCGGTAAAGTTATTTCATTTGGTTTAGATGCTGCTGCTGATTTCGGAATTATTAATAGTTCCCTTCCCCAAATCTCTGATTTAGATGAGGGTCGGGGTCTGGATCGAGATCGGGGCGCTAGTGTAGGCCAGCGCTATTTAGCTAATGGTACAGAGAAATTATTAGCTGTTAAAGATTTTCCGTTATCTGGGGATCAAAATTTACTCAATATTCTTAGCGCTTTGGCATTGACCACTGCGGCTGGACTACCATTAGGGCAATGTGTTGCTGCTAGTAAGAGTTTTGTAGGCTTGGAGCATCGTTGTGAAGTAGTCGGCGATCATGCTGGGTTACGTTGGATCAACGATTCCAAGGGTACCAATGTTGGGGCAACTGTGGCCGCAATTTGTGGTACTGCAGCGCAGTGTGGTGGTAAAATTGTGATTATTTTAGGTGGTGAATCCAAAGGTGCAGATTTTTTGCCATTGGTGGCGGTGGTAAAGCAATATTGTAGGGCCGCAATTTTGCTGGGTAAGGCACAGCAAGAGTTGTTTAGCATGTTGCATGCGGTGTTGCCTTGCCATTTGGCGCAGAGTATGCAGGACTGTGTTGATTTGGCCAATCAAATTGGTGCCAGCCAAGATGCAGTTTTATTATCACCAGCATGTGCTAGTTATGATATGTTTGCTAATTTTAAAGCCCGTGGGGAAGCATTTAAGCAAGCAGTGCGGAGTAAATTTGCGTCCGATCCCACTCCATAGCGTAAGAGAGCGATAATATGATCCCGCAAACTCCTAAAATTCTTAACGTTGATGGTGCTAAATTTGACCGTTGGTTACTCTTTAGTTTTTTAGCCCTGCTCAGCATTGGTGTAGTAATGGTGGCATCGGCATCGATACCTATTACCGAGCGTATGCAGTTACCAATGTTCTATTTCACGTATCATCAAGCATTATATATTGCAGTGGGTCTAGGGTTATTTTGGTTGGCAACGTTGCTGCCAATAGAGGAGATCCAACGTTATGCAGTTATTTTATTAATAATAAGTTTGTTATTACTCGTGGTTATTTTAATTCCTGGGGTGACGAGGATAATTAACGGTAGTATTCGCTGGCTGTTTATTGGGCCAATTTCAGTACAACCATCGGAAATAGTCAAGGTGGCATTAATTGCTTATATGGCTAGTTATATGGTACGACGTAGCAGGCAATTGCACAGCAATTTTATGGGCTTTGTAATCCCCATGGGGGTGCTAAGTTTAGTGGCCTTTTTGTTAATGTTGGAGCCAGATTTTGGTGCGGTGGTAATTGTTACTGCTACTGTGTTGGGTATGTTATTTCTTGGTGGCGTGCAGTTTAATCGATTTTTGGCATTGCTGCCTTTTGTAATTATGGGGTTGGGTGTATTGACGGTATCGTCATCCTATAGATTGCAGCGGCTAATTGCATTTCGTGATCCGTGGGCGGATCAATTTGATACTGGCTATCAGTTAGTACAAGCATTGATCGCGGTCGGGAGGGGAGCTTGGTTTGGTACTGGCCTGGGTGGGAGTATTCAAAAATTATTATATCTACCCGAGTCGCATTCGGACTTTATTTTTGCGGTATTGGCGGAGGAATTGGGTCTGGTTGGGGCATTAACGGTGCTGGGTTTGTATGCATTATTTATTTTCCGTGGTATGCAAGTGGGGCGTAGATCGCATATGCGCGGGTTGTTGTTTGGGAGCTATTTGGCGTACGGTATTACTTTATTGATTGGGCTGCAGGCGGCGATTAATATTGGGGTAAATATCGGTCTGTTGCCAACTAAGGGTTTGACTTTGCCATTCCTGAGTTGTGGCGGTAGTAGTATGCTAATTGCCTGTATGGCAGTTGGGGTGCTGTTTAGAGTGGATTATGAGGCTAGAGAAACATCTAAGGATTCGGTCTTAAAGGATGTTTAAGACATGGGAATTAATTAATACCGACAAAATCTAACAGGCTGCTAAAGTTGCCTGTATCCGCATCCCTTAGCGCAGTAATATATTGTTTTCTTCTTTGATTCATCACTTGTAATTCATATCCACCTGCCCAATCTATAGGGTCCATTTTATATACCTTCGTCAATAAAGCATTAGCCATAATTCTTGCATGGCGACCATTACCATTTGGAAATGGGTGAATAAACACTAGCCGATGATGAAACCGTACAGCCGCCATTATCGGATTATAACTGTTATTTTCAAACCAAAACTTGGCATCCTTTAGCAAATTGTGAACTTGAATAGAAATATGCTGTGGATCTATGCCTAGATTCTTTTCACTTGTACGAAATGTTCCAGCCCATTGCCAAACTTCACCAAACAACATTTTATGCAGTTTTCTCACGAATATTTCAGAAAAAATATCTTTCCCATTTTTGCGATTTAACCATATAAGGCCTGACGTGATATTAGCTTGCTCTAGATGATCAAGCTGTGCCCGAGTATTAACATGTGGCAACTTTAATCCATCAAGTTCATCACTACTCAATGGAGTAGCATTGATAGGATCTTCAATATTCATTATTCGTCCCAAAAATTAGCCGGTGGATTTTCTAATAACTCCTTTGTAAGGCGGTCAATCTCAAATTGTATATTATCGTTAGATAGTAATTGATCCTCAAGTGCCATTTGGTTATTCACGATCTTCACGATATCATGTGCTTGTTTTTGTGCCTGCTTCAACATTATTTCTTCTATTTTATTCTCTGGGACTATTGCATAGACTAAACGACATCCCATAGTTGCTGCCATATTTTGCATATTTTTGATGGTGATAGCACCAATAATTTCAGCTTGTTCTGTTTGTGAGATCAAGGACCTGGTAACCCCCAATTTATTAGCTAATTGGGTGCCCGACATATTCAATGCTTTCCTTACCGTACGGATCCAACCTTCTTTTGGCATAGGTATGCCTAATAGCTGTTTAGCTGCATTATTAACAATGGTCTGATATTGTTGAGTAACAACTTTTTTTAATTTCATATATCTTACTATCGGCTATAATTGTGAATTTAAGTGTATACAGCACAAGCATATTTGTCAATCTATATATATGCATATATTAATAATAGGTAAATATATAGATTAACAAATGTACTCTCCACGGCAGGGTAGTTACACTTAATGTTATGAAATTAGGATGGATTGTGAGGTCAGATTATGAGACCGGGGTTAAAGTGGATTATGAGGCTAGGGAAGCACCTAAGAATTCGGTCTTAAAGGATGTTTAAGACGATCTTGAACACCATAGGTGTTAGGGAACTTATTTATATATGCTTTTATCGCCGCATTAAGCACGGCACCGTCTGTAGGAAATAATGGCTTGTGTTCTATATCTAGTAGAAAACAAATATCTGTTTTTAAACTGCTTGGCAGAAATGTAAAAATACTTAAATTTAATTTATGTTTATTAATATAACGCTCATCCTCTTGGCATACAATCATATTCTCTAAAATACTACGAGCGATGTTTATTCGTTCTTCAACATTGGGATCAATAATTGTTTCATTATAATCCTTTTCAGGATCGTAATATGTACCAAGAGATTTATCGTAATATTTATCAATTAAGTTTTTAATATACCCAAGTCTATCTCTTCTGCCATAAACTATAGTTTCGTTATTTTTTGTAACATTAATATTCTTTTCATCTGTATAGTTGTTTTGATATTCTTTTAATATGGTATAAATTAACCATTTTTCGAGATCATTGTAAATTTTAGCAAGATTCTCTGAAATTGCTTTATGTTGCTTCAATTCTTCTAAATATGCTTCTTTTTGCGGTTCTGGTATTGGGAATTGTTCGATAATTTCAGGACTTTTTTCAATTTGTATATTATAATTCCGTAAGTAATGGCGTAAAGAAGTAAGCCGTTTTTTTCTATGATGCAACCACATTAAAGCCTTAGAATTAAAAGTTAACTTCTCGTTAACTATGCCTTTTTTAGAGTTAAATTTGTCTTTAATATTATCCACTAGTCGTTGTAAACGTCTAATGCGCTTTTCGTTGTGCTGAATATCCATTTCGTTACGCCATTGTGTTACAGCAGCATCTTGTGGTTGTTGCGTCTGCGCTAGTTGACGTCGGATAATGTCTGGTTGCACTAAAGCTGGTGGCACTAAAGCTGGTGGCACTAAAGCTGGTGGCTGCTGTGGTTGTTGCGTCTGCGCTAGTTGACGTCGGATAATGTCTGGTTGTACTAAAGTTGGTTGCTGCTGTACTCGTGCTAATCGTTCTGCTTGCCTATCCAGCCACCATTGCTGCCATTTTTCTTTGTCTCTCTGTCTTTTAGATTGCTCTTCATTCTGCACTTGAATAAACCATTGATCTAGCATTTGATTTTGCTGACGTTCTTGTCCTGGTTGCTCACGTAGCATCCACTGTTTAATGTCAGCTCTAGCTTTATCCCACCATAGCAGCAGTTTTGCCGCGTCTGCATTTGCACGCGATTCCGTTTGCCCTTGTATTGTAACCCACCATTGCTGCTTTTTGTGCTCTGGTTGCAATGTTTGCTCTTGCTCGATCACTTGCACTTTATTCCACCATATCTGCCACGATTGCGCTATTTCCCGTCTGTGGTTGTCCAGCTGCGCTTGCAACCACGATTGCGCTTGCGCTTGCATTAGCTCTTGATCCTCCCGTTGCCGCTGTCTTTGCAACTGCGGTTGCGCTTGATTCTCCCGTTGCTGCTGCCTTTGCAGCTGCGCTTGATCCCCCCATTGCCGCTGTTCAACTTGTCCGCGCATTGCCGGTGTCGGATTCTTAGCCTGTTTTTTATTCTCGTCTATTAATTTTGGATTAAATTCGTGCTGAAGATCAATGTCTGGATTTTCAATAAATTTTTTCAAACTCTCCGCCGCTACTTCGCTTACTCGAATATCATTTACAGTTGCTGGTTCTCTGTTCATCGGATTATGGGGGTTAACCTGTAGCGTTTCTCGTATTTCAGCTAATGCATAATAATATCTTGTACGAATATTTGTGTCTGTTGTTAAATAAGCCAAACCATTTTTATGATATGCCAGAGTTATAGGGCATTTAAGTCTTTCTAAGAATTCTATATTTTTCTTTAAGAAGCTTTGATCTTTACCAGATAACTGATAGTTGTCTAATAATAAGCGCACAGCCTCATCAGCGTAGTTTCGAGCATCAACATCAGTAGACTGAGGACTATTAAATAACCCTTGGGCCTCTTCTTTAATCTTGACCCACTTTTTATTGTCCTCTTCCCGCTTTCTGTTTTCCTCTTTCAGCCTTTTATTTTTATCCTCTGTGCTTTCTTCTTTAGGCATATCTACTCCCAATATATAAGTCATTGGTTTGCTTATTATTGATAATTATTCTTACAACTTAAGTATAGGCTGAAATTTCCTGAAAATGTTCGATTGTGTATTGTGGTGTTGCAAAGTGGACAATAATATTTAGGTGTATATTCAAGGTGGTGGTGTGGCGTTCTCATAGTGTACGCATAAAATCTTTATTGAAGCTGTGTTAATTGAACTGAACATTGAACTGAAAACTTTTTACCGTTTTCAATTGCCTAACAATTATTAGAGGTGTGCGTTGATGCACCTGAGTCATCGTTTGCCAATATTGATTGGAGGGTGGTATGCCTGGGTTTACATATGACGGTTTCGCAACTGCAATAAGGGATGGCACCAATTACCAAGGTTATCTGTCTTCATTAACAGCAACTAACGTGCTTGATACTGACCAATGGATCCAGCTGTCACTAATAGTCAGTATGTTTAACAGGCCATTTACCAATCAACTGTTAAGGCATTTAGAAATAACTATCCCCAAGTTGAATACCCTTAACTGGTATCAAATTGGGTCCTTAGCTGCCCGGATGGGTAATTTAAACATGGAATTGTTCGTATCGCTATGCAGAGCTGGATTAACAAGGACTCAGTTTAGGAATATTATTCATGAGGCTTGTCAACACGGATTAACACTTGAACAATTGTTTAGCTTCAGAGAAAGCGCCGAAAGCGCCGAAAACGCCGACAGAGCCGATAACACTGCCCCCGTAAGTCATACAACATTTTATATCCCTACTATTCAAGAAATACATGTGGCAAATGTGGTAGATAGTGCAACAATAGACAATTCACTTACTGGGATTATTCAAAACCCTGAAAACACCATGGCTGGTATTTTATATTTTACAGCACGACAGAGCGAAGAAAAGTTAAGAACTATGTGCAAATTTACAACCAGTGTTCCGCGCCATAAAAAAGAAGAAAATAGTCTTATAAAAGATTTAAAAGCATGTATAGAGAAAAAAAAGCAAGAATTAGAAAAAGATGGCAAGGTATTGGCGCGGAATCACAATGTAGTGGTTGCACTTCGCGCTTTGCAAAGCGATGCTTCCCCGTACGCAAATAATAAGTATTTGACCTCTACCAATATAGATGGTTATGGCATGAGAAATATTGCAGCGTTATATTGGAAAGCTTTGCAACAGCCAGAATTACTTTCAGAAGGTGCTACCCGTGAAGATGGATTAAATGCAATAATTAGAGCAATTGCTGAAAGTAAGCGTGGTAATAATCGTAACAATAAGGATGGTAAAGATAATGACAGGCCTGATGATCCTATTTGTGGAAAAGGACATTTTAATAAACTAGCAGAATGTATGATCAGCATATTAAAGCCAGTAAATCTTATATTTGACTTACAAACAGCAGCAATAGATTATTTAGCCAAAGCTATAAATGACAAACTAGCGTCATATTCTCCAAGCGATGGTACACCATTGGCAAGCATAGCAAGAGAGTGGAACGAATATTCAGACAAAGAACCAACAGATGGGTATGTAAAATTCAAAGAACTTATTGAACGCGAATTTGATACGATAGTTGATAATTTTTTACGACAAGAATTTCCATCTGATGAAACATTGAGAAAGGTAATTTGCCAGATCATTAACAATCAAGCAGACGCCATGGGCGGGCCAGTAGAGCTATTCTCTGCCATTACAATTACCCCGCCAATAGAAGAAAAAACCAAAGATGAAATGCGCGCTGAGGAGGTATTTTCAGCAGCAAAGCCTGCATTAATATTTAGTTCAACAGAACCGGTCCCTGAGCCGCCCCCTGAGCCGCCCCATGAATCGCCAGACACAACATCTGCAAGAGGTAGCAATCCTTGTCAA
>Ga0207131_1022_pt1 | contig 26219 bp, 29 predicted proteins | sample Alteio_BWMinHeat_13_FD_153557 | JGI IMG/M metagenome (GOLD analysis project Ga0207131, IMG submission 153557) | Enriched cells from forest soil in Barre Woods Harvard Forest LTER site, Petersham, Massachusetts, United States -... | ecosystem: Environmental > Terrestrial > Soil > Temperate forest >...
AATAAAACAAAAATGGTGAGCATCCATCCAATTTTATGAAACATATCCCTTTTTCTCCTTTGCATCATTTTAGCTTATCTCTATCTATATTCAATTTAGTTGTCAATGGACTTATTTTAACCTTTGATTCCGAGTAGGAACAACTATTTTCAAAGCCGTAAAGTTTGCCAGTAAATCTATTCATGGTCGTGTAGGTTGTTTTTATGTTGCAGAAATTTTATTTTTTGAAATAAAATCTTCATTAAAGTTATTGTGTAATCTTAATCACCAGGGGTGCTAGGGACGCTTGTCGTATCCTAGCTGAGAGAGTCCCTAAAACCTGATCTGGGCAATACCAGCGGAGGGAGTGTGAACGTGAAAGTAGACCCAAAAGGCGTCTGGTCAGATATCCAGGCGATCAAAAAATCTTCTCCCCTTGTTCATAACATCACCAACTACGTTGTAATGGAAAGCACTGCTAATGGCCTTTTGGCTATTGGTGCTTCGCCTGTCATGGCTCATGCTGTTGATGAAGTCGAAGACATGATCAAAATTGCAAATAGCCTAGTCTTAAATATAGGCACATTGAGTCCTGCATGGATTCAAGCGATGACCTTATCTCTCAAAGCTGCTAATTTCAAGGGAATTCCTGTTGTTCTTGACCCTGTTGGGATAGGAGCGACGCCGTATCGTACAAAAACAACTCATTCTCTTTTGGCTGACGGAAAAGTGACTGCCATCAGAGGCAATGCTTCAGAGATCGCATCCCTTACAGACAGTCACATCACTACTAAGGGAGTTGATAGTTTATTAAATGCTATTGATTGTCACGATCAAGCAAGGATATTGGCCTCCAAAATTAAATGCATTGTTTGGATGAGTGGATCAACCGATGTAATCACTGACGGTAAATTGAGCATTCTCGTCCATAATGGGCATCCTTTAATGAGTAAAGTAACAGGAATGGGTTGCATGGCAACGGCTATTACTGGAGCATTCTTAGCCATTAACCAAGACATATTACTAGGATGTGCTCATGCAGCCATCTTCATGGGTGTTGCAGGAGAGATAGCCTCCACAAATTGTAAAGGACCTGGATCTTTTAAGCTGGAATTCATAGACGTTCTTTATAATCTTTCTCTAGATCAAATAGAGGAGCGTATCCGCTTAGATCTTGTATGAAACGTTCTATTGATCTTTCTCTTTATCTAGTGACTCGTCGAGATTCTTTAGGAATCGCAGAATTTTTAACTATCATCCGTGCTGCAGTAAATGGTGGTGTTACGATTGTCCAATTGAGAGAAAAAGATGCATCAGCACGTGAGATAATTAACCTCGGTAAAAGACTGCTTTTGCTTCTAAAGCCCCTTGAGATACCCTTAATCATTAATGATAGAGTAGATATTGCACATGCTGTAGGGGCAGATGGAGTACATTTAGGACAATCTGATCTAAACGTTGCTGAAGCTAGGGCAATTTTGGGTAAAAAAGCGATTATAGGGATCTCTGTAGAATCGCTCCAACAAGCAGAACTAGCTATTGAAGAGGATGTGGATTATCTGGCTGCCAGCCCTATATTTCATACAAAAACCAAGACAGATTGCGCTGAGCCTTGGGGACTAAATGGCTTAAAACAACTTTGTATTACATCAGAATATCCAGTAGTTGCCATTGGCGGCATCAATGAAACTAATGTGAGAGAAGTGATGGATTGTGGGGCTGCAGGGGTAGCCCTGGTTTCTGCTATTTTCGATGCTTCCTGTCCGAAAACTGCTGCACACACCATGATACGTAGGATGAAAGGATATGCATTTTAAAGATTGGGGAGAAGATCCTTTCATTGAATATATCTCTAAGCAATTCCCTTCAAGAGACAATCTTATCGGTATTGGAGATGATAGTGCAGTGATCCCAAAGGAAGATGGGAGTGCATGGCTTATCACAACAGATGCTCTAGTTGAAGGGGTTCACTTTTTAAGAGATCAAATAACAGCTAAGGACTTGGGTTATAAAACAGTAGCTGTAAATGTGAGTGACATCGTTGCAATGGGTGGAGCTCCACAATATGCATTTTTATCCATAGCTCTTCCGAAAATGACAGATTGCACCTGGGCACAGTGTGTTATTGACGGTATTAGGGAAGCTTGTGGTAAATGGAATATTCTCCTTTTGGGAGGAGATACGGTAGGTTCAAAACGAGATATTTTCGTTAACCTTACCCTTATAGGATCAGCACTTCAAAGTAAAATAAAGTATAGAAATCAAGCCCAGTCTGGCGATGTAATTTGCGTAAATGGATATCTAGGAGACTCTGGAGGAGGCTTAAAAGCCCTTCAAACAGGAGCAATAAAAACAGCTGATGTCCAACGTTTAATTGATATCCACTTTCGCCCAGAGCCTTTTCTTGATCAAGGCATGTGGCTAGCTTCTCATCATGAAGTTCATGCCATGATGGATATTTCTGACGGGTTAGACTGTGATCTAAGCAGACTTATTAAAAGTTCTCAAAAAGGAGCTGTAATAGAAGTTAATCAAATTCCCATTTCCTCTACTCTTTCCAAAGTGTCTATGGAACAAAGCTGGAGTGCTCTTGAACTCGCTTTAGTGGGAGGAGAGGATTATTGTTTACTTTTGACCATCGCTCCTCAAGCATTTGAAAGTCTACAAAACGCTTTTCAAAGCCAATTTCACCTGCCTTTGTTTCCTATAGGTTATATTAACGACTGTAAAGGTGAACTTGCTTACACAAGAAATGATGAAGCAATTCAAGTCGATTATAAGAATTACAACCATTTTCAATAGGAAGAATATGCAAAATCAACAACTTTATACAGTTCTTACTATTGCAGGATTTGATGGTAGTGGTGGAGCAGGGATTCAAGCAGATCTTAAAACATTTTCTGCGCTTGGTTGCTATGCAGCTACAGCTTTGACAGCCCTTCCAGTTCAAAACACCATGGGTGTAAAATCTGTTTTTGAAATTGAAACGATCTGTTTAGAAGAGCAAATAAAAGCCATCCTAGAAGATATTCCTATGAATGCCATTAAGATTGGCATGCTACATCGACAAGAAATCATAGAATCCGTTGCTACTCTTTTGAAGCACTACCGTGCGACAAATATTGTTTTAGATCCTGTAATGGTCGCAAAAAGTGGTGATAGACTTTTAAAACCTCAAGCCATTTTGACCATGAAAAAGAGTCTTTTCCCCATAACAACAGTCCTAACACCAAACCTACTGGAAGCTTCTGAGCTTCTGGAAAGGAAAATTCAGGATAAAAATGAAATGGAAAAAGCCGCCATAGAGTTAATTCAGATGGGTCCACAGGCTGTTGTTTTAAAAGGAGGACATTTGAATGGCGATTGTGATGACTGCCTTTGCTTAAATAGCAAAATACCTGAAATTCACTGGTTTTCGAGTCAAAGAATTCAAACTCGCAACACTCATGGAACAGGTTGTACTTTCTCAGCAGCCATAGCGGCGTTTTTGGCTAGGGGATTTAGTATTTTGGATTCAGTAAAGCAAGCAAAACAGTATCTGACTCAAGCAATTGATGCAGGAAAAGAATTAAAAATCGGTAAAGGACATGGCCCTGTTCATCATTTTTACCATTCCTGGGACAAATTGCCTCATTACAAAGGCTAATATATAGAGAAGTGGGATGCAATATAGCAGCAAATTATGCACAAAATAACCCGTATGCAAGATGGATAGAGACATATTCTAGCGAAGAATTTTCTCATAGTACAAATGAAGCCATTGGGCTCTTGGATAAGATAGCTGAAGAGTCTTTTTCAGAAGTTCTAGACATGAACCTAGGCTTTATTAAACCACAGAGCCCACAGAGAACACAGAGAGGATGGTTCATCCCCTCACTTTTAATTGCACCCGTTTTTTCCGGTCGAGTGCGTAAAAATTGCGTAAATGCTACAATGCTGGAAGAAATAATTAATTAAACCCTATTTAGGAAAAATGAAACCGAAAATCAAAATCCCCAAAGCCTGGTTAGAAAAGTTTTGCGTAGAAAACCACATTGTTAAAATGGCACTCTTTGGCTCGGTCATTTCAGATCACTTCAAAGAGACGAGCGATATCGACATTCTCGTGGAATTTGACCCTAGGTATATTCCAGGTTTATTTGGCTTCGTAGGAATGCGTAACTCTCTTTCAGAACATTTGGGGAGAGAAGTTGATCTTAGAACACCTGAAGACATTAGCAACCTATTTAGAAATGAAGTTATCGAGCAGTCATATCCCATTTATGGAAAAGAAAGATTTAAATCGGCTTGAGCATATATTAGATGCAGCAAAGGCTATCCAAGAGCATATCAAAGAGAAAAAGCAATCTGATTTAGATAAAAACAGATTGCTGCTTGGAGGGATAATCCGAGAATTGCTCGTGATTGGAGAAGCAGCGAATGCAATTTCCTCTCAAATGAAAGCTCAAATTCCACTTCCTTGGAAAGAAGTAATTGGAATGAGGAATCAGTTAGTTCACGCCTATTTCGAAATTAATCACAAAATCATCTGGATGACGGTAACAGAGGATATTCCAAAATTGACCGCTGAACTAGAAAACTTCCTAAGAAAAAGGTTCTATAATTCATGTGAGAACTGATTTTGGCTTTACCTGCAATTGGTAAGCATTGTTAAAAATTGTCTTTTTTAACCTGACACTGTCCCACCATTCATTGTGTCGAACGTGGTATATAATATACGGATATCTAATCTTGAAAAGTGATCTTGTTTTTTATAAACACATTTATAATAAACCACAAAAAACAAAATTTATATTGATTTATAATGATGATATTCAGTACCATTGTTATTTAAATTAAATAAGGAGTGAAAAATGAAGTCTCATTTAGTTCTAAAAACTGTTACTGATCTACAAGATGGTATTTATTCTAAGTTAAACAATTTTTCTCAATCAAATAAAATTGCAGGACGTTTTTTCTCAATTCCCATTTCCATATTAGATGTTGTATTAGATACGCTTAAGACACCACTAGCTGCTATTGAATTTGTAGCTATGGTTGCTATCAATTTGATCGGAGCAGCATTTTCTAATAAATATACATTGAAAGATGCGTTAGCACATACCGAGTGGGCTCTCACAGGTATTGCATGTACCCCCGTGAAACTGGTTATGGCACCGATTAAGATTGCTTTTCAATTTTTTGCAATTCTGGTTAATCCAGAAAAAGTTCAATCTATTAATTATTTTAAACCAACTTTTCAATCTTAAGTCGATATCTGGATAAGGTTAAAACTGAAAAAGCTCTTATAGGCTGTGCTAAGTCGGTTAAAAATTAATTCAGCGGAAGGGAATCTTTTTCTCTTCCAAGAGACGGATTAGGAAGGGGCGAGACACATTCAACAAATCTGCTGCCTCCTGTGTTGTGAGCTCAGCATGCACGGGAATCAAGGTGACAGCATTTCCTTCTGCCATCTGCGTCAAAATGGTTACAAGCAGCTTGAATGCAGAAGGAGGCAAGGTCACCGAACTGTGATGGTGATACCTGTTTCCAATGAGATATCAATGGTTACAGCGTGCAAGAACGTTGAAATGGGTAAAAACAAATCTTGCTTTTGAATTTGATTTCCAAAGCTATTAGCCGAAGACCAGTCACCTGGGAAATTTTGCCATTCTAATGAAATAGAAATTGGGCTGCTATCATCTATCTTAGGAACTATAAAGAAGCAATGTCCAAAGAAAAAAAAGTGAGAGAAAGTAGTATCCTGTCTATAGTCAATGGTTTAGCTATGAATTATGCAACAATGCCGTGAAAATGAAGCTAATCAAGTAAGATTCTCATTTAGTGAATCACTCTTTGCAATTCACCAAGAAAAATCTAATTGATTTAGTAAATTTTTTGATTAATTGTAATGATCCTAGATCGCTCTAATTTGCAAAGATGCTTTTATGTAGTGAGCCCAAGCTAGAGTATTATTACCGATATGGAAGCCAAAGTGCATATGCAATTCTCCTGAAAATTCCTTGGCAAGGCCTAATATAAGTCCCATGATGGTAGCAGCTACTACTTGGGGAAGGAACAAAACAGGATTACACCAAAATACAATAGCATTACTAAAGTGAGTAAGCCCGAAGATAACCGAAGAAAAAAATACTGATGTTACACAAGCAGCAGTATTAGCACCTGAATCCGAAAAACCTCGATGCACATAGAAAGATTTGAATTTATCTTTAAGCATTCCTTGAAGATCCTCTCTAAACATTTTCTCTTCTAAATAAGGTCCTAGAACGCATATAAAAGGTGTTAAAAGAATCTTACAGCCGAGTCCTAGATCGCTAAATGGATCTGGAAGGATTGTAGATACCCCTAAAAATTTGACTATTTCTTCTGTCAACGGTTCATAGATTTTATGAGCACATACGCCAAATCCAAAACCAATCAACCCCTGGCCGACGGGAGATGTCAAAGCATTTTTAATTTTTTTGGCAGTAGCGTTTAATGCATCTCCTACCGAAACACCAAAAGAATGTGCAGCAGTCAAAAATGTATTAATTGTATAGGATGGATTTATATTAGAAACTTCTGTAAACATATAAAAATTACCTTAATTTGTATTGTCAATTAATAATACATTAATCGATTCTAAGATAAATGAACAAAAAAAACAATGTTAATTTATTTATAGTCAGATAAAATTTAAGAAACTTTTCCGCATGAATAACCTGTGTGCGCTAAATGTTGACTTGTGGCTAAGCCCAACTCCCTCGAGGGATACAATGTTCCTTCAATTAAAGATGTAATAAAGGCTTAACCATGAAAGAGATACTATTAGCTCTAGTCTCTAGCAAAGAGCAAGAGGAAGGTCAGTCAATTCCCGCACAAGAAAGGCGTTTAAAAGAATATGCCGAAAGAAAGGGCCTTGAAGCTGATAAAGTCTTCACAGTCACAGAATCGTCAACCAAATCTATACAGACTTGTGAACCATTTACTACCCTAGTGGACTATAAGAAGAGTCCAAAAGGATGGGGGCGGCTGGACTCGAACCAGCGGAGACCGAAGTCGAGGGATTTACAGTCTGAGGCAATTCAATCTCATACAATCATAAAAATACCTATCATCCTTGTAATTAGTATGTTATGTTGTTTTAAACGTTGGCGTTTTTTGTCTTAAATTGCCTTTTTTAACTTGTCGCTGTCCCACCATTGTCCCTTATTTTGTTAAATTTTTGTCAGATTTTGTCTTCCTCTCACTTGGTTGAACAGGCACCCGAACATATTTATAGCTGGGCTTAATTCTTTTGATTTTCCCATTTTCTTCTATAACAAGGGGCACTCCCGTTCGGGCAGAGAGATCTATTGCTTGCTCTACACCCCTGCGATAGGCCTCTAATAGAACTTCTTCAATATCTTGATTACGTTTACTGGGCACTGCACACCTCTTGAATTTCTTTCCAAATATTTGGTTCTTCGATTTTTAACCCATGATTCTCATACTTTTTTTAGGTAGTAAGCTACATAGTCCGAAAGCTGATCATCAACTACCTTTTTGGCCTTTGCCTTCCAAAATTGAATTTCTTGTTTGGTAAATATAGGTATCGTTCGATTTCCCAGCGGACGATCCTTTAACATTGTCCGAGTTCCAAATTTATCATGGCTTGCAAAATCTAAAGTATAACAGGTGCTTCTTAAAAAAGACTCCATCAGTTGTTCCCACCTAATATCTACAATTTTTAAACTAGCCCTTTCACAAAGAATTTCCACGCCTCTTTTTGAAGGAAGAAATAGATGATAGGGTGGATGAATACCTGACCAATGTTCTTTAAAAAATCTGAATCCCCACGATTCAATATTGGGAATTCTAATTAGACATATTCCATTATCAGATAGAAGTGATGCAGTTTTTTTTAATACTTTCTCGGGATTTTCCAAATGCTCAAAAGAATGATGAAAGGTGATGAGGTCAAATTTTCCTGTTACTTCGAATATACTTTTCTTTGTTATCAGAGTCCCATTGCTTGGGAATAGGTCTTCGTTTAAAGCTTTGTCGATTCCTATGCCATTCTTAAAACCTAATTCTTGCAATTCGTATATAAACCACCCACTACCACAACCCACATCAAGGATAGCACTATCTAACGAAATTTGGCACTCATAGAGAGCTTTAATTCTCAGATCATCAAAGGATGCCATTGAAGAGGACAGCTTTCTTGCAAGCCAATTTGAATGCAAAATCATATAACGTCTAATGCAATTTCGTAACCCTGACTTTTCGCGCTTGGGATGCTTTAAACCTGGATATTTTACATATAATTCACCCAGGTTTGAAGGAATATTTTCTATGGATAAAGATTGACAAGCGGAACAAAGAGTATATGGAAAAATCTCTCTAGTCCCCAGGAACATTTCTCTGGGAAGGATTTGTGAATTATTTAATGAATTTTTACATATGTAGCAACAAGTCAATCTAGCCCCCCGTTGAGAATTTAGAGCTCCTCAAGCTAGGAATTTTACAACGTTGACTGAAAAATTCCAAGTTTTTAAGATCAGTGCTTCATCAAGAGCATTTATGAAAAAATTTGTATATCTTATAACGCTTCTAACTATGTCTATTTGTGATGCGGGTCAGCCCATCTCTCTGGATAACGTTCACATGAATGTAGTGAAAACAGATGCATGTGGAGTTGTCAACCATGAGACAATTTTTTATTTTCAACAAAAAAATAATATGGTTAGTGCAGAGTATACAGGTGGTAAAATTCAACAGGGTTTTTTGGTGGGCAGATTTGATGAGAAGGACCATTTTTTATTCAGTTATTGTCAGCTACAAATAGATGGCAAGCTGGATAATGGTGCTTCTGAATGTGAAGTGTCAAAAGATCAAGATGGAAAAATTCTTCTTACTGAACATTTTGAATGGGCTTCTCGTCCAGGTGAATTTGGAGTAAATGTTTTTAAAGAACTTTAAAATAACCTTTTGATGAAATATGGTCTAGAAAGTAATATGGGGGCTGTTGGACGCCTCCTTATCTGTGCGTTCGAAAGTTCCCACCCAAAAACGTTTCTCTAAGAAAATAGTTGCTTTAATGGTAGCCATTGGACCGTCTCAAACTTTTACTGCTTTTTCTTTATTGTGTTTTTCATCAAGCATACCAGCTAGTGAAATTTGACACAGATTCTCTTCCTATATGCCCATTTGCTCAGATAAGTCTTTCATATTCCCTCAAATAGGCACATGTTTGTGGAAGAGATTGCGTTTCCAAAATAGCTAAATATTCGCTTGAACTCTTCGAGGGATTTTTAAGACTTTTACGAGTTTCTTGAACTGTCGCCATTACTTTTGCTGAGGCAATGTCTAACAAATGCCTCAAAAATTCATCAGGATGTTGAGCATCGACTTCATATCTTGAGAGAGCTGTTTTAGGAAAATCGGATAAGTTGTACGTCACTATGGTCTGGGCGTTAGCTTTAATTGCTGCTGCTAGAACATGGCGATCATTCGGATCGGGAAGTTTGATGCCTTCAATTAACTCTTCATAGCCTTCAACAAGGCCATCTCTCACATGTAAGTCCATCCTAGCCCTAACAGACTCTAAACATTCTGCGGTCAAATCAGGGCGGTTCTTTAGAAGATTACGCATCCATTCCTTATGAATTTCTTGAGTCCACTTAGCGTGGTAAAGGTCTGTCAGTGCTAGACGCATGAGCAAATCTCGTAGAGGAGCAGGATAGAGAACGCAAGAATCGTAAACGACAATAAATTGAGCCATTAATATCCCATATCCAATTCTTGTGCTTCATTGGCTAATTCATCTAATGTTTTGCGGCGGGCAGCATCGATTTTTGTCTTGTAGTCCATGAGATCTTGAAATAGCACTCGCCTGCGTGTTCCAACTTTGCGGAAGGGAATCTTTTTCTCTTCCAAGAGACGGATTAGGAAGGGGCGAGACACATTCAACAAATCTGCTGCCTCCTGTGTTGTGAGCTCAGCATGCACGGGAATCAAGGTGACAGCATTTCCCTCTGCCATCTGCGTCAAAATGGTTACAAGCAGCTTGAATGCAGAAAGAGGCAAGGTCACCGAACTGTGATGGTGATTACCTGTTTTCAATGAGATATCAATGGTTTTAGTCTTTTTGAGATTTAAACCTGCTAATATGCGGCTAGAATTACGAGCTAATTCAACCTCACTATCATTAGGTATCATTGGTTCAGGATAATGAAAAGATTGGGCAGTCATAAGAACACCTCCTTATTGGGTCCTTATACTCAGGGTATCACACTTTCGAAATATTCGCAATGAAAGAAATTATCGAAAGTAAAAGGATCAAAAAAAGTTAATTACTTAGGACGAATTAGAAGGAATATTGGGTAGAAAAGTACAACTCCATCTATTGGAGATTACGTGATCAAATCCTATCAGAACAGGTCATGATTCTGTGAAAAAGGATCCGAGCGTCTTTATTGGGCATATTCTTGAATCAATTCAACTTGTTGAAGAATATGCTTGTAGTTTGACGTTACAAGAGTTTCTCCTCTAATTGGGCCTGTTGCAACACGTACTGTGGTATGTTTCGACCCATTTCTTTTAAATAAGAGATTTCCCTTGGGTTGCCTTTAGTGTCCAAAATATTAATAACAATAGATTCTCGCCTATCCTGGTAGTTAATATATTTTTGCCCATTTCTGAGGCCTGCTTCAAAGGCTCGACTTCCTTTCTTGACACCTTCAATCTTTTGTTTAGAAATAGATTGAAGAAGATTGAATCCAATATCGTCTATCCATGTTAAAGAATAACTTTCATCAAAATGATTTTTTGGGAATATGGTAGCTCCATCAAAAATATAATTTTTTAGATCTTCCTTCACAAGGTCAATAGGAAGAAAAATACTAGCCGCTTGCTCTATATCCTCCAAAGAAAACGTTCCTAGATTTTCTTGAGCCCTGTCAAACAACGCTAACATAAAATTATCCAAGTTATATTGACCAGAGGTGATATTTTGAATTTTTTGATTCCAATCTAAGGCAAATAAAAACCCTCTTACATAAGGCAATCTTTGCACATCCCAATCATTCCAGAAATCTTTCTGAATTCTTTGGTTCGGTTCATTATGCACAGAAGAAACATAATAATCGTAAATGATAGTATTGATATGCTCAATATAATCATCTAAATTAATTAACTTTGAGCGATAGTTTAATTTCACAGCATAATATTCTGTAAATCCCTCAGTGAACCAAAATAAAGAACCTTCGGGAGGAGATGACATCATTTTGATTCCGTTCCATGTGTGAAAATGCTCATGGCTAAGTAACCAAGCCAACCACTTCCAATCATCTTCATTTTCTTCGGACAGATCACCTATAAATATAGAAAATGAATGGAACAGTCCTGTTCCTCCCATGTGGTGGTCGTCTCCCGTGGGAATAACTGTAATTAAATAATAAGGAAAATCGTTATCATTCCAAAATTCTCGATGCGATTCTATGACTGTTTCGACAAGATGCGTTAATCGTTCAGTAGAGAAGGACCAGTCACCTCTAATAGCAATAAAAATTGGAGTGTATTCTTTTCCGCATTTAAGAATTTGAAAGTCTCCGCCAACATATACAGCGTGCAAGAACGTTGAAATGGGTAAAAACAAATCTTGCTTTTGAATTTGATTTCCAAAGCTATTGGCCAAAGACCAGTCACCTGGGAAATTTTGCCATTCTAATGAAATAGAAATTGGGCTGATATCATCCATCTTAGGAACTATAAAGAAGCAATGTCCAAAGAAAAAAAAGTGAGAATCTTCAATTATAGGTCTATAGTACCATTCTACCTCTGGTTTAACTTTTGAAGTTACTTGATAGCAAAGTTGAACAACTTCATTAGGTGAATGATGAACTTTTTTTAACTCTGGTTCTTCTGTATCTTCGATTGCTGTTTGAGGAGAGATACAATGTAAGTTCTCAATCTCTAAATATAATTCGTCTTGTCCTGCCCAAGAAGAGGGTAAGAGAATTTCTGTTACACCTTCATCACTTCCCTGAAACTTCAGACTGACAAACAGGCTAAGCTTTCCATTCTCCTCTTGGGGGTGAATGGTATACTCTAAAGAAGACTCCTGTGCAATAAGAGAAAAGCTGACAATTGCAAAAAGTAAAAAAAAGACCTTTATTATCTGAAAAATCATAGCACCCTCGCTTAAAAGGAGTAATGATGGCAGAACTGCATTTCTGAAACCACTTTTCCGTATCGCTTCAAATCGAAAATTTTCTTGAGATAAAAGAGGTATGATACCTAACTAATGAGAAATGTTCTAGATATTTAAATGCGTCCTTGATAATATATACTGGTATCAGTATAATTAAGGAAGAGATAGATGAGCGAAAGTTCCAACCCGTTACCCATATTATGGGTTGCTTCATCGAAGCGTGATTTTTTAAAAATGCCAGAAGATGTTGTGGATGATTTTGGATTTGGACTTTATGAAGCTCAAAAGGGAAAACAACCGAAAATTGGAAAGATTTTGAAAGGATTCGGTGGAGCAAGTGTTATAGAACTTGTAAGAGATCATTCAGATGGTACATTTCGATGTGTTTATACAGTTCGATTCGAAGATGTGGTTGTTGTGTTGCATGCTTTCCAAAAGAAAAGCAAGAAAGGTATTGAAACACCAAAACAAGATATAGACCTTATTCACTCCAGATTAAAACTTGCTGAGGCAATGTACAAGGAGTGGAAAAAGAACGGAGGCAAAAATGGCTAAAAAAATGCCTAAAGAAACTGATTACGAAGTTACTGAAGGAAATGTTTTTGCTGCACTTGGTCGCAAAAATGCCGATGAACTATTAGCACGAGCTGAACTTTTGGAAAAGGTCAGTTCTTTGATCGAAAATAGCGGATTATCGCAAAGTGAAGTCGCTGAAAAGCTCGGGATCACACAACCAAAAGTTTCTATGCTAGTCAATGGTAGGTTGTCTGAGTTTGGAACAGATACTCTTTTGCACTATCTATCCATTCTTGGCTGTGAAGTTAAGATTCATGTGAAAAAACCCCGATCCAAAGTCGGAATCTTCAGACATAAAGGCTGTATAGCAGTGTGCTGAAAAGGATCAATTCTTTATAAGCTGCTGTATTTTATCGATTTCAATTTCTATGAAAAATATGAAGAGCAATTGATGGGAGCAACATACATTAAAAATACATATGGGCCAACCCCTCTTGAGTTCAAGGAAATTATCAAAGAAATGGCTGCGGAAAATGAACTAGAATTAGTAAAAAGTCAGTATTTCCAACGCGAGCAGAAGAAATATTTACCGCGAAGAGACCCTAATCTTAGTCTTCTATCAGCAACAGAAATCAAATGCATTGACGATGTCCTTCATAAACTTGGCAGTATGAATGCCACAGCCATTAGTGAATATTCTCATAAAGATGTACCTTGGATGGTCACTCAACCGAAAGAAATTATCGACTACGAAACAGTTTTTTACAGAACTCCAGACTATAGCGTAAGGGAATATAGTGATGACGACCTTCGCTAATGTCACTCGAAGACCAGAATTTGACAGAGACCTTAAGCAACTACTCAAGCGTTATCGCAGTCTGGAAGATGACTTGACGGTTTTCATCAATACACAACTCCTCTTGCTCCATAAGCAAAAAATTGACAACCGTGATCGGGTTTTTGAAATCCCTTTCTTCCCACACTCAAAACGACACTGTTGCTAATTGATCCAATAAATTGATTAGCTCCACTATAATATGCAATCAGAGATTTCTTTCCGCGATGCGGAAAACACGTTGTCAGAGTAGCCTGTCCATTAGAGACTGTCGCCACGCCAAGCAATTTACAGTTACTATAAAAGGTGACCGACCCTGTCGCAGAAGAGGGAGTAATAGACACTGTCAGCGTGACAGTTTGGTTACGCTTAACAGGTTTTGGTTCCACCACAAGCTTCGTTGTAGTTGCAATCAAACGGACAGTTAAGAAGACAGGATAGCTTGTCGAGCCTACAAAATTGCTGTCGCCGCTATAGACAGCGGTTAGGGAATGCGCGCCGACTGCAAATGAATTGACGGTCAGCGTGGCTTTACCGCCAGATAGAGTGCCTGTCCCAATGAATACTCCTCCATCAAAGAATTGCATAGTGCCAGTCGAAGCAGAGGGAGCAACACTCGCCATCAAAGTGACAGATTGGCCAAAAGTAGCAGGGTTGGGAGCCACTGTCAGAGTTGTCGTAGTGGAAGCCTGATTCACGGTTAAGATGACAGGGGGTGAACTTGTCGAGCTCATAAAGTTTTCATCCCCATTATACTCAGCTGTTAGAGAATGGATTCCGGCAGTAAATGTATTAACGATAAGTGTAGCTTGATCGCCCGATAGTGTGACTACACCAATAGACACTCCTCCATCCAAAAATTCGACCGTGCCAGTAAGAGGGGGAGAAGCAGTAGAGGGAGTAACAGTGGCCATCAAAGTGACAGATTGGCCAAAAGTAGCAGGGTTGGGAGCCACTGTCAGAGTTGTCGTAGTGGAAGCCTGATTCACGGTTAAGATGACAGGGGGTGAACTTGTCGAGCTCATAAAGTTTTCATCCCCATTATACTCAGCTGTTAGAGAATGGATTCCGGCAGTAAATGTATTAACGATAAGTGTAGCTTGATCGCCCGATAGTGTGACTACACCAATAGACACTCCTCCATCCAAAAATTCGACCGTGCCAGTAAGAGGGGGAGAAGCAGTAGAGGGAGTAACAGTGGCCGTCAAAGTGACAGATTGACCAAAAGTTGCCGGGTTAGGTGTCACTGTCGTCAATGTCGTCGTTGTTGTTCTAAATTGAGTGATCTTGCCTATCGCGTTAGAGAAAAGAGCAAACCAAAGATTGTCATCAGGGCCTTTTGTAATGCCTTCAGGAGCAGAACCTGGAGCAGGAATTGGAAATTCAGTAATGACTCCAGACGTTGTAATCTGGCCTATCTGATTGGTCAATGATTCAGTAAACCAAAGATTGCCATCTGGACCCGCTGTAATGTCAAAAGGACCAGAATCTGAAGTAGGAATAGAAAATTCAGTAATGGCTCCCTCCGGTGTAATTCGGCCTATATTATTACCCAACTTTTCAGTAAACCAAAGATTGCCATCTGGGCCTAAGGTAATGCCTTGAGGAGCAGAACCTGAAGCAAGAGTAAATTCATTCATAATAACTCCAGCCGTTGTAATTTGGCCTATCTTATCGGCTTTACTCTCAGTAAACCAAAGATTGCCATCTGGGCCTAAGGTAATGCCTAGAGGAGCAGAATCTGAAGTAGGAATAGGAAATTCAGTAATGACTATGGCTCCAGCCGTTGGAATCCGGCCTATCTTATTGGCCAATGTTTCAGTAAACCAAAGCTTGCCATCCGAAACCGGACCTGCTGTAATGCCATGAGGACTAGAACCTGAAGTAGGAATAGGAAATTCAGTAATGACTCCAGCCGTTGTAATCCGGCCTATGTTATTGCCAAACCCTTCAGTAAACCAAAGATTACCATCTGGGCCTTCTGTAATGCCAAGAGGTTCAGAACTTGCAGTAGGAATAGAAAATTCAGTAATGGTTCCATCCGGTGTAATTTTGCCAATTTTACTGGCATTATTTTCAGTAAACCAAACATTGCCATCCGGACCTGCAGTAATGCCAGAAGGACCAGAACCTGTAGAAAGACCAGCACTAAATTCAGTGATTATGATTGCATAAAGATGGGAGATGCAACAATCTCCAGGAAGATGCAGGGTTCTTATTATCATTCCTTGAAAAGATGCGAAATGAATAAAGAGTAAAAGAAAAAATACGTTCTTAAATATTTTATTCATAGGATGGTCCTTTCTCTATTTTTAACCGATAATTCTAAAACCCGAAGCTTAGGTCATTATAAGCCACTCTATCAAGATAATTTTTTATTTGATATTATATACTGATGAAAATTCAAAAGTTGGTTGCAAGGGATTGAATTTGATTGAGTTCATGTTTAAAGCTGTGACTTTATTATAAAACTGAGTTTTGGTTTTTTATTCGTTTTGGCAACGTTAAATCCTAGGATCGAAACCGAGGCAAAAAAAAAACACCATCCTGTTTAGCTATTTTCAGGTGGTGTTGTCACAAATTCGTCACATTTTTAATTTAACAACTAGAAAACTCGATTCTTCAATTCGGATTTTTAGGGTTCTAGAATAAGTTTGGGGGCGGTTGGACGGGTTCAGAACTTTTGATTGGCCAAAGTTTTTGACAAACCCATTCATTTATAACTTTCAAAACCAAGCTTAGCATCAAGTTTTAGTAAATAGAAAAGTAAAAAATTTTGTTTTTTTTGGTGAATTTTGGGTGGAAATGGGCTTTGTTGCATAATTCTACTAACCATTTGATAATAAAAGTGTTAGAAAGTAGATATCCTGTCAATAGTCAATGGTTTAGCTATGAATTATGCAACAAGGCCGTAAAAATGAAGCTAATCAAGTAAGATTCTCATTTAGTGAATCACTCTTTGCAATTCACCAAGAAAAATCTAATTGATTTAGTAAATTTTTTGATTAATTGTAATGATCCTAGATCGCTCTAATTTGCAAAGATGCTTTTATGTAGTGAGCCCAAGCTAGAGTATTATTACCGATATGGAAGCCAAAGTGCATATGCAATTCTCCTGAAAATTCCTTGGCAAGGCCTAATATAAGTCCCATGATGGTAGCAGCTACTACTTGGGGAAGGAACAAAACAGGATTACACCAAAATACAATAGCATTACTAAAGTGAGTAAGCCCGAAGATAACCGAAGAAAAAAATACTGATGTTACACAAGCAGCAGTATTAGCACCTGAATCCGAAAAACCTATAAGAAAAATAGCAATAGCTGAAATTTTGATTGATATTGAGAACTGAAAGAATCAGTCTTTGCGCTAGTTTACTACAGTTAAGTGCGTAAAATTTGCGTAATTGATGGGAATGAGGTTCTGAAGAGAATCTATAGAAATCAAGCTCTGAATAGGATATGGGGGCGGCTGGACTCGAACCAGCGGAGACCGAAGTCGAGGGATTTACAGTCCCTTGCAATTGCCACTATGCGACACCCCCACGAATTGCTGGCAGTAGGACTTGAACCCACAACCGTCCGATTACAAGTCGGGTGCTCTACCAGTTGAGCTATGCCAGCGAAGGAAATGAGACTTATATCAAAAAGACGTTTTCAGAACAACAGAATTGTCGAAAATTATTTCGTGTCGTCATCTACTAAATACTCAGACGGATTTAAAGGTACCGGAGGCTTATCCTCATGCGTGTGCAACGACTCTCCAAAAGACCTCTCCATCAATAATGTATAATCGACAGGCTTTACCTGTCCCTCTTCTTTAGGCGCTGGTTGACTGGCTCCAGAAGGCTGTGAAAGAACTACTGCCTTAAACTTCCTCTTTCCCATCGGAGGCACAGTCTGCTGCTGTGAATCTTTACGCATACAACAATTTTTATACTTTTTTCCTGATCCACAAGGACACGGAGCATTTCTTTCTACCTTTTCAACCATAACATCCTCTTTTATTTTAAATATATAAACACGCATTTGTACAAAGTCGAGGTTAAGACAATTTAAAAAAAATTGCAAAATATTTCGGTTTTAATGGCCCTAAAACTGTCCAGAAGATAAAATGTATGTTCAACCTTATTTTTAACAAATTTATTTTAACTTGATAATATGATTTCTATCCCGCCCATAGCCCGCCCACCATGGCAAGGTTTAGGCAAGCGTCTGGAAAGCACTCTTCGAAAGGCTTTGTACGATTTTAATATGCTAAAAGACGTTTCTAAGCTTGCCGTCGCCCTCAGCGGCGGAAAAGACAGTCTTACCCTTTTGTTTTTACTCAAGGCCATTGCAGGACGAGGCTTTCCCGATTTCGAGCTCTGCGCTATTCATATCTCAGGCGAATTTTCTTGCGGCGCCGGCGTCAATGAAGATTATCTTCAAGCGATATGCGATGCGCTAGATATCAAATTTATCACGCGCGTATCAACTCAAAAACTGGATACTTTAGAATGTTATAGCTGCTCCCGCGAAAGAAGAAAACTACTTTTCGAAGCTGCAAAAACGGAAGGAGCTCATACTATTGCTTTCGGACACCATCGCGACGATATGGCTCAAACTGTCTTGATGAATTTACTGCATAAAGCTGAATTCGCAGGCAACCTACCAAAAATCTATATGCAGGAATATGATGTAACTATTATCCGACCATTGATCTATATGGCAGAAAATGATATTCGCAACTTTTCACAACAACATGGATTTGCGCGCATCATGTGCCGATGTCCAGTCGGACAAAATTCATTACGCAAACAAACAGATCTTTTGTTAAAAGAGATGGAAACCGTATTTCCTAATGCACGAGCAAATATTGCACAGGCAGGCCTTTTATATGGCTCGCAAAAGGCGGCAGTACCCTGACACACTCACCTTACGAGTGAGTTTTTAAGTTCCCAAAGGAGTGATTCTTATGCCCGATAACACCACTGGCGAGCACGAAAGCAAAGTGAATATTCAAGGGATAGAAATTGCCCTTGGTTTTCCAGATGTATTTAAGTTCGAATGGATTGGACAAAATGATGTGATGGATCAGCTTCTTGCAGCATGGCTTGTCATTGATCAGAATGATATTCCCCTCAATCCCAGATTGATCGGAAAGCCAGGAGTAGGAAAGACAACGCTAGCCTATGCTGCAGCAAAAAAAATAGGTAAACCAGTCTATATTTTTCAATGCACAATGGACACGCGTCCCGAGGACCTCTTGATTACTCCAGTTGTTGATGAGGGGGGTGGAATCCGCTACGTGGCATCCGCCCTTGTGACAGCGATGATTCGCGGCGGTGTTTGCATCCTTGATGAGGCTAATAGGATGAGCGAAAAGTCATGGGCTTCGTTGGCTCCCCTTCTCGATACGCGACGCTACATCGAATCGATTGTGGCAGGTCTCAAAGTATCGGCTCATCCTGAATTCCGCATCTGCGTTACAATGAATGACGATGCATCCACTTTTGAGATACCGGAATACATCCACAGCCGCCTACAACCCCAAATCTACCTTGATTTTCCCGAAGAGGAAGAAGAACGCCGCATTTTGCGTGAAAATCTTCCATTTGTCGATGAGTACATTTTAGAATACGTCATCGAGTTTTTACAAAGAGCCCATGCCAGACGAGAGAACTACACCATCCGAGACGGCATTAATATTGCCCGCTATGCTGCCAAAAGGATTAAAAGCCTCAAGGCGAAGGAGGAGAATTCTGAAAGCCTGATTCGAGAAGCCATCCTCATGACCCTGGGTGACGAGGCCCTGGCTCATATACTCTAGGAATATGAGTTTTTATGCCCTCACCAGAACCTTTTTTTCTTCAAAAAGAAAATTTATACGCTGTGCCTGTTATCCATTACAATATGGAAATGGCGGTTCAAGTCAAAGTGGCTTTCGACACCCTACAGCCCGACTGCATTGCTGTAGAGCTTCCTGAAACAATGCAAGCTAAAATACTTCATGCTGCCTCACGTCTTCCTGATATCAGCATTATTCGTGCATATGAGGCATACAAAATGCCCTTATACATCCTTTCAGAACCTTGCGACCCCATTTTTGAAGCACTTAGGAGCGCCTCAGAAAATCATATCGATGCCTATTGCATCGATCTCGATGTCGAAAATTATCCTGATATGAGGGAATATGTCCCCGATCCCTATTCTATCCAACGACTGGGCTTGAAGGTTTATTATGATATTTATGTCCGTTCCTTGCGCAAGACAGTTCCAATTCGTACACTGGTAGATCAAAACCGCGAAATCTATATGGCCAGACGCCTCAAGGAATTATGTTTACGCTATAATAAGGTCCTTTTTGTGGGAGGAATGTCACATATTGAATCTATCTTCAATTTACTAGATCTGGCCGTATTTCCTGATTTAAAACATGCCGTTCGTGATGTCATCGAAATCTACACACCCACACCGATGTCTTGCAGAGATGTCCTTGCTGAATGGGGGTACCTATCGACTCAATACGAACTGAAAAGAGAAAAGCAGTTTAAGGAAGGTTCTCCGGATAGACAAAAGATCATCTTTCAACTTTATCGGGAAGCAGCCGAATTATATATCGAATTTACAGGCAATGCATTTCCCGGTTATCATTATCGAAATATCATGAAATTTGTTCGGAATTATGCATTGACGACAGGGCAATTGATGCCGGATTTATATAAAATTCTAACGGCAGCCAAAGGATGCGTCGACTCCAATTATGCATTTGAAGTCTGGGCCCTTGCAACAGAGTATCCCCATTACCTCAATATCGATTCATTACCGGAACTTGATCTATCCATAACAGACATCTGGGGGCATTCCAAGATTATACGCTTTCAATTAAAAGAAAAAGGGAGAAAAAATTCCATTCCATCCAGGACAAACAAAGATCGTTCAAATTTCAGATTCAAACCACCGAGTCTATTTTCCATATGTTCCTATCCGCCTGAAGATATTGCGATTGAAAATTTTGGGAATTTTCTTAAAAAAAAGGGCGTTCAAATTCTATCCGAAGAAGGTGCCCGTACAATCCCTTTTTCCATGAGCCTAGAAGACGGTCTCGACATAAGAGAAACAATCCGGCATTGGCATGAAAAAAAACTCTATGTGAAAACCCGTGGAAAGCCTCCTGGAGGTGTAGGATCGATTTGCATGATTTTTGATGAGGATAAACCCGATGAAGATAAAATCTTCGAGGAAAAATATCCCTGGCGCACAACATGGATTGGAGAGCACCAGCAGGAGTCTGATATGGCATTTTATGCCACTTCTCTGACCAAGCAGGTTGTTGGCCCGGGAATAAGTCGGTGCGAATATGGAGGATTCATGATGTCTTATCCACCGCGCCGCATGATGAATGTTTGGAATGACCCAGATTACCAGGAATGTCGTTCAAAAGCAGAGGTGTTGTTAATGGCTGCTATCGATTATTCTGTAAAGCCCCTTATCGTTTATGTTGCTCAATCTCCCCCACGTAGCCAACTCAAGAGCTTTGCCCGTCGATTTGGAAAAAAAATCGTGTACATTCCTATTGGGCAGCTCTCCCCTATTACATTGAATAAGCTGCGTGCATTTCATGTGCTGGATGGACACGACAAAAGAAAAATCGCTGATGAATATATCGATTAAGAATTTTGATCAATAATAAGGCATATCTTCGATTTAAGTGTTTGAATTCTCGATTGCAGCGGAGCCGGTAATAGAGATGTGTCGATATCTTCCATATGATTTAAGAGCCCTTCCAACCTGGCCAGAGACATCTGTTTTTCTGCTTCATCCTCATTCTGCAATTTTGCAAAGTCTTGACTGATATTGTGGAATTCACGCTCCATAAAGAGGATTTCCCCCTCAATCTCAGTGAAATCACTTAAATCCCATGTGTTATCCAGATGCACCGCATCTTTCATGACAAAATCGATTTTCATCAAAAGATCGTTGAAATAATTTTGTCTTTTTTCGTGAAGCCGAGCAATCCATTCAGATGCCTCTTGAATTGTGATATTTTCTTCAACCTGGCTACCTAAATTTTTCAATTCTTTTAAAGGCTCAGCTATCACATGCGATAATCGCTCTTCAAGCATATTAAAGTCATCATCTTCTTTAGATACAGCCGCTAATGACTGCGTCTGATAATCTTGAATCACTTGAATATCTTTATTGATTAGATGTTTTGTTTTATTTGCCACGACTTTCAGAACGCGATCGATTAGGGCTTTTCGGTCAGTCCATTTTGAATGGAGTTCGAGCCAACTCTCGGCTTCTTCATCCCAATCGGTTGGATTAGCTGGATCTTGCTTTATCAATTTATCTTCTAATTGGTCTTTCTTTTCTTTGGCCTCTAGCAACATTTCATCCAGCACCTCACTGGCTGCAGGCATGAGGTGTTTATCGAAGCGTTTAAGGAAATCCTCTTTTTTTTTATCCATCTGTAGAAGGATTTCCGATGTAGTGCTTTGAATATCTTGAAGATGATTTGTTAAAACTTTTTCAATTGCTTCAGTCTGAAGGTTGCGTTTTGGGATTTTGCGAATTTTATTGTAAAGGTGTCTGATAGGCTCTTTAGGCTCTGATGATGGTTCCGATGAAGATTTTGATGATGACGTAGAGTCAGAATTGCTGTCCTGTTTTTCTTGTGGCATATTATTATTGGACAACTCCTAACCACCAAAATGAGGTCTTGACTGTTCAATGACATAAGAAGAAATATCCAACGCCTGTTCTTCTGTCAGCTTGGCATCTTTATAGGGCATGTTCAAAAAGACAAACGGAGCAATCATTTTAAGTGTACCCATACCTGCGCCATCATTGAATGACTTTGATCCCCAAAGTGGAGGAATGGTTTTTCCTTCAATCTCATCAAGAACACCTCCCCCTTCACCGTTTGATCTATGGCATGAGGCGCAATAGGATTCATAAAGTTTTTTACCCTCAACGGGATTAGGTTTGTGGGTATTTTTTATTTCAGGCAAACCAAGCCAAGGAATGCCCTTAACACCTTCAACTTCTTTGGAAATCCAATGTAAATAATTGAGAATATCGTTCATCATTCTGGAATCCAAAGGAAGCGGTCTCCCATTCATGCTGCGCTGAAAGCAGTTATTCACCCTTTCCGAAAGAGTAATGACCTTTCCTGACCTCTTTGAGAATTGTGGATAGGTAGTCGTTACTCCCACTAAAGAGATCCCCCCATTCTTCCCTCCTAATGTGTCGCCACCAAAAAAATGGCAATTTGTGCAGGATAACTCATTGTGTGCATAATTGGGCGCATAATACCCTGTATTTAAAATTAGGCGATATCCTCTCATGACACTGTCGCGAATTTCAGGTGGCGCTTGTTCGGGGTCGACAAGATTAAATCCAAGGAGATTGTGGGCTTCTATCACGACAAATTCATGTTTAAATGCTTGGCTATTATATGTTTGATCCGAACCACGCGAATGCGAATTCCAAGCATATACTAATCCGATGCATAGAGCAGCGAAACCAATCAGCATAAACATCAGGCGCATAAACACACTTTATTGAAGGAAGAGGTACGACATAATTATTAAATCTATTTTACACAAAAAGCAAGTGGGATTTATGATACCATCAAGGTTTGACGAACAAAGGATGAATTGATGGCTGCACAAAAATCTCATAAAGGAATCATCTTTTTTTCTTTAGCTGCATTTGTCTTGATTTTTTTTATTATTTTCCACGAAACTCAAGAAGTTTTCAGCAGTTTTACTGCTGCATTATTGGGAGCATTGATGATTTTAGGAACATTGATAGTCATCAACTGGCTCGGGCGAGTTTTCTCCAAATAACTCATCTTACGCATGCTTTGATGAGTAAATAACTTTAACTACACTGTAACTTTTACATAGGAACCGAATCGTGAAAATCTTCAGATATATCCCTTTTTTTCTTTCGTTCTATTGTATCGGCATGGCTACTGCCAATGCAAAATCCATTGACATTACATTCAAAGGTCCCAAAACCACCTATATATTGGATGCCAATATTCCCGAACAAAAAGAGGAAATTCCAGAACATGGTTTTTCTCTGAGGCAATATTGCAAACAATTAACCATTGAAAATGTGGGTAAGAAACCCATCCGTCATCTCTTTCCTTCAGTGAATAAAGATTCTTTATTCACCTTGAAAGATATTGCCGATAAAATTGAGATGAGTCCATATCCATTGCTTTCGCTTTTCCATATTTGGAACAATGCCGTCGGGCGTGTAGATACTTTGCAAGATTTCCAGTATCACCCTTTAGATCTTCTAAAGTTCAAAGGAGCCTGTTCACCGAAAGAGTTCACTGATGGCTTCATTAAATTATGCTCCGCCATGGGAATAGAAACGCGTTTAACAAATGTATATGAAAAGGAATTGTATGATTTCTATATCGACAATGAATGGATCTTTTTTGATCCTGAAACTCATCAATTTTACTTAGGTTTGGATAATACCAGGTTAGCGTCCTCAGAAGATGTGATGGACGACCCTCTATTAATTTTAAGGCACAAACACTCATCGTTTTCCAACGGCATCAATTTTGCAGAAAATGCAAAAAGAGTGGCCTCATTTGATATTCTTCAACAAGATTCAGGTTTTCATTCTTTTATAGATCCAGGCATAATGATAAGAAAGGAAGATGGGTATACCCTTTATCCTGGTGAAACACTCCTGTATGAAAATCCTTCACCAAGTAATGACCTGAAACCTTACGAATGTGCCATTCAACACCATATGAACCTGGAAAAACGGGGTGTCGATTCATCATTTAGAGACTTTTCCTTTCCCGTTCGTAGTATAAGGACATTCAAATACCACTCCCCCATTCCACTTCGTAGCATAGCGAATCAAACAGAAAGCGCTATCACACTAGAGGGTATTGTAGAACTACTTCCTGGCCAAACCTACAATTTTGACGGGGATAACCTTGAAGTTACGATCACTTATTCCATGCATCCAAAGGGAAGAGTTGTTTTCAAAGGAATCTGTTCGTGGAAGTGTTTTCCTGCTTTGAAAAGCGGGAAAAACGTCATTAGTCTTGGTTCCAGAAAAAAAGATTCATCAGTCAGGTTTGTCTATGAAGTTGACGAAAATATTGAAAATAAAAATATTTCATCTCCTAAAACAGCAAACGAATGGGAAACTTTTAACTTTGTTGCGCCTAAATTCGATTTACAAACGATTGACAAAAAGTTTGAAAAAATCTGGTGGCAAATTGCTTCAGATAGCGCATTCAGTTTTATTCCCTCTGCTTTAGACCAAGTGGAGGCCTATACTTCTTCGGTCACACTATCTTTAATCCAACAAACTTATTTAAGTCCCAATACTACCTACTATTTTAGAATCAAGGGTTATGCTGATGGGGAATGGAGCAAATGGTCGGAAACATGTCAATTTTACATAAAAAAACCTGAAGCAGTTGAAGAAGTCATTTTCAGTCAGCTCGATGGCGATATCTACGAATTGAATTGGGTTAGGTATTCCGAAAAGAAAAGCGATGCAATTGATTATCTCGTATACGGTTCAAATTCATTGGACTTTATCCCGTCAATTTATTGCCAGAAGCAAGTCAACGCTATAAGTAGAACGGGTATTATTGACGAAGAAGATGTCGACAATCTTGTTGCCATCACGCACGATCGCAAGATACAGGTCGACGGCCGTTTTGCCTATTATCGCATTATCACAAGAAAACATGGGCAATTGTCACTTCCTTCGCGATTAATCCATGTTTACGATTCTGATTTAGTGCAACCGAGAAATATCCTGCAGATATCCGAAGATGATGACCTTGTGTATGCAAAGCGCAAACTCATACCTTCCAATTACTCTGAGAAGAATATTGCGCATCCTCTAATCACTCAGAACAATCGTTTTAGAGATAAAATTGTTGAATTGCAGTCACTGGTAAATTCAAAGAACATTAAACGACAGCCACGGGAATATGAATATCCTGATGTTTCCGATGAAATTTGGGAAGAGGTAGCTCCTTATTTACTTCCTGACAATCATCCGGCCTGGCCTAAATTGAATCGTGTTTTTTGTGCTTCGCGTGCGACGCAAACACCTGAGCATTTTAAAAAGGCCGGGTTTAGGCGCTGGCATACAAGCCGTTTTAGCCGCGTTTCTGCATCGAGCCATCATGCTTTTGAGGAATATTTTATCAAGGCCTATTGCGATATTGAACTTGGCATTATTTATGATTGGAAAAAATGGATACATCGTATCCTTGGTGCAGAATGTATAAGGGAGTCCATTAAAAGAAATAAATTGCATTCCCATTTTAAAGTGCCTCAGAAATGGATTTATCCGCTGCCGAAAAAGCCTGCACCTCCAAATAATGCACATTTTGCACGAAAGAATTTTATTCTGGTATGTGAAAATATGTTCATCGAAAGTCATGAGAGCAATGAGAAAATGTACAAGAAAAAGTTTAATCGAAAACTCATGTATGGGCTTTACACGATATTGCAGGAGTGTGGTCTATACGATTCAGTGTATGTATTCAATATGCCATTTTGCAAGGATGGACGCATTGCATTCATTGATACGGAATACCATCACAAATGGCCAGTCCCGTTTTTCAAATTGGATGGCAAATTTTCTAAAGAGTTGATTCCTTATTGGAAGCGGATTACTCACAAGGGAGGCGATATACCTGATGGTGAGAACATTCACAATCCTCC
>Ga0207131_1023_pt1 | contig 26200 bp, 17 predicted proteins | sample Alteio_BWMinHeat_13_FD_153557 | JGI IMG/M metagenome (GOLD analysis project Ga0207131, IMG submission 153557) | Enriched cells from forest soil in Barre Woods Harvard Forest LTER site, Petersham, Massachusetts, United States -... | ecosystem: Environmental > Terrestrial > Soil > Temperate forest >...
CCGGGGCCAGCGTGGTGGGATAGGTGGCATAGAGCGCCATGCCCGTCAACACGGTTCCAGCAAAAATATTCCCCAGAGTGACGGGGAGCAGATTCCAGAAGAGAAACTGGCCGGTGGAGATGGCTGCGCCAAGCAGCATCCCCGAGGGAATGAGGAACATGTTGACCACGCAGTGCTCGAATCCGAGCGCGAAAAACATCATGATCGGAAGCCACATGGCGGCGATCTTTCCGAGAGTAGACCTCGAAACCAAGGACAAGACGGCTCCCATCGTCACCATCCAATTGCAGAGAACGGCCTTTACCAGGGCAGTGGCCCAGCCGCTGTAGCCCAGAGCCGCGTAGGCCAAGGTTTTCTTCTGCGCGGCTTGCTTGAGAAGATCCCCAACCGTGCCGCCGTTGCCGGTGCGCCAATTGGTGATCACCAGATAAAAAAGCAGGGCATAGAGCAAACCACCGATCAAGTTACCGAGATACACGCATCCCCAATTGCGAAGCAACTTTGTGATACGGACGGTCCCAGCCATGACCCCCGCGGGCAGCAAAGCGAAATTTCCGGTAGCCAGCTCCAGTCCGAGCAGGACAAGCATGACAAATCCAACAGGGAAAAGAATCGCGCCGACGATTGGTGCGAGACCCTGTGACGAAACAATGAAAACAAGGGATGTCGCGTAAGCAAGAAAAGAGCCGGCAAGGATTCCGCGAATAAGCATGTCCCGAACGGACAGTTCGGACTTTCGCTTCGCCAACAGCACGAGCTCTTGCATTAGTTCCTTGGGATTTACGTAATCTGTCATGGTTCTTGCTCCTGGGCGCAAAGCTCTTGCCGTCCCTTGCCTGGCCTCAAGACTCACCGTTGAACTTCACCAGGCCCCGTGCGAACCGCTTCCAGCAATCCATCTTTCAAGCCGGGCCGGCCGCAGGCACCAAGGCAGACGCGGGCCGCCACGAAGCCAATCCTGCCGTTGCGGCAGCTGTGAACAGGGGATCACTTAAGGGGGCGTGCTCCCTTGCTTCGAGGCTCAAACGATAGGACTGGATGACATTGGCGACGACCCCAGGCAGCGATTCATCACAAGGAACGGTTTCGAGAATCTCCTGGCCCGCAATGGCGTGAGGGCCGGTCCGGCCGCCAGTGTAGATCGCGACGGCGTCCACGATCTTTCCGTCAATCTTGGTTTTAAACCCGCGAAGACCAACATCAGCAGCCTGATGGTTGCCGCAGCCAGCGGGGCAGCCGGACCAATGAATCGTAAGGGGATTCCCGGCGGCACCCATTGTGTTGTGGAGAGCTTCGGAAAGCGCGATCGCGCGGCTCTTGGTTTCGATGAGAGCGAGATTGCAATACTCGGTGCCGACGCAGGCGACCAATCCACGCACAAAGGGAGAAGGGCGAGGTGAGAATTGTTTGAGGAGAGGTTCTTCGAGAAGGGTGGCTACGCGATCCACGGGAACATTGGTAAGGATTGCATCCTGGGCGGTGGTGAGACGAATCTCGCCGGTGCCGTAAGCGCTGGACAAACGGGCGAGCTCGTCCATTTGGTCCGGGGTGACTCTTCCGGTTGGAATGCAGAGCCCTACCGACACGAGACCTGGAAGCTTTTGAGGACAAACCCCAAGGTGGTCGGCATGAGCGGAACCTCGCATATCCCGGCCCTGAAAAGCGAGCTCATGGCCGAGACGAGCGACAAGCTCCGCGCGCAGCCGGCGAACGCCCCATTCCTCGATCAGGAAAGCAAAGCGGCATTTGGAGCGCGCCTCGCGAGGGCCGTAATCGCGGTAAATCTTGACCAGTTCGAGGACGACGGCGGCCGCCTGGAAGACTTCGACGAACACATTTAGAGGTGAAGCAACCGTGAATCCGCCGGAGCCCATCTTGCCACCCACCAGAACGTTGAAGCCAAGCCGCCAACCCTTTTTCGCAGGGACAAGCGCGATATCCTGGGACTCGCAGTGCGTACAGTTGTCCGTGCAACCCGTCACGGTGATGTTGAATTTGCGGGGAAGGTTGGTGAATTCCGGGTTGCCGTTGCTGCCGACGATGATGCGATCTAATTCGTGGACGACAGGAGAGGCGTCGAACAGCTCGTGCGGCGTCAAACCGGCCAGAGCACAGCCGTTGATGTTGCGTACGTTGTCGATGCCCGTCTGGAGCGTGCGCAAGTCCACGCCGCGGAGCTTTTCCCAGATTTCCGGCACGGTGTCGAGAGTGAAACCGCGCAGTTCGATCTGCTGGCGGGTGGTGATGTCCAGAACGCCGTTTCCAAGCCTGCGGGAGAGTTCGGCGATGGTACGGAGTTGATCGCTCTTCACGAAACCGTTGGGCATGCGAATGCGCATCATGAACTTGCCGGGCGTGGGCTTGCGGAAAAACAGGCCGACCCACTTCAGCAATTCTTTTTCCGCGGCAGTGAGCGCGGAGGCGCCACGCTCGAGAATTTGTGGCAAATGATCCAGGATGCGCAGGCCATCACCGTTCATCGATGCTTTGTAGCCTTCGATGGCGTTCGAGCCGATGGGGATTTGTACGGGATCTTTGCGTTCTACCGCGGCCGAACTACATTCGGAGTCGTGATTCACGCCTGCCTCCGTGGCGACGGCAGAGAGCTTGGAAGAAAGCCGCAGGTCGAGGCGTTGTCATGCAGAGAAACAAAACAGGGGCTGGCCAATTCCATAGCGAGGGAAGAACGGAGGAAGAGAACAGGAGATGTCCGGTAGCCACTCGCAATGAACATGCGAGATGTTGTCATCTCCCGAGTAGCGAAGGCCAACTCAAAATTTGACTGGCTTCTATCAAAAATATGAGGAAATTACGCGCAGTCTAGGTGCATTTGCTGTGAGTTCCAAGTTTTCGAAGTGTTAGGCCTCTTCGCCGAAGCGCTTGATGTCTTCGGGGCCTTCCTTGAGGGGTGCGGCGTTGCGGCCCTGGACGAGTTCGCGGATTTGTTCGACGATGTCGGGATTGGCGAGCGTGGTGATGTCGCCGGTGTCCATGTGATTGGAAATGGCGGCTAGGACGCGGCGCATGATTTTTCCGGAGCGGGTCTTGGGCATGTCCGGGACGATGTGAATGGTTTTGGGGCGGGCGATTTTTCCGATCATGGTCTCGATAGTGGAGATGACTTTGTCCTGAATGGCTTTGGTGGTCGGAACGCCGGGTTTCAGGGAAATGTAGACGACGGGGACGCGGCCTTTGACTTCGTCAACGGCGGGGACGACGGCGGCTTCGGCGATTTCGGGAATGGTGAGGCAGGCGGATTCAACTTCCTTGGTGCCGAGGCGGTGGCCGGCGACGTTGATGACGTCATCGACGCGGCCGAGAATGCGATAGTAGCCGTCAGCGGGGAGCATGGCGCCGTCGGCGGCGTAATAGGGCCAGTCGCGCCAGTCCTTGCTCTTGGGATTCTTGTTGTACTTTTTGTAGTACTGATTGACGAAGCGTTGGGGATCGCCCCAAATCGTTTGCATGATGCCGGGCCAAGGATTGCGAATGCAGATGTTGCCGGCATGCCCTGAACCCGCTTTCACTTCTTTGCCTACTTCGTCCCAAATGACCGGATAGATGCCGAGCGCGGCGGGGCCGGCGCTGCCGGGCTTCATGAGATCGAGGGCCGGCTTGGTGGTGCAGAGGAAGCCGCCGGTTTCGGTTTGCCACCAGGTGTCGACGATGACGGCTTCGCCCTTGCCGACAACTTGGTGATACCACTTCCAGACTTCGGGCTCGATGGGTTCGCCGACGGTGGTCATGTGCTTGAAGTGGTAGTTGTAATTTCGCGGCTCGTCGCCTCCGGCTTTGCGAAGCATTCGAATGGCGGTCGGCGAAGTGTGGAAGATGTTGACGTCGAGGCGTTCGGCGATGCGCCAGGGGCGCCCGGCATCGGGAAACTGCGGGACGCCTTCGTAGAGAACGCTGGTGGCGCCGAGGGCCATCGGGCCGTAGACGATGTAGGAGTGGCCGGTGATCCAGCCGATGTCGGCCATGCACCAGTAGACGTCCTCGGGATGAATGTCCTGGTAATACTTGGCGGTACCGGTGACGTAGGCGAGATAGCCTCCGGTGCGATGCTGGCAGCCTTTGGGTTTGCCGGTGGTGCCGCTGGTGTACATGAGGAAGAGCGGAGCTTCTGCGTCCTGCGAGACGGGCTCGACGGTCTGGCCGCGATAGTCTTTGAGGACATCGTTGACAAAAAAGTCGCGGCCGGCGACTACAGGTGAATCGGAAGTGAATCTGCCGGGATAGCGCTGCCAGACGAGAACCTTTTCGATGGGCTGGCCTTCTTTGGTGGCGGTGTGCACGGCGATATCGGCGCTGGCTTTGTGGTCGACCCATTTTCCATTGCGATGGTAGCCGTCGGCGTAGATGAGGACGCGGCTGCCGGAGTCGGCGGCGCGAAGGCCGCAGGCTTCGCCGCTGAAGCCGCCGAAAACGACGGAGTGGACGACGCCGAGGCGCGCGCAGGCGAGCATGGTGATGGGCAGCTCAGGGATCATGGGCATGTGAATGGTGACGCGGTCGCCGGTTTTGAGTCCGGCGAAATCGCGGAGCATGGCGGCGACTTCGTTGACGCGCTTGTAGAGTTCCTGGTAGGTGATTACGGTGGCGGATTCGGCTTCAGGCTCGGGGACGAAAATGAGCGCGGCTTTGTTTTTGTAATTGGCGAGATGGCGATCGACGCAGTTGTAGCAGGCATTGAGTTTGCCGCCGACGAACCATTTCCAGAAGGGCGGGTTGCTGGTGTCGAGCGTTTTGCGCCAGGGCTTGTCCCAGTCGAGAAGGTTGGCGTAGAGGTCGAAACATTCGGGGAAATGCTTTTCGCTGAATTTTTTGACGAAGGCGGGATCGGCGAGATTGGCCTGGGCGATGAATTTCTTGGAGGGGCGGAAGTATTCTTCTTCTTTCCAGTGGACGGCGATTTGGGCTTCGGTGAGCTTTTGTTTGCCCTTCGGTTCTTTCGCGCTTAGTTTCGGTCGGACGGTGGCCACGGCGGCAGCTCCCTTTGGAAGATAGACTGGTTGTGACGCTGCAACGAGGGACAGCCTGATACGGGTAAGCTCGGGTTATGTTTGCGAAGAGCTTGCCCGCCAAAAATGATGCTCCCGCGCAGGCGCGCGAGTCAATCGGCTGAAGAAGGTGCAGCCTGTCCACCGACCTCGTCCCAGATCCTGTGGCCGTGCGTTTCCTTCAGGAAAATGGACCCGACCACAAGCGTCACGGCGGCCACAGTCATCGGATACCAAAGGCCCGCGTAGATATTGCCCGTGGCCTCACACATATAGATCCCGACGAGCGGCACCAGGCCGCCAAAGACTCCGTTGCCTATGTGGTAAGGCAGCGAGAACGCTGAATACCTGATCTTGGCCGGGTATGCTTCTACGAGATAGGCGGCGATTGGCCCGTAAACCATCGTGACGTAGAGTACCTGGAGGAAAACCAGAAGCGTCAACAATGGCACGTTGGGATTCGGCGCAACCGGAGCCGGAACCTGTTTCCCGCTTGCATCTGTGGTCAAAGGCGTCAAGGTCGGGGCGCCCGTGACTGCATTCCTTTGCGACTTGAACGTGTCTACGTTATTGCCCGCCGCGTCGTGCATGGCATGGTAGATAGGATAATAAGTGACCAAGGCAAGCAAACAGCCCGCCATAATAATCTTCTTGCGCCCTATCTTGTCGGATAGCGCTCCAAAAACCGTGAAGAAAGGCATGGCACAGAGTAAGGCGACCGCCACAATGACAAAGCTAGTGCGCAGATTCACCTTCAAAATCGATTGCAGGTAGAACAATGCGTAGTATTGACCGGTATACCAGACCACACCTTGTCCCGCGGTGGCCCCCAGTAGCGAAACCAGGAAGAGCTTGAAGTTTGGCCACTGCGTGAAGGCTTCCTTCAGCGGCTGCGCCGAACTCATGCCCGTGCTCTTGATCTGCGTAAAGATGGGCGACTCCTTCATCCTAAGGCGAATGTAAAGGGAAATTATGACCAAGATGACGGAAACCAGGAACGGAATGCGCCATCCATAGCTCTGGAAATTTGCGGGCGTCATGTAGAACTGGAGGAGGATCACAGTGATGATGGAAAGGAACAGACCCAGCGTAGCCGTAATCTGAATATAGCTGGTCCAGTAGCCCCTCCTATTGTCGGGAACATGCTCGGCGACATAAATCGCGGCACCTCCATATTCCCCGCCCAACGCGAGTCCCTGAAGGACGCGAATCGCGATCAGAGCAATGGGAGCAAGCCAACCGGCCGTGGCAAACGTGGGCATCAGGCCGATGAGAAAAGTTCCAAAACCCATCACCGTGAGCGTGACCAGGAAGGCATACTTGCGGCCTACCAGGTCGCCTATTCTTCCGAAGAAGAGCGCCCCAAACGGGCGCACCATGAATCCAACAGCGAAGGTGGCGAGATAGGCGATGTAGGCGAAGGTGGCGTTGCCCGGCGGATAGAATTTCAAGGAGAGCACAGCGGCGAGGCTGCCAAAAATATAAAAGTCGTACCACTCGATCATGGTTCCGACGGACGAGGCTAATATCACATTCCAGATGCTGTACGCCGGGGGTGCGCCTGCTGGGATCGCGTCTGCTCGACTGGCCATGCTTCCTCCTGTTGAACTTCGACCTGGGTGCCGTAGTGCGCCAGCGACGGATCGTCTGCTGGGACGACGCCCGGAGCACACTTCTGCTGTCTTAGCTACTCCTTCCTCTTGAATCCCCCCTGTGACTCGCGGTACGGGATGCGAGCCAGGGCTTCAGTGGCGGAAGGGCTCTGGAATTCACCCGTTCATATACGCGTATGGGTGCGTTGTCAAGAATGAGTTGTGTGCCGGCGCGAGCGGCCGGGCACGGGTCTTGGTGGAGCGATGAGCGGCAAACGTGATAAAACTCAGGCTTGAATCTGCACACTGCCATTTTTCTGTTTTTTGCCGGGGCTCTCGGAGGAGCGATCAACGCGGTCGCCGGGGGCGGGAGCTTTGTGTCTTTCCCTGCGCTGCTTTTTACGGGTGTGCCAGCGGTTCCGGCAAACGCAACGAACACGCTCGCGCTGTGGGTGGGGACGACGCTTAGCGGGGGCGCTTATCGCGAGAAGTTGAAGATTCCTGCGCGCGTCATGATTCCGCTGATAGTTACGAGCGTGATCGGCGGGCTGGCGGGGGCGTTTCTGTTGATCAAGACGCCGGCGCAGACGTTTTTACACGTGCTGCCGTGGCTGTTGCTGGGGGCGACGCTGCTGTTCGCGTTTGGCAAGCATCTGACCGGGCGGATCTCGGCGGGTATCACGCACGATGCGAGCAACACGGCGGTTGCGGTGGCGTCGCTTTATGAAACGGTGGTGGCCGTGTACGGCGGGTATTTCGGCGGCGGAGTGGGCATCATGAATCTGGCGATGCTGGCGGCGCTCGGGATGACCGACATCCACGCGATGAACAAGCTGAAGGTGATCCTCGGCGGGGTGATTAATGGAGTTGCAACGGTCACATTTGTTGCCACCGGCATGATCATTTGGCCGCAGGCCATTGTGATGACGGCAGGGTCGATTGTGGGTGGTTACTCGAGCGCGCATTTTTCACAGAAGCTGCCGCAGGCTTGGGTGAAGGCATTTGTGATCTTAGTGGGAACGGCGATGACGATTTATTTCTTCGTTCGAGCCTATCGATGAGTGCCTCTCAGCCGCTGACGCGGAATCAGATACGAGGATTCTGGGCTTCGTGGGGAGGCTGGACTCTCGACGGGATGGACTCGTTCATCTATGCGCTCGTACTTGTGCCATCGCTGAGGGATCTGCTTCCTCATTCGGAAATTGCTGCTACGAAGGGGAACATCGGATTCTATGGCGGATTGCTCTTCGCGCTATTTCTGGTCGGATGGGGATTGGCGTTTCTTTGGGGGCCTGTAGGAGATAAGTTCGGGCGCGTGCGCACACTGATGCTGACGGTCGTTTGGTATTCGGTGTTCACGTTTCTGAGCGCCGTAGTGACAAACGTCTGGCAGCTTGCGGTGTTGCGGCTGCTGGCGGGAATCGGAATCGGCGGTGAATGGGCGATGGGAGGAACGTTCGTTGCGGAAGAGTGGCCGGAGGGTCGGCGGCGCGTGGGCGCGGGATACATGCACACCGGGTATTACGTGGGAATTTTTCTTGCGGCGCTGGCGAACTATGGGATTGAGAGCCACTTCGGACACAACGGGTGGAGAGTGATGTTTGCCGTCGGAGGATTGCCGGCGCTGCTGCTGGCCTGGGTGCGCCACGGAGTGACGGAACCCGCGCGCTGGAAGCAGAAAGAAGGCGTCGTTCGAACGTGGGAGATCTGGCGGCCGTTCGCGGCGCTTTTTTCGAATGCGTGGCGGCGAAGGACCATTCTGAATTCGCTGTTCATGCTGGCTTCCATTTGCGGACTGTGGGCAGGCACGGTTTACGTCCCCGCGGCGGTCACGGCGCTTGCGGAGGCAGCTGGAAACGTTGGGCCGCAAGCGGCGCAACTCGCGTCTCGCGCGACAATGCTCGTCGCATTTTCGACGATTCTCGGTTGCTTGGCAATGCCGTGGCTGGCTGAAAGATTTGGGAGGCGAGGAGCGCTGGGATTGTATTTTTCGTTAGTGATGGTCTTTATCGCGCTAACTTTTGGAAAGATTTTTTATTTTGGAGCTTCGGCTCTGCCGTGGTTTTTCGTTTGTTTGTTTTTTCTCGGATTTGGCGGGGCCAACTTTGCAGTTTACACGCTTTGGCTGCCGGAACAATATCCGACGGAATGCCGAGCGAGCGCGTTTGCGTTCTGCACGTCGTTTGCGCGGTTTGGCGGAGCGGGGATCACGTTTCTTGTGGGCGCGGGCGTACAGCACTACGGATCGCTGGGAATTCCGGTGGCGTTGACATCTATTGCGTTCGCGATCGGGCTGTTGCTGATTCCTTTTGGGGCTGAAACGCGCGGTCAGAGTCTTCCCGCCTAAGCGCGTTGTTATTTCAAAAGATTTTCTGGCGTGATTCCGCGGATCGAGGCGTCGAGCAATTGAATGGTGTGCAAGACGGGAGTTGGGTGACCGTTCCGTGCGAGAGAGGATTGAAGTTGCAGCACGCAGCCAGGATTGCCTGTGGCCACAACGTCGGCTTTCAAAGGTGCAATGAGATTAGCCTTGCGGTCACCGATGGCGCTGGCGGCCTCGGGCTGGACAAGATTGTAAATTCCAGCAGAGCCGCAGCAGATGGCGGCTTCGGGGATTTCGGCTAGTTGCAGATCCGGAATCTTCGCTAAGAGCGCACGAGGCTGCGAGCGGACTCCCTGGGCGTGCTGAAGGTGACAGGAATCGTGGAAGGCCACGCGCAGCATGAGGGGATGGCGCGTGGCGCGAGGTTCTAGTCCGGCGAGGACCTCAGTGATGTCCTTGCATTTTGCGGCAAATTGTTTCGCGCGCTCGGCGTAGGCGGAATCGTCGCGCAAGAGGTGGCCGTACTCCTTCACGTTGGAGCCGCAGCCGGCGGCGTTGGTGACGATGGCGTCGACGTTGGCGTGTTCGAACGCGTCGATGGTTTTCTTTGCCAGCTGCACTGCTGCTGCTTCTTCTCCCGCGTGGACGAGGAGCGCGCCGCAGCAGGTTTGAGCCTGCGGGGCCACGACTTCGCAGCCTTCGGCGGCCAGAACGCGCGCCGTCGCCGCGTTCACTTGCGGGAAGAATTCGCGCTGGACACAGCCGAGGAGCAAGCCGACGCGGCGGCGTTTTTCCCCCACGGCCGGGGTGATCTCGGCGACTGCTTCGCGTGGGCCGATTCTGGGGAGCAGCGCCTCCATCGCCTGCATTTTTTTCGGCAGAAGATTCAGGATGCCGGAAGAGCGCACGACCGCCTGTAGACCGGATTTTTGATAGACCAGGAGTGGCAGGCGCAATCGCTTCAAGCGCTCCGGACGGGTAAAGGTTTCGAACATAAAATGCCGATGGCGTTTTTCACCGGGCGAACGCTGGGTATTTCTTTCGATTTGCGCGCGGGTGGCTTCGATGAGTTTTCCATAGTCGACGCCGGAAGGGCACGCGGTCATGCAGGCCATGCAGCCGAGGCAGCTGTCGAAATGGCCGACCCAATTCGCATTCATGTCCGTCCCGCCTTCGGCGGCGAGCTTCATTAGATAGATTCGGCCGCGGGGCGAATCCATTTCCTGGCCCCACAAAACATAGGTGGGGCAGACGGGCAGACAGAAGCCGCAGTGGACGCACTTCTCGATGATTTCGTTCGAGGGCGGGTGATGCTGGTCAAATGCGGAGGCCTTGGTTGAGTTGGGTGGTGTGTTGTTCATCGCAAAAGTGGGAGCCTGGCTCCCGCACTCCAAAAAAATCAGATGCCTCCGATGAAACGGCCGGGGCTCAGGGTGTTCTTTGGATCAAGCTGCTGCTTTATGGATTTCATTAGAGGGAGTGCGTCTCCGGTGTTTCCCCAAGTATCGATGGAGGGCATTCCCGCAGGCTGATAAAGAGCAACCAACGAGCCGGTGCTGCGTTCGAACTGTTCGCGCAGGTCTTGCAGGGAATCGCGCAGCTTCATGGCGTCGCCTTCGAGCCGGAGGCAGCCGATTCCGGTGGCCTGCGCAACGGCTTTCCACCGGAGTTGCCGCACTTTGGCGGATTTGGCGATCGTTTCCATGAATCGATCGATCTCCGCGGGCAGAAAGCTGATTTTGGCCACGGCGGCCGACTCCGGTTTTGGGAAAGACCAAAGATCCTGGCGCGTCTTCCAAATTTCCGGCGAAGCCTCAGCAACGGGCGCGGTTTCTGCGAGCACTCTCAAATGCGTTTCTTGTGCCTTGAGTCCGGCCTCGGTTCCTTCGAACAGGATATCGACGGCGGGGGTAGCGCCATTTTCGAATCGTGCTTGCAACGCGGTGTGCGCGAGTTTCGAATTCTGAACGGCGTGAATGAGTCGGCGCATTTCCTCGTTGGAAGTTGCGGTGACGGAAAACGAACGTGAGCTGCGCGGCAGCGGGTGCAGGCGGAAAACCGCGCGGGTGATGACGCCGAGAGTGCCGAAGGCGCCGGTGGCGAGCTTGGGGAGATCGTAGCCCGCAACGTTTTTGACGACTCTGCCGCCGCTGCTGGCGAGGGTGCCATCGGGAAGCGCGAGGGTGATGCCGATGATGAGATCGCGGAGCCCGCCGAAACGCAAACGCAGGGCACCGCTATCGTTGCTGGAGAGAACGCCGCCGATGGTAGCTTTATTCGGCCAGAGAGGATCGAGAGCCAGCCGTTGGCCGTGCAGTGCGAGTGTTTGCTGCAATTTCTGGATGGTGCAACCCGCATCGACGCTGACGGTGAGGTCGGCCCACGCATGTTCGGTGATTTCGCTCAGACGCGCGGTGGACAGAATTAATTCCGCCCGTGACGGCGGATTTCCCCAGCCGAGTTTTGTGCCGCCGCCGCGCGGGATGACGGCGATGCCGGCTTCGTCAGATCGTCGCAAGACCTCGGCGAGCTGCATTTCGTTGGCCGGCGAGACGATCACTTTGGGCTCGACGCCCGCGACGGCATCGGCCGGGCCAGCGGGTTGGACGTAGTCGTGGCCGAGGAAGGCCATGAGATCGTAGCGGAACGAGGAGTGGACATTCGTTGATTTAGATTTGGTGGCGGCGTCCATGAGTCAATTTCTAAAAGCGTTCGGCGAGGCCGGCGGATTCAGAGGGATGCGGAGTATATTCCCCGGGTTTTTCGCCGCAGAGGCGCGGGGTCGGAAAGATCTTTGTGGGATTGGAAAGCTGGAAAGGATCGAAGGCGTTGCGGACGCGTTGCATGGTCATCAGATCGGGTTCAGCGAACATTTTGGACATCATTTTCTTTTTGTCTTCGCCAACGCCGTGTTCGCCAGTGATGGAGCCGCCCGCAGCAATGCACAGTTCGAGAATATTGCTGGAGAGAGCTTCGGCGGCTTCCTCCTGGCCAGTAATGCGGCGGTCATACAGAACCAGCGGGTGGAGATTACCGTCGCCGGCGTGAAACACGTTGGCAACTCGCAGGCCTGCTTCCGTGCTGAGGCGCACGATTTCGTTCATCACCTTGGGAAGAGCGGTTCGCGGAATCACCCCGTCTTGGACGATGTAGTTGGGGGAGATGCGTCCCATGGCGGCGAAGGCGGCTTTGCGGCCTTTCCAAACAAGCGCACGTTCTGCGTCAGACTGCGCCTGGCGAATTTCGGAGGCGCCGTTCGAACGACAGATTTCGTTGACATCGGTCATTAAGCATTCGACTTCGGCGAGGGGCCCATCGAGCTCCACCAGCAGCAGGCCGCCGCAATTCGGATAGTTGGCGTGCACGGCAGCTTCAGCGGCTTGAATGGCGAGGTTGTCCATCATCTCGATGGCAGCGGGAAGCATTCCAGCAGCGATGATGCCGCTGACGGCGGCGCCCGCTTCGTTGGTTGACGGGAATGCCGCGAGCAATGTGCGCACGCACTCGGGGCGCTTGACGATGCGAAGCGTAATTTTCGTGGCGATGCCGAGCGTGCCTTCGGACCCGACGAAGACTCCAGCGAGATCGTAGCCGGGCGTGTCCAGCGCTTTTCCGCCGAAGTGAACGAGCGTGCCGTCGGGAAGCACGACTTCGAGGCCGAGGACGTGCGTGGTGGTGAAACCATACTTCAGGCAATGCGCGCCGCCGGAATTTTCAGCGACGTTGCCGCCGATGCTGCAGATCGATTGCGAAGAAGGGTCAGGCGCATAGAAATATTCGTTGTGCAGGATGCGCGCAGTGACGTCGAGATTGATGACTCCGGGTTCGACGACGGCGCGAGCGTTCGGGAAATCGACCTCGAGGATGCGATTCATGCGCGCGAGGCTGATGACGATGCCATTCTCGACGGGCAGCGCGCCGCCGCTCAAGCCCGTGCCGGAACCGCGCGCGACAAACGGAATTTTTTCGTGGTGACAAATGCGAACAATGGCTTGCACCTGTCCGGTGGAGGTTGGCAGCAGGACGGCGCGAGGCATGACCCGAAAATTGGTCAAACCGTCGCATTCGTAGGTGTGAAGTTCCTCGGGAGACGTGATCAGGCCGCGGCCATCAACGATTGCCCGGAGCTCATCAAGAGTGCGCGCTTCCATAAGTTCCATTCCGTGGAATGGAAGTAGCAGCTTGCCCCATCAGTGGATGAAGTTCAACCCGCTGGGGATCCATTGCGGGAAGACGTAGGCGTACAACATGACGATGATGCCGACGATGGCCGCGAGCGCCACGGAGTGCCAGAACACAAAGCGGAAGATGGAGCCTTCGTTGCCGACCTGATTGGTGGCGGCGGTGGCAATGCAGATGGATTGCGCGTCGATCATTTTGCCCATGACGCCGCCGGCGCTGTTGGTGGCGCACATCAGAATGGGGCTGAGATTGAGCTGTTGCGCGGTGATTTTCTGCAGGCCGCCGAAGAGGACGTTGGAAGACGTGTCGCTTCCCGTGAGGGCCACCCCGAGCCAGCCGATGAAAGTGCCGAAGAACGGAAAGAACCAGCCCGTGCGCGTGAAAGCGAGGCCTAAGACTGCGTCCATGCCGGAGTAGCGCGTGACGTAGCCCAAGCCGAGCATGCAAGTCATGGCGATAATGGCGAACCGCAATCGGACAAGAGTCTTGCCAAAGATTTGGAGGAGTTTGCCGGGTCGGAGGCCGAGAAGAAGTCCAGCAAGAATGGCGGCAATGAAGCAGCCCGTTCCGGTGGCGGTGAGCCAATTGAAATCGAAACGCGCGCCTTCGGCAGCAGGTTTCTGTACTACTGGTGCGGTGCGAAACACTTTTCCGTGCAAGTAGGGCCAATCCCATCCAGCAGCACCGGAGCGAGCTTTGCCATCCGGCATCATCACCTTGTAAGCCGGTGTCGTCGCCTGATTCATGGCCAACTTGACAGTGGGCAATCCCCAGAGGAGCACGAGGACGGAGAGAATCGCGAAAGGCAGCCAAGCCTTGGCGGTCTGGCCAGCGTTGTACTGTTTGACGACTTCCTTGCGTGCTAGTTTCGCGGCATCTTCCTGGCGCTCATCTTCAAATCGCCAAATGCGTTTCGGCTGCCACATGCGTAGGAAAAGCATCGTGGCGATCAGGGAAACGACGCCAGCGGCGATGTCCACCAGGTTGCTGTCCATGTGATTGGCCCAGAACCACTGTGTCGCTGCGAAGGAGCCCCCGACGACCAAGATGGCGGGAAGGACTTCAAACGTTTCGGACCAGCTGACCATGGCACGCACCAGCCAGAAGGGAACAATCACCGCGGTGATGGGAAGAATTCGGCCGACCATCGCGCTCAAATCACTTTCGGGAAGGCCGGTTACGCTCGCCAGCGCATGTACGGGGGTCCCAATGGCACCCCAGGCGACGGGCGCCGTGTTGGCGATAAGGTTGAGCGCAGCGGCCTGGAAGGGTTTGAAACCCAGGCCGATCATAAACGCCCCGGCGATGGCCACGGGCGCGCCAAAACCCGCGCAGCCTTCGATGAAGGCGCCGAAGCAGAACGCTACCAGCAGGAGCTGAAGGCGACGATCTGGAGTAATGGCCGCAACCGAGTGCTTCATGATTTCGAACTGGCCGGTTTCGACGGAGATGTCGTAGAGAAAGACGGCAGCGATGACGATCCAGACGATCTTGAGAAGCCCAAAGGCTGATCCGTAAAAGAAACTGCTAACAGCGAGACTTGCGGGCATTCCAAAGACGAATATTGCGCACAGGATGGCGGTGGCGGCGCCAGCGACGGCGCAAAGATGCGCGCGCACTTTCAAGCCCGCCAGCAGGCCCAGCAAAACGAAAATGGGCAGCGCGGCCACTAGGGTCGAGAGCCACCAATGTCCCAGAGGGTCGTAGTTTTGATTCCAAGTCACAGTAGATCCTCCAGCACGCGAGTGTTGCTGTTTGCCGACCAACTGAACGCTCTGGCGTTGCTGAGGAATGTGAGAAGGTCCAACCCCGTTCGTATCAGCGATCCCCAGCGTTCCGAGGGCTGAGATACTTCGTTGGCGCTGTCTTGTCAAGAGATAAGTCTTGGCACTGAAGTCAGCGGATCAATTATTGGCTGGTTTGCGGCGGACGGAAAAGTTGCGCGCACATTGCCAGCAACGCGGGGAAGCAGACCAGGACGTAGCGCGGCTCGCAGGTTTGCAGTTGGGTGAGAAACACCGTGCGGATGAAGAGGAAGATGAGGATCAGCAACATTCCCGGGTTTGTTCGCCAGGCGCGAGCTGCAGCCAAAGCCATGGTGATATAAATGATGTTGAGCAGGGCGAACCCAAACGTGATTTCAAAATCGATGGGATTGCTGCGATAGCTCTGTGACAGGGGCCAGAGCCGGCCTGAGTAGGGCAGCAGGGTAATCCGCGGAGTGAACCACATGGCTCCGGCGCGCTCGATGGGAATCCACAAATAGGTCCGAATCGGATGATGCCGCGTGCGTTCCCGTGCTAACTCCGCGAACTCGCGATCGAGCGCGATGGTCATGCCGTGGGTGTGGTTGTAGCGTTCCAGCAGGGAAACAACGCGCGACCGTTCTTCGGTAGAATCCGCGGCGTAGTTGGGGAGATCTTTCCAGTCGATCGGCTGCGAAGGCAGCTTCCAGGTAAAGAGATATGCATCTCGAAAATGAAACATCCAGGTTTTCGTCCAGGAATAAAAACCAGTTGGCAAAATATCGCCATAGGTCTCGGCGTAACGAGGGGCGAGGAACTGCACGCGGCCGAGGCTTAGCGCGTTGCGCGCGGCCCACGGCGCCAACGGCAGCAGGAGTCCTGCGGTCATCCAGAGAGTGGTGAGGACGAGTCTTCCGAGATTCACACGACGAAAGGAGCGAAGTGCGAGTAGAAGCAAGACAGCGACAAGAAGAAGCGGAGTCTCCGGCCGGACCAGTGCACCCAGCCCGACAACAAGGCCGCCGAGGAACCCGGCGCATACCAAGCGGAGGAGATCCTTCGTGGATTGCGGGGGATCGATACGAATGAGAGCAGGGGACAGAAAAAGAAGGATCGCCAGCGTGGTTAAAAAAGTTGCCAGAACCTCTGTCAACGGCACGGCTGCGTAGTTTGCAGTGAAAGGGCAGAGCGCTGTTAACCAGAGCGCTGCGGCTGCGATGCGGCGACGACTTGGTTCAGGCAGGCCAGCCGCCAGGCGAGCGGCAATCCCTGCAGCCAGCACGCAGGTTGCGAGGTCCACGAGGGCTTGCGCCAGCATGACTGCGCGTCTGCTAGGTCCGGCGAAGTAGTAGATGAGCGCAAGGAATGCGGGATAGCCAGGGACGCGCACGCCGGAAGGGAGGAGTTGTCCGTGGGAGTAGAAACCATAGACACCTTGATGGAGCCAATTGCGGGCGAGTTCTTCGTAGTAGGCGGTGTCTCCGGAATAGAAGGGGAATCTTAGAATGAAGAAGAGCCGCAAGAACAATCCGGCGAGGAGTGCCGCTACGACGTGTTTGTAGAAAGGCTTGGGGAGCATGTTGGCGACGCGGAAGAAATCCGAATCGCGCAGACATTGTAACTTGAAGTGGCCGGGAAACCTGGAATCGAACAGGGGCAACCAGCGCATCGCTAGAAATACGCAATACGTGGCGGAAATAAGGAGAATTGGATAAAATCCGCGCCGGAGCCTTCTCTCTCGCAGAATTTAGGCAATCATTGTGGCCCCAGCGATTTGGCTCGTTTACGTAGTTCCGAGGGTGCCATCCCGGCAGTGCGGCCGCGAATGGAGTTTTAAGCAGCGCGCTAGATCCGGTGAAGGAATGGAAGAGCATGCACGCGGAAGAGCGGCATGCCCACGACCAACGCGGACCAGATCATCAGCTGAAGGATAGTTTGTATCCTCCTGGGCAGGCCTAGCATCAACTTATTCAATTCCGCCCGAGGCGGAAAATGGGATTCTCGATTCCCGGAGAATGTGTCACTGCTGGAGGGTCCATGAATACGCTTTTGAAATATAAATTTTGGATAGGTGGAGCATTTGGCTTGCTAGCCATCGGCCTGATCATTGGGGCGATACGGCCAAAGCAGGTATCGGGCGCGCCATCGGGCCCTCCGCCGGACGTCGAAGTCGTCCAAGTCGAGCAAAAGGAAATTCCAATCTACGGCGAATGGATCGGCACGCTTGACGGATTTACAAACGCCGACGTCAGGGCGCAGGTCACGGGCTATCTCCTGCGGCAGGGATATCAGGAAGGCGCATTCGTTAAGAAGGGACAGCTGCTCTTTGAGATCGATCCGCGCCCCTTTCAAGCGGCGCTGGACCAAGCTGAAGGGCAGTTGGCGCAGGCCAAGGCCATCCTGGCCAACGCCCAGGCAGTACAAGGCAGGACGGAACTGGATGTCAACCGCTACGCTCCGCTCGCCAAAGAACAAGCCGCTAGTCAGCAGGATCTTGACAACGCCGTACAGAACAACATGGCAGCGAAAGCCACCGTGGCCACAGCCGCAGCTCAAATAAAGTCGGCTGAGGCTGCCGTTGAAACCGCCAGAATCAACCTGGATTTTACGCGACTTGTCGCGCCCATTGAAGGCATCGCGGGGCAAGCGCAACTTCAAGTAGGCGCCCTGGTGAATCTAAGTAGCGGGCCCGTGACTTCCGTGTCCACCGTCGACCCTATCAAGGTTTATTTCACCGTCGGTGAGCCCCAGTATCTGGCATGGAGAAAACGGTTCCCCACGGAAGTTACCCGGCAAGAAGCTGACCAGAGCCTGCGCCTCGAACTAATCTTGGCTGACGGCTCTACATACCCCTATGGGGGCAGATTCTACTTTGCGGACCGCCAAGTCAATGAGAGTACTGGGGCGATTCGCATCGCCGGCCTATTTCCGAATCCTGGAAACATTCTGCGTCCCGGGGGGTACGGCAAAGTTCGCGCGGCCACACGGGTCCAGCCGGAGGCGTTACTTGTACCGCAGCGCGCGGTTTCAGAACTACAAGGCGGCTATCAGGTAGCGGTTGTGGATGATCAGAACAAAGTTAGCATTCGAACCGTTACAGTCGGCGACCGTGTTGGCACGCAGTGGATTATTGCGGATGGACTGAAGCGTAGCGAACGGGTGGTTGTCGAGGGTGTGCAGAAGGTGCGTCCCGGCATGCAGGTGAACCCCAAGCCATTTTCAGCGGAAGGTAAGGGAAGGTAATCCGATGTCAAAATTCTTTATCAACCGTCCTATTGTCGCCATGGTGATCTCCATTGTTTTGGTGATTGTTGGCTCCATCACCATCCTGAGTTTGCCTGTCGCCCAATTCCCCAACATTGCTCCGCCGGAGATCCAAGTACTGGCCACCTACGTGGGCGCGGACGCGCAAACGCTCGAGCAGGCCGTAGCCACGCCCATCGAACAGCAGATGAGCGGCGTGGACAACATGAACTACATGTATTCCCTGAACGCCACCGGGAACTCAAACACGACTCTGATCGTGAACTTCGACGTAAAGACAGATCCGAACACGGATTTGATTCTGACCCAGGCGCGCGAGACACAAGCTGCCTCGCAACTTCCCGCCGATGTCAACAACTACGGAATTACCGTCCGAAAGTCGGTAAGCGCTCCTCTCATGTTAGTTGCCCTGTACTCGCCGCATGGAACGTATGATGCTAAGTTTCTGGCGAACTACGCGTATATCAATATCACCGATCCGATCACGCGCTCGCCGGGCATCGGCAACGTTCAGGTATTTGGCGCGGGCCAATACGCGATGCGGCTATGGGTAAAGCCTGACCAACTGGCAAAACTGGGCATCACCGTCCCCGAAATCGTCAGCGCCATTCAGGCGCAGAACACAGTGAATCCAGCTGGAAAGGCGGGCGGCGAACCGGCACCCAAAGGTCAGGAATTCACCTACTCCGTTCTCGCGCAAGGCCGTCTTGCCTCTCCGGAAGAATTCGGACAGATCGTGGTGCGCGAAACGCCAGACGGCGGGACCGTGCGCGTTCGGGACGTCGCGCGGCTCGAGCTGGGTTCCCAGGACTATAGCGTTGTTGGCCGCCTGAACGGAAAACCAAGCGCCGTCATTGCCACGTACCAATTGCCTGGCTCGAACGCGGTAGACGCAGCCGCGAGCGTGAAGAAGCTAATGGCCCAGATGAAGGAACGCTTCCCGGAAGACATGGATTACGTTGTTGCGCTCGACCAGACTCGCGCAGTCACGGAAGGCATCAAGGAAATCGTTAAGACGCTTTTGATCGCCCTCGTGTTAGTGATCCTCGTGGTGTACGTATTCTTGCAGGGCTGGCGGGCCACGCTGATTCCACTCCTTGCGGTGCCGGTCTCGCTGGTCGGCACGTTTGTGCTTTTCCCGCTGTTCGGCTTTTCTATTAATACGCTTTCTTTGTTTGGTCTGGTGCTGGCGATCGGCCTCGTGGTGGACGACGCCATCGTCGTGGTTGAGGGCGTGGAACGGCACATCGAGGAGGGCCTGATGCCCAAGAACGCGGCTTTGAAAGCAATGGAGGAACTCTCCGGTCCTGTCGTCGGGATCGCGCTGGTTCTCTCCGCGGTTTTTGTGCCCACAGCCTTCATCCCCGGTATTACCGGCCGGCTCTATCAGCAGTTCGCCGTCACCGTCGCGATTTCCGTGCTGCTCTCGGCGTTTAACGCGCTCACACTCAGCCCGGCGCTCGCCGCGCTGCTGCTCCGCCCCAGGGAACAGAGTTCCGGCTTGCTGAGAAGATTCTTCGATTGGTTTAACCGCTCGTTCGAGCGAGCAACCGAGGGCTACGTCCGCTGGAGCGCGGCACTCATCCGAAAGTCCGCCGTCGCGATCGTGCTACTGGTGGTCTTTGCCCTGGCGGGCGGTTTCTTCGCAAACCGCGTACCGTCGAGCTTCCTTCCGGACGAGGATCAAGGCTATGCCTTCGTCAATCTCCAGCTCCCGAACGGAGCTTCGCTGGAACGCACTACCGCAGTCGCGGCGGATGTGGAAAAAATCCTGATGAGTACGCCGGGGGTTCAATACTCGACAAGCATCGTCGGTTTTAGTCTGCTCAGCTACGTGCGCACCAGTTACAACGCGTTCTTCTTTGTGACGTTCAAGCCCTGGGATGAGCGCACGACCAGAGCCGAACAATTTCAGGCGATCAAGGCGCATCTGAACCGCGAATTGAGCCGGTTACCTGCGGCGATAGCCTTTAGCTTTTCGCCCCCCGCGATTCCAGGAGTTGGTACCTCCGGTGGCTTCACGTTTGTCCTGGAGGACCGTGCCGGCAACGATGTTCAGTTCCTCGCCAAGAACTTGGGAACATTCTTGGAAGCCGCACGCAAACGCCCGGAAATCGCTGGCCTAAGCACCACCTTCTTGTCGAGCGTGCCACAAGAGTTCGTCGAGGTGGACCGCGACAAAGTATTGAAGCAGGGTGTGCCTCTGAATGATGTCTACCGCACCATCCAGGCGTTCATGGGCGGGTATTTCATCAACTATTTCAACCGCTTCGGCCGCCAATGGCAGGTTTACATCGAGGCGGAGGGCGACGATCGAGCGAAGGCCGAAAACGTTGGGCGGTTCTACGTTCGCAACAGCAAAGGGGAGAACGTCCCGCTGTCCACGTTAACGAGCGTAAAGCCGCGGCTCGGGCCGGAGTTTACGATGCGCTTCAACGAATACCGTTCGGCGCAAATCAACGGCAGCGCAGCGCCAGGCTACAGCGCGGACCAGGCCACGGCGGCGCTCGAAGACGTTTTCAAACAGACGATGCCACGCGAAATGGGCTTCGATTACTCGGGCATGTCCTATCAGGAGCAGAAAGCGCGGGAGGGTGTGCCCGCTTCGGTGATCTTCGGACTCTCGCTGCTATTCGTCTTCCTTATTCTGGCAGCGTTGTATGAAAGCTGGTCACTGCCGTTCAGCGTGCTACTGAGCACGCCCGTGGCGATCTTTGGAGCATTTGGAATCCTTTGGTTGCGCCGCATGTTGCTCGGCGTTTTTCTTCCGCCTTACATGGTACAGATTGAGAACGACATCTACTCACAAATCGGTCTGGTCATGCTCATCGGTTTAGCCGCCAAGAACGCGATTTTGATCGTCGAGTTCGCCAAGGAACAACACGAGAACGGAAAGCCTCTGGTGGATGCTGCGCTCGAAGGCGCCAGGCTTCGTCTGCGGCCGATCTTGATGACGTCTTTCGCATTCATTCTCGGGTGCGTGCCGCTTTGGACAGCGACCGGTGCCGGGTCAGTTGCCCGTCAAATTATGGGCACTGCGGTAATCGGTGGGATGCTGGCCGCCAGCGTCATCGGAATCTTCTTCGTGCCTGCGATTTTCTATCTGGTTGAGAAATGGTCTGGTGCGGGCAAGGAGCACGCTTCGGGAGCGTTACCGGCAGCGCCCGCTCCTGCGGAGGCGGACTGAAATGGACAATCGCAAGAACGGCGCGAAAGAGCAACGGCGGAATAACCCTATGAAGAGACCAGCGCGATTCGTGGTTGCGATAGTGACCTTGAGTTTACTCGCTGGATGCAAAGTTGGTCCGAACTACCATCGACCCGTCGTTCAACCTCCATCCACCTTCCGCGATTTGAGTGCGAACCCGCAGGTCCAAGCTCAGGCAGCGTCCTATGCGGATCTTCCATGGTGGCAGGTTTTCCAGGACCCGCAATTGCAGGAACTCATCCGCACAGCGCTAAAGCAAAACTACGATTTGCAAATTGCGACGGAGCGCATCAACGCCGGGCGCGCACAGCTTGCCGTAACGCGTTCCAGCCAATTCCCGCAGGTGCAGGGAAACGCCGATTTCAGCGGCGGCAAAGAACACAATGTCCAATCCAAATTCAATTTCTTGACTTTGACGGCTGACGCAGCATTCCAATTGGATTTCTTTGGGAAGCTGCGGCGTGCGACCGAGGCGGCGCGAGCCGAACTACTGGCCACCGAAGATGCGCGCCAGACTGTCATTTTGACGCTCGTGAGCGACGTGGCGAGCGACTACTTTGCGCTCCTGCAACTGGACTTACAGCTCCAGATCACGCGCGAAACCGTCAAAACACAGGAAGACTCGGTGAAGCTGACTAATCTTCGCGTCGAGCACGGCGTAGCCACAAAGCTTGACGTTTTGCAGGCTCAGCAAGTTCTCGATTCGGCGAATGCTCAAATCCCTGACTTGGAGCGGCGCATTGCGCAGGAAGAGAACGCCATTAGCATTCTCCTCGGCAACTATCCGCAAGCCGTGCTGCGCGGGCGCCCGCTTGTCGAGCAAGCGCTTCCCCCCGAGGTGCCGCCGGGCCTGCCTTCCACGCTGATGGAGCGGCGCCCCGATATTCGCGAGGCCGAACAAATCCTGGTCGCCGCGAACGCGGAAATCGGCGTCGCCAAGGCCCAATTTTTTCCGCAAATCTCTTTGACGGGCTCTGGCGGCGGAGCCTTCGGACGGAGCAGTGTGTTCTCCAGTCTGATGAGTTCGCAACTCGGAATTTGGTCTTATGGCGCGCAAGTGAGCCAGCCCATTTTCACCGCGGGAGCTCTCCGCGGAAATCTGCGCCTCGCCGAGTCACAGCATCAACAGGCGCTGATCCAATACCGCCAGACGATCCAGCGCGCCTTCGGAGACGTATCTGACGCATTGATTGGCTACGAGAAGCTCCATCAAGTCCGAGTCCGTCAGGAGGATACCGTCAAGGACTTGCAAGAATCTGTCCGGTTGTCCGACATGCGCTACAGGGGCGGGACAACCACTTACCTCGAAGTGCTTGACGGTCAGCGGTCTCTTTTTTCCGCCGAACTTACACTCGCGGAGGCGCGCGGCACGGAGTACCAGAGTCTGGTGCAGCTCTACAGGGCACTCGGCGGAGGCTGGCAGCAGCAACCGTAGAATTGACGAGCCGAATTAAGGAAGACCTTCATGTCTAGAGCCAGGTCTATCGGCGAGACAATCCGAATGCCGTCGTCCACCTGCTGGACACTGGGCACTTCGCAACCGAGACGCACGTCCAAGAGATTTTCAACAGCCGGATGTTGCCGTCATCACAAAATTGGATTTCGCGGCTATAGTGGAATTTGAGGACGCGGCAGCAAAGCGTAACATCCAATCGGTGCGCCCAGGCATGGACGTTTTCAAAGTATCCAAGACCGGTGAAAGAATGGCAGAATATCTGGAGTTTCTTGAAAGCTGGGGCGTTCGTTCTCGCGCCGCTGCCGCGGTCTGAATAAAATGATTACGGTTCTTTCCATCATTGCTCTTGGTTTTTTTCTAGGTATGCGCCATGCGACGGATCCGGACCACGTCATCGCCGTAACCACGATTGTCAGCCGCCAGCGGAGTATCCGCCAGGCAGCTTTGATTGGCGCCCTTTGGGGCCTGGGTCATACGATCACCATTCTCGTCGTTGGTTCGGCCATTATCTTGTTCGGTCTTGTGATCCCGCCGAGAGTTGGCCTCACGATGGAATTATCTGTTGGCCTAATGCTGATTCTTCTCGGAACTCTGAATCTCACTGGCATCTTGCGCCGCATAGCGGAAACAGTTGCGCCCTTGCAGCCGTCGCAACATCCGCATTCCCACACGCACGGTGACTACTTTCGCGGCCATCCCCACGGCCACAGTCCGGGGCAGCACGGCCATGCTGAAACTGCGACACCGCTGGGTTGGATGGATCGCATGTTCGGGCGGCTTGGCCTCTATCAAGTCATCCGGCCGTTGGCCGTGGGCATCGTTCATGGTCTTGCTGGATCGGCGGCCGTTGCTTTGTTGGTGCTTACGACCATCCGTGTTCCCTCCTGGGCAGTTGTTTATCTCTTGGTTTTTGGAGTTGGCACCGTTGCGGGAATGATGCTGATCACCGCGGCGATTGCTGTCCCCTTTACGTTTTCCGAAAACCGCTTTGCGCGCCTCAACCGTGGACTGGGACTGTTCTCTGGAATGCTCAGCCTGGCCTTTGGCCTTTTTATTGTTTATCAAATGGCTTTCGTCAACGGGCTCTTCACCCGAAATCCGAATTGGGCGCCTCATTGATCTCGCTCGTCGGAGATACTTCCTCGAAATGGGTGATGAAAGTGGTCGGGGCGCCGAGATTTGAACTCGGGACCTCCTGCGCCCAAGGCAGGCGTAATATCTCCTGGAAGTCCTTCCTTTTCAATCTCAGTTTTGAAAACAAACGAGTTAGAAAAATATTTGGTAGTGGCACGACGTACACAAATGTGGCTGCGCGTGCATGGAGTCCCCCGAATTTTCTCCATAGCGAAATAACGGCGAAAGTGCGCCGATCCGTTCCTACGATGATCGCGCCCGATGCGAGGCAGCCGATATAGAACGCGGGATTAAACGATTGACGAAGTGGCTGTTCCGCGATGAGGCGCAAAAGGAGGGCTGGGAGCGCAAAGCGAAACGAGAAGGCGTTTAGCGCGTCAAGAGCGCCTTGGGCAACGAGACGCGTCCGCGTCGCTGCCCACCCAACTCCGATGACTGCGAAGATTGGCAGGCTGAGCTGGAAGAAACTAATCATCTATTAGGTCGCTGCGTGCCTCGATGGCCTTGAGAACGGCAACCATTTCAGCGTCTCCGAAACCGAGCGCACGCGTCTCGCCATAGAGCGCGTGGCAAACATCGAGCAGTGGCGAGGCGACGCGTGCCTCGCGAGCCGCTTCGGCGATTAGGCGGTTGTTCTCCAGGACGTTCGAGATCGTTGCCTGGACCGCGAAATCGCGGCCGACGAGCTTCGGCGCCTTCATACGCGAGACGTCACTTGCCATCGGCCCAGCATTTAGAACTGCCACGAACTGATTAAGGTTGAGGCCGTGGCGGTCGGCAAAATGCACGGCTTCGGCGAGGCCGGTAACGAGCGAGATCAGGAACAGATTGGCCGAGAGCCTCATTAGAAGAGCGTTCGGTACCGGCCCGCAGATCATCGTCTCCCGGCACATTGGAGTTAGCAGCGGGCGAACGTCAGCGATGGCGTCTGCGTCGCCGGCGAGCATGGCGACGAGTTGGCCTGCCTCAGCGGGCTTGCGTGACCCGGAGACCGGTGCCTCGACGTAGTGCCCCCCGACAGAGCGAATGTCTGCCTCGAGCTCACGCGAATAGGACGGCGAGGTCGTACCCATGTGCACGACCGTGTGTCCCGTCACCCGGGTTGCGAAGGCAGCGCCACCGCGGTCGAGGACTGTGTCAATCGCTCCGCCGTCGACGAGCATCAGGAAGACAGTTGCGGAGCGCGCGAACACGTCAGCCGTCTCTCGAGCAACATCGGCACCGGCCGCTGCAAGAATCTCAGCTTTGGCACGTGTGCGGTTCCAGACTAGGAGCCGCGTACCGGCCTTGACGAGTGTCAGCGCCATGGCCTCTCCCATCGTACCAAGGCCGACGAAGCCGATCGGATATGCTGCGTCCATCATCGAGCCGCCCCATTGCTCAGCGCGCGCAGGATGCTTTGATGAAGAGCCGCGCACATCACGCGTCGGTCGCTCGCGACAGCATGAGGGAGGCAGCGAATAGCTCCATCAGCGATAGTGCTAAAGTAGCCGGCCGATGGATTCATATTGCTCCCTGCTCTACGCTATTCGACACTAAAGCAGAGCAGCTCCCGCAAATCGCGCGTCTTACGCTTCCTCCCTTACGGCAGATATTCCTTGGGCAGCGGCGTAGTGGCCGACTCGGCCTGCACCATGATGCCCGTAACTCGCCAGCCGCCGGCTTCTTTGATCGCTTGAATGCTGTTGATGCCGCGCGCGACTTGCTTGCCGTCGCTGTGCAGCGCGTAGCTGCTCCATAAGTGCGCGATGTTGCCGTAGCGCTCGATGTGAAATTTCAGCTGCTTTTCTTCCAGCATGGCGTGGCCACGGGCTTTGACGCGGGCGATCCAATCGTCCAGGGTCTCGAGCCTATAGCTTGGCGTTCCGTCCGCGCCGAGTGAAACGAACATCATGCGCGCTTCGGGTATTAACAGGGCCTTCATGCAGGCTCGATCCTTGTCCGCGGGCCCGCTGATCGCCGCGTCGAGCGCGGCGGGAATGCCCTCGGGTTCCGATGGCAACGCACAGCCGGCATCCGGCGTCTGCGCCATCGCACCGTTGGTTTGTACGGCGGCCAGCGTTGCGGTCATCCCGAGCACCGCCAAGCCGGCGACGCTCACCATCACTCCACACGCTGATCTGTTCATGCTGCCTCCTCTGCTTCTACAGCGTCTACTCATAAATCCAATGCCACAACCGCTATCGACGAATCGTATTCGTCAGGCAGAACCGCGTGTTGATTACCGCCGAACGGCGTCGAACTGAGAACATCGACGATGTGAAATGTGTACTTCATAGGATTAACCTCCGTGCGT
>Ga0207131_1024_pt1 | contig 26158 bp, 22 predicted proteins | sample Alteio_BWMinHeat_13_FD_153557 | JGI IMG/M metagenome (GOLD analysis project Ga0207131, IMG submission 153557) | Enriched cells from forest soil in Barre Woods Harvard Forest LTER site, Petersham, Massachusetts, United States -... | ecosystem: Environmental > Terrestrial > Soil > Temperate forest >...
TCACTGTTGTACCTTAAGTTAACAGCGAGGGGAATAGCAAAAATAGTTATCCTATTTCATTAATAAACGATGGGGAGGCGCGGTTGTTTTATTCCGGCGCATTTTTCGCGAGGGATTTTTAGTGAAAATTTGAGGACATGGATGTCCGTCGCCGGAATAAAATTACCGCGCCTCAGACATCGTCCTGAAAAGGATATGGCGTAATAAATTGGTTGTTGGCGTGAGCCGACTCATTTTGGAAAAGCAATTGGAGTATAGAGGTTGTGAATGTACCTATAGTTAATTAGCCAAATGAGCGCTAATTGGTATTTTCTATGCGACTAGCTGCGGAATGTAGGTCGAGCTCAGTCTGAAATATTGGCAGCTGGATAACAAATTCTTAAGTTAATCGCAGTGCCCTAACCAACCCGCGGATCCAAACTGCCGCTAGCATAGCGCGCGGCCATTTTCTCCAGGCTAATAATCTTGATTTTATCTGCCTGACCAGCCGCACCAAAGGCTTCATAACGCAGTTTACAAATCTCGCGCATTGCCTGCATAGCTTCACCATTGTACTTGCGTGGATCAAACTCTGCTGGATGCTCCGCAAGATAGCGCCGAATCGCGCCAGTTGCCGCTAGACGTAAATCCGTATCAATATTGATTTTTCGCACGCCATGTTTGATCCCTTCTTGAATTTCTGTTACTGGCACGCCATAGGTTTCCACCATGTGCCCACCATATTTATTAATTACGTCCAACCATTCTTGCGGTACTGAAGAAGAGCCATGCATTACCAAATGGGTATCTGGAATACGTTTATTAATAGCTTTAATCCGATCGATCGCCAAAATGTCCCCTGTTGGTGGCCGCGTGAATTTATACGCGCCATGGCTAGTACCAATCGCAATCGCCAGGGCATCTACTTTAGTAGCTTTAACAAATTCTGCTGCTTCATCCGGATCGGTCAATAATTTATCATGCGTCAATTTACCTGCAGCACCAGAGCCATCCTCTTCCGCAGCATGCCCCGTTTCTAATGAACCTAAGCAACCCAGTTCACCTTCAACCGAAACCCCACCAGCATGCGCCATCGCAACTGCTTGACTAGTAACTGCAACGTTGTAAGCATAATTAGACGGAGTTTTCATATCTGCTTGCAACGAGCCATCCATCATTACCGAACTAAAACCCAATTGAATAGATTGCTGACACACCGCTGGTGACGCACCATGATCTTGATGCATACATATTGGAATGTGCGGAAATTCTTCCATAGCGGCTAAAATTAAATGTCGCAAAAACATTGGACCGGCATATTTACGTGCCCCAGCCGAAGCCTGAACAATAACTGGACTATTTGTGGCATCAGCAGCTTCCATGATCGCCCGCATTTGTTCAATATTATTAACATTAAATGCTGGCATACCATACCCATGTTCTGCCGCATGATCTAATAACTGCCGTAAAGTGATTAATGCCATGTTTAAGATCCTTAAATTATTTTCACCTTTAACTACTCGCACCCTCCCCTAAATCTCTGCTTTGGGGGAGGTTGGGAGGGGGAGCTTCCACAGTGACTACTTTCAAAGTATTGGTAAAACCCTCAATACCCGTAGCATCACCTCTAGTTACCACGATCCGCTCACCTGCTTGAACGATGCCTTGATCCCTCAGCATTGTCAACACTACGCGGATTATTTCCCACCGCTTATAATTAGTTATATCTAGCTCTATAGGATATACTCCACGATATAAAGTCATACGCCCACGCGCCATAGGATTGCGACTAATTCCATAAATCGGAATGTCTGAATTAACCCGCGACATCCACAACGTAGTTGCTCCGGATTCAGTTAATGCAATAATGGCTTTTACCCCTAAATTATTCGCCGCATACATCGCGGCCATAGCCAAGGCCTGATCCACTCGTTCAAATTGTTCCGCAGATATTGGTAACGAAACTTGATTGTCCTTTTGCCGCTCGGCGACCAAACAAATCTCGGCCATCGATTCCACTGCTTGCACCGGGTAATGCCCAGAAGCTGTTTCTGCCGACAACATCACCGCATCTGTGCCATCCAAGACTGCATTGGCCACATCCGATACTTCCGCCCGAGTTGGGATCGGAGAATCAATCATCGATTCCATCATCTGAGTAGCAGTTATCACCGCGCGATCTAACGCCCGTGCCCGCGAAATAATGCGCTTTTGAATCGCTGGCAACTCCGCAAAACCAATCTCTACTCCTAAGTCACCGCGCGCTACCATCACTGCATCAGAAACTTTTATAATTTCATCTAATGCATCAACAGCCTCAACCCGCTCTATCTTGGCAATCACCCCCGCCTTACTACCAGCACTTACTAATAACTCACGACAATGCACCACATCTGCGGCAGAGCGTGGAAAGGAAAGTGCGACATAATCAACCTCATGCTGTGCCGCAAACACAATATCTTGCTGATCTTTTTGAGTTAATGCTTGCGCCGACAAGCCGCCGCCTTGCCGATTTATGCCTTTATTATTGGATAAAACACCACCCAAATTAACTTGACAGTGGATCTTTTTGCCTTCAATTTTCTTCACCTCGAGTACTACTCGGCCATCATCTAATAATAAAATATCACCAGAATGCACATCAGTAGGCAAAGTTTTATAATCGATACCAACTGCTTGCTCCGTGCCTTGATCATTGGCTAGATCTGCATCTAAAATAAACTGTTGCCCAGTTACTAATTGAACTTTACCAGATTTAAATCTAGATACCCGAATTTTTGGTCCCTGCAAATCAACCAAAATACCTACCTCGGTATTCAAGCGCCGCGCAATTGCCCGGGTTTGTTCAATCCAGTGCACGCGCTCTGCTGCAGTACCATGCGACATATTAATCCGCACCACATTTACTCCAGCGGCAATCAACTGCTGCAGGATATCTTCCGTATTGATCGCTGGCCCCAGTGTTGCAACTATTTTCGTCCTACGTACCATAATTTTAGTTCCCTAATGCCGCTATCGCTGGCAAAGTTTTACCTTTAACATATTCTAAAAAGGCCCCACCGCCGGTGGAAACAAATGATAACTGATCTTGAATATTTAACTGCTCTATCGCTGCCAAAGTTTCCCCACCACCAGCTACTGAAAATGCCTGGCTCGCCGCAATGGCTAATGCCACTTGCCGCGTACCCTCTGCAAACTGCGGATATTCAAATACCCCAACTGGCCCATTCCATAAAATAGTCTGCGCTTGCTGCAAACATCTGGTGTACAACTCGATAGTTTTACTACCTATATCCACAATTTTATCAGCTACGGCAACCGCCGCCAATTCTTTCTGCGTAGCTACCGCTGTAGCAAAAATCTCGGTTGCAACTACCACATCTACTGGCAGTAAAATATTGCAGCCAATTTTAGCCGCTGTGGCTAACAACTCTTGCGCAACTACAACCATCTTTGGCTCATATAACGAAGCACCTACCGGATAACCTTGCGCTGCTAAAAAAGTATTCGCAATCCCACCACCTAAAATTAAACTATTAACTTTTGGCAGCAATTCACGCAGCACCAACAACTTACTCGATACTTTAGAACCACCTACTAACGCCACAACCGGTGCTTTCGGCTGGTTGAAAACTTGATCTAACGCTGCAATTTCTTGCATTAACAATGGACCTGCTACTGCTTGGGTCACAAATTTAGTAATTCCAACCGTAGACGCATGTGCCCGATGCGCCGATCCAAATGCATCCATTACAAAAACATCACATAATGCTGCCATCCGTTGCGCTAACTTGGGATCATTTTCCGTTTCACCAACCAAAAAACGCACGTTCTCAGCTACAACCAATTCTCCTGGTTGTGCATCAAAGCCATCTAACCAATGCTCCACAAATTTAACCGGATATGGCAACAATTTAGCCAGCGCATCGGCAACTATGCGCATGCTAAACTCTGCAGTTGCAACCCCAGCTTTGGGACGACCAAGATGCGATACCACCAAAACCTTGGCCTTGGCTGCTAACGCTAGTTTTAACGTCGGCAATGCCGCCACAATCCGTGCCGTATTTAAAATTTTTCCATTTAAACAGGGGACGTTCAAATCCTCGCGAATCAATACTCGCTTGCCTGTTAAGTCAATGTCTTGCATGATTAACATATTATCCCCCAGGCCTAAGTTAGTTTTAGGTGTTGCAAATTTACTTTTTTTATCTCGCCCTAACTCGCTACGCTCAAACAACGGGCTCGCTTAAAAAAAATAAATTTGCAACACCTAAAACTAACTTCTAACAATACACCTTATAGAATGGCCATCGCTGCCGCGGTATCTAGCATACGATTGGAAAATCCCCATTCATTATCATACCAAGCTAATACTTTCACCAAGTTACCTATAACTTTAGTCTGAGTTTGATCAAAAATCGATGATGCTGGATCATGATTAAAATCTATCGACACCAGCGGTAAACTATTCACAGTTAAAATCCCGCGTAATTCACCTTGGCTGGCTTGCTGTAAAATATTATTCACTTCATCGACGCTAGTATTCCGTGTCACGGTAAGCGTTAAATCTACCACGGATACATTTAAACACGGCACCCGAATCGCAAAGCCATCCAATTTACCATCTAACTCTGGCAACACCAAACCAACCGCCGCTGCTGCTCCAGTCTTGGTAGGAATCATCGAGTGCGCAGCTGCCCGTGCCCGGCGTAAATCTGGGTGATACACATCCAGCAACACTTGATCATTCGTATAGGCATGCACCGTGGTCATTAAGCCACTAACTACGCCCAATTTATCTTGCAACGGCTTTACTAACGGCACCAAACAATTGGTAGTACAAGATGCATTGGACACCACCAGATCATTTGCGCGCAAGGATCTATGGTTCACCCCATATACAATCGTAGCATCAACATCTTTGCCCGCTGGTGCTGAAATCAACACTTTTTTTGCTCCAGCCTTAAGGTGTGCACTAGCCTTATCTTTACTTGCAAACAACCCAGTACATTCTAGCACCACATCGACATCAAACTCGCGCCATGGCAAAGCCGCTGGATCACGCAGCGCGGTGACTTTAATGGTGTCACCATTCACTACTAAATTTTCCCCAACCGCAGCAACTTCAGCAGCAAATTTACCATGCGTTGTGTCATATTTAGTTAAATGCACATTGGTAGCCAAATCGGCTAGATCATTAATGGCAACTATCTGAATATCTTGGTTACGTTTACTCTCGTAGAGCGCGCGTAAAATGTTGCGACCAATTCTACCATAGCCATTAATTGCAACTTTTATTGCCATAATATTTCTCCCTTGTTTCAAAGCATAATGTCAACAATCAATTTTTTTGCAGTACTAACAATATGCTCCGCAGTTATACCCAATTCCTGGTAAATAATTTCTGCTGGAGCTGATTCACCATAACGATCAATACCAATCACAGTACCAGTTGTACCTACAAATTTATACCATAATCCCGTAGCACCAGCCTCTATAGCAATCTTAGGCACTTGTTTAGGTAATACCATAGTTTGATAGTCAACACTTTGAGCACTAAATACATCCACACATGGCATCGATACCACGCGCACTACATAACCAGCTTGCTGTAGTACTTCCCGCGCTTGCATTGCCAATTCCACCTCGGAGCCAGTAGCAAGGAGGATAAGTTGTAAACCACCAGCAGCAGCACCAGCAACACCAAAATCAACCGCGCCAACCCCCTCGGCCAAAATATACCCACCACGCTGTATTGCAGCACACTGCTCTGCCGTGCGCACTTGACCTGCCACCTTTTGCCGCGTTAAGGCCAAAACAGTCGGCCCATTGTGCCGCTCCAACGCCATCTGCCACGCCACCGCAGTTTCTACTGTATCACATGGCCGCCAAAGCGATACATTTGGCGTTAAACGTAACATCGATAAATGTTCGATCGGTTGATGCGTTGGTCCATCTTCACCCAAACCAATAGAATCATGCGTCAAAACATAAATAACTCTCTGCTGCATGATCGCGCTCATCCGCAGCGCACTACGCGCGTAATCAATAAAGGTTAAAAAGGTGCCGCCATATGGAATAAATCCACGGTATACCGCTAGGCCATTCATAATCCCCGCCATGGCAAATTCACGCACCCCGTAATGCATGTAGTTGCCACGCAGTTGGCCTGGTTTGATTGCTACGCTATCTTTGCTTAGCGTTAAATTAGAACCAGACAAATCTGCCGATCCACCAAATAATTCTGGCAACATCTCAGTAATATGATCCAACACTTGCTGCGATGCTTTCCGCGTCGCAACACTTGCATTCTTACTCTGCAGTTGCTGAATAAATTCCGCCATGCTCCCTGACCAAGCATCCGGCAACATGCCTGTCAAGCGCCGCTGATATTCTGCCGCTAATTCCGGATACTCTGCAGCATAGGCGTTAAATAATTCTTGCCATTGTTGTTCTACCTGCTTACCCTTAGCACGCGCATCCCAGCCTTGATAAATTTCTGCCGGAATAACAAATGCTGGCTCCTGCCAATTTAACTGCTGACGCGTAGCAGCAACATTATCAGCACCTAATGCTGCACCGTGACATTCCGCGGTGCCAGCTACAGTTGACGGTGCACCAAAGCCAATAATAGTTTTACAACAAATTAATGTTGGTTGTTGCCTATTTTTTCGCGCAGTGACAATCGCACGTTGCACCTCTGCTGGATTGTGGCCATCAATATTCGCAATTACTTGCCAATTATAAGCTTGAAAGCGTTGTGGAATATTTTCACTAAACCAACTTTGTACTTCACCATCGATTGAAATGCCATTGTCATCCCACAGCACAATTAATTTATGCAAGCCCAAAGTTCCGGCCAAAGAGCTGGCTTCATGCGACAAGCCCTCCATCAAACAACCATCACCAACAAAACAATAAGTGTAGTGATCCACAATTGAATATTGCGCGCGGTTAAATGTATGCGCCAATAATTGCTCGGCCAAAGCCATCCCTACTGCGGCTGCTAACCCTTGCCCTAATGGTCCGGTGGTAGTCTCAACACCTGGAGTTATACCAAATTCAGGATGCCCCGGGGTTTTGGAATGCAGTTGTCGAAACTGTTTTAAATCTTGCAGTTTTAAGTCATAACCAGTTAAGTGTAACAACGCATATTGCAACATCGAACCATGACCATTTGATAATATAAAGCGATCGCGATTTGGCCAATGTGGATTTTGGGGATTATGTTTTAAAAATTGGTTCCATAGAACTTCGGCAATATCGGCCATACCCATTGGCATCCCTGGGTGCCCTGAATTTGCTTGCTGAACTGCATCCATGCTTAATACTCTAATAGCATTAGCTAGCTCACGTTGATTTGTCACCATATACCTCTTAAAATAAGTTGCTTAAATTTCATACGCGCAAAGCAGGTTCAGCTGCCGCGGGTTCAACAGGTTTCAATTGTAGCAAAAAGCCATTTTAGAGTATAATCTGAAAGTAAATTTTCAATACCTAAAATTCCAGCTTATCTCCTATCTATCTGGCGTGGTGAGGACATGGCAACTGTAGCGATCGACAATGCTGAACCTACCAGTATTTGGACTGGGGTGTTCTGGAAAGTTATTTCTTGCGCGTTCTTCGCCGGAATAAATGCGCTTGCGCGTTATTTGGCTGGCGGCTCCAACATGCCTTTGGAACAACCACTACCGGTGTATACCATTATGTTCTTTCAAAATATGCTTGGTTCCAGTTTGTTGCTACTAATTTTTCTACAACAAAACAACGCATGGAAAACCAACATCAATCTTAAACAACTACTGCCGCAACTATTGCCTAACCGCAATTACTGGTTACATTTTATCCGCGTCGCTTCTGCTGCGCTCGGCGTAGGTTTATGGTACTTAAGCCTAAAACATATGCCCATAACCGAAGTTGTAGCTTTAAGCTTTATTGCCCCAACCCTAACTGTACTGGGTGCTATCATACTGTTGAAAGAAAAAATTACTTGGCAACGTATCGCCGCATTTCTGCTTACCACCTGTGGTGGGTTTTTAATGACTCGACCCGACTTAAAATTACAACATGCTACTATCAGCTGGATCATGCTATTGCCCTTACTAGCTGCATTAATTTTTGCTTTTGATAAACTATTAACCCGCAAGCTACTGGCTCTAGGTGAGTCCCCGCTGTGTGTAACCTTTGTACTGTTAGCCTTTATGGCACCAGTCAGTTTAACTCCATGCTTATACCTCGATTGGATCACGCCTAGTGCTAGTAATTGGCCATGGTTAGGGTTGCTCGCGCTATTAGGCGTCGGTGCGCATTTTAGTTTTAGTAAAGCTTATCATTACGCCGAGGTTACGGCCTTGCTACCTTTTGGCATGTCTAAAATAGTACTATGCAGTGTCATCGGTTACTTGGCTTTTGGGGAATATCCGCGCAGTTTAGAATTATGGCTGGGAATTATTCTCTTGACCGGATGTACGATCATTTTTAAATATCATCCGGAAAAGGCACCCATAAAATGCTGCAACAATCTCGGTAATTGCCCAACCATATATAATGGCAAAGATAATAATCTATAGTCTAAAACTGTCCCACCACTTATGCCGGTAGTCTCTGCTGTTATACTAGGCAGATCCGCATTAAAACGTACCGCAAATGAAAGATTTTTTTCCCGCATAAAATAATGTAACGATTTTAAAGTACCAGTTTTACCGGCTTTCACTTCAACTGGAATAATATTTTGCCCCATGCTCATTACGTAATCTAATTCACTTGCCGCAGATTTTTGTTCCCGAACCCAGTAATAAAGTTTTGGCTCTTCATAGATTGGTCGAGAATATAACAAATGTTGTCCAATAAACTGCTCGGCAATTGCACCAGCATTAATCATAGTTATATCATCCGTCTGCAACAAATTGGAAAAATTCAAATCGACGCTAGTTGCTAATAACCCTACATCTAAAAATATTACCTTGAATATTTTTTCATTGATTTCTGCACCCAAAGGAATACCATTGCTCGCCGTATGGTTTACTTTAAATGCCACTTTAGCCAAACATAATTTCTCTAATGCCGTAGCAATAACTACAGACTTGTAATCATGACTGATATTGCTGTATTTAAATTTATTCCCAATCAAACGTGGTAAAGTATTAAATATTTTACGGATAATATCTTGCAGATGTGGGTCTGCATATTTCGAGAAATCGCTTTTATATGTGCTTAAAATAGATTGCTTTACTCGCTCTGTGGCAATGAAATCAAGATTTTCTACATAATATGCAATAGCTTCTGGCATACCACCAACAATTAAATATGCTTTCAGCAATTTTGTCAGTTTATTATGTAGGGCGATTGGAAATTGCATCCCCAAATTATAATTTACTAAAAAATCTAACACCGCTGATTCCTGCAGTGCTACTAAAAAATCTTCAAACGACATCGGCCCCATATGTAAATATTCTATGCGTCCAACCGGCATAGGTACCGGCATGTTATTTAACGTAAATTCTAATAACGACCCGGCGGCGATCACATGTAAATCTGGCATGTCTTCATAGAAATAGCGTAATACTTGCAACACATTTGGAGCTGCTTGAATTTCATCTAGAAATAGTAACGTCTTTCCTGGCACAATGCTTTGATTATTCTGTGCGGCAAGTAATTTTAGTATTTCCTTAGGTTCATTACTATTAAATAATTCACCAAGCTCTGGAAAGCGCTCGAAATTAATTTCATACAACTTGAAGTTTAATTTTTCAGCGACTAATCGTACTAAGGTAGATTTTCCTACCTGTCTAGCTCCGCGAATTACAATCGGCTTATGTTTAGCTCTGCTTGCCCACTCAACCAGATACGCTATTTCTTTACGTTGCATATGCACCCTGAATATATAAAAAAGATAAAACACAAGGTTATTTTATACTTTAAACAGATAAAACACAAGCCTGTTTTGTCCATGATACAGATAAAACACAATGGTGTTTTGTATTTTAACCAGTGTAAAACCTGTCTTTCCGCAGCGGTATAACTAAATAAAGATAATTATTTACAGTGTAAAGTTTACAGAATGACTAACTTTCATACACCCCGCTTATCCGCTTTCTAAACAAAAGCTCACATCATAACCAAAGGAAGTTTCAAATGAGCTTAAGAAATTCCTCGGCCCCCCTGGTAGATCCTGCATATAGTGTAAATATTTAATGATTTGTAGCTTCTTATATGAAAGAATTTCAATTTCAGGTAATATCTGTGGGGCAATTAAATCAGTTATTAAACTGGTGATCTTTTCTTCTATTGTCAGGGGATCTAAAACCCCAACTATCCGGCGTGTTCCATCCTCAACACCAATTATAACTGTGCCACCAGATGTATTGGCAAAAGCAATAACCGTATGCACTATACCAAGACGAGCTGGTAGCTCTCTTTTAAACTCTATAGTTTTGCCCTCAGGGCTTTTTAAAAGTTCTATTAAATTCATACTAGGCATCTTACTAGGAAGCAACAGCAATCACATTGCCTCCTAGTAACCAGCCTATCATCTCTAACTGGTTGATTATTATAGATTATATCTTAAATATTATGACGTTATGCTAGGGGCATTTGGGGTATAGAGGTTGTGAATGTATCTATAGTTAATTAGCCAAATTAGCGCTAATTGGTATTTTCTATGCGACTAGCTGCGGAAAGACGGATATTAAATAATCCTAGTTATGTTTATAATATCCCTCAGAAAATTGTAAAGTGAGAGAACATGAGCACCAATTATTTATTCACCTCTGAATCCGTATCAGAAGGACACCCTGACAAATTAGCCGATCAAATCTCCGATGCCATTTTAGATGCCATCATAGCCCAGGATCCTAACGCCCGGGTTGCATGTGAAACCTATGTTAAAACTGGTTTCGTCTTAGTTGGCGGCGAAATTACGACTTCAGCATGGGTAGATGTAGAAAATATAGTTAGAGAGAAAGTAAATGCAATTGGTTATATCAACTCTGCCTTAGGATTTGATGGCAATGCTTGCGCTATATTAAACACTATTGGCCGTCAATCCACTGATATTGCCATGGGTGTGGATACCGTGGCTAAAAAAGAGCAAGGCGCTGGTGATCAAGGCATGATGTTTGGCTTTGCTTGTAATGAAACCGATGTTTTAATGCCGGCCACAATTTTTTATGCGCATCGCTTGGTGCAACGTCAGGCAGATTTAAGACATAGAAAGGTGCTGCCTTGGCTAAGACCAGACGGCAAAAGCCAAATTACCTTACACTATAAAAACTCTACCCCAGTTAGTGTTGACTCAGTAGTTTTATCTACCCAACATGATCCAGATATTGCACAAAGTGATTTAGTCGAGGCAGTAATTGAAGAAATAATTAAACCCACGCTGCCAGAAAATTGGATCACCAAAGATACCAAATTTTATGTAAATCCTACCGGTCGTTTTGTGATCGGAGGACCACAAGGAGATTGTGGCTTAACTGGCAGGAAAATTATCGTTGATTCCTACGGCGGCATGGCGCGTCATGGCGGCGGAGCTTTTTCTGGTAAAGATCCATCTAAAGTAGATCGCTCTGGAGCATATTGCGCGCGTTATATTGCCAAGAATATTGTTGCCGCTGGATTGGCCGATCGCTGCGAAGTACAATTATCCTACGCAATTGGCATAGCTAACCCCGTTTCTATTTATGTAAATACTTTTGGCACCAGTAAAATTCCAGAAGCTAAAATTTGTAATTTAATTAAAGAGTTATTCCCGCTGAAACCACGCCAAATAATTGATCATTTTCAGCTGTTGCGCCCAATTTATACACCAACAGCAGTTTATGGTCACTTTGGGCGTAGCGATGTTAATTTCCCATGGGAAGCCTTAGATAAGTGTGAGTTGTTGCGGGATGAGCTAAAATAAGTTGGGGTACACGCCGCCCCCACCACAACCCTCCTCCAAATCAAAGATTTGGGGAAGGGAGAATAAGGAATTTTAATATATGGATTACAAAGTAGCGGACATCAACTTAGCTGCCTGGGGCCGTAGAGAAATCTACATTGCGGAAACGCAAATGCCAGGTCTTATGGCTTTGCGTACTGAATATAAAGACACCCAACCATTACGCGGCGCACGCATTGCTGGTTGTATCCATATCACCATTCAAACCGCGGTATTAATAGAAACCTTAATAGCATTAGGAGCGGAGGTACGCTGGGCATCTAGCAATATATTTTCAACGCAAGATCATGCTGCAGCAGCACTAGCAGCCAAGGGGATCCCGGTGTTTGCCTGGAAAGGTGAGAGCCTAGAAGATTACAATTGGTGTATTGCTCAAACTATCAATGCTAGCCATAGTCATAACAACCAACCCTGGCAGCCAAACCTACTTATGGATGACGGTGCAGATTTAGCCATTATAATGCATACACAATACTCACATTTACTTAGCAACATTAAAGGCATATCGGAAGAAACTACTACTGGCATCCATCGACTGCATCACCTGGCTACAGATAAACAATTAAAAATCCCAGTAATTAATGTTAATGATTCGGTAACCAAATCCAAATTTGATAATTTATATGGTTGTCGTGAATCTATTATCGATGGCATAAAAGCCGCTACGAATTCTATGATCGCCGGCAAAATAGCAGTGGTAGCAGGCTTTGGTGAGGTTGGCAAAGGCTGTGCTCAATCACTGCATGCTCTAGGCGCTAGAGTACTAATCACTGAAATTGACCCCATCTGTGCATTACAAGCTAGCATGGAAGGTTATCAGGTAGTAACCATGAATACCGCAGCGCCGCAAGGCGATATTTTTGTCACTGCCACCGGCAACATTGGCATCATCACCATCGAACATATAAAACAAATGAAACATAATGCTATTCTCGCTAATATTGGCCATTTTGATGTAGAAATCGATGTCGCTGCACTGCGGCAATATCCCTGGGAAAACATTAAACCACAGGTAGATCACGTAATTTTACCTAACGGCAAACGCATAATTTTATTGGCTGAAGGTCGCTTAGTAAATCTAGGTTGCGCATCTGGCCACTCGTGTTTTGTCATGTCCAGTTCGTTTAGTAATCAAGTATTGGCACAAATAGAGTTGTGGCAAAATCATGCGCGCTATCCTATCGGGATCCATAGGTTGCCAAAGTTATTGGATGAAAAAGTAGCACGCCTACACCTGCAACAATTGGGTGTAGAATTAACCACTTTAACCCAGTCGCAAGCTGAATATATTAGCGTCACGGTGCCAGGGCCGTATAAAACCGAGGATTATAGATATTAACTTAATGATCAACCAGTTGCTGAACATGAAACTTGCCGCTAATATTTACGCATTACCATGGGATCAATTAAACGAAATTTTTGCGCTAACCACCTTTAGGAATATAAATTAACCGCTACCAAATATATGGCCATCCCGGGAATTAATGTCAACAGTATATTTCTGCGCCATACATAGATAGCAGCAGAAATTAGTAACGTCACCATCTCTAGCACCCCATACGGATATTCTAACCACACGACTTCGTCCAAGCTGTGGAAAATTAACAAGCACATAATAATACTGGGCAAAATATAGCCAACCTGGCGTAATACTTGCGAACGTTCAAAAAATGTCTTTAAACAAAATGGTAAAAATCTAGTTATTACTGCAGAAACAAACAATAATAAAATTACTACCAATAAATAATTGGTAGTTACTGGCGGAGCCGCATCAACTAACATCTACTTGTCCTCGTTTAACAACAAATACCGCACAAATTGTTGCTAAGGTTATCGCCCCTACCAGTGCATAATGCGGTGCAACCGCTTGCATCACAACCCAACTAATGGCAGCGACAATAAATGGCCACAGTTTTTTGTGCTTAAAATATTGATCTAATGTAAAGATTACAAACAAAATGCTCAACACAAACTGTAAGCCTTTGATCTGCGGGATCACACTGCCAAATCCTGCGCCAACTAGAGTACCAGCAACCCAATATATATGAATTAAGACCGCTAAACATAGGCAATATTTTTCATCATCTTGCTCTGCTACTGCTGATGGTGTTAAGAGCAAAGCATAGGTAGCATCAACTAATGAAAAGATCATATATATTCTAGATATTAGCGAAAACTTGGCAAACCTAGCGAAAAAACTAGTACCATAAAAAGAATTTCGAATGGCGATAAATAAACAAGCAATCAAGATCTGCAGCAAGCCTTCGCCTTGTTCCAGCATAGCTAATGCTAAAAATTGTACTGCACCACCATACACCAACAGGCTCATTACTGGCCCCAACAGCCAATAATACCCTTGGTTTTCAAATACCAAGCCAAACACCACACCTAAAGGAAAATAAGCCACAAAAATTGGCACTGAGCAGGTGAAAGCCTTCGTAAATGCTGGCGATAATTTTTTAAGTACAGGCAGTTCGGTTTTCATAAACTTATCTTACCTCGGCGCCATCAAATTCACCAGATCCATTATTATCATGCAACCATTGCTCCACTAGTATTGCTGCTGCCATTGCATTTAACTTATTAAAATTTTGCTTACCATGCTTAGTGGTTGCTAATAGCCGATTTCTAGCTTCCCAGGTAGATAACCTCTCATCAACTGTTATCACCGCCATGTTAGTATGCTGCTGCAACCGATTGGCAAATTTTTGTGCACAATAAGTCATTTGCTGGGTAGTGCCATCCATATTCAATGGAATGCCAACTAGCAAGCGTTCTGGCTGCCAGGAGTCCACCAAAGCAACTATATCTGCCCAATTGGGGATTCCATCTTTAGCCGGCAAACAAGTCAATGGGGTCGCTGTTTGGCTAATACGTTGCCCAGTCGCAACGCCGATGTACTTCATCCCGAAGTCAAAGCCTAAAATAATTCCAGTGATTTTTTTGGTCATGTTGTAGCCCAATAACTAAACAATTCATGATAACATTTCGCTATCCTTATTAACACCTCACATGCCCACGCTTTCCCTACCCCGGAGTAAAAAATTTTCACAAAGGTATCTGTAACTGGTAAAGTACCACTTTACAGACGCTTTCTAAGGCCATCTAACTGTAAGTACACTTATTTTTAGTTCAAATAGGTAACCGTAATTATGAAACTCGTATTAGCCTCACAATCCAAGTATCGCCAAGCGCTATTAAAACAACTAAACCTGGAATTCACGACGATCAATCCGGATATTGATGAATCACCATACCCAGATGAAGATCCCACTCAGCACGTACTACGCTTAGCTAAGGCTAAAGCTTTAGAGCACGCCGCTCAATTTCCAGAGAGCCTGATCATTGGCGCAGATATAGTTACTATCCTGGATGGAAAAATAACTGGCAAACCGCGCGATTATGCCGAGGCAGTTAAGTTTTTACAGCTATCCAGCGATAAAGTAATCACCAACTTAACCGGAGTTTGCGTGTTAAATACTAGCACCGGCAAATCTTTGGTAGATATGGTAGCTACAGAAGTAAAATTTAAATCATTATCTACGGAGCAAATTCAGCGCTACATAGAAAAAGAACAACCGTATGATAATGCGGGCGCGTTTCGCATCCAAAGCTTGGGTATCACCTTGCTGGAGCAAGTGAGCACCGTAGATCCAACGGCCATTATTGGTTTACCGTTAATTTGCCTAACCTCGATGTTGGCAGAATTTGGCTTTGCAGTGGTGTAGCCTTATTTTGGATAATGGCCATTATCCAAAAAAATCATGACTATCTAACTTACTCTAACAATAGATATTGCTATTCATATTTGTTCATGTTTTAATAATTTTTGAGTCTTATGACAGTATTATTAAAGGCATAAGGAACAAGGATGTTTCTCAATACAACTATTTCGCCACACTTGTTTTCGCATCAACACCAGAGAATATTTTTATTTGCATATAGAAATTTATCCACTCCACCGCCACCTACGAATATTAATGTTAATAGAACAACAGACAACCTATGGCAGAATAAAAAATATAAATTATTATTATTAAAATTATCAAAAAAAAGTGACCCAGAATTAGCAAGCTGGTACTTCAATCTAGCTTTTAAAAAATATCGTTCAAAATATCCTAGTATCTCTCCTTGTATGCGCGGCATCTATATTCACTATATCGCAGAGCAAATGGCTATATGGCATCGTCGTCTCATGAAGAAATATGGTGAAGAGTATCGCTTTGAAATCGAACAGTCTTATTTAAATGGCAAAAAAATTCCCTACGACACTTCGGGGTGCGTGCGACCAGATCTATATAATGCAAAAACTGGAGCTGTATTTGACTATAAAACTGGTGAAGCAAAAACAGATCATGAAACACATACTAGGATTGCAGCAAATGTAACACGGCCTAAGTATGGCAATTACATAGTTAGCTATGATGTTACGCAAGAAGGGGTTAAAGAAAAATTTAGAACAAAGGTTACTGCAGAAAACCATAAAACTGTGCCTCATATACAACGATTTACCAGGAGTAAGTGATGCTTAATACCAAAAAAACAACTTGCACATTGTTCTCTAAAAACTGTACACCGCAAAGTTACAATCCATTTTTAAGTACATATCGCATGTGTAGCTCTTCTCAACCTCTGCGAATGCAAGTGCGCTCAGTTAATACTGTTGAAATAGAGAGTATCGCCAAATTGCCAATGTGTATCCCTCAAGAATTTAAATATCAAAACAGTTTAGCCGGTATAGATATTGATAATACTATACTGGAACCAGTGCAATATTTGGGAAGTGATCATTGGTTCGATGATTTCTATGCTCAAACTTTCAATAAAATTGCCGCGTTAAATAATCTTAAAATTGCTAGAAGATTAAAAGCCTTAACTGCTGCCAGAGTTCGGGAATTAACATTAAAAGAAACATTATCGCAATATCATAAGATTCAACGTATAACGCATGTTAAACCAGTTCAACATGAAGAAACCATTAAAATTTTTATGCAATTACAGCAATGTATGCCATCTATTTTAGTCACCGCTAGAGGCAAAGAACTTAACAATACCACTAAGCGACAGCTAAAAACTATAAACTTTAACATAGATCAACCTGGCAATGCAGAAATCATATATTGTGCTGGAGGAGACAAAGGCATATTATTCAAACAATTTTGGCAAGGATTAAAAGATAAGCCGAAAAATATATTATTTGTTGATGACAAACTTAAAAATTTAAAATCTATAGAAAATGCGTTTCAATCTGAAAATGTTAATGTTCTAAATATTTATTACAGCCATGTTAATAAACGCATGGCGTTAAAAGAAGGGGTTCGGCATGCTTAATCATCATATTGTTCACAGCCATAATGTAGCCACTATAGATTGGCCTAAATTTTTTGAAAAATATAACAACGGTATTGTTGTGTTAGATTTTGAAACTACTGGATTCTCGCCTGAAAAAAGTAGGGTTATTGAAGTTGGCGCTGCTAGAGTAATTGCTGGAAAAGTTGTGGAGCAATATTCTAAGCTGTGTAATCCTGAGTGTGTTGTGCCAGAAATAATCACTAGAATTACTGGAATTAATACTGAAATGCTTAAAAATAAGCCTCCGGTAGGAGATGTTATATTAGAATTGCAAAAATTTATTGGGGATTATCCAATCGTTGCACATAATGCTGAATTTGAAGCCAGATTTTTATCTATGGAAATGAAACGGCTTATGGATCTACAACGCTTCAATGCACAAGAAGCAAGTATATCTACGAATAAATTTATTTGCACTAAGATATTAGCAAGACATCTTATTCCTCAATTGCCAAATTATAAATTAGCAACGCTAAAAGAACATATTAAATTTGTCCCTGAACCTGGACACCAAGCACATCGAGCATTAAGTGATGTACAAACTACCGTGGCATTATGGGGATATATGCATCATGCTATATTGCAACAACTAAAATGTCCAGGGAAACCAGTGGTTCATACTTTTAATAAAGTTCAGGCAAAACACGCAGCTCCTTTGGCCGTTGGTCAATCAACGTCGAGCTACGTGGGAAGATTTATGTCCCGTGGTAAATTTATGTAGCAAAGTGGTCGCCATACTGCTGATCAGCAAAATCTACCATCGCCCCATGTTTAACAATCGATAGCAATGGTGCAGCTATACGCGCAGCTATGCTAGCAATGTTCTCTGCCGCTGCTAGCATATCAGCCTGTCGGCAATTTGCCACCCACCCTGCAACTTGCGCACCACTAGCAATAATAGAGTTATAAGTTAACAACGCATGATTAATACAACCCAGCTCGATACTAACCACCAACACCACAGGAAAACCAAGTGCCACAGCAAAGTCTGCTATAGTCTCTTGCGCATTTAACGGCACCAGCCAACCTCCAGCACCCTCGACAATGCAACAATCAACACCAGTCTCCATGTGTAATGGATCTACAGAGCTGAGAGATACGTTTGCTACTACTGCTTTATGTTGCGCGATTAATTTTTCCACACTTAACTCAACTCCAGTTTTAGTTGCAGCAATATGTGGCGCAATCGGCTCGGCAAAGGCAAATGGATTTATCTCGGCATAAGTTAATTTGCACGTCGCATACTGTTGCAACAGTAATGCATCCTCGTTTCGCAAACCGGCAACCGTTGGTTCACAAGCAGAGGCAACTGGCTTTAGGCCTAGAGTTTGCAATCCCAGATTGCCAAAATATTTTAGCATTGCAACGGCAATATAAGTTTTTCCCACCCCGGTATTAGTGCCAGTTATAAAGTAATTGTGCTTTTTATTGCTGTTAATATTAATCATGTTTTGCCAATACTGCTAAAAATTGTGCCGTATGTGTCAAAAACATAGCATGTCCGGCATCAGGAATAACTGTTATCTGCAGGGGTGATTGCTGCTGCTTCTGTTGTTGCATTAAATACTCACTGATTACTGCCGGAATTAGTTGATCTGCGCCACCAAGAATAAAGTGCACTTGACATTTCAACTGCGCTAAATCCTGTCGTAAATCTGTATTGCGCAAAATTAATAATGATGCAAGCAGCGACGTACTCTGCTCCAGGTTAGAATTCTCGTGGTTAGGATTCTCGTGGTTAGGATTCTCGTGGTTAGGATTCTCGTGGTTAGGATTCTCGTGGTTAGGATTCTCGTGGTTAAAATGCCCTGTATTTTTACCACCCCTAGCATTTTTATTACTTACAGTTCCAATAGTACACACTTCGCGTAATTGCCGCACAGCAGCCCTGCTAGAAACCCCTTTCGGCAATTGCAAAGCCATAAACTCGCGCAATGATCGCTGCGGATCATGTTGCACTAAATGCATAAAATTATCAAAAGTTTGCATAGCCATTCCTGGCCAATTGTCCGCAGCTAAAAATTTGGGCGTAGCACCAACTAAGAATAACTTCTCCACCCGCGCTGGCAGTAATCGCGCCAATCGCATAGCAACTAAGCCGCCCAACGACCAACCAAGATAACATGCACGTGGTGGTAAGTTTTTCTCCAGCTCTGCAACCATATTGTCTAGATTAATGTGTAGATCAAGATCTCTTCCTGGCAGATCTAAACATATTAATTCATAGCATAAATTCAGCTCTGCTAGTATTGGCTGCCAAACACGGGCATCAAACCCCCAGCCGGGAATTAAAACTAATTTTTTTTTATTATCTTGCATCGCTAAAACCATTTCCTCGCATACCATTATTTACACCAAGCATACTCTGGCTTTAGGTGTTGAAAATTTACTTTTTTTAAGCGAGCCCGTTGTTTGAGCGCAGCGAGTTAGGGCGAGATAAAAAAAGTAAATTTTCAACACCTGAAGCCAGAGTACAACTGATATAATTGTTCTAATAAATAATTTATATCACTCGCATGATGCAGAGCCGTAATACTAATCCTTAATCCAGCCTTGCCCATGGAGACGGTTGGATAACGCATCGCTCGAACCCATATTTTCTTGCTTAATAGCTGCTCACTTATTTGCAACGCTATTTTTTCATCACCAATAACTACATACTGAACTGGAGTATTGGATGGCAATACAGTTAAACCACATGCGGCGCTTCCAGTTTTAAATTGCTGAATACGTTCCGCTAAATTCCGTCGCCGCCAGGTTTCTTCCCGCAGAATATGCAAACTTGTCAAATTCGCCGCCGCCAGCGCCGGCGCAATACCAGTGGAATATATATAACTCCGCGCCTGCTGAATGCAATGTTCAATATAAGCACTGCTCCCCGCCACTACGCCACCAGCACAACCAAAGGCTTTGCCCAATGGAGCAGTTAAAATTATTTCCCGTGGCAATCTCCATGCCCCCTCTTGAATATTTAGAGATTGCTTCTGTCGTGATTGCTGCGGTGAATTCTGCCCATGCGATAATTGTGTCACACGGCTATGTTTAGATGCATCTTTAACCTTTGCCAAGATGTCCGCCAAAGACCCAGCACCAGTATCCCCGACCACCCCCATGCCATGCGCCTCATCGACAAGCAACCACGCGTCTGCCTGCGCAGCAACAGCCAGCAATTGTTCCAGATCTGCTGCTCGGCCACTCATGCTAAATACACCCTCAGTGATTATTAATTGCTGTGCTGCAGCATGGGTTGCCTGTTGTTGGGATATTTGTTGTTGAGATATTTGTTGTTGAGATATTTGTTGTTGGGATATTTGTTGCTGCAAACCTGCAACATCGCGATAACGCAAACTTTTTGCGCGTGCCAAAATAACTGCATCAATTAACGAGGCGTGATTTTCTTTATCTTGATAAACCAGATCGCTACGCCCAACTGCCGCAGTTATAGCGCCAATATTAGCTAAATAGCCGCTAGAAAACAATAAGGCGCGTTCCATGCCAACAAAATTAGCAAATTCTTCTTCAAACTGTTGGTGAATTTTTTTATAGCCAGAAATTAACGGCGATGCAGTGCTGCCAACCCCATAAGTTGCTGCCGCTTGTTGCATACTCGCAATTACCTGTGGGTGGTTAGCTAAACCAAGATAATCATTGCTACAAAAGCAAATTGCGTCAGTCGCTACTGCAGCAATATTAATACTAGATTTAGTTACCGCAGAAGTAACCACGCGTTGCCGATGCAGATGCTGTTGTTTTCTTAACTCAACCGCGGCTAACAACGGACTTTGCTCTAGCATTACAGCCCCACTAGTTCTGCTTGTTCAGATGGTTCCATTTGATCCACTTGGCTCATTGGGCTCATTGGACTCATTTGGCCCAACCACAATGGCTCTGCTGGCGCTAGAATGTCAATTCCCAGCCGATCTAATAGCGAGCTATCACTGCACATATCTGGATTTGTCGTAGTTAATAACTTGTCGCCTAAAAATATGGAATTAGCTCCAGCTAAAAAACATAACGCTTGCATTTCATCGTTCATATCATCACGACCAGCGGATAACCTAACCACCGATTTAGGCATAACAATTCTAGCAACCGAGACGGTACGAATAAATTCTAGGTTATCTATTTTTTCCTGCCCAGCTAATGGTGTTCCTGGCATAGCTTTAAGGTTATTTAACGGCACGCTTTCTGGTGCTGGGGATAAATTCGCTAATTGCTGCAACATGCTTGCACGATCAGTCCTACTCTCTCCCAAACCAAGAATACCGCCACAGCAAACTTTCATTCCGGCTTGTTGCACATTAGATAATGTATCTAGGCGATCTTGATAACACCTAGTAGTAATAATTTTATCATAATATTCTGGCGAGGTATCTAAATTGTGGTTGTAATAATCTAACCCAGCGGCTTTTAATTCCTGTGCTTGGCCTTGATCTAACATGCCCAACGTAACACAAGTCTCCATACCCATGGCCTTTACTGCTTTCACCATTTCCAGTACTTGTGGAAATTGCTTGGCCGGTGGTGTACGCCAACCAGCACCCATGCAGAATCTAGTGGCGCCCTGCTCTTTAGCTTGCTTAGCTTTCTCCAACACATCCCCTAGTTGCCATAATGCTTCTTTTTTAATTCCGGTTTTATAATGCCCACTTTGCGAACAATAAGCACAATCTTCTGGACAAGCACCAGTTTTAATATTTAATAACGTGCTACCCTGAATTTTATTAGGGTGAAAATTTTGCCGATGGATTTGTTGCGCTTGAAACAATAGATCCATAAAAGGCAGTGCAAATAACGCTTCAATGCTAGATAATTCCCATTTAGGCTGGGTTGTTTGGAGCGCTTCTGTGCTAGATGCTTCACCTTTAAATTGGGACATCTGCGGTGAAACTGACTGTGACATTTGCGACATTCTTCTCTCCTACCAAAATTTGCTCAATCTTGCTAAAACTTACTAAAATTTGCTAACTATAAGCTATAACTCAACTATTTGGGTATACTACCTCCCACCACCCCCCTACGCAATGTTTTTATAGGCTATGAGCAAGACCAACGCACCTGCCTAACGACTCCAACCAATGCAATTACACTAATATCATTTATATACTATTACATTTGGTACCAATAGCATAGAAATCTTATATTGGCAATATAAGATTTAAGACAAAATCTTGAATTATCAATATAAATCATGTAAACTCCAAGAATATAACCTCTAAAGGTGCATTGTTATGCAAAAACAGGATCTGATCCAGGTAATCATCGATCAAAAAAAAGAGCCATTGCCAAGCCCGTTGATTAAACGTTGGCAAGAAGCTGAGCTGTTACCATTAATAGAGAATAAACAAGTAATTGTAATTAGCGGGATCCGCCGAGCAGGCAAATCAACCTTACTGCAAATGTTGCGGATGTCTGCAAAAGAAGGTGACTACTATATAAACTTTGATGATGATCGCTTGGTTTCTTTTAAATTAGCCGACTTTAATTTGTTATTAGAAGTTTTTATTGAGCTATATGGAGTGCAACATACTTTTTATTTTGATGAGATCCAAAATATTTTAGGTTGGGAAAAATTTGTGCGTAGATTGCACAATGGATCGAAAAAAGTTTTTGTTACTGGTTCAAACGCCACGCTGTTGAGTAGTGAGCTAGGCACGCATTTAACTGGTAGGCATATACCGATAAAGCTATTCCCATATTCATTTACGGAGTATATAGGATCTAGAGATCCAACGATATTAAGTGCCGAGCACTTAGATTCTACGCAAATAGCATTATTAAAAAAATATTTTGCTGAATTTAAACAGGACGGTGGTTTGCCGGAATATCTGGCTAGCAAACAAAAGCAATATTTACATAGTTTATACGAAAGTATTATCTATAAAGATATTATTGTGCGCAATAAGCTTACCTTGGAACAACCAATCAAAGAATTAGTTTATTATCTTGCCAGCAATAATGCGAAAGAGTTTACATACAATTCTTTGCGTAAATTACTTGGACTGGCTAGTGCCAATACGGTGTCGGAATATTGTCATTATTTAGAAAACAGCTTTTTATGTTTTACGCTAAATAGATTTTCATATGCATTAAAAGAACAAACCCACTATGCAAAAAAAATCTATTTTATCGATCAAGCTTTAGTAGCGAGTGTGGGTTTTCGCTGTAGTGAAGATTATGGCAGAATTTTAGAAAATATAGTTTTCTTGCAACTTATACGGCAAAATAAAGAACTATATTTTCACAAGTCAAAGCAAGAGTGCGATTTTGTAATTCGTGATGGTTACAATGTGGCAAGCGCGATCCAGGTGTGCGCAAGCCTGCATGATGTTAATACGAAACAACGCGAAATAAATGGCTTAATAGAAGCATTAAGTACATATAATTTGGAGCGTGGCCTGATTATTACTGAAGATGAACATGGCTTGGAGCAACATGAGTATAAAGGTAAAATGCATACTATAGAGATAGTTCCATGTTGGAAATGGTTGTTATACTATAATGCTAGACATTGAGATCATTATGGTTGTGACCTTCTCCAGGATTCTCAGGTTTGGGAGAAACCTCAGATGTTTTGGAATCGTGGATTGCTAACTCTTTCAAGCTGGATAAAGCAGGATGAGATGTTGAATCAACAAATTTTTTAGCATTTTCAGCTGCCAACCTTTTATGTGTTTCACATACATCCATTATCCTTACAATACTATTTGGAAAAGTATCATATAAATTTGAAATATAATCCCTAAGTTTTGCATATTGTTCTTGTAGTAAAGCTTTGTTATCTTCGTAAAAATTACATATTTGATTGTAATTTGTATGATTCGTAATATACAATTGTAAATAATTTGCTAATTCTGTTAAATTGTTTTTTCGTGCTAATGTAATTAATCCAGGGATCAACTTTACTTTCCATTTCATAGTTTGATATAAAAACGGCACTCCAATGCTGATTGCCTCAGATAGAGACTGATCTCCAGTTATTAGCACAGGATTTTGCATTTTCTTAGATTCATTCATTAGTGCCAGCATAGATTCGTGCTTCAATGGGAATGGATTTAACATTCTTACTGTTATAGTAGGTGAAGTATTTCCAATTATTTCTGTTTTTTCACCAAATTCTAATTCAAATGTCTTAGTTTTTAACTCGAGATCAGATTTTATTAACCTCGATAGCCATGTAAATGTGTCTTCTTGTATTGGGCCTATAAGATCAATGGTTTTACTTGGATTCTGCATAGATAATTTGATACATCCAAGATAGAAGTTAGCCAAACGTTCATGATGAGTCTTTTCCATCTTGTTAACATAAGCAAAAAACAAATCGTGATGCTTTCGGTATTCATCATAAGTTAACTGCCCCAATATTTTAATAGAATCTTCTTGTAACATGGCTTCCAGGGTATATTGCTGCAGTTTATCTGGTGATTCAAGATACATTCCTAGTTGTTCAATATTACTATATTCCTTTGTATTTTGATTACGGACATTAATATTCCCTGGGCCAGTATATAAATAAAATAAATTAAAATTTAGAAATATTAGTTGATCCGATAGTGGTGGAAACGACACTTCAGCTGCACTGTCTGAGCTATATTCAGCAGCAACAATTATGGGTTTCTTATATTCATACAAAGTATCGTAATGTCCTACTAGGTGTGGCACGGTTGGGTAAACTATAATACTATCAGCAGCAGTTAAGCTGGTTTTAATATTTTCGTTAACTTTTATTTCACCCCATGATTTAATCAGTTCGATGTTTACATTTTCAAGACTATTTAATATCCCTGAAGTTTTAACGTTGTCAGAGTCATAACGCATTATCAAATTTATGTTATAGCCAACCTTAATTAAGGTGTTGATTAATTTTGCAGCACTAGCAACATCTCCCAGAGTACCACTGTCAGCATCAGTCAATACGGTTATAGTTTTGGCAGATACGGCTGTTAATTTATCTTTAAGGATATTTTCTGGATCTAGCACCAGCAGTAGTTTTTGATGATTATTTACCATTGCAAGCTTATACAAATATTCTTTATATGTTAAAGTAATATCCTTGTATTTTTTAAGAAGATAATTCACAACTGCGGTTTTACCAGCAATTACTGCCAACTCAAGTACGTCATAGCCATTTTGACTTTTTAACCTAATATCTGCGTTATTTTCTACTAAAACTTCTACTATTTTCAGCATATCATCTTCATACAATTTGCCAGATATAATAGCTAGCATTAATGGTGTGAATCCTTTACTATCACGTAGGTTTGGATCAGCACTGAACCTAATAGCCAAATTAATCGCCTCACGTGTTACAGGATAGTCATATAATAATGAATGTAATACACTAAACCCCATAATTTTATCACGAATATTTATATCAATGCCAGCATTAACCAATAATTTTACTATTTCTTCATTACAGTTTTTCAAAGCTGACAACAGTGTTAATTGCTGAATCTCATGGTCTGTATGAGCCAACACATTTTTGTCTATTAACCTTTTCATGATTTCTGGCGTACAAGTAATTTCCAATGGTGTTAAAATATTACCAAAACTGTTACGAAATTGCGGAGTAGATATATCAGTAGATAACGAAATTATTCGTTGAATTAAGTTTATAATCTGCTTTTTTTCGTTGCTTTTATCTGTCATATTAAGTTTGACAATAGCTATACCTAGAGCCGATGTATCATCGGTACGTTGATCAATATTACAGCCTAAGTAAATTAATTCGTTGGCTACATCATATTGGCCATATAATATGGAGAACATTAATGGGTTGTATTGCGTATCTGTGTTTATACCAAGAACACGTTCCGGTGGTGACATAACATCATCATCTGTTGGTAGGCCATGTTGGTTAATATAAGCGCTTACATCAGCAACATA
>Ga0207131_1025_pt1 | contig 26128 bp, 29 predicted proteins | sample Alteio_BWMinHeat_13_FD_153557 | JGI IMG/M metagenome (GOLD analysis project Ga0207131, IMG submission 153557) | Enriched cells from forest soil in Barre Woods Harvard Forest LTER site, Petersham, Massachusetts, United States -... | ecosystem: Environmental > Terrestrial > Soil > Temperate forest >...
AAAGAAAATGGGCTTTCCTCCCATGAAGAGTGGCGAGACAATTGGCAAGCAAAACGTTCAAGTGAATTTTTCATTTTAGGCTCCAAGGATGAGACAGCAGGCAATCAAACTTGTACTGCAAGCCTAAAAGATGGTCGTTTAAGTTTAAGACTACGCTTGCCTGTAGCTTTGGAAGCAGAGAACGGCAAATATCTAATCATTGACAATGTCGTTTTTGCATATGGACAAAAAGCCCTTCTGGCAAGTTTAAACAATCCTGAAGGTCAGGCAATCTCATATCGGCTTAAGAAAGACGAAAAAGGCTGGCGCATTTTTGCCTCGACAGCATTAACGAAAAAAGATCCAATTTCACAAGAAGGACGCGGCGTTATCGGCATTGACCTTAATGCAGACCATATTGCCTATATAGAGACAGACCGTTTTGGCAACCCCATAGATAGCAAACGATTGTCCTGGAATTCTCATGGAAAAAGCAACAATCAGCTTCGAGCCATAACAGGAGATGTTTGTAAAACGGTCATTACCAGGGCCAAAGAAACCAAAAAACCTGTGATCATAGAGAAATTGGACTTTCAAAAAAAGAAACTATCCTTAAAGGAAAAAAGCTGCAGTAAAATGTCACGATTATTATCCAGCTTTGCCTATGGATTATTCATCGTTTCCCTGAAGACGCGCGCCTATAAAGACGGAGTCACCGTACATCAGGTGAACCCTGCCTTTACCTCCATTATAGGCCGTGTAAATTATGCGAAACGGTATGGATTAAGTATTCACCTTGCAGCAGCCCTGTGCATTGCGAGGCGATATCAAAAATTTTCTGAAGCACCCTGCTCCCCCAAAGGGATAATACCCGATGGAAAGGGAGGTTATGTCGCTTTTATTCTACCCGCGAGGAATCGAATAAAACACGTATGGCACTTTTGGGGGCAGGTGAAGAAGAAAATAGCAACGGTGCTTGCAGCACACTTTCGGGCGATACGCAATCGATCCTTGAGTCCGCCGAGTCCGGCTCTTGTGATAGGAATATCCTGATTGTTATTGGTGCAATTCCAGTACGTTAACCGTCATTAAAACTGCTTGAATGACGTGTCTGCCTTCACACATATATGAAAATGGTATATGAGTAGATTTGTGTAGATTTTTAGAAGCGGTTATCAAACACCCTCTTAGGATTCCTAATGCCATTTTCCTCTAAGCGAAATAAAAGGAACGATTTTAATCACCTGGGCATACCGGAAAAAGCTAACCGCATTCTACATATCGTTTTAATCGGTATTCTGCTTATTCTGGCCAGGGTTTGGCATTTATCCGTCATTGAATATGACCAAAAAACCGAAGAGTCGCAGCGCCCAAAGCGCAAAACTATCATCGAACCTGCTATCCGTGCTACCATCCGCGACCGTTTTAATCTTCCTCTTGCCATTAATAAAATTTCTTATCAAGCTGCCATCCGTTATACCCAGTTGCGTGACATTCCTTCTTTCACCTGGCAGACTGATGAGAAGGGGAAAAAAATAAAAGTTTTTAAAAGAAAGGAATATATCCACCGCCTGTCCGAATTGCTTGCTAATGAATTGAATTTGGACTCTGAAAGGGTTGAGGATCTCATTCATGCAAAAGCTTCCTATTACTCGCAAGTTCCCTACGTCATCAAAGATGATTTAACAGAAAAGGAATATTATCGTTTAAAAATGCTGGAAAGAGACTGGCCCGGCCTTTATGTCCGTCATCTGCCTAAAAGGTATTATCCTAAAGGCAGTGTAGGAGCTGACGTCATTGGATATATGGGAGCGATCAACAAACCAGAATATGAAAAGATTCTCCATCAGATTAAAGCCTTAGATCAGTACATCCGAGCCCACGAAAACGATGAAGAAATTGAACCTCTGGAAGATATTGAGAATACACAACAGGCACGGCGCAGGTTGAGGGATTTGGAGGCAAAGGCTTATACAATTCATGACTATGTTGGAAAAACAGGTGTCGAAGGAGTTTTTGAAGAATTGCTGAGAGGCTTTTATGGTAAAAGAAATTTCCACACAGACTCCAAAGGGAATTTTTTGAGAGAACTGCCTGGGTCACGCCACCCATTACCAGGGCAACGTATCCTACTGACTATATCCAGCGAACTGCAAGAATTTGCGGAACAACTTCTGGCACAAAATGAAGAATTGAGAGTGACCCGAAAATCGAGTATGGGTGCGGTGAAGCAGACTGTCATCGCCCAGAAAGGACCCTGGATAAAGGGAGGAGCCATCGTGGTCATGGATCCTGAAACAGCTGAGGTTTTAACGCTAGCATCCTATCCTAGATTTGATCCCAATGATTTTATTTTATCTGGAGGGTCAGATCTGCAAAATGATAAAAAAAAACGAATCCATCGTTGGTTTGAAAACGAAGTTTATTTTGCTCATTTATGGAATCAACAACAGCCTTTGAGTCGAGAAAAGTATGATTTTCGAAAACAAAAGTTTTATGATGAGAATATCTATATCGATTGGAATAATTATCTCAACCTGATTCTTCCTGTAGAAGGAAAATTGAGGCAGGTTGCCGAACGGGTGAAAACCATTGGGCAAGCGATCGATATTCAACGGCAGACAAACTCACTAATGTCTTTATTCCCTGAATATTCACTCTATACATTGCTCAATCATCTTTATTCGGGCGAAACTCATAAACAGCATAGTGTTGTTTTAAAAGGGAGTGACAAAGAACAGCTGTTGGAGTCTTTTGAAACACATCGCATGTCAGTCAGTCAAATCAGGAAACAACTGGATCCCTGGTTTGCTGATTTACCTCAAAATTATGATAAAGTCCTTCTGGCTGACCTCTGTCGTCTTGCTGTCAATGAGAGTTGCTTTTCGCCTGGCCTTATCCAAATAGCCGGGAAGGAGACTGTTAAAAATTACCATGATCAAACTTGTGGCCTTGTCACCCTATTATCTTTTGTCAAAGAGCATGCAAGGGAGCTTTTTCATCAAATCGATTTTAAGCCTTGGAGGCAGCGCGAAGAGAAGGAATTTTTAAAACAGAAAAGAATTGAGGAAAAGAAGTCAAAATCATATCCAAAGCCTTATGTGGATTATTTTGACCAGCAGGAAAAAACTTTTTTCCAGGAATTTTGGAAAACGCATTGTTGGGAACTCATGATGGCATTTCTTAAAGATGAAGAAGGGTATTCAACATCCCGGACTGCAGTTGTTTCAAATCTATCCCCTTATTTAACCTCCTTACGCTTGCTTCGCCAAGAGGTCCTTCAGGAAGGAGTTCAAAGTAAAAAATGGAGCACCGCATATGCCTGCCTAGAACAGGCTATTGCAAATATGCCCTACTCACAGGCTATTGAATATTTGAATACAATGCGTCCTTACAGTGAGCTAAACCGCCCATTACTGGGTAAATATCGGCTAGGACGCGGAGAAAAATTGCTTGAAAAACATCTGGCAGTAGCATTTTATCCAGTTTATGGAAGCGGATTTGCACGTTCACATGCGTACCGCCAGGCATCAATCATTGGCTCATCATTCAAGCTCGTAACAGCATATGAAGCACTGATTCAGCGCTTCCATAAACTAAAAGGGAAGATTATTTCTCCGCAAGACTTGAACCCCTTGGTCATTGTCGACGATCTATTCCAAAAAAACAATATTACTTACGTTGGCTATACTGAGGATGGAATGGAGATACCTCAAATGTACAAGGGAGGCAGATTGCCAAGGACAGCTCTTAAAAACCCGGGTAAATTAGACCTTGTCAGGGCCTTGGAGGTGTCGAGCAATCCTTATTTTTCACTCCTTGCAGGAGAATGCATGGAATCCCCTGAAGATTTGGCTAGAGCTGCTCAGCTGTTTGGATTTGGCACTCGAACAGGTATCGATTTACCAGGTGAAATTCCTGGTAAAGTACCCCAAGATTTATTGTCCAATCGCACCGGCCTCTATGCAATGGCGATCGGACAACATTCATTAGTTGTGACGCCCTTGCAAACTGCTTTAATGCTAGCAGCCATTGCGAATGGGGGAAAAATCTTGAAGCCGAAATTGGTCAAGTTGACAGCCGGAAGACAGCCTGCGCAAGGAGAAGACCAGATTCTTTGTCTTCCGAAATTTCCCTATCAGGAATCCCTTGCTTTGGTAGGGATTGATTTTCCGTTGTTCACGGCTATTTCCCATGTGAATCAGGAGAGTTTAGTGAAGGTGCAGCCGACAGAAGTGAGAAGGGAAATTTTTATGCCTGAAGTGATTCGACAAATCATTTTAAAGGGATTGCAAGCTTCGAGTTGGAGGACGCACCAGGATAATATGACGAATCTTGCCCGATTGTATCGTCATTATCCGGAGGCTATCCGTCATTTTACAGAATTGAAGGAGCAGTTATTGGGAAAAACGAGCACATCGGAGTCTGTTGAAAACATCGATTTGGATTTGCAGGAAGGAACGAATATTTATACGCATGTGTGGTTTAGCAGCATTGCATTTCAGGACAAAAAGGATAAAAGCAAAGCGGTTGTCTTTCTGAAAGACGAATTTGGCAAGCCGGAATTGATTGTAGTCGTCTATTTGCGGTATGGGGGATATGGAAAGGAGGCTGCTCCTTTGGCAGCGCAAATTGTAAAAAAATGGCGTGACATCAAACAAAAATATCAGCAACTATAACTTCAGCGAGTTAATCATTAATAAATATATAATTTTTAGCCTTATAGGATTTTAGGCCAAATTTGAAAAAACACATTCCCATAAATAAAAAAAGCAATGTTGCAACGATAAAAGAAACGAATGTCGTTAATCCTCCCTGAAGAACAACGAGTCGTGGTAAAGTCGCTGTTATGAGCAAAGGAGAGAAATAAAGGATCCATTTTTCTCTCCCCTTTAGTGCTCGAGTCACAGGGAAAAGCGATAAGGAAAGAAGCGCTTGCAAGATTACATATGAAATTTGACTGCCTCGAGAACTGAAAAAGGAAATGCTCCCTATGAGGATAAAAACGCTTGCAAACGCAAATACCATAATGGCAGAAACAGCCAACATTCTAACTCCAAAAATAGGACCATTAAGAATCGATGCAACAAAAATAGTGATAACGCCCTGAAGGATTTCTCCAAAAGACATCAGATGTGATTTTGAAATTGCTACAAGCAACAAAGTAGGTCGGGGTTTTGCAAGATAAGCATCCAATTCACCCGTTTCGATTAAACTTCCAAGTTGATATAGGCCGCCTCCGAACACATTTAGCAAACCCCAGCTTGTCAGGACTATTCCCGTTGATACCAAATATTCTTTAGCAGCAATAGGATTATCATCCGTGCTGAGAATGGCCAGGAGATAGATTCCATATAAATAAAAGCTATTATTTAGAATAAGAACAAACAATCCTGTAAGAAATTCAAAAGGTTTTTTCATTTGCGCCGACCATTGATTCCTGAAAGCTAAAATCAATAGGGAAATCATCTCAGCCTCCAAAATTGTGGTAATGATTACGGGAACTTCGATACATCCTTGCACTTAAAGCCAGCAAACAAGCCAATTGCAGAATAACTCTTGCAAACCATTGAGAAAAGTTGATTTGATAAAACTCAGCTTTAATAGAAAAATAACAGGGCTGAAAAATCAGGTCTGAAAACGGGGTATTCAAAAATAGCTTACTCCACGGTTCAGGAATATCTGAAAGTGGAGCCAGTACCCCACCAAATATTAAGAAAAATTTACCAAAAAGCATTCGGAAGTTTTTGGTTGAGTAGAAACGGATTTGAAGGCTGGTCAATAAAAAAGAATAAAGAGTATCCAAAATTGTGATTAATGGAAGAAAGACTAAAAATCTCAGGGTACTCATGGACGTTAAAAAAAAGTTATCTATGAAAAATGGCATGATGGCTATGTAAATTAATAGATAAAGCAGTCTGCGGCTTAATGTACGGCTATAAATCGAAATATTTGTGTAGATAGGCCATGAACAGGGACGGACAAAAGAAAGTGTGAAATCTGAGCTAGCGCGTTCTATCAGTGGTACCCGAAGGGTGGTCATAAAGAGAATTTCTGTTAATCCAATATATGCAAATAATGGCTCCATTCCCAAAGATGTGACATTATGATTTAATCCAAGCCAAAGTTTGGAAAAAATCCAAATAAAGCAGGGATAAAGGAGTAATCCTCCCAACGAACCACTTAAACTGGATTGTTCTTCCCGTACTGAAAAAAGGGCTAATTTGGCATAAAATTTGAGAGAATCTTTAATTTCACTTTTTTTCATCAGAATACCACTGAGCGATGATCGACTCCAAACTGATTTCTTCAACTGAAATATCAACGATATTATTCTTAAAGATCGTCATAAAGTAATCGATTGCAGACACTGGAGAAATTTGCTGGATATCTATTTGAAATTTTTTGATTAGGTCATTATTTTCTATTACTTGAATTCCTTCCCTGGCTTCTCCTAAATTAAACATTCCAGGTTTTGTGAGAAGTAGTTTAATGTTTCTTTTTGAAGCCCCCCCCTTTTTAATCCCTGAAGAGGTCCATCATAGCCTACCTGTCCTCTGTTTATCAGAACAGCTCTATTGCAAATGGCTTCAACATCACTAAGATCATGACTTGTAAGAAGCACCGTTGTTTTTTCTTCATCTTGCCATTGCCTTAACAAGAGCCTGAATTTGGTTTTACCTACAATATCAAGTCCGATGGTGGGCTCATCCGCCAATAAAATGGAGGGTCTATGTATCAATCCGGCAACAATTTCACACCGCATACGTTCACCCAATGACAACGTATTGGGAGGAAAATCGAGAAAATGGGTGATTTCGAATAGTTCAGCTAACAAGTGTATTCTAGATAAAGTATCTTTTGTGGATAGATTATAAATAGCCCCAATCATTTCAAGGCTTTGTCTTACCGAAATGTACATCCATAAATTACTTCGGGTACCAAAGACTAACCCCAGGCATTTATTGGCTTCTTTAGATCCAGAAGAATAATGTTCAATCCAGGATTCACCTTCAGTGGGCTTTAAAATACCGCATATCAGTTTAATTGATGTACTTTTGCCCGCCCCATTGGGTCCAAGAAAAGCTACTGATTCACCGGTCTTAATTTCAAGATTCAGGTTTTTAACGGCAGGAATGAGTTTTTTCTCACCAAACCAGGATGTTTTCTTCCAGAAATTCTTGGAGAGGTTGATGGTTTTTAGTGCATGCGTAGTCATGAAGTCACCCTGGCATTAAAAATTCTGCTTGAATTGCAAATATCACAATCATGGTCATGCCAGCGACAGCGGAAGCGATATCAGCTCGTTATATAATGCGCTGATCTTTTTCTTTCCCGTAAGATACCCCATTAGGCATAACCGTATGTCTTTTTCCGTTCCCAAACTCATATTTGTATGCTTATCTTTGTAATCTTCCCATTTGATGACTGTTGGATGCTTAACTCCAAATCGCCTTGCAAACACGTCCAGAGTCATACCAAGATAGAGCCGAATAAAGCGGACTTCATTTCCTGTTAATTTTGCCTGCTTATGGCATAGCATCAATGAGACAATTTTTTCCAATTTATTGTAATTGATGCTGGGAACCCACTTTCCGTCAAAGTTGATCATGGGAACATTACGAAGCACGATTGGGAATCCACACCCATAATCTATAAATTGGTCCTGAATTTTTCTTTCCATGATGTTTATGCTCCAATATTTCCTGTCAGCCTCGAAGGACATTCAGCACTTCCCCCACAAAAACAAGCGCTTCATGGGAAAGTAAAACGGTTCTGACCAACCCAGCCGATTAAACAACCGTTTTTGATAGATCTTCAAAAACTCTTCATACATCTCAGGAGCCATTTGACTCTTATAATATGTCAATAAACTCCCTTTGACCCATTCTATAACGCTTGTAGTGGATTCTAAAAAATGGCTATAAAGCTGTATGCGGACAACCGGGCTTTTGAACCCCAGCTTGTCCAATAATTGCGCATATTCTTCCATAGAAAGCAAAGGATGTATTGCATCACCTTTATTATTCATCCCATTCTTAAAAGGCTCTTCTCTTGACAATTCAGCAGCGATAGTATGAGTTGGATAATCCTGGTTTGCAGGCATCTGAATGGCCAACTGCCCTTCACGTGATAACAGTTTCACCAACTTGTCAAACAAAACCTTGTGGTTAGGTAACCATTGCAAAGCAGCGTTGGAGATGATCAATTGGAACTTCTCACCACAATGGGTGTCAGCAAAACTCACGATATCTTCTCTTTTAAATTCAAGTTGGGGATTTTTTAATTCTTTTGTTTTAGACAGCATTTCTTTAGAAGTGTCTATTCCCAATGAAAATTCGGCTTTGTACTTATCATGCACCATCTTGGTCAAAACCCCATTCCCACATCCTAAATCGAGAATGCGGGGTTGATGCATAGGCTGTACTAAACTGATCAAATCATAAAAAGGAGCATAGCGCTCTTCGGCAAACTTTTCATATTGCTTAGGATCCCATTGATGCGGCATTTTCGTTGTCCTCTCTTATTTCAGCGGTTCCCGCTGAAAAGAAATAGTTATTCGCCTAACACATTCCTCTTTGTGATCTCTGTGTGCACTATCACTTCGGGCACAACTTTGGTCATGGATTTAAAAATCTTTCAATGATTTTTCCATTATTAACGATGATGGCGTTTCTTATCGATCAGATACAACAAGCTTCCTGCGGACTACTTCAAGCTGCTTGGGCCAAGATGAAATCGAAAGTTCGTCTTTGGGGTCGTATAAAGACCTATGTCACGACTTTATTTATAGGCTCATCCCGACTTTGCACATTTTTTGGACCCATATTCGAGAGAGAGGGTTTTTACATACAGCGTAATAAATTTCGAAGGAAGAGGTGTTTTTACCCCTTCCGAGGAATTTATTTAGCTGTAGAAAGCTTCTCTCCGAAGATGGGTCCAAAAAATGTGCAAAGTCGAGCTTAGACATTAAAGCAATACTCCTCCAGCTATGCAAGCGGCTTTACATGCAGAATAAGCTATTATGGCAGCCCATCCACCTGAAGAAGCTATTAGTCCCGCTGTACATGCAGCAATACAAGGCAAAAGGATCATGCCTCCAAGAGGGGAGGGAGCTTCAACAGTAGGGAGATTGGATAGTAAAATTAAAAATATTGCAGTTTTAGATATCTGGCTTAGATTACCAGAAAATTTCCGCGATGAAAAAGAATTGTTTTTAGAATAATAATTTTCTTGTGGAAAGTATGTTTGTGATGTTGGGTTGTATGAGCTTGTTAACATAAATAAAATCTTGCCTCCAAATGTACGTTATTGTTGATGGTAATCATATCCTGAATGATAAAAACTCCGGCCACGACTCTTGCATTTTCGAAGGATATTAATCAAGATTAAATTCTAAACTGCAACTTTATTCTTGACATTCCAAACGACCTTAGATAGGTTCGGCTGCGGGAATTCGGAATCACTGGGATTCCATTGTTTTTTGCGCCCGCTGCAGCCACTTCGCTTATGCCATAATAAATCAGTATTGCAAAAAGGAAGCTCAGCAGTCGAGGCGAAAATCATTGCAAATACAGGCGATCCGGATTTGAAAAGACCCTATTACGTTAACATTTTTACATCAATTATGGGAGATTAATATGGTACAGTTGGTTAGTTCGTTTAGTCAAGTCGCTCAACAATATATGCCATCACAACACCAAGTAGTAGATAAGTTTTCTACAACGTTGCCCAAGGTCGCTCGTTTCGTGAATGAAATGGCCGTGCCAATTATGGCATTACTTTTACTGTCAAACATCCAGGGAGCAGGTGGAACTCCCGCTGCATACGCCGCATGTTGTGCAGCATGTGGTACAGTTACAGGAGCCACTACTGCTGGAGTATTGCTTCCACTTAGTGTAGGTGCATGCATAAAAGCCTGCCTTCCTATATTTTTCGCACCTTTTCCATAAGACTATTGGACGTGGTCGACACTTTAATCAATTGTTTTCGGGGTGTCGAACGCTTCGCTTATAACGTGCAAGCGGGCGGATACTGTTACCAGTTTCCGCTCCGCACAAAATGTTGAGCTCAACATGAAGAGTGTTATGTACACTTCGGTAAAAAAATATCAGAAATAGATTCATTTTCACAGTATATCTTAGCGGGTTGTAAGGAGGTTTAACCATGAATAAAAAAGTTTTTTTCCTGATAGCGACGACTTTCGCGCTTGTATTGGAACCAGTTGTATATGCTGCTAATGGTGGTAGCGGAGGGCAAGGTGGTCATTCAGGTGGTGTTGGCGGGAATGGGGGTAATGGAGGAAATAGTGCATCTGGTAATGGTGGAAATGGGGGAAATGGTGGTCATGGTGGTGCAAGTGGAGGGAATGGGGGAAATGGCGGAGATTGCAGATGACCAAGACTTCTTTTCTCAAAGTAATATTTTTTGTTTCAGTCTTAGCTTTAACAACTATCGCAAATAAAGTTCATGCTGGAAATGGAGGAAACGGAGGCGACGGTGGCCATACGCATTATGAGAAAGGGGGAAATGGTGGAAACGGAGGGAGCAGTGGTTCTGGCAAAGGCGGAAACGGAGGGAATGGAGGAAATAGCGCCCGATATAAAGGAGGAGATGGAGGAAATGGCGGAGATGGTCCAGAAGGCGGTGGCAGAGGAGGGAGAGGTGGTTATGGACCTCGCGGGAATGGAAAAGATGGTCAAGAAGGTAGTAAAAAAAGTCACTGGAGACGTTAATGAAAAATAATTTTTTATTTAAAATATTGATTTGTTTAATACCAATTTTTTCTCTTTCAGTTATGGCAGATGTTAGATCAAATGCGTGGCCTAAACGCGCAAAAGATGGCGAAAATGGAAAAAATGGTTACCAGGGTGATGATGGACAATCTGGTGGTCATGGTCAAAATGGTCGTAATGGCCAGGATGGCGGGCACGGTGGAAATGGTGGAAATAGTGATGAGGGTCGTGGTGGAAATGGAGGAAATGGTGGAAATGTCGATTGGCCGCCTGAAGATGGCTATTCTTTGTTTCTTAAAAATTTTCTCCTTCCAAGCAACCATTCTTCCTATTTTTGCTCAGCCAGCACCAGTTCTCGCGGTTGAAAGATTGCTTAAGCCCGAAGAGCGAATCTTTGGCTTTTTTTTACGAAAGAAGAGTCTAAAATGACCGATTTCTCGAGTGGGGAAAAAGTTAGCGGGAATTGCTGAAACTTGAAATTCATTCTTGCAAAATAAAACACGATACTTGATAATGTCCTCATTCTATGCGCCTGTAGTTCAATGGTAGAACAGTAGCCTTCCAAGCTACGAGTGTCAGTTCGATTCTGATCAGGCGCTAAGAGATATGAAATAGAATTTATAAACATGTTAAACCAAGACCGAAATCTTGCTAGGCAAGATGCCGTCGTCAACATAAAGGGACAAGGCTTGGCACAAAATCAAAACCCAACTCTTTCCGTATCCGTAAAGGATTTATTAGAAGCTGGAGTCCACTTTGGACACCAAACCAGCCGTTGGAATCCAAAAATGAAGCGATTCATTTTTGAAGAACGCAACGGATTATACATCATCGATCTTGCAAAAACACTTCAGCAGATCCGCAACGCGGTTGAAATCGTTCGCGATGTTGTAGCAAAACGCAGGTCGATTTTATTTGTCGGTACAAAAAAACAGGCCAAAGCGGTTGTCCGCGAATTGGCTGAAAAGTGCGGCGAATTTTATGTTTGCGAGCGCTGGCTAGGGGGTATGCTAACCAATCTTCAGACGATCCGTCAATCGATCAAGAAACTCGACCGCATTGAAAAGAGAATTTCGACAGGTGGCGATGGATTGACGAAAAAAGAGCTTTCGCTTCTGACAAAAGATCAAATCAAATTAGAAAAGAACTTGTCCGGCGTGCGTGGAATGCGCAAACCTCCTGGTCTCGTCATCGTTGTCGATCCAAGCAAGGAACATTTGGCTGTTGCTGAAGCAAATAAGCTTGGCATCCCCGTGATGGGTCTTGTCGATACAAACTGCGATCCTGATCCTATCGAATATGTCATCGCCTGTAACGATGATGCGCTGAAAAGTATTAAACTCATCGTTGAAACTCTCGCAAAAGCCATTGTCGACAAGAAGAACGACATCAAAGTTTACGCAAGCAAAGAAGAGATGGAAGAAGTAAAGTTCGATGGAGAAAAGTCGGATGAAGATGAAGAAGAAGATTCTTCAGGTTATAGTGCAAAAGACTTCGAAGATGCAGCGTCGAGAGAGGAGAAATAGCCATGGCAAACGTGACACCTGCTATGATTAAAGAACTCAGAGACCGCACCGGCATCGGAATGGGCAAGTGCAAGGAGGCCCTTGAAGAGGCCAAGGGGGACATGGAACTGGCGATTGCGAACTTGCGCAAAGCCGGCATGGCTTCTGCCATTAAGAAGGAAGGGCGTGAAACGAAAGAGGGAATGATCGGAACGGCCGAGACCGCACAGACAGTTGCGGTCGTCGAAGTCAATGCCGAGACTGACTTCGTTGTCAAAAACGAACTCTTTAAGAAATTTTTGGAGAGCATCGCTCAAGAAGCCGCCAAAACCAATCCAGCATCACTGGAAGCATTTTTAAAACAGAGTTATTCGAAGGAACCTGGTTTAACAATTGATCAATACCGCGCAACGATCGTGCAGACGATCGGTGAAAATATTCAGATTAGACGAGTCTTGACCTTAAAGAAAACGTCAGACAAATCTTTGGGAATCTATTCTCACCTGGGCGGCAAAATTGTCACAATTGTAGAAATCACAGGCAGTAACAAGGAAGAGGCATTAGCGAAAGATATCGCAATGCACACTGCTGCTGCTGCACCTGAGTATTTATCGCCCGAAAAAGTCCCTCAGGATATCATCAATAATGAGAAGGATATTGCACGCAGCCAGATACAAGGCAAGCCCGCAAATATCATCGATAAAATTGTCGATGGCAAAATCAATGCTTTCTATGACGCAGTGACATTGGCACGTCAAAAATACATTAGAGATGATACAATCACCATTACAGATCTGATAAATAAAAGAGCCAAAGATATCGGCAAGCCTCTGACATTAACACACTTTATCCGTTGGAGTGTAGGTCAATAAACCTCTATTGTCTAAAAATAATAGCACCGGGAATCATCAAAACAGGATTTTCGGTGCTTTTTTTTGCCTGTTCTGGTTAACTCACCTTACGCACCGGGAGCAGCATTTGGGCTGAGCCAAAGCCTCGGGGTTGAAAGATTGCAAAAGGGTCAATATCAAGAGAGATATTGACCCTTTTGCAATCTTTCAACCGCGAGAGCTTTCGCTTCAGCTCAAATGCTACTCCCGGTGCGTAAGGTGAGTTCGTAACTCATCTTCGTAAATCACACCCTGAATGCTTATGACAAAGAAAAATCAATACAATCGCGTTTTGCTTAAACTTTCAGGAGAAACACTTCTTGGAGGACAGCCCTTTGGAATTAATCAGGAGGCATGTCTGCAAGTAGCCGAATATTTATCTCATTTTCAAAAGGCTGGCATCCAATTGGGAGTGGTCATCGGAGGGGGTAATATTTTCAGAGGAATTGAATTGGGATCGACAGGCATATCTAGAACACCTGCTGACCATATGGGTATGCTAGCGACATTATTAAACGGCATAGCTTTACAGCAAGCCTTGATGGCCTTGAAGATACCGGTGTGCTTGATGAGTGCAATCGAGTGCCCGAAAGTAGCAGAGCCTTATCATTGGACGAAGGCACTCAGTTACCTGGAAAGCGGTGCAATCGTCATATTTGTAGGGGGAACGGGTAATCCCTATTTTACCACCGATACGGCCGCTGCATTAAGGGCTAGTGAGATCGGAGCGGATGTGCTCCTAAAAGCGACCAAGGTTGATGGGGTTTATAATAAAGATCCTTTAAAATATCCTGACGCAACCAGGTATGAGACAATTTCATATTCCCAAATTCTTGCAGATGAGTTAAAGGTCATGGACGCTACGGCTATAGCGCTTTGCAGGAACAGCAGGATCCCAATTTTTGTATTCAATATGCAGCGATTAATAAAAGAGCCAATTGATAAGGTGCTAAGGGAAGTGAAGAAAGGGACGTGGGTAAGCGAACAAGCAAGCTGAATTAAACTTTAGAGAGTGTTGAAAGGAGATATTTTTATGAATTTGCAAGATCAGACAAAAGCTAAAATGAGCGTTGCTTTAGAGCATTTCAAAGGTGCACTGAAAAATATTCGCACTGGCCGAGCGAATCCAGGCATGGTCGAGCATATAACTGTGGAAGTGTATGGAAGCCCAATGCGGTTAAAGGATATTGCCTCTATAACTGCACCTGAAGCTCGTCAATTATTGATTGTCCCATTTGATCCGCAAAATGCAAGTTTGATTGGAAAAGGTATTGAGAAATCAAATATTGGCCTTATGCCGATTGTGGATGGTCATTCAGTTCGGCTGATGATACCTCCGATGACGGAAGAATTGCGTAAGAAAATGGTAAAAATATGTCATGAAGAGCGCGAGAAGGCAAAAATCAGTATCCGCAATATCCGCAGGGACGCTAACGAGGCTGTCAGGAAATTGAAAGCTGATGGTGAGATAGCAGAGGATATAATGAAGAAAATGGAAAAATTTATTCAGGAGTTAACGGATAAATTTTGCAAGGAGATTGACGAACTTTCAGAGAAAAAGGAAAAAGAAGTTTCCTCGATTTAGTGCTTGCAAAAAATAGGGACCTTGATTACGATTAAGCCTCTTCAATCACATGTCGTTGAAGAAAAGGAATTGTATTTAATTCTAAAGAATTATATGCAATATAGAGCTAGGCCCCATCGTCTAGCCAGGTCTAGGACACCGGATTTTCATTCCGATAACAGGGGTTCGAATCCCCTTGGGGTCATTGCGAGTCTTTAGCTCAGTTGGTTAGAGCACCTCACTTTTAATGAGGGGGTCGATGGTTCGAGTCCATCAAGACTCACATTTCTAAGGCATTCATGTGCCAGCACTATTGAATAAACAACGATTTACGGTCAGAATAAGTCAGAGTGTGATCCTGTTCGTGCAAAGATGATATGGGTTTCTGTTTTTTTATAGACAAGTAACCAGTTAGGCTCAATATGACATTCCCAATAGCCTACATAATCACCTTTCAATTTGTGATTGCGATTTTTTGTTGGTAGCGGTTCTTCAAGAGTTAAAAGCTTCATCACTTCTTTGAGCTTCTCAATATCCTTACCACGTTTCTTCGCTTTGACTACTTCCTTTTCAAACAGGCGTAAGTGAATGGGTTTAAGCATCTAGATACCGAGTTTTTTGAAGAGATCATCAATGTTGTCGCTTTCAACCAAGTTTTCGCCTCGCTCAATCTGTTTTATTGCTTCAAGTGTCTCTGCATTTGGGGTATTGGTGCTATAAAGATGTTCGTGTATCCATCCAATAATGATCTCCCGCATACTTTTCCCTAAGACAGCAGCAAGAGCTTTAAGCCTCTTATGATCTTCTTCAGGAACGTCTATTGTCATTCTGGACATATGACTTTTTGCCGACATGACTATACTCCTTGTTCTTTATCTTTAATATACCAGAAATAAGGAAATAAGGAAACAAGAACATGAAAATTCCTGAAAAATTTTTAATGGGGATGCGAATGAGAAAGGATATGTCTCTCTTGGAGGCCATACCACTGTTTGCCTTACAGCAGTATTGAAATATTTTGATGATGGTGAGATGTGCATAAGCGTATGCGCAACGAACTTTTCTGAAACGATTTAGCAATGAACAGTTGAATTGAACGCTCCTATCTCATCCCCAGGTCATTGCCAGCCTGACCAATACCTCGACGGCTTTTTCCATCTCCCAAACACTCGCCCATTCAAGCGGAGAATGGGGATTATGCTGCCCGCAGGAGAGGTTTGGACAAGGATAGCCCTGTTCAGTGATCAACGCCCCGTCGGTTCCTCCTCGTATATACTGACACTTGGGTTCCAATCCTGATTTAACCATTGCTTCTTTCGCAAAGGCTATCGCCCTCGGCTCCTTATCTAATCCCTCGCGCATATTGCGATACTGCTTGGTAATCTTCACTACTACCTTTGCAGGAAAATATTCAGTTGATAATTGGTCCGCAAGGTCTTTTAAAAGACGCGCATATTCTTCTAGTTTCGTCGTCTCAAAATCCCTTAAAATGATCCGCAAGCGCGCTTCTGCAACACCCCCTTCAATAGAATAGGGATGTAAAAAACCCTCTCGACCGTCCGTTTTCTCAGGCGTCAGGTATTCTTCAGGCAATTGTGATATCAATTTAGCGAGAATCTTGACGGCATTTTTCATTCCCCTTCCCTTGGCCTCAGAGGGATGAGAATTTATCCCTGAGACAGTAACTACGGCTAGATCGGCAGAAAATGTTTCGTTGTCAATGATCCCAGAGCCCTGTGAATCAAGCGTATACCCGCATTTGCTGCCAAGCTTCTTGAAGTCCAAGCCCACCGTGCCTCGTCCAATTTCTTCATCAACAGTAAAACAAATACGGACGGGACCATGGGGAATGTCTGGCTGGGATTTTAAATATTCAGCAGCGGTCATGATCACTGCGATACCCGCTTTATCATCTGCACCTAACAATGTCGTCCCATCCGAGGTGACGATTGCTGTTCCCTTGAGCTTAGCCAGATCAGGATTCTCAGCCGCAAGGATTTTCATACCAGACTTACCAGGCAAAGCGATATCACCCCCTTCGTATTTATGAACGATGGGATTGACATTTGTTCCTGTATATTCAGGAGAGGTGTCGATATGCGAGTTCCAAAAGATCGATTCATAGGCATGCGAATTAGTGCCGGGGATGGTCGCAAATACAATGCCATTTTCTTCCAAAATGACATCATCAAGTCCAAGAGCGCGGCATTCTCTTTCTAAGAGGCGGCTTAAGTCAAGCTGCCTGGCAGTGCTTGGCGACGTATCACTTTTCTCGTCTGATTGCGTATCTATTTTAACATAGCGCAAAAACCTTTCCAGAAGAGAATTCACATCGATATTAATCATATATGGGATACACATCAGGCTGTGTGGTCGTTAAACTGTTTTTTGCGGTCACGTGCGATACGGGAAATTTTATTCCAGGCCCCTCCAATACCCATGATGCTGCGCATTTCCTTAATGGTGGCTTGGGAGATCTCATTCATTTTCTCTGTGCCGTCATAAATGATCTCTTCGATCAATCCTTTTTCTCCTTCAAAAGACTTGCGCCTCTCACGGAAAGGCTGTAGAAACTCATTCAAGGCAAGGGTCAACTTTTCTTTGACTTCGACATCGCCCACTTTTCCTTCGCGGTATCTGGTTTTAAGATCCTCCACCTCATCACGTCTGGTGTTAAATATTTCATGATAGATAAAGACGGGATTACCCTCCACCGTGCCTGGTGTATGGGCGTGGATACGGTTTGGATCGGTATACATTCCTCTGATTTTCTTCTCGACAGTTTTTTCATCGTCGGACAAGAGGATGGTATTGTGGGCAGATTTGCTCATTTTGCCTTTGGCGTCAGTGCCGATCAACGTCGGCGTTTCGCTTAATAATGGTTCGGGCAACGGAAAAACTTCGCCATAATATTGATTGAATCGGCGGGCAATATCTCGTGCAAGTTCTACATGCGCCTCGTTGTCTTTTCCGACCGGAACCAGATGGGCGCGCGGTGTTAAAATATCTGCTGTCTGTAAAACAGGGTATCCGATCAATCCAAAAGGAACGCTGTCACTATCCAGATGGGCATTACGGGCCATTTCTTTAATGCTGGGCAATCCGGTTAGCCTATTTAGCGATATTAGCATTTCAAAGATCAGATTCATTTCGTAAACAGCGCTTACGGCCGATTGTAGATATATAGTTGATTTTTTGGGGTCGATCCCGCAGGCAAGATAATCGAGGACCATATGGCGAGTATTGTCCCTGATACGCAAAATATCTTCTTTCTGGGGCTTAGTGGTCAGTGTGTGAAGATCTGCAAGGATAATATAACAGTCATATTTATCCTGCAAAGCGACCCGATTTTTGATTGAACCGACCCAGTGCCCCAAATGTAAGTGGCCAGTTGGACGATCTCCGGTAAGAACACGTTTTTTCTCAGTCATGGGATGCGATCTTATTTCTTGTTATTTATCACTCTGAATTATCATTTAAAAAATTGCAAAAGGACTACCCAAACAGACAAAGCCAATATTAAAGCAAGAAGTGGTTTACCGCCAGGTACAATCTGCTGTTTATCCAGTTTTTGGAAATAACGCCCTTTCCAGACCATGAGAACCGGCAAAATACCAAAAAGGATGACAGCACCGAATCCTCCCGCAACATTTAAAGCAGATAAAAAAATGTCCGGATAAAGAAGAGACAGAACAAGGGGGGGGCCCATGACGAGCAGAGACAACAAAGCTTTTCCTTTTGGTGTTTTCTCAATATTCAGTCCATCAGCCAGAAAATCGACAAAGCTCAAGGCGACGGTAAGAAAAGAGGTGATGATGGCAAAAAAGGCAAAACTCTGAGCGAGATCTGTTACCCAATAGGCTCCTGCAACATCCTTCAATGCATTTGTAGCGATGTCCCCTTTGTCAAGAACACTTTTGAAGTCAGCCAAAGGGACCAATCCCAAAATGATCCATTCCCAAATCACGTAGACGATAAGGGGAATGGCACTTCCCAAAATTAGTGTCCTTTTTAAAGGTTTAATCTCTCCATGAAAATAGGTCGTCAGGCTTGGAATGAGGTTGTGAAAACCAAATGAAACAATTATAACGGGAATCACCATAGTCACCGTTGACCAGTCATAATGCATTAGAAGGTTTGTATTGACATGCGATGCGCCAACTGAAACCAGACCCACATAGGCAAGGATTAGCCCTGCCATTAAAATGCGGTTAAACAGATCGACAGCACCGGTGCCAAGATAGAGGACGACACCGAAAAGGAGGCAGAAAAAAAAGCTGCCCCATCCATTATGCCATGAGTAGCCTGTGGCCATTTCGACAAATTCGGAGATTAACAAACCGCTGGCGGCGGAATATGCAACCATTAGTGAATAAAATAAAGAGAGGAAGACGAGCCAGCTGACGATTTTCCCGGTACGACCGAGGGTACGGCCAGCCATCGTGACGATGCTGACCTCGCCGCCATACCAAAGGTTTACTTCAAGTAAAAGGAGACCTGTGGTGAGCATGAACAGCCAGCAGAGAACGAACATGACAACGGAAGGAAAGAAGCCAGCCTGAGCGCTTAATACGGGAAGGCCAAGCATGCCTGCTCCAATGCAACAGCCTGCTACGAGCAAAATACCGCCTAGAACGCTGCTGTTATGCTCATTTTCATTTGAACCATTATTTTGAAACGATTGGGTTGACATAAAGATCCTAAATTAGTGCTTTAGGATGAGTTAAAATGACTCATCATCACTGATTTTTTTCTTTTTTAAACGGTTGACCAACTCGCGCAAAAGTGATTCCAAACCATTTCCAAATGCAGCTGATATTTCGAATAGGGTGTGGGGAGGGAATTGATAATCGCGATGGAACTGTTCAATGAGTTGTGCTGATTCGTCTGTGTCGATTTTATTTAGCGCGACGAGGTAGGGCCGCTGCAATAATTCAGGATTATAAGCCTCGATTTCGTCACGCAAGACTTTATAGTCATGGCCAGGGGTTCTACCGTCGATACCGGAAGCATCCAGGATGTAGATGAGGAGTTTTGTTCTTTCTATATGGCGCAAAAATTCGAGTCCCAGTCCACGGTTTTGGCTTGCTCCTTCGATAATTCCAGGAATATCGGCAATGAAGATGCGCTGGTAGTTGTCTAATTCGATGAAGCCAAGATTGGGCTGAAGAGTGGTAAAGGGATAGGCGGCAATTTTCACTCTGAGTCCTGCCAGAGAAGAGATCAGTGTGGATTTTCCTGCATTGGGAAAGCCAACCAATCCCACATCGGCGATGAGTTTGAGTTCGAGTTCGATCGCGCGTATCTCACCTGGTTTTCCCTCAGTGAATTGATTTGGAGCTCTGTTGGTGGGGGTTTTAAAACTGTCGTTCCCTCTGCCGCCACGGCCGCCGCGGCATAGGGTCCATTCATCTCCATCGACAGTGAAGTCATGGAGAATATCTCCAGTTTCACTATCTTTGACGAGTGTGCCACAAGGGACTTTGAGGGTGAGGTTGATTCCGTTTCGACCATGGCGGCAGTTGCCGCCTCCGGCAGCCCCGTTTTCAGCTTTGATCAGACGGCGATGTCGAAACCAGTCAAGTGAAGGGATTTGCGCGTCAGCCTGGAGAATGATAGAACCGCCATTGCCTCCATTTCCTCCCGCGGGACCTCCCTTGGGGATATATTTTTCACGGCGCCATGCTACGGCGCCATTGCCGCCTTTGCCTGCAGAAAATTGTATCAATACGCGATCAACGAACATGCTTTTTTTATATTTTTCCTATTGGAAATTTCTCAAGGTGTGGGTACAATTATGGCCTCATGCTCAGCTAAGAGGGTGTTGACAAACTCTAAGCATGGATGTAAGAAAGCGGGCAACAAGAAATGCTTCAAATTGAAGCATTTCTTGTTGCCCGCTTTCAGACATTTCAGTCTGCTTTTTCATTCAGGCCGGAACGGCCTGACTATCCCCCAAAAGAGGATATTATGCGCCTGTTACGACGGATACGTAGGTTTTGTTTGTGCTACGGAAGGAAACGATCCCATCAACAAGAGCAAATAGCGTATCGTCTGAGCCGCGGCCGACGTTTTTCGATGGTGTATATTTTGTTCCACGTTGTCTGACCAAAATGCTACCTGCAGTGACAACTTGTCCGGCACCTACTTTTATTCCCAGACGCTTCGAATGAGAATCACGTCCATTTCGGGTTGAACCCTGTCCTTTCTTATGCGCCATGATTATTTATCCTTTTTGTGACTTTTACTTCCGATTCCAGTAATTTTAACCCGTGTGTATTTTTGACGGTGTCCCCATTTGCGGCACTGATTATGGCTCCGTTTGTATTTCAATGTTGTGATTTTCTCTCCGCTAACCTGGCCGATAACTTCGCCAAAAACGTGGAAGTTGGGTATGCCTGGTTTGCCGATACGTGCTTCTGAGCCGTCATGAGCAAATAGCACATCTGCGAATTCGATATCTTTACCAGCATCGGAATCGAGCAACTCAACATCGATGACATCTCCTACCGCAACGCGGAATTGCTTTCCACCGGTTTTAATTATGGCGTACATATTGGCGTTCATTTTGAACCTCTTTATCGATAATATTCAATCTTTCTGATGTTTAATAGATTGGAAAATCCCGAGTTTACATGAAGGGTTGTTTGAAATCAACTACAATTTTGTATTCTCCATACCTGGATGCTCGCTCATTCTCAAACGGATGATTGATGAAGATATATTTACTGTAATTTAGAACATGTTACTTGTATATGATAAGTATGTTAAAATTCATGCAAGACATTTTAGGCAGTGATTGCGGACATATTATTTTACATATTTTATTGACTTAAAATTAAGAATTCGTTATAACTTTGTAACTATTTAAAAACTTGCAAAGGAGATATTAATATGATTACAAATTTTTATAATACAGTACAGGGTGATATAAATTTTTTATTTGGTTGTTCAGATAATGAAGATGAGAAAATCGATAAAACTAGGTTCGTCTTTGCGTCCCAGCGCACAGTATGCGTTGTTACGATGGTTTTGGGAGGAGTCGTAGCATTATCAGGAACAGCGATGATTGCCTCCAATCCTCTTTTGTCTCTGTGTTCGATTGTTATAGGTGTTGTTAGCCTAGTTGCTGCTCGTGAAATTTTTACTATTCTAAGAGCAAGTGATGAGTCTTTGGAAAAAAAAGGCTGGGGACAGTTTGATGAACTTAACACGGGAACATTGGGAGAGAAAATTGATAAAACGACTGGTTATTTTCGAAAAATATTTCAGGAATTAAATAAGGGTGAAACTCCGAGTCTTTTTGATGACTACCTGGTCAAGGAAACGCTGTTTCCTGCATTTTGGAAATACATAGTCAGAATAGTGCGAAACGAAAAGTAAACTTTTAACACCCATCTTCAGAGAGAGGCTTTCTACAGCTAAATAAATTTATCGGAAGGGGTAAAATACCCCTTCCTTCGAAATTTATTACGCTGTAGTTTGCCTTTCTCTCGAATATGGGTCCAAAAAATGTACAAAGTCGAGATTGAGAATTTATCTTTTTTTTGTCTCGATAATCAAATACAACTTTTGTATGATGTGCCAAAACGGTGTCATCCACCAAACTGTAGGTGCAGCATAATGCGCACAATATTAAATCTCTTTGGGCGTTCTCCATTCGCCCCCCTGCTGTCCCACATGGAATGCGTTGCAAAATGCGTCCACTATCTGTTCGAACTATTCGACGCACTCGAGCATAAAAACGATGAGTTGATTGAAAAGATCTGCGAAAAAATCTCATCCACCGAACATGAAGCGGATTTAATTAAAAACGATATTAGAGGCCATTTGCCCAAAAGTCTGTTTTTACCTATCGACAGGAGCAACTTGCTCGAAATCCTCTCCCTTCAAGACAGCATCGCCGATAATGTTGAAGATATCGCCGTCATCGTCTCCTTAAAACCTCTTGAGCTCTTACCTGCTTTTAAAAACGAATTCAAAATGTTTCTTCAAAAAAACATCGATACCTTCGACGAGGCTCTTTTAATAGTCAAAGAACTGCACGATTTGGTCGAGTCCTCATTCGGAGGTATGGAAGCAGCCAAAGTGCGCGGCATGGTGGATGAAGTTGCCTTCCGAGAACATGAGGCCGACATCATTCAGAGGCAATTGCTCAAATGCGTTTTTAAAGCTGAAGACCAGTTAAACTACATCACATTTCACCAATGGCAAAAAGTGTTTGAAAGCCTTTCCGCCATCTCCAATTTATCTGAAAACCTGGCCTATCGCATACGACGGACATTGGAAATAAAATGACGATGATGGATCCCGCCTTACTCATTCTTATTCTAGTCACGGGTTTCTATATGGCCTGGAACATCGGTGCAAATGATGTCGCCAATGCCATGGGAACCTCTGTCGGTTCCGGTGCCCTAACTCTCAAAAGAGCTGTCATTCTCGCAGCAGTCCTGGAATTTTCCGGTGCCTTCTTTTTTGGATCCCACGTATCCAAAACCATGCAAAGCGGCATCATCAATGCAGACATTTTTTCCGATCACCCTCGCATTCTTGTTTATGGAATGCTTGCCTCCCTAGCATCGGCCGGAATTTGGCTACAGATCGCATCCTACTTTGGCTGGCCTGTCTCTACAACCCATTCTATCGTAGGCGCTATTGTAGGATTCGGCGCAGTAGTAGGCGGAATGGAAGCTATCTATTGGGAACAGGTGGGTTTCATCATTAGCAGCTGGATTCTTTCCCCTCTGTTGGGCGGAATACTGGGTTACTACATATTCAATATTATTCGCAAAAAAATCTTTTATGCATTAAATCCCGTCGAAGCGGCAGTGAAATTTACCCCATATCTTGTTTTTTTTGTCGTCACAGTCTTGGGCCTGGTTCTCGTTTTTGAAGGATTTCGCAATCTTCATTTAGAATATAATATTTTTGAAAAAGGACTCCTTTCCGTGACGCTAGGACTTATTGGAGCAATTATAAGCTTCTTTCTTGTCAAACGCATTACGCCCGCCTCAAAGGAGTGCATCCCTATCCCAGCATTCAGTCCTGATATAGCCCATTCTTTGGAAAAAGCCCGAAAGCACTTGCAAAAAGTCAATGCTGCAACAAAGGGAGAAATGCAATATCATGTCGGCCTACTCATCGATGAAGTCGAAAGCATCGAAGGATCGATCCAGCAAAAACATGACTCAAGCTTCATTCATTTGGAGTATCAGAAAGTGGAAAGAATTTTCGGATATTTGCAGATCATGAGTGCTTGCATGATGGCCTTTGCGCATGGCGCTAACGATGTTGCCAATGCAATTGGACCACTATCTGCCGCTGTAGCCATATTGACAACTGGATTATATGCTGTGGACGCCCCCGTCCCTACTTGGGCGCTAGCTTTAGGCGGAGCAGGTATTGTGATCGGCCTTGCCACATGGGGCTGGAGGGTCATTGAAACCATTGGAAAGAAGATTACCGAGCTAACGCCCAGTCGTGGCTTCGCCGCAGAATTTGGCGCCGCTACAACGATCGTTCTGGCATCACGCCTCGGTATGCCGATTTCTACCACACACACACTGGTAGGTGCCGTCCTGGGTGTGGGTTTTGCGAGGGGCCTGGAAGCGGTCAATTTGACAACAACGCGCGACATCCTCATCTCTTGGGTGGTCACTGTCCCCCTGGGTGCCGTACTAGCAATTATTATATTTTATCCCATTCGGGCAATATTTGGATCATAGGAGAAAGAAATGTCCGGAAAATATCATTCGTGGTCAGCACACCCCCTCTCGAAAATTGGTCTTGTAGGACTTCTGGGCCTCCTTTTGCTGGTACGCCTTGGATATGCTCAAACACTAACTGAAAACAAAAGCTCAATTTTACAGGGAACACTTCAAATTCTCCCAGTCAAACCACTTCCCAATAACACACCCATACAAATCCAACCTGGCACCCCCGTCCACCTTGTAGTAACAGTAGAGAATATTGGAAAGCATGAGAGTCCTGCAGGAGAGTTATATGTTAAGTATGCCTTTATCCAACCGTTAGATAAAGAAAAGGGCAGCGTCCTCTTCGAAAGTGAAAAGAAAGCTTTACCCTCCATTCAGCCAGGCAAAAAAGTTGAAATACCATTCGACAACCCTCATCAAATCCCTTCACTCCCCGATTATTTTCGCAATGACTGGCCCTTCAGAGAATACAAAGCGATGGCTATTGTCAACCATGAGGAACATTTGATCGGCACCTTGGCTGTCAATTTTTCTGCCTATTACTATCCAGGCGAAAACATAGAAATTCCTGCTGTGATTTTGCAAAAAAAATAAGAAATCAAATGCCGCCGCTTGCTGAAAAACTACGTCCCCAAACACTCTCAGAAGTGGTTGGACAGGATCATATACTGGGTCCTGCCGGCTTCATTTCTAAAACAATTCTAAGTGGTCGACCTCTCTCAATTATTTTGTGGGGGCCTCCTGGATCAGGCAAAACATCGATCGCAAAACTCTATGCAAAAGCCTTCAACATGCGTTTTCAATCATTGAGCGCAGTCTTTAGCGGTGTCGCTGACATAAAGGCCATTGTCAAAGATGCAGAAAACCATCCCCTCCTTGGCGGCATCCTCCTTTTTGTCGATGAAATCCACCGATTTAATAAATCGCAGCAGGATGCCTTTTTACCTTTCCTGGAAAAAGGGACCATCGTTCTGGTCGGTGCGACAGTAGAGAATCCTTCCTTTTACCTTAACAATGCTCTCCTATCGCGCGTAAGGGTTCTACAGCTCAACCCATTAAACGAAATGGCTTTAAATGCCCTAATTGACAGGTATGAAGAAAAAATAGGGAAATTAAATATCGACCAGGAAGGAAGGAGTTTTCTAATTCACACTGCCCAGGGAGACGGCCGATATCTTTTCAATCTGATAGAAAATATCGAAAATCTCAGCAATGACTCAATCATCGACTTGCCTGCATTAAAATCCATTCTGCAGAAGCGATCGGCTTTATATGACAGGGAGGGTGAGCAACATTATAATCTGATTTCCGCGTTACATAAATCAATCAGGGGTTCAGATCCAGATGCAGCACTTTACTGGTTTGCACGCATGCTTGAAGGAGGAGAAGATCCTTTATTCATCGGCAGGCGCCTTGTGCGCGTCGCTTCAGAGGATATCGGCCAGGCGGACCCTTTTGCTCTGGGAATATGCATGGCAGGTGTACAGGCTTACGAGTTTCTGGGGTCGCCTGAAGGGGAGCTCGCCCTTGCACAATTGGTCGTTTATCTTGCATTGGCCCCTAAAAGCATTGCTACTTACAAGGCATATAACCAGGCACGTTCAAGGGCATCAGAAACGACACAATACGGACCTCCCCTTATTATAAGAAATGCGCCGACATCCCTGATGAAAAAAATGGGATATGGAAAGGGATATATCTATGATCCAGAAACACCCGCCGGTTTTTCCGGTCAGAATTA
>Ga0207131_1026_pt1 | contig 26070 bp, 19 predicted proteins | sample Alteio_BWMinHeat_13_FD_153557 | JGI IMG/M metagenome (GOLD analysis project Ga0207131, IMG submission 153557) | Enriched cells from forest soil in Barre Woods Harvard Forest LTER site, Petersham, Massachusetts, United States -... | ecosystem: Environmental > Terrestrial > Soil > Temperate forest >...
CCTAACGCTGCTGGCGCTGCTGTATATGAGTAATGCATCATACCCCACATTACGCTGCAGGCCTTTCGACCTTTCGCTTCATGCGGAGGTTCCCATTCCTCTCGCTACCGCGAGAAACAAACTTGTTATCACACAGATATCATTTTTTCTTGCTTAAACTCGATATTTTTTTCGCACGGTTCATGGTTTGTTTCGCTACCGCGAGAAACAAACTTTTCTAGGCACTAACCAATGCTGTCTTTTCTGTGAACCTTTTAACATGATCGTGCGCTGCTGCAAACACTCGCCGCTCCGCTTCAGACAATAAATGGTCCATCCGCTGATGACGAACTTTCACCTGGCGATTGATTTGATCTATATTCAACAAAGTAAATCGTGCATCATGTCCAATCCTGGGATCGACATTGCGCGGTACACATAAATCCATGATCAGTCTTGGACCCTTGATAGGGCCTGTGTTAATTTCTTTCTTTGTAATGAGGTATTCTGGTGACTTAGTCCCGAAAATAATCCAGTCATAATCCTGCCAGGATTTCAACTCTGCCCAGCAAATATGATGGATACCGTGTTCTTTCGAGAAAAGGGAGGCATGATGGTCTGTTCTATTGCAAACTGTGATATTGTTAAAGCTTCTGTTGTTCAAGAATAATAAAATTTTCTCGTTTATTTCTGATATCCCCACAAATAACAAACGAATATTCTCAGATGTTTTGAAAACCTCTTTCCCAATATGCAGTACACCATGTTCTAAATTCGGCATACCGCGTCCAAACTGCAGCTCGGAACGTAATTTTTTTCCAATTCCCAACGCCTTTTGAAACAGGTAATGCAAATCGCCAGGCAATACATGGCAATCACAGACGTTTTCATAAGCCAATTTAACTTGGCCCTGGATTTCCGTCTCGGCTATGATAGCACTGTCCAATCCTAATGTGACTCGTGACAAGTGTAAAAAACAATCGATGCCGAAATAGGAGTAAAGTTTGTGGTCGAATTCTTCCTGAACTTCAACCCTTAATATGCCCAACAAATAGATATGAGTATCGGTAAGATCGTGGGAGCTAAAATAAATCTCCGTTCGATTGCATGTGGACAACAACACAAAATGGTGTTGCTCATGCACGGCCTGCAATGCGCTGAACCATTTTTGGCAGGCCTTCGCTAATTGTTCTCTTAGCTTCAGGTCTGCCAGTTTATGGTTGATGCCGACGACTCCTACTCGCATTCACTTTGCTCCTTGTCTTGCATAAGGACAAGTTATAAAAAAAAAGTGAATTATTGAAAATATTCTTTTATCATCCGATCGAGATTTCCTGTCAGCCTCGAAACATTTATCTGATTGTGACTGTGGCTATATTACTAACTGCCGTAGCCGAACCACTCGACGTTATTGCAATAGAAGGATAAATTGTATATGCACCTTGTGCAGAATATTTTTTGTTTAAAACTAATTTTTTAGAGCCACGGAGGTATTCCTTAGGCTCGAGGATAAATACATGCTCATGCTCTGCAAATTGATGATCATGAGTTGACAATTTTGTTTTTACCGTAAATTGACGTGGTTCATTATCATTGTTACGCAGATAATAATTGTGGTCGGAAATTAACGATACATTGCTATTTACTTCGCCCTCCACTGAAATCGCTTTTGCCCCTCCAGAAGTGCTACTGCTAATTAAAGATTTTAAAAAATCAAGGAAGTTATTTTCATCTGATATTCCATTTCCTTCTGGACGATCTAAAGCAATAATTTCAGGCATAGTTGACAAAAATCCAGATTCAATTTCAGAATCGATGACCTCTCCCGTGCATTGAGGACTGATTGTTAGCTTATCCTTTATTGTCTCATAACCATAAGAATCGGAAAAAAATAAAACGGCCGACAATAATAAACCCATTAAAGGCATAGACTGAATTTTCATATGACTATCTCCATGAAAAAATGTTAACCATTCTCTTTGAAGAGAATGTAGAATTTATAATCTAAAAAGTAGACAAAGAAGTCATTTTATAGATTTAAAGCTTAAATTGGAAGGGAATTTTTTGTTCTGTAAACCTTCTAACAGTTCACTGTACATACTTGTTTTTTAAATAATGCAGATAGGCATCCGCTGTGAAATCGCAACCCGTTGCCAATTTCAATAGTTCGAGTGTTGGGTAGCGGCGGCCATGCTGATGAACTTTATCGTGAAGCCAGACTTTGACAAACCCTAACTGGCCTGCTGCAACTCTTTTTTCCCAATCGGGATGCTCCTTTGCAAAGGCCTCGAAAAGATGGGCAGCGTAAAGATTACCCAATGTATATGTTGGAAAATACCCAAATGCCCCCATGGACCAATGAATATCTTGTAAACATCCCTCAGCATGCGTTGCTGGTATGATCCCCAAATATTCTTCCATTTTAGCATTCCAAACTTCAGGAATCTCCCGAACTTTAATCGTCTCTTCTATCAATCCCTTTTCTAGTTCAAAACGCAAAATGATATGCAAGGGATATGTCAACTCATCCGCTTCAATCCGAATAAATGATGGTTCTACCTTGTTGATTGCTGCATAAAATTTTTCCAGCGTCACGTTTTCCAGTTGTCCATTAAAGGTGTCTTTAAGCAAAGGAAAAAAATATTGCCAAAAAGGTTTGCTTAAACCGATTCGTGTTTCCCACCAACGCGATTGACTTTCATGCACCCCCAATGAACGGGCATCGCCAAGAGGGGATCCATATTGGTTTTGAGGAAGACCCATTTCATATAATGCATGGCCTGCTTCATGCATGACAGCACTGATATTGCTCATCAATGATTCAGGGTGAATGCGCGTTGTTATCCTGCTGTCCGTCGGATGGCTTGCTGATGAAAATGGATGAACAGATAAATCCAGCCTTCCTTTTGAACTGTCATATCCCATTGCATCTAGCAGTTTTTTTCCAAAATCCAGTTGTTTGTGATGATCCCAGGAACCAAATAAAAACTTGTCGTCAATGGATCGATTAACTGCCTTTTTAATGATAGGCGTAAGTTTTTGCTGCAAGGATTGAAACAATGCAGTTACCTCTGCAGTGGTGATATCGGGCTCATACTCCTCTAAAAGCGCATCGTAAGGATGAGATTTATATCCCAAATATTCGGCTCTTTTCCGATTTAATTGAACAATCCGGTCTAAATAGGGTGCGAATTGATGAAATGCATTTTCTTTTTTTGCGGCCCTCCAGGCAATGACAGATTGAGATGTCACCTTGGCAAATTCTTCTACAAATTTGGAGGGAAGAGAAGTATCGTGAATAAAATCTCTTCTCCATTCGCGTAGAGCAGCATTTTGCTCTTTTGACAAACTTTTTGTCCTAACCTTGCCTGAATCTAAATCAACCAGTTTTGATAAAGCAGTCTTAAATTTGCGGCCCGTTTTTTCGCGATGGATCAATCCGGCCATTGTTTTAAGTTGTTCCGAGCGGATCTCAGCGCCCCCAGAAGGCATATAAGTTTCCTGGTCCCAATCTAACAAGGATACAATCCCTTGTAGTACTCTGGCGTTTTTTGAAATCTCAAATAGTTTTTGAAAATCTTTCTCGGATGTATTCATAGATTAACTACCTCTTAACGTGATTAAACACCTTCTAACGTACTTGTTTGCTTTCTTCGAACACAAAAATTCTCGGGATGCGCGGTCCCAGGCAAGTCATCAGCTCGTGGACGATAGAGCCTCCGCTCGATGCCAATTCTTCAGGAGATAAGTAATATCCAAACTCATCTTCGCCAAAAATCAACACTTTATCTCCCACTTCTGTATTTGGAATATCGGTGACATCGACCATCAGGTTGTCCATGCAAATATTGCCGACCATGGGGGCTTTCTGTCCTCTGATTAACACATGGGCTTTTCCACCGTAGTGGCGATGCATGCCGTCAAAGTAGCCGATGGGAAGGACTGCAATTTTCTGCTCGTCGCGTTTAACGCGATATTTTCTTCCATAGCTTATTGATTCGCCCATTTTGCAGATATTGATTCCAACGATACGTGACGTCAAAGAAACTGCCAGCCTTAGATCGAGTTTTTGCCTCGATTCATCCGAGCCATACAAGCCGTAGACGGCGAGTCCCAAGCGGACCATGTTATATTGCGGTAATTGGAAACGAATTGCCCCGCTTGAGTTGGCTGCATGTTTCCATTTTATAGATATTCCGGTCTTTTCAATGGTGGCGATGATATGATCGAATGTTTCAACCTGATGGTATGTGAAATCGTCTTCTTTAGGATCTTCAGAGCACGCAAAATGAGTCATTATTCCCTCCAGTTCAAGTGAGGGTAGGGAATGGATGAGTTGGGCAAGTTGCAAGGCTTCCTCTTGGCGGCACCCGAAGCGTCCCATTCCGGTATTGACATGTAAGTGGACTTTGACCTTTTTATTGCATGCCGTGGCTTCCTCAGCCAATGCTTTGATGATTTTAGCGTCGCTGACACCTGCTTCGAGGCCCCATTTGACGACTTTCGCCGTTTCGTAAAGTGCAGTATTGATGGAAAAAATTGCCTGTCGAACACCGGCTCTTTTTAAAACCACACCTTCGTCAACATAGGATACACCCAAAATATCGATATTATTTTTTTCTAAAAACTTGGACATGCGGACATCATCTGTGCCATAGGCTAAAGCCTTCACCATGACCATGATTCGTGTTTCTGGGGGCAGTTTGGAGCGAATTAGGCGAAGGTTGTCTTGGATGGCAGCAAGGTTGACTACGCATTGGTTATTGGTGAGGCTGTCATTGAACGTTTCAGTGAGAGTGTCCAGAGCTAATTTGTTCTCTCCTTTGAATATGACGAGGTCTTTACCATTCAGATGCTGTTGCAGGTAGAAGAAGCATTCCTGATGGTTGTCAAAAGCAAGAATTTCCGTTTCCGATGATTCCTTTTGAACTTCGTCGATGAGGGGTTTAAAAGGCTTTTTCCCAATTAATAACAAATTTCTGACTTGTGAACCGGCAATGGCTTTGCCGATGCGGCGGTAGTCGGTAGAAGAAGTGTCGGACTGGTCCCTCATTCCCCCAAAAACAAAGACTTTTCTGTTATCCGCAGTTGCAAAATCGAAATGCTTTAATGCCGAGTCTACAGATTGAGGATCGGAACAATAGGATTCATTGATAAAGATCGTTCCAATGGAGGATTTCCATATTTCGGTACGTGTGGGCTCTGGTTGATAAGATTGAAGGATAGAAAGGATGTCCTCTGAAGAGATACCTATGAGCCAAGCCCCTTTGGAGGCCATGTTGATAAGATTTAGGAAATAGGCATGGCCAGTTTTGATTTCTCCGGTGTATTGGATAGCGTCTGGAAAAGTAATGTGATAATGGGTAAGGGGTGAGGAAGGAAGCAAGATGGCATGAGGCAGCTGGGGATGGGGATTATTCCAGAAATAGTGAGGGGATTGTAAGGATTTCGTGCTTATGATGTAGGAGTCTTCTTGAGGAAGCAGGGACCATCCTGAGGAGGAAGTGGATTCGACGAGTTTCATCGTTTCTTCGACGAGTGTGGGCAGGTCCTGGAGGGTTGCTAGGTGCTTTTTTCCGATGGGAGTCAAGATGGTAAAATCGGGTCTGATGATATCAGCAAGCGCATTCATTTCATTGGGGTGAGAGACAGCTGCTTCTATGATGGCGATTTCGTGATGTTTGCGGAGTGTCAGCAAACTCAGGGCCACACCAATTTGACTATTGAAGCTTTCTGGTGAAGCGGCGGAGTTCTTTTTGGTTTTCAGAAGTTTGAGGAGAAGATCTTTGACCATGGTTTTTCCAAAAGAGCCGGTAATCCCAATAATTTTTGTCTTAAGAGAAAGACGGTAGGATTTGGAGATGGATTGAAGGGCTTCTAATGGGCTTGAAACGGACAGCAATTTAATGGGTGGAAGGGAATCAGGAGGAGTCCAGTGACTGGAAACAAGGGCGTATTTTGCACCGGCCTGTGCTGCCTGTGCGATGAAACAATGACCATCCGATTGTTCTCCTTTTAAGGCGACGAAAAGTGAGTTGGGTGAATCTATTCTTCTGGAATCGATCGCGATTTGATCGACGATAGCAGGAGCATCGAGGGAGCCGCCAGCGGTGGCGAAACCTTTCCAGTTTCTTAAATCGAATGCGTCCATAGTAACAACATGTGTATGAGTTTTATTCTCGATTTTGTTCTAAGAGGGTGTTGACAACACTCTCTAAGCCGAGAATGTAAGTTATACATCATATTGCAGCGAAAGGAAAACGAAATTTTTGGTAAAGGTTCTCATACCTCTCCTTTGTCGGGGGGGGGGGGATGAAAACTGTTCTATTCCACATTTTTTGTTCTTATCCTGACCATCCTAATATCTTGTTCTTCTTTCAATTTGTGGAGAAGGCAAATTTTGGCTATTTTCACAATTTCGTCAGAAATATTAACCTCAGATTCACACTCTCTACATCGTGCTTATCATGCCGCTTTGCGATCATGTTCATAATGCCGAATGTCCGATTTCTGAATCTATCGCTCGACGGCCCAAAGGGCCATCACATTGCAGCCGAGGGCAACGCCCCATACGCATCAAGCTTAATTTACCCTGCCTATACCCATCCCAAAATGTGCTTACAGCCCTCAGGCTATATTTTTAAGCCCCTATCATTGAGATATAAAATTTGATTGACTCTGTAAACGTCATCGATGAATTTTTAAAGTGTGGGTGCGCGAAGCGTTTGGAGCCCCCAAGAAGCTTCGCCTCTCATATCAAAAAGTAACGAGATTCAATTTTAGTCAAAAAAAAACGAACCTTTTTGTTAGTCTTGATTAGGTCATTAACAAATCAAACAAAAACAAAGGGTTCGTCATGATCAATGATATCGCAAAAAAACATTCTGCAAAATCACAAAATTTTCATATCACATCCTCTATAGGTAATAGCAGCGTTGATAAAGCTGTTCACATGAGTATCGTAGATGGTTGTGGAGAGCTTGTTTTAGATAAATTTATCGCAATTCCGTCACAAATTCTTGAAACATTGCAGGCACTCAAAGAGAATCAAGATCCTAATAGCAAAAGAAAATCTAATAAGGGATCATTAAGACATAAAAATAAACTTGGTTATATCGATCCTACCGTCTCCGGTATCGATATTGGTGATAAGGTCATTCACGTCGCTATTCCAAATGGAAAAGGGGGAGCATTTGTAGAGGAATATGAAACAACGACTCCTGCATTACACAAAATAGCTCAACGGCTTAAAGAATATGGGGTCATCACCGCTGTAATGGAAGCTACGGGAGTCTATTGGATTCCCCTCTATGATATACTCGAATCGTTAGGGTTCAAACCCGTGTTAGTTGACGCTAAAACTGTCAAAAATGTTCCCGGAAGAAAGTCCGATGTTGTCGATGCTCAATGGATCCAAACCCTTTATTCTAATGGACTTTTAAGAGCTGCCTTTCGTCCGCCACGTGACAGACTAAAATTACGGGCCTTTGTTCGGCATCGCATGACTCTTGTTAAGAATAAACAATACGCTCTAAACCGCATTGAAAAAGGATTACAATTGATGAATGTTAAACTCAGCACTGCTGTTAGCGAAATTGGAGGGGTTTCAGGAATGGATATTATTAGAGCGATAGTCAAAGGCGAAAGAGATCCTGTTAAGTTGGCGGCTTTGCGTAATCGTGGCTGTAAAAAACCTGAACAGTTGTTTATAGATGCCTTGTCAGGGAACTTTCAAGAAGAAAATGTGTTTACAGTAAGTCAATCCCTCGCACAGTTTGATTTTGCAAATGATCAATTGAAAGAGTGCGACGAGAAAATTAAAGCTGAATTGGAAACCTACCCCACCGTTGCAAAGACTCCAATCCCAAAAAGAGACAAAGATAAGAATAAAACTCGAAAATTCTCGAATAAAAGGAAACCAAACAGAAATGACATTTCCTTTGATGTGAAAACGATGCTTTGGGAAAAATCAGGTAGAGACTTTACAGCACTGGGAGGTGTAGAAGCAAATACAGCGTTACTTATATTTGCAGAACTCGGAGGGGCAGACGTAAGCTCTTGGGGAAGTGCAAAAGAGTTTTCATCTTGGTTAAAACTCTGCCCCGGTAATAATATTTCAGCCGGGAAACGACGCAAGAGCAAAAAACAACCATCAGCTAATTACATTTCACAAGCATTGCGCATGTCGTCAATGTCTGCGAAAAAATCGCATACCGCATTAGGTGCCCATATAAGAAAAATAACTGGTCGTACAGACAAACCTAAAGGAATTAAAGCCGGAGCTCACAAACTAGCTCACTTGCTTTATTACATGTGTAAAGATGGCTGGAGTTATTATGAAAAAGGAGAAGATGCTTACGAGAAAGCGTATGCTGACAGATGTCTAAAAAATCTACAAAAGAAAGCTAAGGAATTTGGCTATAAGCTTGTATTGGCTTAAATAGCAGTATTATCATTTTAAATTTTACCAAACAGGTTATTCATTAAAGGTTGTAAGAGCTCATTTTTTGGTGGAACAAATTGGCCGGACGCACACTGGTGCAAATGCCCGTTTTGGAGCTTGGTCGGAAGAGCCGTGATCATTTCATTGGGAAGCTTGCTATCCCGTTCAGGAGATTACTTATTAATGCGCTACTTCCTTCACCATTTTTTTAGCACTCAACCGGCAAAGAAGAAAACCTAAATAGAAGAAGCTAAATATGAATGACCCACCGCCAGAACAACGAAGTTGCAATAATGACCTAAAGTGACCAAGTGACCTCAGGTGGTTACTCAGGAGTGCGAAAGCCCTCTTTCGCTTTCAGTTGAGCGTGAACGTGAGATTGTTCACAGTGCAGGCTAAGGAATGAGGGATTTTCGCTTTTAACAAAGCGAAAGAGCACATTATGAACATGATCGCAAAGCGGCATGATAGGCACGATGTAGAGAGTGTGAATCAGAGGTTAATGTTTCTGACGAAATTGTGAAAATAGCCCAAATTTCAAGCTAGTTTAAACCATTTTGATGATGTATTCTCGTATTTTACATATGTTAGGGGATAAAAACATTTACCCCTTCATTTAATTCTAGTTATGTATTATTAATTATTCATGAATGTTCATTAAAATATCTTTTACAAAATTATTTTCAATACTTGCCTTTTTTGTTTTGTAATATTCTAATTTATCAAACAATAAGTCCAAACGTGTATATTCCTTGACGCCCATTTGTGCCTTGTTTTTCAAATAAGAAGCTGCATCTTGAACTTTGGTAGTCAAGTAATTAAGTGCCCGTTTGCGTTTCGCTACAGGCGCTGGCATGGGCGCTCCCCCGCCTTCCGATTTGGTCTCTTGAATTATATTTGCGCTTGCTTGTTTGCCGTTACCTGCTACAGGCGCTGGCATAGGCACTTCTCCGCCCGCGTTTTCGATCTCTTGAACTATGCCTGCAATTGTCTGATCTATTGCATTGAGCAAACTGGTTTTGCTTTCTAGAAGTGTTTTCGGCGAGATGCCGTGCACGAGTTCTTTTGCATTATCTAACCATTGATTATTTTTGCTAATTTGTGCGGTTATTTCTTTTCTTCCTTTCGAATCTTGGTTTGGATTTTTTTTAACTTTTTCTAATAAAATTTGATCAAATTCAATTTTTATCATCTGACTTAAGACTTTTGAAGCACGTATAGGAGACATTTCTTTTGTCGAAGATTTGGTGTCGAAATACATACTCCCCATCAGTGGTGTCTCGTCTTTACTATCAATGCTCTCATGCACGGATATATCATCAACATAGGTGCTTGCTCGAGAGTCAGCGCTATCCTCACTTGAAATGCTCTGAAATACAGCTTCTGAACTAACTGAAGATATCTCAGCTTCTTCTGGAGGAGGTCCAGCTTTTTCAACTGAGGCAGGACCACCAGAAATTTGTTCTACTGAGATAAAATCAGAGGACAATGATGACCTATAGGGCGTACGACTTTGAGCATAGGATGTTGGGGCGTTCATCGTTTGCCTCATTACCCTATTTGTTTTGCCAACCTCCGAGTTTAAAGCGTCCCGAGTAATTCGCAAATATTCACTTTCACTAAAGGATTCGTCGCTAACAAATGATTCACCCGTATATCCGGAGGGAACATTCGAACCGGAACCGACGGGATTATTATCGCGATCGATATTCCTGAAATTGAAATCCATAATTCCTCCTTCCATTAAATATAGTAAACCCTACACTAACAATGTTAATCTAAATTAATTAATATTTTATAAAGGTATCAGAGAAATCGTTGATTTATGAGTGTATTTGTTTAAAAAAATGATTTTTTTTATTTCTTTTAATGAATATTTATTGAATATTTTGTTAATTAATCATCAATAAAAATTTTCTCAAGCAAGAACCTGGAGGGTAGTCAGATAGTTGCCTGATTGGGGTCTGGCTTGTGATTTAAAGAACCTTACGTAACTGTCACTTTCGTTGCTCCTTACGAATGTATCGTTGCTCTTGTCCAAAGACACCCCGACCCTAGACCTCAAGCTTAAGCTTGGGCCTCGGGTACGAGGGTGAATTTGGGCAAAAGCAAGGACACATTCTACGACGGAGCGTAAGAGGCAGTTGCGTGAGTAACAAAACAGTTACCCTTGGTGATCATTGTTGCCCACAATTGCTGTGGCAGCAGCTAAGGCTCAGTTGCGAAAGGTGAGTTATTCATTAAAACAAAACAGTTACCCTTGGTGATCATTTGTGTAAGTGAGTTATTGAGAAGTTACGATTGAACTGAGTGATGCATGCATCTTACTCATCTAGTTATCTATAATTTGTAAAACCGCCACCCAAAGTAACTGAGAGCGGCAATAAAAGGAGAACAAACCGCTAAAAATGGGGAAGCCACCTGACGTTTCGCCACTACTTGGGCTCCATCTAAAAAGGTATAAAATGCGATGAGGCCGAACAGGCTGAAGGCGTAGATCAAAAATATGGGAAGATTGCGCGAAAACCTTACACAATAGGGCGCCGGAGCAATGATTGCCAGCAAGCATAACCAAGGCATTGCCAGCTTCCAATAATAGGCAGTTAGCAGCTTACTCTCCTTCTCATTCCATCCTTTCGGGATCTCCGCTGCCTGCTCTGCCAGTTCCGTTAAGGGAAGAATATCGGGATCAAAAATTGTCGATTGCATGAGGTCTTGATTGAATTTTATTTCGGGTAGCAAAAGCTCCTTATAGGCTTTCTCTTGCGTTAATGTTCCGTTTTCCCCCCTGACAAAATGGTCGACAAAATAACCAATGGGTCCTGAAAGAAGCGGCGATAAGTATTTCATCCGGTAAATGCTATCGGTTGATTCGATCCAGTAAACATCAAAAAATCGTTCCAATGATGAATCGTAGTTTTGAAAGAGGAGCAACGATTTATCATCTAAAATCAAATGGCTGACTCCCTGCTCAGACGAATAACGGTGTTTTTGATGTTTTGCCATATCTTCGATCCGCCTTAATTTCCGCAAGGCGTCAGGCAATAAAAATTGTTCATTGGCATACATCAGAGTTACTGCAAGTATCCCCACCAAGACAAAGGGTCGCATAAGGGTTTTAAGGGAAAATCCTCCCGCCATAAAAGCGGCCAATTCGGAGTGAGTATTGAGGCTGCAGACGGTGTGGATGAATGCGATCAAAAGGGCAATGGGAAGCAGAATTTCAGCTCTACTCACGAAGACGTATAGATAATATCGGACAATATCCTGCCAGTGAAGATGTCCCTTATGTAAAGAAAAAGTCCCAGCATGGCTAGCGTAATCGATCAACACAAAAAGACCGTAAAGACAAAACAGGAAAAAGAAAAGCATCCGGAAAAATTGCGTAAGAAAATAGCGTTCCCAAATAGTGCGTATCATTCAATCCCTCTCGCTGTCCGTCTCAAAACAATTAAAGAAGCGGCTATAATGAATAGATGTGGAATAATATATAATGAAGTTGCAGTCCAAAATTGGTGGTCGAGTCCCTTCGCAACGAAAAAGGCACTCAAGAAAAATGCGGTTAATCCAACCACAAGATAGAGAGAACGGTATTGTTTTCTTCGGCTGATGCTGATGCCAAAAGCAGTTCCCAGCAGGGTAAAGCTAAAGACGGCGATGGCAATGGAAAACCTCTTCGACACTTCGATTAAACTGCGATCTAGATGATGTCTGAGGGTTTTGATTTGATCATGGTCTCGTCCTTTTTCTCTAGCTTCCTGCAACTGCTGCCTTTGCTCCTGTATTCGTACAAGGAGAAGCGGCATCTGCAAGTAATCATTGTTGATTGTGCTCACTTTTTTTTGCAGCATATCTGAGAAATCGCGCACGTTGGTTGAAGAACTTTTCATGTTTTCGACAAGTAACTGGTCAAAGCCATTTTCTTCTTCGGCAGCCATTGCAGAAATCAATGTCACACCGTCTCCCTGAATGATATTGGAATTAGCTTTTAATTGATTGGCCAGGAGTAAATGCAGCCTTTCATGGTTTCGATTGAATACAGCCAGAATCACTTTTGAGGCTGATTCGCCGACGCGTGAATCACCCATTGCTTCAAAGTAAAATCCTTTTAACCGCATAAGATGTTTGTTGTGAAGAAGCAAAAGGGGGTTAATCGAACGGAGTTCTGACTTTAATAAATTCGAACGCATGTGGGAGTTGGTTGCGAACTCTGAAACGATCCAAAAATTCGCAATCGTTAAAATAGCCGCCGAAATCCATATTGGGGCCATGATATCTCGCAAACTAAAACCCGCCGCCCTCAATGCTGCCAACTCGTGCGACGTCGATAACTTTTGTGTAAGTACAAGCGATGCTATTAAACTGGAGAGAGGCAAAGCAATGGGTAAAATATAAGGGATTTGATGAAACGTGAATAATAGAATGTAATGGAGAGGCGCCCCTAAAGCCGCAAAATGGGCAATATCATCCAACTGCAATGTGAGTAGTATGGCAACAAAGGCAAGCACGCAAAGCAGGGCAATTTTAAGGTACTCGGCAATCAAATATCGCCATAATATAGGCATAAATAAACTTTTATGGATAATCAAATATAATTCAACTTTGCAATTTGCAAAGGGTGCAATTAAAAGTCTGGGGTTGAATTATGAGTTGTCATATCTCCTCTCTGTGAGCTCTGTGGGCTCTGTGGTTGTAAAATATAACACCACAGAGCCCACAGAGATCACAGAGAATGAAGATGGCATAAGAAACCAATTAACCCCGCTCTTTTAATTGCACCCATTTGCAAACTCGAGTTATGAGAAAATAATAACCGAATCTGTTATAATTCGTCCAGCCTTGCTCTTAGGACGGGTGCAATTAAAAGCCCCGAGCGGCAAGCCGCTAATAACTGTGGCAGTAACGATAATGGTTACTCAGGAGTGCGGGGTGAACTAGTCCCTCTGTGGGCTCTGTGGGCTCTGTGGTTATTAAAATTTTTGAAATAAACATGGATCTGGGCTTTATTAAACCACAGAGCCCACAGAGAACACAGAGAGGATGGTTCATTCCCTCACTCCTGAGTAACCCTTAACGTTACTTTTCGATATTAGCGGCTTGCCGCTCGGGACTTTTAATTGCACCCTTTAGGACTTAGGATATTATGAAGAAAAAAGATCAAAAAATCATTGACTCCCAGGTTAAAGAGTGGTTCATTATCATGGATAACCAGCAATCAGGCCCCTATACCCTGTCTGAGCTGGAGAAAAATCCCCGTTTTACCCCCGATACTTTAGTATGGAAAAAGGGGTATAAAGAATGGACAAAGGCACGTTTTATTCTTGAATTGCGCGACCTCTTCAAGGATAAACCTCGAGATAGGCCTGTAAAATCTCCCGATAAAAAAAGTTCTATTAAGAGTGATTGTGTCCAGGAAAGTCAGGCGGCACTGACTTTACAACAAGATCCCTTTCAGTTTTTGTTATGGGTCATCTTGTTTTTAATTGTCGTGTTCTATGCCCTATATCTTTTTATGAGTTGACCTGTCATGATCCCTGTTTTTGAAAAAATTGAAAAATTCCTGTTGCTGAAATGCACCCAGCGATCTCCACTGTTACTGGCTTTATCAGGCGGACCCGATTCCCTTTGCCTTTTCTATGCTCTTCTCGCCTTTCGTGAGCGGCATCAGATCTCTTTCCATATAGCCCATGTCGATCATGCCTGGAGAGAGGAGAGCCATGCAGAAGCTCTCTCATTGCAGCTGCTTGCGGAGAAGCACTGCGTTCCCTTTCATTTGAAAGTATTAAATCCAGCTGATTTAAAGGGAAATTTGGAGGCTGTCTGCAGGGAAGAGCGCTATGCTTTTTTCACAGACCTTTGCGTTGATCATTCCCTTCAGGCACTTCTGACAGGACATCACCTGGACGATCAGGCTGAAACAATCTTGAAGCGTTTATTAGAGGGCAGTCGATGTCAGGGATTGTCAGGGCTGCAGTCGGACAGCATGATGAGGGGATGCCGCGTTTTACGACCATTGTTGGAAATAAAAAAAAAGGAAATTCTGGATGTATTGAAAGCATTAGATATTCCTGCATTTGATGATCCCACAAACCACCAAAGCCAGTTCCTCAGGGCGCGTATGCGACAGTCCATTATTCCCGAACTCAATCGCCAGTTTGGTAAAGATATCCGAAATAATTTGATCGCTTTGGGGAGTGAATCTCTTGAATTAGTGGATTATTTTGACAAGCGTTGCGCTCCCTATTTGGAAAAGGGCTTGCGCGGGCATCTGGGATACTGTCTCGATTTGCTCCCCTTTATGCCTATTGAACGGGTAGAATTAAAATATTTATTACATGTATTAGGGCGTGAACATCATTTTTTTCTTTCGCGCGAAATTATCGAAATGATGGCAAAATCTCTTATAAGTGGAAAAGCCAATCAAAAATTTGAAATGGGACGGCTGCGTATAGAGGTCGACCGCCATCGACTTTTCATTTTGACCGCGTCAAAATCGAATAATTCCTCTTTGGTACCGTTAGATCCAGGATATCTTACAATCGGAGACTGGAAAGGTGTTGTTGAGGAAAAGATATTTGAAGCTGATGATCAGGCAACCGATTGGAAAAAAGGGTGGTTAGGGTCTTTGCACTGCTATCTTCCTCTGGGAAGATATCATATAGGTTTTTTAGATGAAGCAGGAAAGAATAAATCTAATCTCGGAATGATTAAAAAGCGTTGGAGCCAGTCTAAAGTTCCCGCATTTCTTTATCATTATTTTCCTCTGATTACCGGTTTTAGCACTATTGAACATGAGTTTTTGACGGGAAAACGGACGATTCAAATCAAAACAGGAGATCGTTGTATGAAGGTGAGTTTTAAAAAAAATGATTCATTTTAAGATACTGTATGATAACTTTTAAGAAGTATAGGTTATGATTGAATTTGAATGTCCCATTATGGTATTATGGATTTTATTTTTATCTACCGGATTTTAGGATTTTATGGCAGACGACAATAAGCAGGATTTTAAGAAGGGAATGTCAAACAGTTTTGTATGGTTTCTAATGGCCATCTTTTTGTTTGTATTGATGGTCCAAAATTTTATCGAAACCAAATTTGCTAAGGTATCATTTAGTTATCAGTTGGAACATCTTGTCAATTTGCAACTGCTCCAGCCTGAGGACAGCCGCAAAATTGCTTTGAACGACAATTTAGTGACATTTAGCGGGAAATTTAGGGACAGGCAGACTGAAGAAGGGAAAACCCGTTTTAAATATTTAGAGTTGTTGAACAGCAATCATGAACTTAAGTCAGAACAGGCCAGAATTCAGGGAGAGTTAAAGAATCTGAAATCGAAAATATTCGATGCCTCAACGCTCTTTTTACAATTGAGTGGAACACCATTGCCCAAAGGTGGGTATGTCATTGTCGATGACTTTTACAATACGCCCGATGAAGACAATAGCCTTATCCTCCACGACCTTCCCAAAAGCAATCATGAAAGCCTCGTTGATCTTCAATCAGAGTTTGAGCAAGTTGAAAGATCCCCTTCAAACACCTCTTTGAAAAACTTGGGGAATGGAATTAGCGAACTTTTGAGGAACTTACGTTCGCCTGCTTTAGGGATAGGATCAGAAACGATAAAGCAAAATCTAAAAACCATAGAAAAAGACGTATCGGATGCAAACACTCAGCAGTTATCAACTGCGCAACGCCTTTCAGCCTACCAAAAAGCTTTGGAAGGGATTCAGACAGCAGTGGGAGAATTGGAACAAGAAGAAGATCATGTCCGCCTGGCGAAATTGCGCAGCATACGCTCCTATAAAGAGATGTTGGATGAATATACGCAGGGAAGCAACCGTTTGAATGAAAATCAGATACAATTGGAGAAATCTCGTCAGTCTGTTGCCAATGTCATCTGGTTTTTCAATAACCAAGAGTTGTCAACCCGTGCGTTGGAAAAGCAGGATCCTGAGGTATTTGGGCAGTGGTTTGCCAAGGCCAAGGAGGAATGGAATAATTTTAGTCATAACAGAGGCGGGATCTTCCGCGCGCCTGACCAACAGCTTAATACCGTATTAGAGAAGACATTTAAGAGCGAAGAACCTTCGACGAATTATTTCAGTTATCTCTTTACGATGATGCCTGTGTTATTGGTGATTTTAGTCCTTTATCTCATTTTTGCAAGGCAGATGAAAGGGATGGGAAATACGGCGATGAATTTTGGAAAATCGCCCGCCCGTTTGCTTAACAAGGGGGATAATAAGATCACTTTTAAAGATGTTGCCGGCGTCGATGAGGCTTTGGAAGAATTGCAGGAAATCGTGGAATTTTTGAAGAATCCCCAAAAATTCACTTCATTGGGTGGACGCATACCTAAAGGGGTCTTGTGCATTGGCCCACCAGGAACAGGAAAAACCCTCATAGCCAAAGCAGTAGCCGGTGAAGCGGATCGTCCTTTCTTCTCCATCTCGGGATCCGATTTCGTTGAGATGTTTGTTGGAGTCGGCGCTAGCAGAATCCGCGATTTATTTGACCAGGCTAAAAAGGCAGCCCCATGCATCATTTTCATGGATGAAATTGATGCGGTGGGACGTCACCGCGGGATTGGCCTTGGCGGCGGACATGATGAAAGGGAGCAGACTCTCAATCAGCTTTTGGTTGAAATGGATGGATTCGACACCAATGAGGGGGTTATCCTCATGGCTGCTACCAACCGTCCTGACGTACTGGATAAGGCGTTATTGCGTCCAGGTCGTTTTGATAGAAGGGTTGTGATAAGCTTGCCGGACATCAAAGGACGTTTTGATATTTTGAAAGTGCATGCGAAAAAGATCAAGATGGATTCGTCGGTCGATTTGATGGCGATTGCGCGAAGCACACCGGGTTCATCTGGAGCTGATCTTGCCAATATTTTGAATGAGGCGGCGTTATTGGCGGCGCGGAAAGGGAGAACGGCGGTGACATCTCAAGAGACGGTCGAGGCGCGCGATAAAGTCCTATATGGAAAAGAGCGCCGCAGTCTCGAGATGGATGAAAATGAAAAACGGACGACAGCATTTCACGAATCGGGCCATGCCGTAGTGGGCCTGGTTGTGAAGAGTGGGGATCCCATCGATAAGGTTACGATTATTCCAAGGGGGGTTTCGCTGGGTGCGACGATGTTCCTTCCTAGGAAAAATCGAGTCAGTTATTGGAAGCATGAGTTGCGTGATCAGCTCGCTGTATTGATGGGAGGGAGAGTAGCTGAAGAGATTTTTGTTCAGGATGTTTCAAGTGGAGCTCAGCAAGACATTGAAAGGGCGACGCAGCTGGCTCGGAGCATGGTCTGCAAGTGGGGAATGAGTGATAAGCTTGGCGCGGTGGCCTATGACGATGGATCCAGCAATGGCGGCGGTTATGGCTTTGGCGAGTATCATGAAAAACCCTATTCTGATGAGACTGCGAAGACCATCGATGCGGAAGTGCGTAAAATTATGGCTGATGCCAATGAAACTGCCCGGACCATTATTCAGGAACATCGGGAGCAAGTCGAAGAGATGGCTCAGATGTTGATGGAATTTGAGACATTGGACAGTGAAGACGTGCAAGAGATTGTGGTTTCAAAAACCTGGGATATCAATCGGAAGAGGGAAAGGTTGCAGCGAGCTGCAGATCTTTATAAGAAGGAACCACCGGTTCCGCCTCCGCCGCCTCCGCTTCCTCCGACAAAGGAATCAGGAGCGAACAACCAAGGGTTGTCGAATAGTTTGGGATTGTCTTCGTAGATGTTTTGTCGGCGAAAAGGACCTTGAGGACAAAGGACCTTGAGGACATTGAGGACCTTGAGGACATTGAGGACCTTGAGGACAAGGACAAAGGAAAAAGAATATCTGTCCTCACCGTCCTCAACGTCCTCAACGTCCTTAATATCCCCGGCATGTAAGGTGAGTTTTTAAATCTATCGCTCGAAGGCCCGAAGGGCCATCACATTCTAGCCGAGGGCAACGCCCTCGGGAGGCAATATCAAAAAAAATATGCCCTGAAAGGGCACAACAAGTGGTTGTCGACCCTATCCTATAACAATCGGCTGCATTTGAAGATCATGTTCATGATTAAGTGTTCGCAAATATTTTTGTTATGCCCTTTCAGGGCATTTTTTTTGCCATTGTTTTCCGAGGGCGTTGCCCTCGGCTACTATGTTATGCCCTTTCAGGGCGCCCGTGCCCGTGCCCGTGCCCGAACTGTTGCTCGTGCTTGCGCCAATGCTTGGCAGGCATCGGAATGGACGCAGGGCTATGTTTCGGGCACGGGCACGGGCACGGGCGCCCTGAAAGGGCATAACATAGTAGCCGAGGGCAACGCCCTCGGGAGGCAATATCAAAAAAAATATGCCCTGAAAGGGCACAACAAGTGGTTGTCGACCCTATCCTCTCCAAGCTCGAATGTCATTCTATAACAATCGGCTGCATTTCAAGATCATGTTCATGATTAAGTGCTCGCAAATATTTTTGTTATGCCCTTTCAGGGCATTATTTCTTGACATTGTTTTCCGAGGGCGTTGCCCTCGGCTACTATGTGATGGCCCTTTCAGGGCGCCCGTGCCCGTGCCCGAACTGTTGCTCGTGCTCGCGCCAACGCTTGGCAGGCATCGGAATGGACGCGGGACTATGTTTCGGGCACGGGCACGGGCACGGGCGCCCTGAAAGGGCATAACATAGTAGCCGAGGGCAACGCCCTCGGGAGGCAATATCAAAAAAAATATGCCCTGAAAGGGCACAACAAGTGGTTGTCGACCCTATCCTCTCCAAGCTCGAATGTCATTCTATAACAATCGGCTGCATTTCAAGATCATGTTCATGATTAAGTGCTCGCATATATTTTTGTTATGCCCTTTCAGGGCATTATTTCTTGACATTGTTTTCCGAGGGCGTTGCCCTCGGCTACTATGTGATGGCCCTTTGGGCCGTTGAGCGATAGATTTATAAACTCACCTTACTACGCGCCGGGGACATTAAAGACATTGAGGACATTGAGGACTATATTCCGTGCCCGTGCCCGAAACATGGCCCTGCGTCCATTCTGATGCCCGTGCCCGTGCCCGAACTGTTGCTCGTGCTCGCGCCAACGCTTGGCAGGCATCGGAATGGACGCGGGACTATGTTTCGGGCACGGGCACGGGCACGGGCACGGGCACGGGCACGAGAAGGAGAAACGGGCACGGGCACGAGATGGACGCAGGACAAAGTAATGGTCCTAATGTTGCAAAGTGGCTTTTCTACTTAGCTTAATCTGTCCCCTCTCATTGATATCCAAAACTTTGACATTGACGGTATCGCCGACCTTGACGTAATCAGCCAGATTTTCGATACGAGCTCTGTCAAACTCCGAAATATGACACAATCCTTCTTTGCCAGGCAAAATTTCTAAAAAGACACCAAAGGGAACAATGGATGTTGCTTTGCCTGAATAGATTTTTCCAATTTCAATTTCGGCAGTAAGGCCATGAATTATCGCTTTGGCTTTTTCGATGCTCTCCAGATCGCTGGCAGCTATACTGACAATACCGTCGTCATCGATATCGATTTGAACGCCTGTCTGCTCGATAATGCCCCGGATAGTCTTCCCACCGGTCCCGACGACAGCACCAATCTTGCTGGGCTTGATTTGCATGGTTTCGATGCGCGGCGCATACTTGGACATTTCAATTTTAGACGCTGGTGTCACCATCAACATCTTCTTCAGAATGTGAATCCGTCCATCTTTAGCTTGCTTCAATGCCGCACGCATAATTTCCAGCGTTATCCCTTCGACCTTGATGTCCATCTGGAATGCAGTAATGCCCTCCTGGTCACCTGTGACTTTGAAGTCCATATCACCAAGGGCATCTTCGATTCCCAGGATGTCAGAAAGAATCATGAATTGATCGTCTTCTAAGATAAGACCCATGGCGATACCTGCAACAGGACGCTTAATCGGCACACCTGCATCCATCAGTGCGAGGCAGCCGCCGCAAACTGTAGCCATTGAAGAGGAGCCGTTGGATTCAGTGATATTTGACTCCAGACGTATTGTGTAAGGGAATTGTTCTTTGGTTGGGAGAAGAGCGAGCAGGGCCCTTTCGGCAAGTTTTCCGTGGCCGACTTCTCTTCTGCCTGGCGCGCCGATGCGGCCTACTTCTCCGACGGAGAAAGGAGGGAAGAAATACTGCAAATAAAAACGTTGGCTTCCTTCTCCTTCCAGATCTTCATATCGTTGTGCCATCGTCGTTCCGCCCAGGGTGCAGACGGCCATAGCTTGAGTTTCGCCTCTAGTGAAAAGGGCGCTTCCATGTGCGCGTGGAAGCAGTCCTGGTTCAATATCGATTGGACGGATGTCTGTAGAAGAGCGACCATCGGAGCGGACTTTTTCTTTGAGAATCATCTTGCGCATCATATTTGACTGAATGGTCTTGAAGGCTGACGCCACATCCTGAGTAGAGTAATTGGGTTCTATCCCTTCTGGAAAGAGCTTCTCATTAACTGCTTTTGCGACATTTTCCAGTTCTTCTTCCCGTTTCATCTTTTCTTTGATCCGCAGCGCTTTTTCCAATAGCGGATTGGCAATTTTTTCAACTTCTTGTAGCAACGCTTTGTCGATGAGATGAAGAGTTGCGCGATTTTTGGGTTTACCATGCGCTGCCTGCCAACTGCTCAAGGCTCTACAAATGTTTTTTATGCTCTCGTGGCCTGTAGCGATAGCCTCAAGTACTTGCTCTTCAGTCAAAAAGTCGCAGAAGCCTTCGATCATGAGGACAGCATCGACCGTTCCAGCAATCATCAGATCAAGTTTGGACTTTTTTTGCTGTTCTATGGTGGGATTAACGACGAATTGCCCATTGATAAATCCTACTCTGACAGCACCCACAGGCTTTATTAATGGAATGTCTGAAAGGATCAGCGCAGCGGAGGCGCCACAGATAGCTAAAGGATCGGGCGAGTTGATGCCATCGTAGGACCAAACGTAGGTAAGGACTTGAATTTCGTTATAATAGCCCTCTTCGAAAAGGGGGCGCAGGGGGCGGTCAATGAGTCGAGAGATGAGAATTTCCCGTTCGGAAGGGCGTCCTTCCCGCTTGATGAATCCGCTGACTGTTTTCCCTGCCGAAGAGAATTTTTCTTGATAATCGACGCGCAATGGAAGAAAATCTGCTGTGGGTTCGGGATTAGGTGCGGCGCAGGCTGTTGAGAACACGATCGTTTCTCCACATCGTACGACGACGGCTCCGCCTGCCTGGCGGGCAATTTTGCCAGTTTCAAAGATAATGTTCTGTCCATTGATGTCGACAGTAATTGTTTCGCGTTGCATGTATTGATACTCCAATAACTTAAAAAAATAACTTTATAATATTTCGCTTTGGCTTTCAAACTTACATTTCATGCCCAAATATTTTAAATGGATATGTGCAAATAGATGAAATTTACCAGGAGCGCGTGAAAGACTTCTGAATGTAAAAGGGGGGATATAGAAACTACCGCCGTTGGCGGGGGTTAACATGTAATTCAGAAAACACTCTTCATTTGGGAAAGGGGGGGGAAATCTCCTCTTTTCCTTTTTGGTTTAAGTTCAGAGGGTGTTGACAAACTCAAGCGGCCTCTGGAATCGCGGGAAAGCTCTCGAGGATGAATCCCCGAAGTTTTTTTCTAATGCAATCCAGAGGAGGCTTGAGTTTGTCAACACCCTCTCAGATCAACGTCTGAGTTTTAGCTTGTTAATGAGCGTTTGATAACGCTTAGTGTCCGTCGAGTTGAGATAATCTAAAAGACGGCGGCGCTGCCCAACTAGTTTAAGCAGGGCCAGGCGTGAGCCGTGGTCTTTTGGAGCTCTCTTGAGATGATCTGTAAGTTCCGTGATCCTCTCAGTTAATATCGCAATCTGGACGTCAGCCGAACCAGTATCTTTATCGTGAAGCTGGAACTTCTTAGTTATCTCATCTTTGGTGCCTTTGTCTAGTGACATAGGGTATCCCCCGTAAGTTATAAGCCGAAAGATGGCTCTAGGTGTGTAATGTTATTTAATTATACTTACATAAGTGTACTCGAAAACATATTTCTTAGCAAGATCTTTATATTTTGAAAACACAATATTAAACTTTTGTGTCCAATATCACCTCAATATAGTCTGGAAACTTCTTCTGGGAATCATGGCGTAACACGATTTTGAAGGGAATCGTGAGATTCCCTTTATATTTTTCCATTTGCAGTTCCTCCCAAATTTTTGCCTTTAATTCTTCGTTTGGCTCTGCATGACGATATTTTTTCAATAATTTTTGGATAAAATCGTGTTCTTTCTGGCGTATTATCTCTATGCCATAGAAAGGATGCTCGTCTTCGGAATGTTGTGTCATGATTATTCCACCTTGCCTTTTCATGGGAAAAATGATAACTTTTTCGGAAAAACCTTATTACCTTAAGGATGACCCATGTATAAAAACGCTACTTATAAAGAAAAATTTGCAGATTTGCAAGAATGGATGCCTATTTTGATCGAGGCAGTCAAAAAAGATCTCCGCAATGAGCATCTCAAAAAAGATTTTTATTTTATTAAAAAATTCCTTGCTTCGAAGAATATCCATAAATTGTCGACTGAAGAGCTTGCAGAAGCCTATCAAAAGGCTATCCAAGAGGAAGAACAGGGAGAGCAGCTTGCCGAATTTATTACATCAAGATGGCTGCTTAAAAATAGCGATCTTTATGAGTTTTTCGAACAGCAACTGAGTACCCTCTACCCTGACTTTACTTCTTTAGAAGAGATTGCTCCTCCTCAGGCTAAATTATTGATTGATGCTTCCATCGAGCAGTTTGGCGCTCCTCATACTTATCTCTTTTCGGTCTTGAATTCCGTTGTATTTCCCAATGAAAGCTTTTCGATGTTAAAAGAAAAGGCCAAAGAGCACCGGGAAGATGAGGAATCTGAAAATTTGAAGAGAACCGAAGCCTCCAGCCTTGAACAAAAGCATCAGAATTACGAACTAGAGCTCGCTCGCATGACTGATAAATATGAGAAAAAAATCGCTGGCCTTCAAAAGAAATATTTGACTGATGTCGATCAGCTAAAGAAACAGGTTGCCGACCTACAGCGCAAACTGCAGAAAGGCAAGAGCTAATGGTTTTTCCATTCAGGTTTTCACCCCAGGATGAGGATGAGCAATTCATGTTAGAGGCCTTGAAGGAGGCATGGAAGGCCTATAAGGCCGGTGAAGTTCCTGTGGGTGCTGTTCTGGTAAAAGAAAAGCGAATCATCGCAAGGGGACATAACCAGGTGGAAATGTTGAAGGATGCTACAGCCCATGCTGAAATGCTTTGTATGACGGCAGGGGAGTCCGCTCTGGACAACTGGAGGCTTGCAGAAACTACTCTTTATTGCACCATAGAGCCTTGCAGCATGTGTGCTGGGGCAATGCTTCTCACCCGTATCCCGGTCCTAGTATGGGGCGCTCCCGATGTACGCCATGGTGCAAATGGAAGCTGGGTCGATCTTTTTGCTTTACCCCACCCCACCCATACTATTCAGGTGCGCAAGGGCGTTCTGCAAGAACATTGTGCTCAGTTGATGAAAGATTTTTTTCAAATGCAGCGTCAAAAGAAATTGACTGCAAAAGAGGGTTCCAATGAGCGATAATAAAGTGAGCGATAATAAAGCCTTCTGGGATAAAATTGAGGCTGTAGTTGAAGATCTTCTCCAGTACCATCGCTCTCAGCTTTTAAAGTCAGGACGGCGGATTATTCCCCATCTGACGCAAGACGACTTGTTGCAGCCCAATGATTATCTTGAATTGGAATTGGACCCTCATTTCCGTTATGATGAAGGAGTGCTTGCTGGGATCCAAACCCTGCAAATGGCTTTGCAAGCATTAAAAACTCACCTTACGCACCGGGAGTAGCATTTGGGCTGAGCCTCCTGTTTCTCCTTCTCGTGCCCGTGCCCGTGCCCTAATCGTTACCCACAACTCTGAAAACCGCGAAGTTCGCGAAGCCAGCGAAGAAAACGCGAAGAGAACTTTAGAGGCTGACGGAAATAGCTGACGGGATGCTTTGCTGCCAAATTTAGTTATAGGATCATAAAAAATTTGGCCATATTTATTAATATGGCTAAATTTTTTTTATGATCCTATAACTAAATTTCGCACAGAAATCATCCCATCAGATATTTCCTGTCAGCCTCTAAAGCTCTCTTCGCGTTTCCTTCGCTGGCTTCGCGAGCTTCGCGGTTTCAGGCTTTTGGGTAACGATTAGGCCCGTGCCCGTGCCCGAAATATTGCCCCGCGTCCATTCCGATGCCCGCCATGCGTTGGCACGGGCACGAGCAACAGTTCGGGCACGGGCACGGGCACGGGCACGGGCACGAGAAGGAGAAACAGGCACGGAAATCGGAATAGACGCAGGGCAAAGTGATGGTTCGGGCCTCATGACGAAAAATATGTTGTTTTTTTTTGTTTAAACCTTTACTCTTTGGAGTCATTAACAATTAACCATTAGGATTTCCTGAGGAGCCCAACAATGAAGAAAGATACCCATCCACCTTACCAAAAAGTTTTATTCATCGACTCAGCATCTGGTCACCGTTTTGTATGCGGTTCTACTTTGCAAACGGACGCTAGAGAAACCTTCCAAGGTGTAGAATATCCGGTAAGCTACCTGTCGATCTCTTCTTCTTCTCACCCGTTTTTCACTGGCAGCAAACAGCTGGTCGACTCTGAAGGTCGAGTGGAGAAGTTTAAAAAGCGTTTCGGTCCCAAACAGCCTGTTAAGGACGACTCCGAACAGCAAGATGAACAGAAGGAAGACGAGAAGAAGAAGCCTGCAGCTCACGCTAAAAAGGACTCTGGGAAAAAAGTTGCAAAGCCGAAGAAATAGGGAGTGAGCAAAGCATCCCGTCAGCTATTTCCTGTCAGCCTCATCGGGTCGAGATAAGAATCTATGGAAAAAAAAGTCCTTCATCTTCTTGAACGCCTCGCGGAAGTCGAAGAGGTTCTTGGGCAGTCTCACGTCTATGAAGATCAAAAAAAATATCGTGCCTTATCCCAGGAACATGCCTATCTTGCCCAACTGAAGAAATCGTGGGAAGAGAAGAAAAAGCTGGAAAAAGAAACAGCCGACAACAAGGAACTCCTCAAAGTCGAAAATGATCAGGAGTTTGCCGAGATTCTCAAAGAGGATATCGTCACCCTTGAGAGCAGAATCCAAGCTTTACAGGTTGAAATCGAGCGCCTTCTTGTTCCCCCAGACCCTAACGATCACCGCCCCACAATCCTTGAACTGCGAGCAGGAACCGGCGGGGATGAGGCCGCCCTTTTTGTCGGGGATTGCGTGCGGATGTACAAGCTTTATGCGGATAAGAAAGGTTGGCAATACGAACTCCTTTCATGCACCCCTTCTGAGATTGGCGGATTCAAAGAATATATCATGGTGTTCTCTGGATCCAATGTACACCGCTTTCTTCAATACGAATCAGGCACACACCGCGTTCAAAGGATCCCTCAAACAGAAGCTCAGGGGAGAGTCCACACCTCAGCAATAACCATCGCTGTGATGCAAGAGCCTGATGAGAGCGAGGAAATCCGCATTGAAGACAAGGATCTCCGGATCGACACCTATCGCGCTTCAGGAGCTGGTGGGCAGCACGTCAACAAAACAGATAGTGCGGTA
>Ga0207131_1027_pt1 | contig 25720 bp, 21 predicted proteins | sample Alteio_BWMinHeat_13_FD_153557 | JGI IMG/M metagenome (GOLD analysis project Ga0207131, IMG submission 153557) | Enriched cells from forest soil in Barre Woods Harvard Forest LTER site, Petersham, Massachusetts, United States -... | ecosystem: Environmental > Terrestrial > Soil > Temperate forest >...
ATGGCTTGTGCCATGTTGGCCCTAGACAAGGCAGAGTGTCGGCAATTGTTGGGGCCAATTATGCCGGGTACTATAGTACCTCATGGATCACGGGTGCCAGGAACTAATTTTGTGCTAGATCCGATCAAAGCTACATTTGATTTTGGTGCTCTGATCCGTTGGTTAGACTTTAATGATACTTGGTTAGCGCAAGAGTGGGGGCATCCATCGGATAATATCGCAGGGATTTTAATGTTGGCAGATGCGCTAACACGCAGTGGAGCTACGCGTTTTAATATGCGTATGGTTTTAACCTGCATAATTAAAGCCTATGAAATTCAGGGAATATTGGCGCTAGAAAATGCTTTTAATCGCGTCGGCTTGGACCATGTGATTTTAGTTAAGGTGGCTACAGCTGCAGTAGCAGCGAAAATGCTAGGTGGTAATTTGGCGCAGATTATTAGTGCAGTATCACACGCATGGGTAGACGGGCATAGTTTGCGTATTTACCGGCACGGGGATCAAACTGGGCCACGTAAATCTTGGGCTGCTGGTGATGCTAGTGCCCGTGGCGTGCAGTTGGCCTGGATAGTGGTGTGTGGGCAGCAGTCTGGATTTAGCCACGCGCTAAGTGCGTCACAGTGGGGTTTTTCTGCGGTATCATTTGCTGGCCAACAGATTAAATTAGGGCAACAGTTCGGCAGTTATGTAATAGAAAATATTTTATATAAAGTAAAATATCCGGCGGAATTTCATGGGCAAACTGCAGTAGAAGCGGCGATCAAGTTACAGCCAATAATTAGTGATCAGCTTGCACGCATTAAAACCATCAATATTTTTACGCAAGAATCAGCCATGCGCATAATTAATAAATCTGGAACGTTGCATAATTATGCGGATCGCGATCATTGTTTGCAGTATATGGTAGCAGTAGCATTATTATATGGCACGTTAGAAGCCAAGCACTATACAGATGAATTTGCGCAGAGTGATGCTAGAATTGAACAATTGCGCAGTAAAATGCAGTTATGTGAAGATCAAACTTATAGTAAAAATTATTTAGATTTAACCAAGCGTGAAATTGCGAATGCGCTGCAACTTGTATTTGCTGATGGTACAACTACGGAAAAAATAGAAATTAAATATCCGCTAGGCCACAAATTACGACGCGCAGAATCTATGCCAGATTTATATACTAAATATGCTAATGCAGTGTCTGGCAAATTTCAGGTGGAACCAAGGGCGGCCTTGTTAGCACTGTGGGATTTATCTCTTGGGGAGTTTGCGGCGATGGATGTCAGTGAGTATGTGGCACTATTTTTTATCCACCACAACGGCTTCCTCTCCTAAATTTCTGAATCATGCATGCTAGTGAAATGTCTTGCTCGGATACTGAATTTGGTCCTACAAACAGCCAAAACGCCATTTACAGGACCATTTCGCTTGTATTTTTTGGTCCTACAAACAGCCAAAATGCCATTTACAGGTCCAAAACTGCCCAATTGTTTATATAACGCTATAAATTATGAAAATCCTTCACTTTCTTCGCAACATCACTGTAGCGTTGCCGGCCAAAGATCAACTGCCAACGATTGCCACCCATTTGCCGCCACAGTACTGCCGATCTAATCCCGGCCAAGAGTAGAGCTCGAACCTTGTTGGTGTGCACTGGATTATTTAGATATATTGGATTACCAGTAACGTGGATCCTAAAATTAAATGTGCTTAAAGTGTCGGTATAGATCCCAGCTAAATTGGCCATGACATTATCATGCATGCTAGTGAAATGTTCGGCTTGTGCTTTGGCGCGTTTAATACCTTTGCTTATTATTTCTAACAGTTTTTTTTCTTTAATCAATTTACGTTCAAGATGAATTAAAGATAGCGTATAACGTGCTATTTCCTGGTACTCTTGATTTTTACTTGGTTGATTGCGCACGATAGTGTTGCGGTCAAATAGCTGGATCAAAGAATTTAGGCCAAGATTTACATTGTTTACGGCGCCAAAAACATCAATAACCGATTGCGAATCAATTTTAAAAATACTATTGATACTGGCAGTGGAACTGTTTAGATCGCAAATACCATGCCAGGAGATTTGTTGTACTAGCGCTGCGGCTTGAAAAACGCCAGCCAAGGCAATTGTTTGATTCTCTCGCTCGTTGTACATTAATATTTTCCTTAGCCTTTGTCATCAGGTTGCATGTTCTATTATACCACCACCTAAACATACGTCACCTTGATAAAATACTACGGATTGCCCTGGGGTAACAGCCCGTTGAGGAGTGCTAAAACTAACTATACAGCTGTTTGTTGAACTGCCGTCTGCTAATAGTTTAACTAAACACGGTTGATCAGTTTGGCGGTAGCGCACCTTAGCCATACAACTGAAAGATTCTAGTTTAGGTGGGCCTTGGATCCAGGATAAATTAGTTGCGACTAGGCTAGAGGTAAATAGTGCTGGGTGATCAATGCCTTGGACCACAATTAATTCGTTGTTAGGGATATTTTTGCCGGCAACATACCATGGCGCATTGGCACTAGCACGGATCCCGCCAATATTTAGTCCTTGGCGTTGGCCGAAAGTGTAGTACATTAAACCGTCGTGTTCACCGAGTTTTTTGCCGTCTATGGTGACAATATTGCCTGGTTGAGCTGGTAAATAACGCTGTAAGAAATTTTTAAATTTACGTTCGCCAATAAAACAAATACCAGTACTATCTTTTTTCTGATGATTGGGTAAATTTGCCGCTAAGGCAATTTTTCTTACTTCAGGCTTGGTAAGCTCAGAAATAGGAAAAATAGCATGTTGCAACTGCTGTTGATTCAAGGTATGTAAAAAGTAACTTTGATCTTTGTTTTGATCTCTGCTTTTACTTAGTATGTAAGTTGGTTTTGTGGTAATTGGGTCATAAATAGTAGTAGAAACCCTAGCATAATGGCCAGTTGCAATATGGCTGGCACCGAGCATGGTTGCATACTCGAGAAAAACTTTAAATTTAATTTCGCTATTGCATAGAATATCTGGATTTGGAGTACGGAAAGCGCGATATTCAGCTAAAAAATGTTGAAATACCGAGTCCCAGTATTCAGCTGCAAAATTTACGGTATGCAGTGGAATGTTTAGAACCTCACAGGCACGCTTAGCATATTCCAAATCTTCAGTAGCGGTACATTCTGTAGCGGTATCATCTTCTTCCCAATTTTTCATAAATAGGCCAGCAACGTTAAAACCTTGTTGCTGCAACAATAGGGCCGCAACTGAGGAGTCTACGCCACCAGACATGCCGACGATTATTAATGTGGTATTAGTTTTAGTCATGGGTGCTACACATGGTTTAAGATACTGTGTTTAAGATACTGTATAGGGGCTTAATTGAAATTGCGAACTACCCCAACTGCGATACCTTCGATATTTAGCTTTTGCCCGCGTAAATCAATATCTATAGGCGCAAAGTTAGGATTTTCAGCTTTCAACCGCACATTAAAGCCATCTTGATAAAAGCGCTTTACCGTAACCTCATCGTTAATCCGTGCCACTACAATTTGTCCTTGCTGAATATTAGTTGTTGAGTGCACGGCAAGTAAGTCGCCATCTAAAATTCCAGCATGCAGCATACTATCGCCGCGCACGCGTAGTAAATAATCTACCGCTGGTTTAAAGGCATGTTTGCCAATAGCATAGAAATCTTCAATGTGTTCCGTGGCCAAAATGGGGTTGCCCGCAGCTACGGAACCAATAATTGGGATTCCGGCGAAATTTGGTTGAGCCACTTCAGAAGTTGAGTGGTGGTCAGAATTAGTGTTACGTACCGTTTTAGGTAAATTATTGTGCAGATGCACTAAATTATTGCTCACATTGACTAAGCGGATACCACGCGAAGTGCCAGGTACTAATTTAATTATACCTTTGCGAGCCAATGCCTTTAAGTGATCTTCAGCAGCATTAGGTGAGCTAAAACCCATGATTTTAGCGATCTCTGCCCTAGTTGGTGGTGCACCAGTGGCCGCCATGTGATTTTCAATTAAGGTTAAGATCTCTGTTTGGCGTTTTGTCAGTTTGGACATAATGGTGCTCATAGTTTAAGTTGGTTAAGTGTAGATTAAAACACAGTACTGTCTTATTGTCCAGCTTCAGCTAGAATATTTGCTTTGCATATTGTATAGGTCAAATTAAAAATTGGTGCTATATTAATTAAGGGTAATATTTTTTAGGATATAACATAATTTATGAAGAACATGAGTAAATGGAAGTTACTATTGAATGCTGCTATGGCTGCAATATTAAGCGTAAACGCAGCGTTAGCTGTTGCTGCTGACAATCCTAAAATTGATCTGGCGCAACAAAAAATTGTCATGGATGATGCCGACGCGTTATTTAACTCCGGAAAGCATGAGTTAGCTTTGGATAAAATTGAAGATTATTTGTTGGAAAATTCGGATAGTGCTGCAGCTTGGGAAAAATCATGCGTGTGGAATTTACAGGCTAGTATAGAAGTTAGTTCTAAGGCGGCTACGGCAACATCAACAGCGCTAGAAATATCTGGAACATCCTCATCAGACATGCCCCCCATTAAAGTAAATACGGTCGCGGACGCATTATTGGCCAAAGCGGAATATAGTTGTCAGCGTTTTGTAGAATTAGCACCCAATAACCCAGAAGCGCATTTTTATTTATCGAATGTTTTTATTGCCAAACAATGGTATGTGCATGCTTTTTGGCAGATAGCCAAAGGGTTGGAATTTGACGCAGATGCAGCTAAAAAATTAGCGGCAACAACTGTCGCGGTGAAATTAAACCCGGCTGAAACCGAGCTGGTTAAACCAATTAATTATGCAGAAATAGTTACTGCGGCAAAAAATAATCGCTATTATTTATTGGATAAAATTGGTGATAGTAAAGTAAATATAGAAGTTAAATTGCCAAGTGAATATGTCGATGCGCAAAATAATTTTTTATCCACCGCAGTACCGGCGAGTGAATTAACTTTTGTGGCGCTTAGTGCAGCGATTGATAAAGCTCCGAAGGTTGCGGCTGGGTATTATAATCGTGCTTTATATGGGCTGCAGAATTATAGCTCTACGAACGTGGAAAATGATTTTTTTAAGGTGATAGAGTTAGCGCCTAAATGGTTTGCTGGTTATTCTGGTTTGGCGGCTTATTATATTCAAAGTAAAAATTATAAGCAGGCGCGTTCTTTGCTAGAGCAAGCTAACGCATTGAATTCAAATGATGCGACGACCAATTTCAATGCTGATTTATTAAAAATGTTTGATGAATCAGTCCTTGCCTACACAATTGAAGAATTAGTTAAAATTAAAGATGCCGTTGCAGTAAATGAGGATAATTTGCGCAGCTTTGATGAAACGCTTGCTAATATGGCAGGCTATATCCGTAGAGATCCAACTTCAGCGGAGTTATATGAAGCCTACGCTGATGTGTATGCGCAATCTAAAGGTCAATATTATCGCGATAATGCAGCTAAATATTATCAACAAGCATTGCAGTTGGGCGGAAATACAGATCGCTTGAATACCAAGCTTGCGAAGGTTACTATCGCTGGAAACACCAGTGGTTTGCACTAAAACTGTTCCAGTAACCGGGTATAGGTATAAATCCCGGTATTATGGCTGTCGGAAAAAGCTAATTTTAGCCCATATCTACCAACTTTGATTGCTGTGGTAACTGTAATATCGCTTGGTATTGTACTTGGCACAATTAATGCCGCGCCGGTATTTTCGTTTACACAGAGAGCACATTTACAATTTATTCGGAGCTGATAGGCAGGAATAAGCTTAGTTTGGTCTGGAGGCGTACCCCAGGCAAGGAACAAGTCCTGGCTGCGTATTGCTACCTCAGTTGGCTCCAGCTGGTCGTTGGATCCATTCTGCATAATACTGGTAATAGTACTAGCTATGGCACTAAAGATAACGTCATTATCTGCAACAGCCAGGGGTTTACCTTGATCACTCGCTGTGGCAATAGCTTGGGTTAACGGAATTTTAGCGATAACTGTAGTATGCTGCGCGGCGGCAAATTTATCGACTAAAGATTGTTGTTGATGTTCAGGTTCAGGTGCAGCGGCAAAAATATTAGTGATTTGATGGCAGTGAGTGCATTCAAATCCAGCCATATTTTCGATAACCCCAATAATTGGCACATTAACGCGCTGAAACATAGCTAAACCTTTTTGCGCAATGTTAATGGCCACCTCTTGCGGGGTAGTAACGATTAATGCGCCATCTAGTTTAGCTTGTTGAGCGATGCTTAATTGAATATCACCGGTGCCTGGTGGTAAATCTATTAATAAATAATCTAGGTATCCCCAAGTAACATCATTGAGCAAAGCATGGATTAATTTGGTCACGATTGGGGCACGTAATATCAATGGCTTGCTGCAATCCAATATAGAGTTGATAGCAATAAATTTAACCCCATGTGCCATAATAGGAGTGATTTTGTTGTTGGAGTCAATTTGCGCCATGGTTTGTTCATCACCAAACATTTTAGCTTGGGTTGGGCCATAAATATCAGCATCGAGCAAACCAACCTGGTTACCAAGTTTGGCTAAAGCAACTGCTAAATTGGCTGCGACGGTTGATTTACCAACCCCACCTTTGCCACTGCCGATGGCGATGATTTTAGCGATAGAATTCACTTGATTGTCGTTCAGAACGATTTTGCTAGTAATTTTTTTGAAAGTCATAATTAAGGCCTATATACACATTATCGATAATGATACTATCGCTTAATTGCTATTGCTAGCAGGCGGCAGTCATGATATAATTCAGACAACTTATAAAATTATTGGTTGTATATACCTAAAGGTGAACAGTACGCATCTGTGTGCAGGGTCGTGAGTGAAAAATTAGCGGAGAAGTAAATATGCTACGATCGATATTCCAAATATTATTAAGAAAGGGGATTAGTTTGCTCTGGAGCAAATTTAAAGCTGATCTTATCAAAACAAATGGTAATAAAGATATTGCTACTGCGGCGGAACTCAAATTGCGGCTCGCTTTAAAATCTACGAAAAATCTAGATCAGGAGTTGTTGCGGCCACGGCCAACTGATGGCAGCGGTGCAATTGGCTTAGCGTTAGCGGTAGTTAATGCCGCAAAAAAATTAAAATTGGCGAATGAGGAAATTGCGCGTTTATCTGAAACTAATCCTGAATTAGCTCTTGAGTATAAGAAGTTAATAAATAAAATGTTGGAGAAGTTTAAATTCAGACTAAGACGGGCGAAAAAATTACTACGCGAGCGCCAAGCGTTAAAGTTAGAGGCTGATAGACTTAAACAGGCGGAACTAGCGAGTAATGCATACGCGTTATGGAAGAATTTTATGGGTGGCATGCAGGAGCAAAAGTTGCTGTTCAGTGCGGTTGCCAATAATATTGGAACTGGTCTCTGGACAGCTGCAGCACCATCGGCGGCGGCTCCGGTAGTAGCACCATCGGTAGCAGCATCGGTAGTAGCACCAGCAGCAAAACGAATAGTGGTAGCAGCACCGGGATTTTAATGTCCTATGATCCCAGAAATTGGTCATATATTTTTGATAGTTGCATTTAGCATTGCGTTTTTGCAATTTATTATGCCATTAATTGGATTGAAGTTAGTCGCTGCGCATGCGGAGAAAATATTTCTTAGGCTAGCAGAATCATTAACGCTGATACAATGCCTGTGCATTAGTATTAGCATGGTGTGCTTAGCTTATTCCTTTTGGCACGATGATTTTTCTGTGGCTTACGTAGCCAGAAATTCAAATTCACAATTAGCTATTGGCTATAAAATAGCAGCTGTTTGGGGCGCACATGAGGGATCATTATTATTGTGGGCTTGGCTGTTAAGTTTATGGTCACTGGCAGTGGCATTAATTAAACCAACTCTGCAATTAGAAACTGATGCAACAATTTTAGCTATTTTAGGGCTAATTGCGGCTGGATTTCTATTATTTTTATTAAGCACTTCTAATCCGTTTATTAGAATTTTGCCAGAAATACCTTTAGATGGGCAGGATTTAAATCCATTGTTGCAGGATATTGGGCTGATCTTACATCCCCCAATTTTATATGCTGGCTATGTTGGTTTGGCGGTGCCATTTGCATTTGCAGTTGCAGTGTTGCTGCATGGACAGGTAGCCACGCCATACTTAAAGTTAATGCGGCCATGGGTATTGATTGCTTGGGCATTTTTAACTATTGGCATTGCGCTTGGTAGTTGGTGGGCGTATTACGAACTTGGTTGGGGTGGTTGGTGGTTTTGGGATCCAGTAGAAAATGCTTCATTTATGCCATGGTTAGTTACTACTGCGTTATTGCATTGTTTGCTGATCATCGAGCGACGCCCCGCATGTTATAGCTGGGGAGTATTTTTGGCCCTGGTTGGTTTTTCCTTGAGTTTGCTAGGTACTTTTTTAGTGCGCTCTGGGGTTTTGACCTCGGTGCATTCTTTTGCTGCTGATCCACAGCGTGGAATTTTTATTTTGCAATATATGTTGACGATTATCGGTGGTAGCTTATTAATATACGCTATTCGGGCACGTGAGCTGGCAACCGCAGTAAATATTAACTTAATTTCACGGGAAGGAAGTTTATTGGTTAATAATTTAATTTTAGTTACTGCGGCTGGAACAATCTTGCTTGGTACCCTGTATCCATTGTTGTACGATGCTATGTTGCACCGAAAAATTTCAGTAGGTTATCCGTATTTTAATGCAGTATTTATCCCGTTAATGTTACCACTAGTCATAGTTATGGCTGTTGCACCCTTTGGTAAATGGGAGCAAGATTCAGTGCGCGGGTGGTTGCAGCGGACAAAATTTATCTATGTAGTGGCCATAGTTTTAATGTTGTTAGTGCTATGGTTTGCAAAAATAACAGTAGATTTTTTTGCCGTAGCTATTGGCTTATTGTTAAGCTTGGCTATTATTGTTGGGGTAGTGTTGCTGCTTGGGCAAAAAATAATTTGTTCTGGTTTTACTGCAGTGTCGTTACGGCAATGGGGGATGGGAATTGCGCATATCGGGTTTGCGGTTACTATTATTGGTATAGTATGGGTTAGTGCCTTTGAAGTGGAAAGGGAGGTGCGACTGCAACCAGGAGAGCATCTGTTTATTAAAGGCATGAAAGTAAATTTTGTAACCTTAAAGCTGGTTGAAGGCAGCAATTATCTTAGCTATATGGGTGAATTTACGGTTTATAAAGACAATAAGTTGCTAGCTAACCTATTGCCAGAAAAAAGAATTTTTGTAGCTTCAGAAATGGCGATGTCGGAAACAGCAATTTCTACTGGTTTGTGGCATGATTTATATGTTGCATTGGGCGAGCAATTGGATGCTACCAGCTGGAGTGTTAGGGTGTATTATAAACCTCTAGTGCGCTGGATTTGGCTAGGGGCATTATTTATGGCCATCGGCGGGGTATTGGCCGCTATTCCAGGAAATAAAAAGTTTGGAGGGTGAATGGCTAAGGTGATGAATATGGCTAGATATACGTTGCCATTAATTATATTTGTAGGTTTAGCTACCGTGCTATGGTTTGGTTTAGGCTTAAATCCGCGTGAATTACCCTCGCAATTGCTGGATAAGCCGGCACCAAAGTTTTCTTTACCCAGTGATGATAACATAAATATTGATGAACGTATTTTTCAGGGGAAAATAAGTTTACTAAATGTATGGTCGACGCAATGCATTAATTGCTTATATGAACATAAATTATTATTAGAGTTGCAAGATACAGCTAATTTGCAACTGTTAGGTTTAAACTATAAAGATGATGCTGCTACGGTGCGCGCATGGTTAAAGGATAACGGTAACCCATATCAACAAGTAATGCTGGATCAACATGGTTTGACGGCGATTGATTGGGGCGTATATGGCACGCCAGAAACCTTTGTTGTTGATCGGCATGGAATTATTCGCTATCGGTATGCTGGAACTTTGACCATGGAACAATGGACTGCGGAAATAAAGCCTCTGGTGTCTAGATTACAGGACGAATCTTAGCCTATGTCAGATTTATACCAATTTGCGCAGTTACAGCAACAGGAATCTTTTTTGACGCTAACCAAGCAATTGCGCTGCACTGTTTGTCAAAATCAAGCTTTGGCTGATTCTACAGCACCTTTAGCTATGGATTTGAAGCAGCAAATTTATGGAATGCTTAATGCTGGCAAAACTGAGCGCGAGGTGACTGAATTTTTATTAGTGCGTTATGGTGATTTTATTAATTATGCGCCAGAATTTAGATCTGATACATGGTTGTTGTGGTTTGCGCCAATTATTTTGCTTAGTATAGGTTGGCTAATGTTGCTGCGTAAAAGAAATTAGCACAAAGGGGTTCGCATGCTGAATTTAGCCTGGTTAATTTGGCTGATAATTGCAACTAGTATAGTTATGTTGTTATGGTTTATTGTGGAAAAAATTAGCAGCCAAATGCATTTGGCATATAAAACTAAATTGCTGGCTAAAGTGGTGATTGTGCTGGTGATTTTTGGCGGCAACATGATTTTATATAGCAAATTTGGCGCACATGCGCAGTTAGCAGATTTTTATACACCTCAAAATCTTGCCTATCGAAAACAATTAAAAGTTATCCAACCAATGGCGGCAAAGTGGCGGGCGCGCGAATTAAAGTTGCGTTTGGATGTATTAGCCAATCCTAAAAATATTGCTGTTTGGCGTGAATTAGCAGCATTATATGTTTTGAAACAAGATATTGCGGCAGCAGCTAATGCCTTGCAACAAGTGGGTACATTAGAGCAGCAGGCCTTACCTACCACGAAATAGATCTGCAGAATAAAACAGTAATAATAGTTTTCAATTTAGTTTTTAATTTCTTTGGCGAGTTACAAAAACATATACTAGAATAAAAAATACATGGTAGTTAGAAAGCTAATTCCAGGAATAATAAAGAGAAATCTAATATGAGTTACAACGAACAAGCCAATAATGATAGAAGCGTAAGAACACTTAATAGAAAAGAGCTAATCAGTGTGCCACCCGCTAAAAGTTTATCCACAGAGCCTAAAGATTCATGGGTAAAGTATGCGCAGAGCTTGGAGGAGCAGCTAAGCACTATCAATAAAAATAATGAAGCTTTTGAAAGTAGAGCTAAAGATCGTTTGTTGCAAATTGATAAATTGCAAGAGAAGATAAATTTATTAGAGCGGGAAAAACAAGAATATAGTACAAAAATTGAAGATTATGAACATTGTCAACAAGAACGTGATGAAGCTTTGGAACAATTAAAAATAACCTATGAACAGCTCGAGTTATTAGATGGTGATAAAAATGCAGCTATAGAGCAGGCTAGTAGTAAAGTAAAACAGATAGAGGAAGATTATAAGAATTTATGGCAAAGATATCAGCAAGCACAAAGTAATTTATCGAGTTCAGAAACCTTAGAAATAGAACATGAGAAAAATTTGTTAGCTATTGTAAAATTGCAAGCAGAATTAGATCGGGCAGTAAGCGCAATTGAGGATGCCGAATTTAAAGTGCAACAGTATAGTCGTTATGGTGAAGAGTTGAACCATCAAAAAAAAGTTGCGGAAAATGCGATAAAAGAATTAGAAAATAAAGCTGATCAATTTAAGATAGAAGCTGAAGATACTAGAAACAAATATAATTTACTGTTGTTGCAGCTAGAAAAGGCCAAAAAAGATCGCGATGAACATCAAACTGCGGAGCGCGACTTGAAAGTAAAGTTGCTTGCGGTGCAGGGTGACTTTAACAAGCTGAATGGCCAGCATGAACGTAATGTGGAAAATATAGGTGTATTAGAGTCTGAGCTGGCGTCTTTACGCGGTGAGTCGAAAAAAATTGGCTTGGAGTTACAGGTTGCAGTGCAAGAGCGTGATCAACTTAAGCGTCATGCTGCAACAGTGAGTACCGCTGCTGAGCAATATAGGCAACAATTTGAAGAAGTTAATGCTAGAGGTAAAGGTTATGAGCAAAAATTGCTTGAAATCACCGAAAAATTAAAAGCTAAAGAAGATGAGACTGCTACTATTGCTCGCGCTAATGAAAAGGCGCAGGCTATTTTAGTTTCAATGGAGAAAAAATTAGCGCAAGCGATAGAAAAGCAAAATGCTTCAGCTAAAGAAAATGCGTCTTTGCAATTAGAGCTGGAAAGAATTTCTGCAGAAAGAGAAGATGCTGCTAGACGTTATGCGCTTAAGGATAACGATATTCGCAATTTGCAAAATGCATTAAATAAAACCCAGTTGCAAATTCAGACTTTAAACGAGCACATTAAGACGCAGGAAATTTCATTGCGTGGCATGGAAAAGACTAAGCAGGAGCTAAAACGTACGCAAGGATTGTTGGTGGATTATAAAAGTGGTAGTGATAATTTATCTGCAGAGCTTGGAACTTTGAAAGAATATGTAAAGAAACTAGAATCGGAAACAAATTCTGCTAAACGCAATGAACAAGAATATTTGCAAGCCCTGCGCGAAAAAACTGAAACACTTGATGCAGTTGAACGAGATTACGAGGCGTTAAAAAATAAAGAGGAAGCATTGCGGTTAGATTTGGTTACAGTAGAACAACAATCCAGATCAGCAAGTGAAGCTTTGTATAAATTGACGCATGAATTAAAGGATCTTGGTGAAAAAGAGAAGAAAGAACGTATTAAAGCTGAAGAATTAGAGCGAGCAAATATAGCATATAAAGCTGCATTAGATAGCTATGGCAATGTCCCGGTTTTACAGGAAGAGTTTGCTGCATTGAAAGAAGCTAATTATCGGATTGAAATAGAGTTGCGTAAAAGTAGCGAACATAGGGTTGCACTTAAATCGGTTAATGCAAAATTAGAGCAAGAGTTGAATGATGCTAGAGAAGGCAAGGCACAAGCAAGCTCTCAAATAAAAGGTTTGGAAAATCAAATTGAAGCATTGCAACGAATTATAACCGACAAAGAGGGTGAGATTGCAAAAGTTAGGAAAGTTCAACGCCAACTGGAGCATGAGAAAGTACAATTTAAAGAGCATGGAGATGCTTTGGGGAAAGATAATGTTGAGTTATGCGAAAAACTTGAAAAGTTGAATGAAGAGTGTTTTGTTAGCAAGGAAAAAATTAGGGAGTATGATTTTAGGCAAACGGAGTTAATAGCAAAATTACAAGATTTAGAGTTGAGTAAAACTGCTAAACATAATGAACTGGAGGAGTTGAAGCGGATTAAAGATGGAATGCTGCAAGAATTGACGCAAGTATTGCAAGATAACCAACATTTAGAAGCTAAAAGTACAAGTCTAAGTGAAGAGTTATCTAATGCCAATAAAAGTTTTGAGGAATTAAAAGCCAAAAATGATACGTATCTGGTTGAGTTGGCCGAAAAGAAAAAAGCTATCGAAGCTGTATACTCTGCTAAAAAATTATTGCAACAAGAGTATGAGAAAACTAGAAAACAAGCCGATGAATTAAATTTGAAGAATAGAGAGATAAGTACAGCCAACACGAAACTATCTGCTGAATGTAGACATATGGAAGAATTGGGTAATAAATCAAAAATAGAGATAAATCGACTGACCTTGTCTTCTAAAAATGCTAAGCAAGAAGCCAGTAAATTACTTACCAGGTTGGAAAATAAAGATAAGGAGTTGGAAGAGCTGGCATTGGCATTGAACCATCGGCAATTTGAAATTAACCGCTTAATTGAAGAGAGAAATGAACATAAAGCTAACATTATATCTTTAACCAATAAAGTGGAAGAAGCTAGTAGACATTGTACCCAGTTAAATAGTGAAGTTAATGAGCATCGTGAGATTATGTATCGTTTAAAAACCGAAAATAATTTCTTGCAAGATGCAATAGCTAAAGGGGCAAGTGAAAAAGTTGAACTAGAGAAAAAAATAGTCGATCGGAAAGATGAAATTAAAGAAGTGCGGGAGTTGTGTAGTAAATTAGAAAATGAAAAACGTGATTTAGAATCTGTTTGTGACCAAGAGAAAAAACATAATGAAGAAATTAAGTTTAAACTTAAAGATTTGCAATTGCAATTCGCCAGGTTGGAGACTGACAAATCTGATTTGAGTAAGATAATTACTCAGCAAGATATCGATAACGAAAAGTTTCAAGCGGAACTATCTGCTTTAGAGGCTAAGTATGAGCGTGGTGAAGGGCAGTGGCTGGCAGATAAAGAACAATTACACACCTTGCTTTCGAAGAAGAAGACGTTAGAAGATCAAAGATCTGCATTAGAAGATACTCTGTCAAGAGTTGAGTGTGCATTAGAAGATGTACGCAGTAAATATAATATAAGTGAAATAAGGGTTGAAACTTTAGTTAAACAAGTTGCCGATTATGAGCATATAATCAGTGACTTGCAAAATGAAATAGCTAAGCGTGATGAAATGTACCATGAAATGGAGGAAGAAAAACGTAAGTTGTTGCATGAGCAGGAAATTATGAGTGTAGCACATGAAGAGCTAGAGCAAGAAAAGCAAGTGCTCAATGAACATAAAGATCGACTAGTTGAAAAATTAAATGAAGTTGCAGCGCATAGTGAACAATATCAGCGTAATTTTGAGGGTAGTGAGCGCGAGTGCAAGCAAGCTAAAGAAGAACTTGCTACAAATGTAACAAAGTTTGATGCCATGGAACGAAAAATTAGGGAATTGCGTAGAGATAATGAACAGCTAGAGGCGTCATATAGGCAGGTTGTGGAGGCAAATAAGGATTTAATTTCTGACAAAGGGATTTTAGAAAGTGCCAAGAGCAATTTTTCTTTGGAAAGTAAACGTTTAGTTGAACGGGAACGTTGTTTGGAGCAAGAAAATAAAGAACTAAAAGCAGAATTAACCTCTCTCATAGAATTAAACAAGAAAATGCTGGCAGAAAAGGATAATTTGTATACTGCAAATGTTGGATATATGCAAGAATTTAAAATTTTAGAAAATTCTGCTAAACATTTGGAGCAAGATAATGCTAAATATAGGGCCAAGATCCAAGAGGTAGAACAGGATAAACAACGGCAAGTAGATTCGGTAAGTAAGCTTGCGCAAGAAAATAAACAATTAAAGGGTGATTTTAATAAAACGCAACGCGCATGTTCGATGGAGCAAAAGCAAGTACAGCAATTAGTACAGCAAAAAGAAGCAGCAGAGCAGCAGGCGAGACGGATCGCGCAAGAACGGGATGAATCTAAAACGATTAAAAAGCAGCTGGAAGATCAAATTCAACGCTTAAACGCACAACGTGCATTGGATCAGCAGGAGATCCATCGCTTACGGAGTACTATAGGCCCCATAGCAGCTTCGGCGCCGGAGTCAGTATCAGCCCCAGTGCCAGTGCAGAAACTGTAGGTGCTGGAGGGGCGCCCTGTGTCGGGCTCCCTGTGCCGGGCTCTTCTACAGTAGATACGCGTAAACACCAATGCCAAACTGGGCACTGTGTCTTAATTTGGCAGTAAGTACGGTATTGCTACTCCCTGAATCACGGTATGAAAAGTTACCAATTTTGGCATTGTTAGTTACCAACACGTTGGTGCGCATGCCGGCATTTTGTGAGAATTGGTAATCTAAACCTACACCATAGCTGCGAGACATTTTTTTACCTCTAGGATATAGTCTAGTTTCATGTGTACCTGCGCCAGTGGATTTAAAAATATCATCGCCACGGTCGAAGTACTCAATTTGCGAGGTGCTTAACATTATAGATTGCCAGCACAAGCTGAATATGCCATAAAGTTTTAACTTTTCATTATCGGTTATAGCGATCTGGGGTAATAGATCGAAATGCGCGGCTCTATATTGTGAGGTCTGCTTATAAATCCCTAGGTCGGCAGAGGTTAAAACATTGCCTAAGTAAATAGAATCTTCACCGAGGATGACAGAGCGCGTAGCTTTTTTGCTTTGAGTATAGCCAACTTCGAGTTTTAAATTTTTATGCACTGCTACGCCAACAAAAAGATTGCCTTGGTTGCTGTGACGGTTAAATATATTACCAGTTGTTTTGGTAAAGTTTAACATTTGGCGTTGTAGCTCTACGCCAAAATATGGTTCGAAGATTATAGTACTGGCTTGAGCGCTAGTGGCATTAGGTCTTGGTGTAGCTGCGTAGGTGTTAGTTCCTAAGATAGTTGTGAAGATAGTTGTGAAGATAGTTGTGATGACTATGATTGCGCTGCTAGTTATAGCGCTGGTGCTGCTAAATTGAAAAATTTTTGTGCGCATAATTAATTGTATATACCTTTTTTAGTTCATGTTCTAAATTGGGTGCTAAGTGTAATCGGCTCCTTTTTTTTGTGCAAGATTTTTTTAAAATTTTAATTTCTTAGTTCAATAGCACAAAGTAGTTGCTATACTAAAACCTATGTAGCGTTGATATCGTTGTAGAATCCTTGACCTATAATTTACCAAGATGTTTAAAACAGTTGGGAGAGCAGGTGGAAACTAATACTAGTACGAGTGGTAAAGCTGCCGGGGTTGTTATGGCAGTTCCGGTGGAACAATGGGTCACTTTTACTTTGGCTAATGAAATTTATGCTATTAATGTGATGCAAGTGCAAGAGGTATTAAAATATATTAAAGTTGCACCGGTTCCTGGAGCACCAAATTATGTCTGCGGCATAATAAATTTACGTGGTAAGGTAGTTACAGTTATCGATACCCGCAAGCGTTTTGGTTTACCTGCTGGAGTGATAACGGATCAATGTAGGATTGTGATCATTGAAACTGCGCAGCAAGTGGTAGGTATCATGGTGGATAATGTGCTGGAAGTTGTTGAATTGGATGCGAAGACGATTGCAGCAGCGCCAAATGTTGGGACGAATATGGGTGGTAATCAAGAAACTTTAGAATTTATACAAGGTGTCTGCGAGTATGGTGGAAATCTACTTATTTTGATAGATTTAAATAAATTATTAACTGAGGCAGAATGGGAAGAGCTGGCTAGGCTTTAACATTTTTAGGCGTAGATTATTTTAGGCGTAGATTAGAAATTATTGGGAATACAATTATGCAAGATGAACAACACGAAGTTACCGAGAAAAAAGCAAGAATTTCTGATGATGCATGGGATGCCATTGCCGCAGTTGTTCTGATCGCTATTACTGTTACAGGTGTAGTTTATTGGTTAAGTAACATGTAATGCTTATATCCCCCAGACGCCACCGCGTCGGCCCTCCCCCAAATCAGAAATTTGGGGGAGGGGAATGATGTACTATTGTAGGATCTGCTGCTTGTAGTTATACTCTCCCCATTGTTATCTAGCTTTAAGGTTGAAGACATGTTTAATGCGCATACTTTGATTATTTCTAGTAGCCTTTTGGCTATAGTGTATGGCTTTTTTGCCGCAAAATCAGTTTTAGCAAATCCAACTGGGAATGCCAAGATGCAGGAAATTGCTCTAGCTATCCAGGAAGGGGCGAATGCCTATTTAAATCGACAATATAGAACAATAGGGTTAGTTGGATTAGTGATACTTGGGGTGTTATATACCCTACTTGGTAAATATTCAGCAATTGGATTTTTAATTGGTTCGATATTATCAGGTTTAGCCGGATATATTGGAATGGGCGTTTCTGTTCGTGCGAATGTGCGTACAGCAGAGGCGGCACGACATGGTTTGCAGCCAGCATTAAACATAGCATTTAAATCTGGGGCGATTACTGGATTATTGGTGGTTGGTCTGGGTTTGTTAGGTATTATTTCTTATTATATGAGCATTAATTATTTCCATGTGCCAATGCGGCAGCAGATGGAAGCTTTAATTTCATTGGGCTTTGGTGCTTCATTAATTTCAATTTTTGCGCGTTTAGGTGGTGGTATTTTCACCAAAGGTGCAGATGTTGGTGCCGATTTAGTTGGTAAAATTGAAGCGGGTATTCCTGAAGATGATCCACGTAATCCAGCAGTAATCGCCGATAATGTTGGCGATAATGTTGGGGATTGTGCTGGTATGGCTGCTGATCTATTTGAGACCTACGTGGTTACCTTGGTGGCAACTATGGTTTTGGGTGCCATTTTAGTGCCATTAGCACATAAAGCTACTTTTTTAATGCTGCCGCTTTGTTTAGCTGCAGTATGTATTGTTGGTTCTATCATTGGTACATTTTTTGTGCGTCTTGGTACTAGCAAGAATATTATGGCTGCGTTGTATAAAGGTGTGATTGCAACTAGCATAATTTCAGCCATATTTATGTACTACATTATTGACTGGTTGCTTGGTATGCAAACAGTATTTGTGATCGGTCATACCCATGTAACTGGGATGGACTTAATGTATTGTGCTCTAACTGGCTTGGTAATAACCGGCTTGTTGGTATGGATCACTGAATATTATACTTCAACCGCATATAGACCAGTACGTAGTGTTGCTCGTTCTTCACTTACTGGGCACGCGACAAATATTATTCAGGGCTTGGCGGTATCAATGGAAGCAACTGCGCTGCCAGTAATATCCATCTGCGGTGCGATCCTAGCGTCTTATATGTTTGCTGGTTTGTACGGTATTGCTATTGCTGCGACTAGTATGTTGGCTTTAGCTGGAATGATTGTGGCATTAGATGCTTATGGTCCGGTGACTGATAATGCTGGCGGTATTGCGGAAATGGCTGGTTTAGATGATTCAGTACGGAAAGTAACCGATGCGCTGGACGCGGTTGGGAATACCACTAAAGCAGTAACTAAAGGCTATGCGATTGGTTCAGCTGGTTTGGCAGCATTGGTATTATTTTCTGCATATACGGAAGATCTAGCGCATTTTTTCCCACAATTAGATATAAGTTTCAAATTAAGTGATCCGTATGTAGTTATTGGTTTGTTTATTGGCGGTTTATTACCGTATCTGTTTGGTTCCTATGCCATGATGGCGGTTGGTAGAGCTGGCGGCCAGGTAGTAACTGAAGTTAGACGTCAGTTTCGTGAAATTCCAGGAATTATGGCTGGTACAGCTAAGCCAGAATATGGCGTGGCAGTAGATTTATTGACCAAAGTAGCAATTAAGGAAATGATCATACCTTCGTTGTTACCAGTAGTGTCACCAATTGCGGTATATGTGGTTATTAAATTCATAGCTGGTCAAGCTGAAGCGTTTACTGCTATGGGTGCTATGTTGCTCGGTAGTATTATAACCGGCATTTTTGTGGCGATCTCCATGACTTCTGGTGGTGGTGCTTGGGATAATGCCAAAAAATATATCGAAGATGGGCATCATGGTGGTAAAGGATCTGAAGCACATAAAGCTGCGGTAACTGGCGATACAGTAGGTGATCCATACAAGGATACTGCTGGACCTGCGGTTAACCCATTAGTAAAGATCATCAATATTGTAGCGTTAATTTTACTAGCAGTAGTATCACATCACGGCTAAAATGTAATGTATCCCATTCGATTTCGAGTCGAATGGGATAGATTTCTTAATTGTTACCCATGATGTGCTAAATATGCAAAAGACTGGAAAATCAAAAATAGAAAAGCAATTGATAGGTTGGCGCGAATGGGTATCATTCCCAGAGTTGAATATAGGTCAAATAAAGGCAAAAGTTGATACTGGCGCGCGAACATCAGCGTTACATGCTTATAACATTGAACATTTTATAACTAAAACTGGTAAACACCGCGTTAAGTTTCAAGTGCATCCGTTACAGCATAATGATAAAAAAAATATCTATTGTCGTGCGGATGTGATAGATAAACGCATGATTAAAAGTTCAATTGGTCAGAAACAGCACCGCGTGACAATTAGGACCAGTATTAAAATTGGCGCGGAAGAGTGGCCAATTGAGGTTACGTTAACGAATAGGGATTCTATGGGTTTTAGGTTATTGTTAGGCAGAACAGCAATTAGAAAGAGATTTGTCGTTGATGCGGCAAAATCATTCCTACACGGGAGATATTAAGCCATGAGACTGGGAATATAAATATGCATATAGGTATCTTGTCACGGAATAAGAGTTTGTATTCTACGCGGAGATTAAAAGAAGCAGCCGAAGCTAGAAATCATACCGTACATATCATCGATACCTTGCGGTGTTATATGAATATCAGCTCTAGGAAACCGGAAGTGCATTACAACGGGAAAATGTTGCCGCGCTTTGATGCGATTATCCCACGGATCAGCCCGAAAAATACCTTTTATGGTACTGCGGTAGTACGTCAATTTGAAATGATGGGTGTATTTTCGCTGAATGAATCAGTAGCTATTTCACGTTCGCGGGATAAATTACGCGCGTTGCAATTGTTGTCGCGGAAAGGGTTGGGGTTACCAATCACTGGTTTCGCTAGTTCGCCTGATGACGTGGATGATTTAATTAAAATTGCTAGCGGTGCACCATTAGTAATTAAATTAGTGGAGGGCACTCAAGGTATTGGGGTGGTACTGGCAGAAACTACTCAAGCTGCCGAAAGTGTGATCGATGCCTTTATGGGGTTGAAAGCCAATATTTTGGTACAAGAATATGTGAAAGAATCTGGTGGCGCGGATATTCGCTGTTTTGTAATTGGGGATAAAGTTGTGGCTGCCATGAAGCGTACCCCAGAGCCAGGTGAGTTTAGATCAAATTTACACCGTGGAGGTAGTGCTAGTTTAATTAAGATCACCCCAGAAGAGCGCAAAACTGCGGTAGATGCGGCTAGGATTATTGGTTTGAATGTCGCCGGAGTAGATATTATTCGCTCTGATCGTGGGCCATTGGTATTGGAGGTTAATTCTTCACCAGGACTAGAGGGGATTGAGAAAGCCACGGGCAAGGATATTGCTGGGCAGATTATCGAGTTTATAGAGAAAGATGCGCGGCCACATAAGAATAAGACCAGAGGTAAGGGGTAGCAGTTACGCTTTAGCAATGGGATGTCAATATGTATTAGCAAAAAAAACGATACAATTCCCGCCACTTGCCTTAGCCTGATACAGAGCCTGATCTGCCTCCTGGATTAAAGTCCCGATTGAGTAAGGCTTGGTGGTACCAGTGTTGTCACTTTCAGCACTACTTGCGCCATCAATACTATTATGACTATCAAAATTGCTAGCATCACCATCCATCTTTGGAGCCATCACATTTACTACTGGCACCAGCGTGGTCATGCCTAAGCTCATAGTCAGCGGTGCGTTAATATCCGGGTGTTGGTTTAGGATATTTAACGCGTTAATTTCTTGCAACAGTTTTTGTGCGACCTTGTAGGCACCAATAGCATCGGTATCCGGCATGAGCACGACGAATTCCTCACCGCCATATCTAGCTACAAAATCGCCTGTGCGCTGCATGGCTTTTTGCAAACAGGTTGCTACTTTTTGTAAGCAAATATCACCTTCTTGGTGCCCCAAAGCGTCGTTATATTTTTTGAAATGGTCAATATCAAGCATAATGAGTGATAGTGATGTTTTAGTTCTGGCTAAACGATACCATTCTTTCTTTAAGGTTTCGTTGAAATAGCGCCGATTGAAGATCCCAGTTAAACCATCGTGGCTAGATAGCCAGATTAATTGTTCTTCATGTTCTTTGCGCTCGTGAATATCGCGTAAAATTATAGTAAAGATAGTTTCTTCTCGTCCAGCATCCAAAATATTAACTTTACGTACAGATATTTCACAGGGAAACGTAGTTTGATCTTTGCGTACGCCAATAATTTCCGTGGTAGTATTAATGATATGTGCTAATTTACCAGCGATAGTATTGCTTAATGCATTACGATATTGTTCTTTGTATTGTTCGTCGATTAGAATATATATTTCTTGGCCAATTAATTCTTCTGGTGTCCATTGAAAAAAAGTTGTTATCGACAAGCTTGCGGACTGAATTTTTTGTTGTGCATCTAAAATTATAATCGGCTCGATAGAATTCGATAAAATTGCTTGTTTACGGTGTTCACTATATTCAATCTGCAGCGCGGCTTTTTTATAGTATATAGCCATGCAAGCAGTGCTCCAAATTGCAAAAATTGCTAAGCCGCGATTTGTAATAGCATCCGCTATAGCAAGATTGTCGATGGTTAAATAAAAGCCTAAGAATGTCAACGCAGAGCACAAAATAGCAAAATCTAGAATGTTGCGGATCCCAGGTAGCCACAATGACAGCATTATGGTTGTAATGTAGGCCATACTGATATTTACATCAGCGTTGAGATGTAGATCTAAGCAAAAAATTGCCACACAAATAAAAATATTAAAAATAAATAATGTGTACTTAGCATGCGGTATGCGCATTTTATTATAATCCATAATATAAACTAATTTTATTGCAGGCGTGTGTTTTAAGTGTAGGCTAATATGCGGGGATCACACAAACCACGAGGTAATTTTAAATTTGGCCACTGATCCGTAGAAGCGGTGCCAAATAATGGGCACTAGCAATAGGGGCAATCCGACATAGAAGGCTGGTCGTAGTTCAACATTAAAGGCCACTACCGCCAAGCAAATAACTTGGGCCCAAATGGCGAATAAGGTCAAGTATGGAAAAAATGGGGTTTTAAATTTTAATCGTGCTATTTTTGAACTATCATTAATTACCTTTTTGCGAAAATTATATTGCGACCAGCAGATAGAAATCCAAGCAATCGCACCACTAAAGCCAGATACCGAAAGCAATATGGTATAAATTTTCTTATTTGGATCGAGAACAAAGATTAAAATGCCAATCCAGCAGGACATAGTAGAGAGGATCGTGGCATTTTGTGGCACATGATGGCGGTTTAGCTTGGAGAAAATGCGCGGTGCCATACCAGCCTTGGCTAAGGAATGCATTACACGAGTGCAACCGTATAATCCTGATAATGAACAAGAAATAGACGCGATTAAAACCACAATAGTAAAAACAATTCCGCTCCACTCAAAGCCGTAAGATTGTAATGCGACACTAAATACACTGCGATCAACTTCAAGTTTGCCCCAAGGAAAGATACTAACTAGCAAGAATACCGGGATTACATATAGTGCAATGATGCGCCAACTAATTCCGCGGATAGCCATTGGAATGCTGGTGGCTGGATCTTTACTTTCGCCAGCAGCCAGGCCAACAATTTCCGCACCTTGGAAATTTACCATGATTATAACCATAGTCATTAATATTGCCAAAATACCATGTGGAAACATGGCAGAAAAATCAGACAAAAAAGAAAAATTTACGTGGATCTGGCTGTGTACTTGTTCATGGCCAATTACCCCAAAGGCAATTAAAGCAGCAACAATTGTGAACATTGTAATAGCGATTATTTTGGTTAATGCTAACCAAAATTCTACTTCGCCAAAGATTTTAACGTGCAGTAAATTAATGGTAGTAACAATTAATCCAAAACAAATGGCCCACTGTGGAGCAGACAAGAACGGAGCAAAATGCTCCATGATTAAACCGCCAGCAATCATTTCCGATGGCACATAGCTTACCCAGGTTAACCAATATGACCAACCCACGCCGCAGGCCCATGATGGAGAGATCAGATCATTTGCATATTGCACAAATGAGCCGGAATGCGGCATAGCAACGGCTAATTCACCTAAGCAATACATAACGCATAATACAATAAAACCGCCTAAGATGTAGGAAATAAATGCGCCAGGGCCGGCATGTTGCACCACATAACCAGTGCCTAAAAAATAGCCACTACCGATTATTCCGCCTAATGCAATCAATTGAAGGTGCCTTGGTTTTAGACCACGATGTAATTGTTCTTTAATTTCCATTTCGACAGGGAGTGGATGGCCTTCATCAATAACTTCAAAAGTCATGGTTGTTTTCCATTTATATTGTGTAGGTAGGCAATATAAGCGTTATCGAGTAGCGCAGCAATAGTCATCGGCCCAACCCCACCAGGAACCGGAGTTATCCATCCAGCTATTTCCTTGGCTGCGGTAAAATCCACATCACCAGCAAGTGTGCCATTCGGTAATCGGTTTATACCGACATCAATAACTACACTATTAGGTTTTAACCACGCACCAGGTATTAAATTAGGCGAACCAACAGCAACGATAAGTAGATCTGCGCTTTTAACTTTGCTGGCCAGATCTTTGGTGGAACGATTACAGATAGTTACGGTAGAGTCGGCTGCTATTAGCTCCAACAGCATTGGCTTTCCGACGATATTAGAAGTGCCTATTATTACAGCATTTATCCCAGCTAATGGAAGCTTAATATGCTCCAGCAGCAACATAATGCCTTTGGGCGTGCAAGGGCGCATTCGCGGGGTGCCTTGCGCTAGGTTGCCCATATTCACTGGATGAAATCCATCTACGTCTTTCATGGGTTCTATGGCCGCTAAAATTGCTGCGTTATTAATATGTTCTGGTAATGGTAACTGCACCAAGATTCCATCTATGTTTGGATCCTGGTTTAAGTCCTGAATTATAGCTAGTAGCTCTGGTTCAGTAATGCTAGCAGGCAAATCGTACGATTTAGATAGCATCCCGATCTCGGCGCAGGCATTGCGTTTATTGCGCACATATACTTCCGAGGCTGGATCGTTGCCAACTAGGAGCACTGCGAGGGCAGGGGGGCGCTGTTGTGCGGCGGCGTTAATCTTTAGCGCTAGCTCTTGTAGCCTAGCTGCAGCCAGTTGTTTGCCGTCGAGTATTTTAGCGGTCATATGCCTCTCTGTGTAAGGTAAAACTTATGTCCATATAGTAGCTTACTTTCTTAATATGATCTGCCTCTTGGGCTACCCCACGGGTTATGTCTCCATCCTTTGTGAACTTGTACTACACCTCTATTATCGTCATTTACAGATGGTTCTGTACTTGCGCCTACTGCCAATGAGTTATGTTGATGGTCATATAGTGGCACCATTCTGTTGCCACTGTTATTGGGTAATGTTTGTAACCATTGCCCAATATGTTTTGTTTGCGTTGCCCGTGGTGCTGCCTGCGTAACGTAATTACGCTCCATCCTTATTGAGCCAGCATATGCAGCATTTAACTGATTACGTTCAAAATTATTAAGGCCTCCGTTTTTAAATATTTCTAATGCCTGTTTAGCAGTAGTAATTGCCGCGGAATAATTTTGCATTTTTTGTAAACAAATAATTTTACTATGATATGCCATATAAATAAATTCATGGTGTTGAATTAAAGCGTCATATGTCTGCAGGGCTTCGGGATAACGATCAAGGTTTTGTAAGATCCTGGCTTTACATATGGAAGCTTTATATCTATTCCTTGTTTGGTTCCTTGTTTGGTAAAAATTATTTTTATTTTTTATATCGTTACCATTCATAGTACGATCTATTGTGGCAATAGCCATATCAATGCTAACTAGTGCGTACGCATGCTGGCGCATGATGTCTAAGCAATGGGCTTTAAACATTAAAATATTTGCAGCATCATCTGGATACCACTGCAGAGCCGCATCATACTTGGCTATTGCCGCATCAAAACGATTTTGACTTTGTAGTAACTCAGCTGCATAACGGTAATCATGAAGAGTGGGAATTGTCCTTTTGTTGTCTGGTCGCGGCTTATTGTTACTGTGCATATTGAACATTCCCCTACATGTTAAGAAAATTTGCAAGGTATCATAGGATGCTTATATTGGCAATCTCGGTACACGCGTGGCCCGCTTGTTGGGGCGCGAATAAGGCAGCTGTGTTAGTGTGTGTCGATATGTGTGTGATATGTGTTGACCTAAACGAAGCTAGATAGTATCATCTCGGATTTACTGGTTAGCTAAACTTGTATCGGGGCATAGCGCAGTCTGGTAGCGCATCTGCTTTGGGAGCAGAGGGTCGTGGGTTCGAATCCCCCTGCCCCGACCAATTCTTTAGCGATTAGTGTTTATAAAGCGTTTAGCAAATGTCTTTAGCAAAT
>Ga0207131_1028_pt1 | contig 25175 bp, 23 predicted proteins | sample Alteio_BWMinHeat_13_FD_153557 | JGI IMG/M metagenome (GOLD analysis project Ga0207131, IMG submission 153557) | Enriched cells from forest soil in Barre Woods Harvard Forest LTER site, Petersham, Massachusetts, United States -... | ecosystem: Environmental > Terrestrial > Soil > Temperate forest >...
CAGGGCTTGAGAACATCCATGTCTCAACCGCCGGCTGGGGTACCTTTAAGGCTAGACACACTTTATGGAATATATTCAATCAATTAAATCCACGACTCGGAAAGAGTCTTCCTTTGCAAAAACATGCTCCTCTTGAAAACAAGCAACGCACCAATGAAGTAGTGCCTCATCAAGCCAACATGTATTTAGAACATCATGCTAGAACGACATTGAACCACCTTCGTGCCATTGCCCCTGGGGCAAGTATTTTGCCTGTTGAGCTTGGAAAAGATGTAGAGAACTGGAAGAAAGCGCTGACTAACTTAGCACAGAATCCAGACATCCACCTGATTAGTATTGGGTTACCCATTCCTGGTGGAGAAAATATCGATCCTCAGCTTAAGGAAGCTTTTCTTGCTTGTGCAAAAAACGGGAAGGCTGTTGTATTGGAAAGGGAGATGGCTGTGGATAATGAAACGTGCTGGAATAAAACCTTACCTTATCTCAATACCAACCTTTCTCATTACCTCCACAATTTCGACGGCACCCAAAGTGGGTCTAATAGCAGTCCCTCCATTTCAAAGCTAAAAGCTACTCTAACAGAGGATCCGTTTTGGGCAAGCCATAGTACGAACGACATACGAGCCCATCAGTTATTTGCAGATCAAGCACAAGATTCCCCTCTCTCTTCTCATACGCTTGTCGTAGGGACATCTTTAAAGAGTCCTAATTTGGTCAAGAAATCTGTGCAAAATAATTATGTGTATATCAATGGAGATCACAAAACATTTTTTCATATTAATGATTGGTACTATGGTAAGGATCTAGCTTTTGAACCTCAAGGCTCGAGTGCCGTTGCAAGTGGCATTATGGCGTGTTTATGGAGCGCTGCAGGCTTACAAACACCGGGATCCCAGATTCTTAGCGCTGTGCGAGAGACAGGAGAGAAAGATGAGACTGTTACTTCTGATCAACAGGGGCGCGGTAAAATGAATCCTTTAGAAGCTTTAAAGAAGCTACAATAGCTCAGCATTCATAGATAACTTTTGGGCACAACTCGAGAATCTTCATGATACGTTTTAACCTCTAATGGGTCTTTTTAAAAACATAGGTATGAGATTGGAAAAAATCACGTTCATACTTGCAACATTTTATTTTATTTTGTTGCTGGTCAATTAATAAGTTGGTTCTTATAATATGACGTTGCTCTGCTAGACCTCCATTTAGATGGAAGTTGAATACCCTGTTTTAACAGGATTTTTTGAGATCAACGCGTCGTTGTTTGCAAATAGTACTGCATTGTGGAAATGGGGAGCTGGCCCTTTATAGGTCCGTTTGCGTTTTCTTTGTTTGTATAGGTTGTCATCTGTATAAGAAGGGTGGATTGCCCAATAGTGTTTTCAGTAATGAGGATCCTTCGGCCCTCACCTTTAGAGGCCTGGTTTTGGTTGTTTAGGTAATCAGGCTCTCGCTGATGTTTTTCTCGACGCCACTTGGACTTACGTACATTCTGACATGGGCGACGACTACAAAATTGTTGTTGTAGATTACGTACGAGAATAAAGGTAGATTTTAAAAGGGGCATTGAGGGAGAGATGGGTCAATTTTACTAGGCGAAGGTGTGTCAAATCTTGTTGTGGGCGTTGAGGCAGCGTCCTTCAATGAACTTTTCCATGCTACCTATATGCTACTTAGACCATTTTCTCCGCAGTGAACAACCCTCCAAACCCCAATTAAACCCTGGTGCCGGATGTCGGAATCGAACCAACGACCTACTGATTACAAATCAGAAATACAGTGTTTTCTCTCCTCCCTTCATTTACTCACTTTAGCAAGGTTTTTTCTATATTCCAAGCCATTTTATAGTGTGCATTCAAGCTCATTCGAGCGCATTGGAGCTCACTCAAGTTCATTCAATTAGCGAAAATCTAGCGAAAGTTTTTCTGGTCATTTACTCGCTCTATGGGGTATAGTGTTGGAAACTCATAAGGGGGCCTTTATGCCTAAAATCACCAAACGCTTCGTAGAATCTATTGCACCTCAGTCTGGCAAAACAGTGCAACATTGGGACTCAGAGCTGAAAGGATTTGGTGTACTTGTTCTTCCCAGCGGCCGCAGAACGTATTTTGTCCAATACGTTAATGCAAATCGTATCAAAAAACATTTAAAAATTGGTGTTCATGGACAAATCAATACGGAAGAGGCGCGAAGTTTGGCAAAGCAGCACCTTGGCGGGGTCGCTCATGGAGAAGATCCTGCAGCGCAAAAGAAAGAAAATAGAGAGTTACCTCTTATGAAAGACCTGGCTCGCGATTATTTGGAACGACATGGAAAAAAGAAAAGCCCAAAAAGCTATAAAGATGACAAGAGAATGATCGAAAAAATAATTCTGCCTGTCCTGGGTAACCAGCAAGTAAAGCACATTTCTCGTAGAGTCATCGAAACTTTGCATCTGGATCTTGAAAAAACATCAACCCAAGGAAATCGTGTCCTTTCCCTCCTTTCAAAAATGTTTAACTTGGCCATCGCTTGGGGATGGTGTTCCGACCATCCTGTCAAAGGGATTCGCCGCTATCATGAGGAGAAAAGAGATAGATGGTTGCAGGAGGAAGAGCTCAGTCGCTTTTGGGAGACGTTAGAGCTTTATCCAACCCGTCCGCCGGCTTTTGCTTTGAGAATTCTTATTTATACAGGAGCCCGAAAAAATGAACTCCTCAAAGCTACGTGGGATCAATTTGATCTGGAGAAAGGGGCATGGACAAAGCCTTCTCATTCTACCAAAAAAAAGAAGCTCCACCACATCCCTCTTTCGGAGCAAACGGTGATTGCTTTAAAGGCCCTTCAAGAGCTGAATGCAAACAATTCCCTCTTTGTTTTTCCTAATAAAACGGGAGACAAACCCCTTGAAGATGTGAAGAGATTTTGGGAAAAAATTAAGAAAGAAGCCAATATAGAGAATGTTCGCATTCATGACTTGCGCCATACTTATGCCTCTCACCTTGTTTCAAGTGGCTTGAGTTTGAGCATTGTGGGAAAGCTTTTGGGGCACACCCAGGCCTCTACAACCCAAAGATATGCTCACCTGGCGGACGAGCCTTTAAGGCAGGCAACCGCCTTGTTTGGGGACAAGATGGATCAGATTGCGGCAAAGAAGGGGTAAGATTGCCATATCTTGATAACTTCATTTGCATTAAAATTTAGCTCTTAATTGGCATTTTAAAGTATTCTAATTTTTTGAAGGACTACGACAAGAAAAATTACTGTTATTTTCTTTGCTTTTTGTTACTCCATCCAAGACTGCATTTTTAGAAATAATTGGAAGAGTGTCAAGGTAAGCTTGAATGTCAATACTAGGCAGTTGTTTTAATACTTGAGCCTTTAAAGCTTCTTTCATGGGTAGAGCAAAATTATCTATTCGAGTATCACCTTCAAAACTATAATTATACTCACAGGTATATATCTTATCATTATAGTCTATTGAATAAACCGCAGGGGAATTAACGAGAGATTTATATGGATAATAACTATTGGATAAAATAAGGAGGGGAGCTTTTTCAAAATCACTATCTATCGTCCATCCTTTGTCGCGTAATTTGTCTGTTAAGAAATTTTTCAGACTTGCTTGGCCAGGTTTCCTAAAATTGTATAAGGCCTGTAAGCAGGCGTCACAATTATCAAAAGATCCAAAAAACTCAATCCCAAAAAATAAAATATCTGTGGGTTTATTAAATGAGACAAATTTTAATCCCTCAAAGAAAGTATCTTCTATTTTGCATGGCACAGTTTTCATTATATCATTAATATAATTGATAAATTCAACTTCCGAATGTTCCTGTCCCTTTTTTACGCATAAAGGGCTAATCTTACTCTGTGGGCTCGCCCAATCTATAACTTTATCTTGTTCCGCCGGTTCTTTAAAAAAATTTTTTGTTGTAATGGGATCAAATGAAATAAAAGAGCTCGCAAGCATATGGTTTTTATAACCATCCTTTTTAGCAAATTCTTTTACGAGATGAAGGCATTTATCTGACCGTTCGGGAAGAATTGTTACAATGGGTGCATCTTTATACTCAATAGCTTTAGCATAACGAGCGATAATATTATCTTCCTGCACTCTGACAAAGTGCCCAGAGGAAACGCTTGTTTTAGCTAGGCTAGAGCTTAATTCATCAACAGGATCAGGCGTATCCATGGCTTGTAATGTTTCCGCGCAGAAAAAATTTAACAAGATCAATATTAAAAAAATTGATGTCATTTTTAAGGTCATATAATCCTTCCTTATAATTTTTTTGTTTTAATAAAATTTTGCCTAAACTTTTCCCTCTTGACCCGCATGGCAGTTTTTTATTAGCATGAAAATGCTATCTCATGGTGAGATAGCGAGACGTAACAATGCACCAACATCGTTACGCCTCTGACCACTGCAACTTACCAAAGGAGAAGTCACAATGGGTGACCTACATTTAGCGCAGATTTCGCTGCTTTCACAAGACTTATTCGAACACGTTAAAAATGCAAATAACTTGATTTATAGGGCCAAGTATGAACTTGACCGTGTTCATCAAACAACTGTTGCTCTTTTAGCGGTTTATGAAGAACATGAGAAAGATCGGGAATATGAGCGCAAAAATAATCCTTTTCAGTATTAGCATCTTCGAAGCAGCTTTAACGATTTGATGATGATGTTTGAATGTTTTTCCCTCAAAGGGGAGATCTTTCGAATATCTTCTCCAAAATGGTTCATATAAGCCATACATTTGGTCAATATGTTAAGGATGCCAGCAAAAAGGGCTAAACTGAGAAGGATGGGTGGATAATGGAAAGTTTACGGAAACGTAAACTTTTCACCGTTTCAGTGGTTATTAAAAGGTTTTCACCTTTCCTAGGACATCTCAAGTTAATTGTGTGAGTTCTTGTGTGAGCTCTCCTTGACATTTTGTCAGAAAAGTTTATAATATTTCTTATATATGGAGAAAGTGTTATGAGAACGAAAAACATACAGGATCGTATTAAAGCCAAAGGGGGTGGTTGGATTTTTAGTGCCATGGATTTTGCTGAGCTTGCAGACCGCAATTCCATTGACCAAACTCTCTTTCGTCTTTGCAAACGAGGAATCATACGCAAGCTAGCGACAGGACTTTACGATATTCCGATCGTTAATCCACGCTTCGGCGCGATCCCTCCTGATCTTGATAAAGTGGCTCAGGTCATCGCCAAGAAATATGACTACAACCTCCAGGTTAATCCCGCACAGGCCGCTCATTCTCTTGGCCTTTCCCAGCAAGTGCCAACACAAGCGGTATACCTGACAGATGGCCTCTCGAAGGTTGTGAACGTTGGCAATCAAACTCTGAAATTTGTCCATGTGTCCCCTAAGAAAATGCTGGGGGCCGGTACGAAAACGGGGCTTATCATCCAGGCCTTGTACTATTTTGGAAAGGATAATCTTGATGAGACCTTCCTTGTTCCACGGATACGGGTTTTGTTGAATGACAAAGACAAGGATACTTTAATGACTTTGATGCCTAAAACGCCACTATGGATGCAGCCTATTTTGAAGCGGATTCTCCAAGATGCTTAAACAAAACTTGAAACGGCAAGACCTCCAGGATGCTTTTACAATCGTTGCGAACCGGAAAGGAGTCCTCCCCTTGGTTGTAGAGAAGGATTTCTGGATTACGTGGTGCCTTCAGCATCTATTTTCACTCCCTCTTTCTGTGAATATGGTTTTCAAAGGAGGGACGTCCCTCTCAAAAGGCTATAACCTGATAAACCGATTATCAGAAGATTGTGACATTACCCTGAGCAGGGCAAATTTAGGCTTTGTAGGAGAGAGGGATCCTCTTCATGCATCGTCTCGCAAACAACGAGACAAATTGCTGGATGAGTTAAAACAGGTCTGCAATGACTTTGTCAGCTCAACCCTTAAGATGGCATTGCATGAATCCCTCAAGCAAGAGCTCGAGGGGGAGACCTGGGATTTAAGCACGGATGAGGACCCCCAATCCTTGCGTTTTTATTATCCGCAGGTTCTTCCTGAGAATAATTACGCGGCCCAAGACTACGTTCGCAAGAGTGTACTTTTAGAATTTGGAGTCCGGGGTGACATCTACCCTACAGAAGATATGCGGCTAAAATCATACATTGCAGAGGAATTTGAAATCTTTGATGACAGTTCCATATTGATTCCTTGTCTGTCTCCCTTACGGACCTTTTGGGAAAAGGCAACCTTATTGCATGCAGAGCACCATCGTCCTTTGAAAAAGCCAACTCCTCTGCGAATTTCAAGGCATTATTATGATCTCAGTATGCTGTACAAGGCTGGATTTGCAGAAAGGGCGATGAAAAACAACGAGATTCTTCAAGATGTTATCAAAAACAAAACGCTTCTATTTCCTTCAGCATGGGCAAATTACGGATTGATCGGAACCGATAGTTTAAAACTCCTCCCAACAGCAGGACGTCTAGCTGATCTTGAAAAGGATTACACCCTAACAAAGGAAATGATGCTGTTCGGCGGCGCTAAACCCTCATTTAAGGATGTCCTTCGCGATATAACGACCCTTGAAGAGAAGATGAAAATTCTAACCAGGCCTGACCCTTTAAAAGGGTAGATGATGCTTGCTTCGAATAGATGAACCATCTATTTTATGAGACAAATCAGAATCAAGACCACACTATGGTATATGCCACTTGATATTGCAAAAAGTAAGCAGCACTTCAATCATTTTTTCTCTTTGCTTCTCCTAAGAGCTGCAACCCCTGCGTTTGCCACAACACCATGTGAACGTCCTCTGATTTGGCTAATGTGTTAAGTTCAACAAGGCCTTTGAACAATCCGGCCACCGGCAATTTCTGATCAGGGTCTCTTTGGAGATCTTTGCCTAAAGTGATCCCAAAAGTTTCTACCAACCCAGCTTTTTCTAAAAGGCCTCCTAAGCTGATTAAACTCCTCGTCCTGGCCTTTCTAAATTCATAAGAACTTGTTTTAAGCTTATCCATTCTTACCCGCCTTTGCCTTTCACTTTTGCAGAGCTGTTGAGTCAAGCGTCTCAGTTTTTTGTCGAGTATTTGAAACGGAGACGGCGCGAAAAGAATGGGACCGAGTGGTCCACTCCTTTTTCTTAGAGTCAGAGGCTGTGGTCCAATCTGAGAGAACTGCCAAAGTGATCTCTGGGGAGAAGGCATCTTTAAAGATTTTTTCGGCTTCTTTCATGAGTAGAATAGCTTTCTGGGTTTGAATCCTGATTTTTTTCTTTTTAAGTTTTACTATTCTATCATCAATATTCGCTATGTTATCTATCAATCAAAATCTCCTCTTTTTTTGTTGATGACTTAAGATATCAGGTTTGTTATTATGAATCAATAAAAATAATCACAATTTTTACATAAACCTCCGGATACATACAGATATGCTGGGATACCAGAAAAAATATAATAATCTTTTTAAGACCGTCCGTAGAAGCTTTTTTAAAAGCTTTGCAGGCGCGCTTATACAAACTCTTCGAGTTTGGCTGCTTTGGTGCAAGCACCTTCGACCAAGTTGGCAAAAATTGAGGTAACCAGTGGCGCTCTATCACTTTACTGCAACAGTCTTTTCAAGAAGCGGTCGAAATACAGTGCAGGCCGCTGCCTATCGTTCAGGGTGTAAATTGATTGATCCTCAAACAGGAGAAACCTTCGATTATAGGAACAAAGCCGTTGAACATGTAGAGCTCGTTCTTCCGAAAGATGTGCCATCATGGGCTTTGGATATTCAAAAGGTGATGCAGATGGACCGCCAAAAGGGCGTCCAAGCCTTGGTTGATGTTGTCGAGGGTGCGGAAAAAAGAATGAATTCTCAGGTGTGGAGGGAATTTGAATTTGCCCTTCATCGGGAGCTTACAAAGGAACAAAATATGGCCCTTGCGCGAGAATTTGTTGCCGATCAGATTTGTTCTCGAGGTATGGCAGCTCAGCTCAATTTCCATCCCGGGTCAAGCCCTGGGACAAGCTTTGAGAAAGACGAAAAAACAGGTGAAGAAAAACCGCACTGTCACGTGAATGTGACGACACGGCGACTTAACGACAAAGGAATGGGCGCAAAAGAGCGGGATTGGAACAAAAAGGAACTCCTTCAGGATCTAAGAGTTCAATGGCAAGACTATTCTAACTTTCATTTAAAACTCCATGGCCACGACATTCAAATTGAGCATCGGTCTAACAAGGATCGTGGCATTGAGATGGAGCCTCAACCTAAAATGGGAAGAGGCTTTTTAGAACAAGAAAAGAGGCTTCAAAAGTTGGAGGGTGGAGATGGCTCTCCTATTATGGATAAGGCAAAGGATTTTCATGATGTTCAGCTCCGCAATCTTTACCGAATTATACGCCGTCCTGAGGCGGTTTTGGAGATGGTCTCAAAGAATCATGCGACCTTTATGTGGGCAGACGTTCAGAAGATACTGCATCGTTATGTTGATGAGCTGCCTCTCTTTCAAAAGCTAGAGGCTAAGCTTAAAAATTCTAATGAGTTAATGGTGTTGCGATCCGAAGGAATAGAGCTGGAACAAAAGGCTATCTACACAACCCGTACTATGCTCAAAGCTGAAAAGTCTCTTATTGAAAATGCAGAAACCCTGGATCAATCTAAAACCCATGGTGTACAGGAGTATGGCATCGCTCAGTCCATAGCAAAAGCAAATGACGTTTTAAAAGATCATGGGGGCCTCTCGCAAGACCAGAAAAGAGCCATATATCACATGGCTGATGAGGGACAGCTGAAGTGCGTCGTGGGCATTGCAGGCGCTGGCAAAACGACAGCTCTTGAGGTGTGTCACCATATCTGGAAGGCAGAAGGCTATGCGGTTTATGGACTTGCTCCTACAGGAAAGGCTGCAGATAATTTGGAACAAGGGGCATCCCTGGGTTTAACGCAGAATGGCATTCCCTCTACCACCCTTCATAAGTTCCTCAAATCCTATGAAGAAGGACGCTGTCAGTACAACTCAAACAGTATCCTTGTTCTGGATGAAGCTGGCATGGTGGACATGGAGCGGTTTGAGAAGCTTCTTGGAGCTGTTAAACAGCTCGGGGTTAAGCTCATCGTTGTGGGGGATGGCGCTCAGCTCCAACCTGTTGAAGCTGGCCCTGCCTTTCGCCTTGTTACCACACGGCTGGGAAAGGCTGAGCTTAATACAGTCATTCGACAAAAGGAAGAGTGGCAGAAGCACGCAACCGTTCTCTTTGGAAAACAAGATACCCAAACGGCCATTCAGAAGTATGTCGAAAAAGGCTGTGTCCATATTGTGGAGGAAAAGCTGCCTATCGTGAAGCATTCTTTGTATGAAACTCTTAACGATCGTGACCGTGAAGATGTTGTAAAAGTGTATGAAGCTGCAAGTCGCACCTCATCCCTCATTTACCGTGAGATGACGCGAGATATCAAACAAGCGCAGCCCCAGGCAAGTAATACCTACACTCTTATAACGCAACATCAGGACTTTGAACGATATCTAGGATGGAAAGATTTGCAGAAAGACGCAGCGGCGCAGATCATTATGGATGGAGAAATTTACCGACCTCTCCTTGAAGCCCGTTCTCTTGATCCCACAAAGATGGCCATGCTTTTTGTGGATAAGACGCAAGATAAAAGTGTTCAGCACGAAGAGGCCCTCTCTCTCCTTAAAAAGCATGGACTGGACTCTCTTGTAGGGTTAGAGAAACAACGTGGTCACAGTATAGACGTTCGCCAAGACGCAAAAGAAGAACTCATTCAAGCTTGGCATTCTGGGTTTCAAGCATCGTCAGAGAAAACCTCTTTGATGCTGGCCTTTAGCAATCGGGATGTGAATGATCTGAATCGGACAGCACGAGCTTTGCTCAAGGACTCAGGGAACATCGCAAAGGAGGAGTTTACCTATACGGTTGCCAGAATCGTTGAAAATGACTTTGGAGACCAGCGCATTATCAAATCAAAAAAGAGCTTTTCCAAAGGTGATCGGGTTGTTTTTACTCGTAACAACAATGGGCTTGGGGTCAAAAATGGAGGTATGGGGACGATTACAGACTTAAACCAGCAGAAAATGCGGGTAAAGCTGGACGAGGGCAAGGAGATCTCATTTGCACCTAATCTCAATCCCTACTTTGACCAAGGATGGGCCATTACAATCCATAAGTCCCAAGGCACGACGGTGGATCAGACCTATTTGTTGGCCTCCTTCGAAATGACACAAAACCTAGCTTATGTGGCCATGACTCGCCATCGAGATAATGTACAGGTTTTTGGTAGCTCTCTTGATTTTTGGAGGCCAGAAAAATTGCCAGAATCCCTTTCAAAGTCAGGAGAAAAACTCTCCGCTGGAGATTACCTCGATGCAGATTCCTTAAATAAACTCATGCAACGAGATGACCGTCTACTCACTAAAATATTTGAGCGCATTTCTAATGAATTGGAAGCCATGGGGGCCGTGTCAAAAAAGGCCTTCTGGCAGGTGGCTGAGCATTTTCTTGGAGTTAAACGAGAAAAGGAAATCAGAGTCAGCCCAGAATTTTCCAGAGAAAGCATTCGTGAAGAAGTGCGAGCTGAAGAATTGTTGCAGCAAAAAGAAACAAAATCACAAGCTGAAATAATTCCTTCTAAAAATAAAGATCCATATGAGCCCACTAAAACTCAAGAAGAAACCTTATTCCAAAAACCAACATCTCCCTCTTCAGATTTTGCAAGCCTTATCAAACGCTGCGAGCAACGGCTTTGCAGCTTCTTAGAACGGGAGAATATGGCGTTAACGCCCCAGCGAGCGGAGCGCATAGCCCTTCAAGCGGAACGCATGGCAACTTTCATACTGCATAGCTATGATTCAAAGGGAATCATGCCAACGGACGATGAGATGGCGAACATTTCCTTACGCGCAAAATATGAACTCGGCCGTCTTCCCGAAATCCAGCAAGACCTTATGGATCAGGAGGAAACAAGTGTTTTCCGAGCTTATCGCATTGCGGATCGATTAGCTTCTATTGAAGGGCGGCTCTATTTTGAAGCTCTTCAAAAAGGGCAAGAGGCTCCCTTTAATATCTCATTCATGGCCCAAAGAGAACTGAACCTTCATAGAGATCAACTTCCTCAATTGGCTCAAGAGTTTGCTAAACGGTATGCCCTATCGGATACAGCCGCTAATCATTGTGCCCAAGATATGTTGCGTTATCGAGAAACCCATGGTGAGAATCCCTCCTCTGAGCAAATGGGCAAAATGGCGCAGATCTCACGAGAGCTTGAAAATAAGGAATATAGCTCCATCTCCCATCGTCATGATGCTGATGAAATCACCTTTCTTCGCCGTAAAGAAGGAGATCTCCTCTTTAGGCATGGTCTTGCCTATGACGCTTCTTCTCAGCTCGACCATGCCCAAATTCAAGCAAAAAAGTCTTTAGAACTCCTCCAGCGGCAAATAGAAAATGAACGGATACATGTGAAGCAAATGGATTTGGGGTTGTAGTGGCAAAATGGAAATATTACGATTGCTGCAACATTACTTTCCTTTTGTATTAAATCTTGGCTTGATCAATAGCAGAGAGCACGTTGACCTCAAGCTCAGGGAGGGTTGCGTGGTCTTCAACAGTCCAAGCGATCGAGAGGGCTGTTTTGCAAAAGGCCCAAGCCTTTATCCTTTGAGGATCGAAGGGCAGCTCTTCAGCAAGAATGTGGAGACGCCTTTCGACGATTTGTGTAATCGATTGATCATGGGGAAAACAATCACAGGGATTGTAAATCATGGAACCAACCTCAAACACGGGATCTCCAACATACCCATGCGGATCAATTACCTTCCAGGTTGACCTGCTGGAGAGAATATTGTCATGGTGCAAATCTCCATGCAAAATAACATCGTGCGTTCGATCAGCGGTTAACTCTCGAAATAAGGATTCAGCTTTTGACACCGTTCTATTATCCAAGTGATTTTTCAATACAGACAAGGTTCCTGCAAGTTCAGAGATGTGGGTAAATTCAGATTGTTTTTGTTGATGAGATTGCAAGTTCCTAATCGTCTGGCACATAATTCTTGTTGCAGAATCATCGTCTCCTGCTTTGACAAGCGCTTTGAGCGACTGTCCAGGCTCAAGACGTTCCATCAAGAACGCACAGTATTCCTCATCATACCAGTAAATCTTTGGAACAGCTTCATCAAAACATCCCAGCCACCGAACTTCTGTTTCAATATTTTTACCTCCTGGGGCCATCTTAAGGATGGCGTTTTCGCCAGTCGAGATAACCTCCACCAAACCAACGAAATTATAGGTAAGATCGGGCATTATGTGGAGAAACCGCAGGTTCCATTTTTCCGCAAGCTGGGTTAAGTGAGTGGGCAAATCATTGAGCCAGGCTTCGCCTGTCTCCCCATAAAGATCCCGAATATTGGAAATAAACGTTGAGTTTAACTGCATTGAATTAATTTCACCCTATACTTTACCCCACAAGCTCAAGACGTAGCTTGTCTCTGGGATCCTTTTCTTCATCAGCTTTCCATAATTGGCGCATATCTGGCAGTTCAAAGCGACCCACCGATTTTAGATTCTCATCAACATGCTTTAAAATCATTTTCAGGTAATCATCAATGACCAAGCCAGAAAATGTCTTCTCCTTTAACAAGTCCTTCAGCGGAATCCATTGAGCTTGTAGAACTTCACTTTCCTGGGTTTTTAATTTCCCGGTAAACTTTTTTGCCATATAAAACTTAATATTTACATTAACATTATAGGGATCAACCTGGGTTCTTTGAAGATCAGCTATAAGTTTTAGGTCTTTTTCCTCAACCGTATATCCTACTTCTTCTTGCGCTTCGCGCATGGCAGCCATTTCCGCAAATTCTCCCGGCATAATTTGTCCCCCAGGTAATCCCCACTGGTTGGGTCGCCTAATGTCCTCAATAAGCAAAACGTTTCCATTATCAACGAGTAAGACTTTCGATATGGCCATCGAAGTAAGAGCATAGGGAACCTCAGAATCATTGCGAATAAGCCATTCTGTGTGCGTCTCGTCTGTAAAATGATGTTTAAACCCTGCTTTAATTAGAGAGGGAACTAAAGAAAACTTTTCAATATCAAGATGAATAACAAATGCTTTTTGAGGATTATTATGAATGTGATTGACTACGAAAGTGGTTAGCTTCTCGGAAATTTCAGACTCATAAACATCTTTGAGATCCAGATAAAAATCCCCATATGAGTTTTCCTTATAAATCATGCCAGTCATTCCATCTTTTAGGGGCTCTGAAAATTCTGTAGTCAAAGCCATTTGAGAGTATAAAAGAAGTGCGGACAAAACAAGTAGGGTGTATTTTTTCAGCATCATATTGTCCTTATCCTTTTTCAAACAACTCCTTAAACAAAGGCATAACCTTATCTAACGACAAGTTGCTCAAATGGTTATGGGAAGAAGCAAGGGTCGTTGCAACAACAGGCAAGTCTCGTGGATTATCCTGCCGTAAAAAACAAAGTCCGGGAAACACTTGCCATTTACATCCCTTTTCTTCCAAGTCATTGAGCGCTTGCATAAGCACTGATAGTTCGGGCCAACTGAGTGTCTGAAATTCCCCAGGTGTTTTTGGTAATGCCAGTCCCGGAGGACGCCACAGCCCTTTCGTGTCAGCCCACACATACCCTGGATACCAGAGATCATAATGGGTACCATGTTCTGTTTCGATAGCAACAAGTTGAGCTTTTTCTGCATCCAAGCGATTGCGCACCTGAGGCCAAAAGGTCAATCTTGTGGAAATGGGTTCGTTAAAGCGGGGCATGTGGAAATAGCGATCTTCCTTATCTTTAACAAAGTAAGCCACCAGCCGTGGGCTTATTTCATGACGTTGAATTTGTCCTTGCTCAATGAGCAGGGTTTGCTCTTCCAGAATGGTTTGAGCCTCGCTCTTCTCGTTAGGATTATCCAGAATATGGAGAATCAGCCCAAAGCACTGCTCATAAATTCCTTTTAAAGGAATGTCCTGATTTTGTAATCGTTGATAAAGCAGGGTTACCTCTTGAAATATCTTAAGCGCTTTTCCTTCTGACCACGCCCAAAAATCCCCGGTTTTTGAGGCATCACACAAAATATCTCGATGGTACATAGCAATAGACGAATACGCCATAACAAAAACAGACAATAGTCCATCAATGTCTATATGGTTATTCACAACCAAATCATAAGGAGCAGCATTTTTATCCTCCAGAAACTTAAAGCAAATTTCGGTTGAGGTTCCAGCCTTGTACTGATCGAGCGTTCGATTAGAGGGCCAATGGCTGAGCTCTATATCAACTCCCTCACGGAAATTATCACCCCCCATACCATCCACGTAGACCATACATCTTGAGGGAGGGTTTTCCGCACTTGAGCCTGCAATGTAAAAGGGTTTTTCTGGTTTCATATTCATCTCCGTCCATTTTTGCCAGAATAGCGCAGGAAGATTATTTTATTGTCTTAAATGCCGATATAATGGCATAATGCCAATAGAATGACCGAAATCAGTAAAAATCTAGCCGGAAACCTTGAGTATTTGCGAAAAGCCCGGGGCTTAACCCAAGGCCAACTGGCGCACGTTTCTGGCATTCCGCGAACGACCCTTTCTCATATCGAGTCTGGTGCAGGGAACCCTTCCTTGATAACCCTGAGCAAATTGGCAGTGGCCTTAGGTGTGCATTATGAAGAGCTGCTGAGTGCGCCAAGACCCAGCTGTCACTTGGTTCGTAGTCACAATCTGCGCAAGCACCACCGATCCCAAGGCAAAGCCACAAAAGTTGAGCTCCTCCCTAAGCCCGTTCCAGGGCTGCAATTTGAGCGCCTTGAGCTCAAAGCTCACGCCTTACTCATTGGCACGCCACACGCACAAGGAACACGCGAGTATTTTACCTGCACAAAAGGTAGCATCATGGTGCGTGTGGAAGGGGATGAGTATGTCCTGAGTGAGGGAGATGTCCTGGCCTTTCCTGGTGATCGCAAGCATGCTTATATGAGTCAGCAAGACTCCCCAAGCGAGGGCATTAGCATCGTCATTTTACATGTGCTGGATTAGCTACATGTTTCGATAAATACTGTACCTCTTCAATTCCTGATGGACGCATCATCTATAAGGCTAATTTCAACCCTCTCTTTTCCCCCACCTATATTGACTCGTTTTAAGCGAACAAAGCCAACTTCAGTCGTTGATTTCACATGGGTTCCCCCACAAGGCACTTCAGCAAAGCCGTCTATCTTCCAAAAACGTCGTTGGTTTTCTTCATCGGAATAGCCCGTTTTTATCATCTCGTCTTTTTTAATGATCTCATTGTATTGAGAGAGTATTTCCTCAAAAACAGAAGAAATATTTTGATCAAAAACAAAGTCTATGCGTGCTTTATTTTCAGCAATGTGGGCGCCTATTTTGTCAAGGCCCAGTTTTTGTGTGACAAGCTCAAGGATAAGTTCAGCCGCAAAATGGAGGCGCATGAGCCGATACCGACGGGGCCAATCAATTTCCATGGTTACTTGATCATCAGGGCGCAACCCATGGCCCTCTTCAAGCGTATAATAAATGAGGTTACCCTCAATGTCTGAGGCTAGAACAGGCATTCCATTGAGTGTGGCTTTATCACTTTCCTGCCCTCCAGAAAAAGAGAAGGCAATCGTTTCCTCCAACAGAATCCGGTTACCCTCAACCAAAGCAACTTTTGTGGTCAAGCGATGTTGATAAGGATCTTCCCAAAAAACCTTGCGCATTGTTACGTTTCTCCCACCTTAACGATCTTGTAAAATAGCAAATCTATTGTGACGGAGACTCACCCCCACAAATCCAATCATAGCGGCTCCCAATAGGGCACACAACGGGATTATCATGAGAGCTATACCATAAGACTCCATGGTGTATTGTCTCACTCCGTCATCGCTCATGAGTCCTGTCCAGAAGGCATCCATCATGAATCCAATGGTCGTGTGAAAAAATGACCCTCCCAACATATTCACACAATTTAAGAAGGCAATGGTGACACCAAGCAACTGTGAGTTCACTAATTCAGAACCAGCCGCAAAAACAATGACTTGATAACAGCAGAGAACTCCAACACACAAGAATAAACCCGCAAGTCCATACCAGTTAAAAGGGATGCCTAAGAATAACACTATAAAGGCCAGAGCCATTCCCACACCACACACGCTCATGACCGTATAGTTGCCAAACCTTTTGCTTAAGCCAGCGAGTAAGGGTCCACCAAACAACATGCCAATAAAAATGCAGGAAACAAGCTGAGCCGCATCGCCTTTGTTCAAGTCATAACTCGTCATAAGGTAAGGAACCCCCCATACATCAGCAAAGCCTTCGAGAGACCCCACCATGAGAAAATTTCCGATGGCGAGTAACCAGATGACGGGCGAGGAAAGCAATCTTTTAAAGTGAGTGGCTTTAAAGGGTTCTGGCTCACTATGCGTTTGTGAGTTCCCTGGAGATCGTAAAAATAAATAAGCCCCCACACCCAAGGCTATGGAGATGCACCCCAAAGTGAAGGCGACTTTTTCCCAACTATAACTGTCCACAAGCAAGCTCACCGGTTTCCCTCCATAGATTGCGCCCATAAGGCCAACCGTAAAGGAAAAACCGATCATTCTTGCGTATTGGTCCTTTGGAAACCATTGGGAGACGACTTTTGAAGTCCCCAGAAAGCCTACGGCTGATCCAATACCCACAAGGAATCGGCTAAGACACGCCAAATACCAGTTGTCTGTATAGCTAAAAACCAGCATGGAGACGCCGCAGAGAACAGCGCATCCAAAAACAACATACCGTGCACTCAAACGATCAAGCATGATTGCAACCGGAATCTGCATCCAAGAATAACCGTAATAATAGAGGGCCGCGAGCAATCCAAAGCCGGTGGCGTCGATCGCAAATTGCTGCATGATTTGTTGCATCATTAAGCTTGGCCATAGGCGCAAAATGAATTGATAGGTAAAAAAGAGTAAAGGAAAAAGCCACATTAAAAATGGCACATATTTCTGTTTTCGCATAAACATAGCAACCTCAATCGTTGAGTGATTTTTTAAAAATTAATAATGTAAGGTGGGTGTGTGGGATTATATCGGCCTTAGCCGATAATATTGAAGGAAATAATAGCGATGTCGTTAAAAGGTAAGAAATCCATCTTTTAAGTATCACTCATACATTGGGTTGGAAAATAAAAATCCTTAATGCTTTATATGTAGGTATGCAGCTTAAGCTTGTCAATAAAAATCACAGAAATCTCACAAATTTAATTTTTTTCCCATATGGGCAATTTGCCGAATGGTTACAATTTGACATTTCATACAGTAGGTGTAGACTGTTAAATATAGGCTCAGATAAGTGTGTTTAAGAGGGATTATACCGTAAAAAACAACTTCGCTCCCAGTCCCATGAGAACGCCTCCTGTAACGCGCTCAATCCAGTGGCTAATGGCGTTGAACTTCTCCCTCGTTCGTTTTCCTGAAAGACAAAAGCCCACAAAACCAAACCAAGCCAGCGTTTCAAGAAAGATAATCATGCCGTAGAGAGATAGGATAGCTGGCGGGGTTTGAGTAGAAATGATCATCGAAAAAAGACTGATAAAAAAGAGCATGCACTTTGGGTTAAGGGCATTTGTTAAGAATCCAGACAACACAGCAGAAAACGGTGAAATATCGCGAGCCTGTTGGACATTTTCTGCTGTTATATTGGCTTTCTTAGCCTTTAACCCCTTATAGCCTATGTAAAGGAGATAAGCTGCTCCTGCATACTTAATTATCAGGAAAAACCAAGCGCTCTCTTTGATAATAACGCCCAAACCCAATAAGGTATAAGAGACATGAACCAAAATGCCGAGGGCAATCCCTAAGGCCGTAAGCAGAGCTGTTTTGCGAGAGTAAATGAGGCTATTCCTCACAACCACAGCAAAATCCGGCCCAGGACTGATGAGGGAAACTATCATCAACCCTGATAAACTGAGGAGAGAAGGTAAATAGTCAATAATAAGTGCGTTCATTTAAGACCTTCCTTTATATGGATTAACATTTCTCAATATCATAATAAACTTTCATCGTGTTTTTCTTGATCTTATATTTTATCAAATTTAACCCCTTCAATTCAGAGAGACTTTTGACATGGGTCCCTCCACAGGGTGAAAAGGGAAAATCACCAATACGGATCACTCGGATGGGCTGGTCTTTGGGGATAGTGTACGTCAGGGTGGGGCACAGTTCCTGGACTTTATCTCCTGTGATTTGATCTATGGTGGTAAGACAATCTTTTGCTATATGTTGCTCAATTTCCTTGTTGATCCATTCGAGAGAGATATTCTCAACAGATCCATTCTTGGCCGTAAATTCAACATAGCATTGATCTGGGAAGTGATGTCCTTTGGATGCTTGCCAATGAGGATATTGACTTTCGATAATATTGCTGATGAGGTGTCCTGATGTATGAAGCCGGGCATGCAGAAGGCGTAGATCTTGATCAACCATACACGTCCCTGTCTGTCCGACCAAATGGCTGTAAGATTGATCTGTATAATGCCGAATTTCATTATCAACAGATTTAACGCTATGAATGGGCATACGGACATCCCCAACCTGAATCGTGCCTTGGTCGGAAGGTTGGCCGCCTCCCTGCGGATAAAAGATCGTTTGGTTCAGTATAATAAAGTGCCCACTGTCATCTTTGTTGGTTGCTATAATCATGGTATGGTCATTAAACTTATACGTATCGTCAAAATAGGAAAGCTGTGTTTGCATTGTCTATCTCCTCATAAATTATGTTGCGATATGCAACTAAAATTATTATAATCATTCTAAAGTGCAATTACAAGGGGTCAATGTATGAAAAAAGAGACAATCGATTCTTTAAGGCATGTCTCCCGCAAATTGATTAGAGAATTGGGCATGTTGCAATTAAACTCTGCTCATCTCAAGAAAACGCCTCAGCATTGGCATGCTCTGATTGAGATTGGGAAAGAGCCAGGCATTACCGTTTCCAAGTTAGGAAATCTATTACTTCTCTCTGTTTCAGCCACCTCTCGTCTTGTGAATGCCTTGATTGACCATGACCTTGTTTCATTTAAGGAAGGCACGGATAAACGAGAGAAATATCTCCACATCACCAAAAAAGGGCAGCTTGAGCTCGCAAATATCGATGAATTCTCAAATTCTAAAATAAAGGGCGCCTTTGAATTTTTAACCGAAGACGATCAGACCCACATCATCACGGCCATCCAAAAGTATGGTGAAGCCTTAGAAAAAAGCAGACTCCTGCGAGAACAGATCAAAATCCACACACTTTCGACGTCTCGCATTCTTCGTAAACAAATTATCACGATGATCGAAAACATTCAAAAAGGCGAGTTTTTATTGCCCATTACGGATGATATTAATGTGGGTATTTTAAAAGCGGAAGAAGAATTTTATTATAATAATTCCTATAATTTTTGGTACGCCGTGGATGATCAAGGACATGTTATTGGAAGTATTGGTTTGAAAAAGCTGGATAACCATCGGGCAGAAATCAAGAAATTATTTGTTGTTAAAGCTTACCGAGGCAAAGGTGTCGCCCCGAAACTTCTCAATACACTTGCGAAAGCTGCCTTTAAACATGAGTTTAATGATCTTTACCTTGGAACAGTAGGCACCTTAGATGCTGCTCACAATTTCTATAAAAAATATGGGTTTTTGCAAATTACCAAGCAACAATTACCTTCGGAGTTTGCAGTAGGTCCCCTCGATACGGTGTTCTTTAAAATCAAAGTTGCAGCATTGCAGAATAGGCTAAAACAGCTTTCTGGTGAGTAGGCTAAGGGTGAGGGCATCATAGGAAAAACTATGAATAGACCTAAGGATTTGGAAGATGTCCGCTTAATTGAAGAATGGCAGAAAGAGAATACGCAATTGAAAGAATGAGGTTGTCAAAACTGGGCCAGGTATCAATTTTTCTTTCTTCATCGTGAAGCATGAATCTCTCGCTCAAGCCATTGAGCCGATTTCTATTGATTTTCAAGATTTAATCTTCCTACTGATATGGCCTTTTCACACCACCCCGCGTCCTGGTGCCACCGTATTTCATAAATCTTATCTGAAGGTTGGAACCGAATAAATAATTCGCTGCAGCCAATTCCTGAATTATCAGGGAACCGTGAATCTGATGAATTATGGGGCTTGCGTGTAGAATCAATAACTTGAAGGTGCACCCAATCGGATTCTTTATGCCATACTTTTTGAATGATAACGACGTGCATGGGTGGAGGTTTACTAAAATCTGGTTCTTTTGGTGGGGTATAGTTCGGAGGCTGATAGGTCAGGATATCTCCAGACTTGATATCTAAAAAATCAACAGATGACCATAACTCCGTTGGTTGTTTTCTTAACGATTGAAATATCGCAAATAAGTTAAAGGGACAAGGAATACCATCCCAGGAGGGCGGTACTTTCGGTGCCATTTCGCACATTCTTTGATGTAAAACAATTCGTGCAGGGGGAGAGACGCGTTCAAGCAAATAATCGACGAAACCATAGCAATTAAAATGATAGGCTGTGCCCTTAATCTGATTTTGATGATCATAAATAGATTCGCATTTTCTTGATATGACCGTGCTCAGAACCTTCTCCGCTTCCTCAAGCAAGAGCGCTGTTGCAAAGGTCCCTGTTAATCCAATAAAAACGCAAAACGAAAATAAGAATAAAAATAAGGCCTTATAGTTGAAGATGTACTCTCATCGAAAATATTATATCCGAAAAGAAGGGAGAACACCTTTTTTCATAACGACATCCTAAGTAATCCCAAATAATTAAACCCAATGTCAAAAGTTTACATGCAAGGAGTTGATCGAAATTATGCCTCAATATTCTACATTAAGAAGGAGGCAACATGCCACGGATGCTTCAAGGCGTCAACAACGAGTTCAATTACCTTTACATAAATTTCAAAACCATCAGATGTTCGTCATAAAATTTATCACCTATTTTTAAACTTCGGGGTGCCGTTCCATAAAGTTGGAACCCATGATTTTGATAGAGCTTAAAAGCATCCTTATTTTTAGCATTAACCGTACAGTGGAGTTGAACGACCTTTTGACGGGCATGGTTAATGATTTCTTTTAAAAGTTGCTTGGCAACTCCCTTCCCTCGATGTTCTTTTCTGATATAGACCCCGAAAAGAAGACCCCTATGTTTTATTTTTTGAGGTTCCAGTACAAAAAAACCAGAAACCCCCACAAGCTTATGATCCATAAAGGCAGCAAAAACATAGCTTTTTTCGAGTTGCTGCTTAAATTTTTCATCTTCCCATAAGGCTTCTTCCTCATAAGAACTTGTAAAGGCTTCTGGATGAAGTTTGAGAGCTTCCAGGCGGATTTCTTTCCAAAGTGCCCAAGCTTGAGAGTGCAGTTGCTTAATTTGATAGTTCATTTGGAGACTCATTCTATTCATTCATACTTTTATTCCAACGATATTGACAAATACCCCTTTGCTGACTACATAAGAAAGTAGGCTGTAAGGGACGCCTTTACCCACAAAAGAGGATCTCACCCTAGATTAATCATGAAGTTAATTATTATTCATGCATCTTTTGTTGGCTGGATTGTGGGTATCCGGTAATAGCAAAGGGTATTACGATGAATAAAACTCATAAATCTTTTAGCGTTGATGAATGTAAAGTTCAGGCGTCTATTTTATTAAAATCATTACACTCTAATGACTTAGCAACTTCACAAAAAGCTGCGAAACGATTTCGGCGCTTGCCTGAGTTTAAGCCGGCTTCTCTCGAAGAGATTGTGCAAGCCGATATAAAACGCAAGCAGGCTCTTACTATTATTGCCATGGAAAGGGGCTTTAAATCCTGGGCAGATTTAAAATGCCAATTACCTTTTATACGTGGTGGCTTTCTCAACCAATGGTTTGCAAACTATACTGACGCGAAATCTTATCAACGCTTAAATGGGGGCTTTTTATTGCCTTTTAAAAACCAATTTTTTATTTGTGAAGCTGATTATATAAATAATCTTGGGTTTAATGCAGAAGATGCGGATTGGACATTAATAGGCTATGATTGGGCAAGTCCGGACAACAAAGAGGCCTGGCAACGACTCTATAAAAAATGGATGAAAATCCAAGGAGGAAGTCATGAGTAAAGTGTTTCCCATATGTTATGAAACCTTTGGGAACCCCCACCATCCCTGCATCATTTTAATTACGGGCATAGGCGGTCAGCTTATTGATTGGCCGCCTCTTGTAACTCAAGGCTTAGCAGATAAGGGATTCTACGTTGTGACGTTTGATAATCGTGATTCGGGTTTATCGCACCATTATGATGAGCTGGGGGTCCCCAATCTTGAGGAAGCTATCGCGCTCAAGCAACGGGGTGAACCCTTTCAACCACCTTATACGCTCGAAGATATGGCATCGGACGTAATTGTCTTAATGGATGAACTGCAGATAGAAAAGGCACATGTTGGGGGTGGCTCCATGGGAGGAATCATTGCTCAATATGTAGCCCTAAATTTTCCTGATCGTGTGCTCAGTCTAATTTGTATTTTCAGTACTTCTGGTGATCCTCAGTTGCCTCCAGCAAAAAAAGAGGTCATGGACTTTTTTGCTTCGTCGTTTACTGAAACAAACAAATCAATAGAAACGCTTGTTAACAACAAGTTGAAATTGTTCAGACTTTATAATCACCCCGATTATTTTGATGAAGAAAAAGTAAGGCAACAAACAATGATTGCTACTCAAAGAAATTATGATGCAATAGGATTTAAACGAACTCTTTTAGCCTTGATTTGTGCTGAACCACGCACGGAAAGGTTACGGCATTTGCAACCCCCCAGCCTTATCATTCACGGTGATTATGATCCTGTTTTTCCTCTTGAACATGGCAAACAATTAGCGGCTTGCTTACCAAACAGCCATCTTGAAATCATTGAAAAAATGGGACATGGAATACCAGATTATTTTTGCACAATAGTCGTTGATTTAATAGCGAAGTACCTTAAACAGAGAAAATCATATGATTAATTATAGAAAACACGGAACTCCTCCCTATCAAATTGCTGTGATTCATGGTGGACCGGGCGGAGCTGGAGAAATGGCTCCTGTTGCTGACCATCTTTCTAAGAAATGTAGCGTCTTGGAGCCACTGCAAAGAGCATTGAGTTTTATGGGTCAGGTTGAGGAGCTAAAGATGGTGTTGGAAGCCCATGGTCAGCTGCCAGTGACTCTTATTGCCCACTCTTATGGCTGTTTCCTCAGCTTTGTCTTGGCAAGTCTTTACCCCTCTCTGGTCAAAAAGCTCATTTTAGTTTGCAGTGGTGTTTTTGAAGAGCCCTATGCGACCAACATTATGAGTACCCGACTCAAACGTATGAAAGAAACAGATCGGCAAAAGATGGAAGCCCTTGAGAAACAATTCGAGGATCCGCAGATAACGAATAAGAATAAACTTATTTCTCAAATGGAAGAGCTGGATTTCCGAGCCGATTCCTATGATCCTCTTCCTTTCGATACCAAGTACGTAGAACCTTCCTATGAAATCTATGAAAAAGTCTGGCCAGAGGTTCATTCTTTGCGTATCAGTGGAAAGCTCCTGGACTACGGAAAGCATATCCAATGCCCTGTTGTTGCCATTCATGGGGATTATGATCCTCGCCCCGCTGAAGGCGTCCAAGTCCCCCTTTCACATACGTTAAAGGATTTTCGCTTTATCCTTTTAGAAAAATGTGGTCACTACCCTTGGTTTGAAAAACAGGCAAAAGATAGGTTTTATGAGATATTGGAAAGAGAACTTGGAGGTTAGATTTTTATAATATGTCCAAACAGACCCCACTACAAACCGTGCATGATGTTGATGAAGCTTTTAACCGAGGAGACCTTGAAGCCGTTCTCGATTGTTACGAAGATCAGGCACTCATGGTTATTGAACCTGGTAAGGTGGTGCAAGGAAAAGTTGAACTGCGAAAAACTTTTCAAGAACTCCTCAAGTTGGGTTTTAAAGCGACACAACTCAAGACAGAGACGCTCACAGCTGGGGACATCGCCCTCTTTATCTCCCGTTGGCGACTTGACGGTCAAACCGCAGAAGGAAAAGAGTTTTCTAAAGAATTCACAGCAACGACGGTTTTTCGAAAGCAACTTGATGGGCAGTGGAAAGCCATCATAGATAATTCCTTTGGCCCTGATATTCTGAATACGGAGATTTAAAGAACTCTTAAAAAACGTTTGTCAGTCTTTAAAATATCCTATATTCATAAACTGTAATTTTAATGTTTTATAATAGGTGGCTTTCATGAATAAATATTTTCTTTTACTTACAGTGCCTTTTCTGGCATTCTGTAGTGTTGGTTTTTCCTCCCTCCATGCGATGGATGTAGAACCCGATGAGACTGATGAGAGGGGTTCGAAAATAAAAAGCATAGCTGACACATCAAGCTCGGCCCCTGCTTGGTTCATTCCTAAAGAACAAAAGGTGAAGAAACAAATCATGATTTTGTATTTTATGGTCATATCTATCTCTCTTTTGCTGTTATAAAATAGTGCAATCAGAATCTCCTTTTTGCCCCTTTTCAAAGGTTTCAAGAGCCTCAAGTCCTTTTTTTCGGACCTGTCGGTCTTCTGAGGAGACCGCTTGAAGAATTCCGCTCAATTTTTCCATCGCTCCTTTATGGGGCTCAATCTGCTGAACATAGTAATCGGGGAATTTTTTTGTGAACTCGGCATGATCTAAGGGGGAATAAGCTAAATAAACCCCTTCCTTGTCCTCAGACCCAGCAGGACGAAATGGTTCCATCCCAGCGCGCGTATGTGCAATGAGGGAAGGAATGTTTTCATACTCGATACCCCCTATCAGATGATCAACGATTCGTTCTTCAAACGCATAAGTTGGTGGTTGGTTTTCATCTTCAGCCTTGTGTTTTATACAAAACTTTAATTTTTGTCCTCGAAACTGTTCATCAAACAGCTTCGTGAATACCTTAAGGGCTTTTGTTCCTATTCCTCTTGGACTACCGGCCTTAACCACTACACTTTCTTCAACATAATTATACTTAAGTTTGGACTCAATTTTTAAAAATCCAATGGGCACCTTGGGTTTTTGCGTGCTTAGATAAAGCAGATAAATCCCCGACAAAGGATTAAGCTCTAAGTACATCGTTTCTTTTTTAGGAATATTTTGATCTTTAATGGCTGCCTTTTCAAAATCGTCAAATTCTAGAGGCTC
>Ga0207131_1029_pt1 | contig 25059 bp, 13 predicted proteins | sample Alteio_BWMinHeat_13_FD_153557 | JGI IMG/M metagenome (GOLD analysis project Ga0207131, IMG submission 153557) | Enriched cells from forest soil in Barre Woods Harvard Forest LTER site, Petersham, Massachusetts, United States -... | ecosystem: Environmental > Terrestrial > Soil > Temperate forest >...
GAATCGAGACGGAATCGAAAAGAGGAGGGCCTTGCGTTTTTCCCATCAAGCTACCAAATAACAGCGGCATAATCACTTTCTTGTGATTTACGCCAAACATCTCAGCAACCTCTCTCGATGATTGATTCATTCCGGATCCACCCCAATTTTCCAGTTCGTCCAGTCGCCAAATAATTGCTTGCAGAAGATAGCAGCACTGTTCTTTGGCCAACTCTTTCACTTCGAAAAAAGAATCTTGATATCGTATATGATTGATAAAGAGAAAATCAAACAAATCCATAAAATCGCCAAAAGTCTTGATGCGTGCATGACACAATGGCATCAATCGTTCCATGAAGGCGTCATTGAAGCTCCACTCTTTTAATCGGCTCCACAACTTATCGACAGGTATGTTTTTGATTAAATACTGCTGATTAATCCAATCCAGTTTCTGGACATCAAAAACAGCGCCAGAAACACCGATACGCTTATAATCAAATTCTTTGATGACTTCCTCTAAACTATAGATTTCGCGGTCGCCAGTCATGCTGTAGCCCATCAAAGTCAAAAAATTCATTAGAGCTTCCTGTAAATATCCGCTATCGCGATAGAAGAAGATGGAAGTCGGATTTTTTCTCTTTGAAAGCTTCTTACCGTCGCGTCCCAATAGCAATGGCATGTGCATGAAAACGGGAGGCGTCCATCCAAACGACTCGTATAAGAGGATGTGTTTGGGTGTGGAGCTCATCCATTCATCTCCGCGGATGACATGTGTGATGTGCATTAAACGGTCGTCAACAACATTTGCAAGGTGGTAAGTGGGAAAGCCGTCCGACTTGAGCAAAATCTGATCATCAATATCAGCCCACGGGAAGGTCATTCGCCCTTTAATTGCGTCTTCGTAGACACATTCCCCCGTCGTTGGCACCTTGAGGCGGATAACGTAGGGCAATCCGTCTTTTTCACATTCATCAACTTCAGCCGGTGACAAATGCCTGCAGCGCCTGTCATATCCCTGCCTGTTCCCCTGTTTCGCAGCAAGTTCTCTCATCTCATCCAGCTCTTGAGCTGTGCAAAAGCATTTATAGGCCTTCCCATTTTCCAAGAGCGTCTCTGCGTGCTGTTTATAAATATCAAAGCGTTCAGATTGCCTGTAGGGGCCATAAGGACCTCCTACATCGGGACCTTCATCCCAATTGATACCGCACCAATGCAAAGCGGTATAGATATTTTGTTCGTATTCAGGACGGCTTCGTGAGCGATCGGTGTCTTCAATTCGCAGAATAAACTGACCTTGATGATGCCGGGCAAAAATCATATTGAACAGGGCTATGTAGGCAGTTCCCACATGAGGGTCGCCGGTCGGAGATGGAGCAATGCGCACGCGAACAGTCATATTTATAGTATTCCTTTTTCTTGGTATAATCTTGCTTAGATTTGTTTAACAGGCCATCAAAATGACAATGCCTTTTTCTGAGCGCCTGGAAAAGAGATACCTCGCAGGTTCATGAGGTAAATCAGCTCTTTCATAATGTTGTACGCCTCTTCCAACTGCAAATCATTCTGACCGAAATTCTCAATTGTATCAGGATTGCTATCTTCTTTTTTCCTGATTTCTTTCAACATGTTCTGATAATTAGTGTTCTTTTGCAATCGTTCGCCCGAATGTTCCTTTAACTGCTCGATAAAAGGAGCATAGGTATCCAATTTTCTCTGCAAACCGAATTTGTAAAGCTTGCGGATTTTATCGCGCTGCAAAAAAGGGATGTCTGACAAATCGTCATCAAAATTGGATTTGATATTATCATTTTCCAAAGGATATTTGGCAAACCTCTCTCCAATTTCAGATTCAGACAAAGGACCTGGCACAATAATGTTGGGAATTACGCCAACAAGCTGCGGAGTCTTCCCTGAGACTGTATAATAACGGCCTCGCGTGACTTTGAATTCTCCTTTTGGATCGACAAGTTCTGAATCCCCTGCACCTAAAGTAAATGTTTGATAAGACCCTTTGCCAAAGGTAGTGTCGTCGCCAACGAGAATGGCTCTACCATAATCTTGAAGTGTTTGTGCAACGATTTCAGATGCTGAGGCGCTCATGCGGTTGGTCAGGACTATAAGTGGGCCATCCCATGCCATCGTGCTATCCAAATCGCGCAGATGTTGAACTTTTCCCGATTCATCTTTGATAGAAACGACGATTCCTTTTGAGATAAAAAGACCTGTCACAGCTACAGCTTGGGTTAATAAACCACCAGAATTATAACGCAAATCGAGGATTAATCCTTCTAGGTTATGTTTCTCTTTAAGTTTGCTGATTTCTTCATCTAGGTCTGTAGCTGAAGAACTATCTCTATCTTGATAAAATGAATAAAGCTTGAGATAGCCGATGACACCATCGCCATAGGGCTCGTAAGAGCTTTTGTAGCGGGTTTCTTTAAGAACCACTTCGCCTCTCAATAGAGTGATATCCAATTTCTCTTCGGATGTTGTACCATCGGGCATTTTCGTGTCGCGAATAATGGTCAATACAACAGGGGTATTAGCCTCACCTCTGATTAAGTCTACGGCATCTCCAATATCCATACCCACAACGGGTTCGCCATTGACAGCTACGATGCGGTCCTTCACTTTGAGTTGCTTGCTATTGGCCGCAGGCCCTCCTTCGACAATCTTTACAATCGTAAAACCGTTGATGTCATCCCTAAGCTGAGCTCCAATGCCATATAGTCGCTGCTGAACATTGATCATAAACTGCGTTGCTTCCGCAGGGGTGAAGTAGACCGAATGCGCATCAAGGGCTGAAGTGATGGCTTTAAGAATTTGAGATAAGATCAGGCGTTGGCGCTCCACTGGATCTGAGATCATCATATCCTCTTCATACTTGGATTGCCTTTTGGCTATCCTCTGCATGGATTTTTCGCGCATCTCCTCGTTTAATTTAGCTGCCGTCTCCACTTGCAATGCCCGAATTCTTCTCAAACGGTTCACCAGCTCATCTTCAGATTTCACCCAGGGGAGATCTTTAAATTCTTCTGCACGCACATGAGCGGGTAAATCATTGTAATCGATTTTCTTTTCAAGCAAACGTCGCCGTTGAATCGCTTTAATAAAAGCATCTTGAATTTGTTCAAATATTTGAAAATTGCTATTCTTATAATCATTGACAACTTGTTGCAATAAAGCGTCGGAAGGATTGATCCATTGATTGATGTCTGATTGGATAAAGTAAATTTTATTCGGGTCAAGATGTTCAAGATAATTATTTAGAATGCGTTGAGCTAAAACGGTGGTCAGTTCTTTTTGAGAAGCGTGTGCCCTCATGATTTCTTTAGCTTTTTCATTCACATCTTCAGGAGTAAGGTTTGGCAGTTTCCCTTCGCAGGCGAGAGCAAAAAAGCAGAATAGAAACACTAGGTATCTGTACATCAGTCACCTTCTAACAGGAAAGTTGAGAAACTCAAATGCAATCAGACATTTGCCTAATTTGATCGAGAGCCGATTTTAACCTATTATTCTTTAAAGGGTCAATATAAAGTGAAATATTGACCCTTTTGCAATCAAATAAACTAGGAAATTTGTATGCAAATAACATCTAAGCCCGTGCGAGACCGAGACCGAGACCGAGACCGAGACCGAGACCGAGACCGTGACTGTGACCGTGACTGTGACCGAACCGTATCCTCAATCCGATAAGGCACGGTTCGGTCTCGGTCTCGGACACGGTCTCGGTCACGCACGGACTACGGGTAGCCCAAATGCCACTCCCGATGCATAAGATGAGTCGCCCCGACCCTAGACCTCAAGCTCAGAGGGTGTTGACAAACTCAAGCCCCTCTGGATTGCGTCAAAGCCTCGGGGATGAATAAATCGGAGCCAGGTCAAAATTAAAAACTCACCTTACGCAACTGTAACCTTCATTGCTCCTGCGAGACGTATCGTTGCTCTTGTCCAAAGACACGCTCATACCCGACACCCCAAGCTTAACCGCAGAGCCGTAGAGAGCGCAGAGGAAACGCAGAGAGGCCGCTTGAGTCTGTCAACACCCTCTAAGGTTCATTTATTGCATTTTTTACCACACAAACATAAAATTTTTATTGATTTAAAATTCACAATGCTTTAAAATTAATTATTTAAAACCATAAGCAAGATGTTAAGGTAATATATACCAAATAAAATTATGATGTTAATTACCTCTAGACTAAACCCACTTAACATACTGATAATGAAAAATAATATGATTTTTAAAGGGAAGTTTTGACACATAAAAAAAACACTTGATTAATAATTTGTTGTTATTTAAAATTTGATTTCATTTATGATGGAATGTTAAATTTATTAAATATATTTTATCTAAACAAAAAAAATGTTTTAGCTGGAGGTTAATATAATGGGTGAAAAAAAAAACAGAAGAAAAAAAAGTGGTTTCTATTACAGAAGCTGCAAAAATCAACGGTGTCACTAGACAAGCAATTTACGTTGCGATCAAGTTGAACAAGTTGAAAGCAACCAAAGAAACTACACGATGGACGATTCATGTAGATGATTTGGCAGATTACCAAAATCTAAAGTATTGTCGATCGAAGTCGGTATTTAATGGCGAGCCATTATTCGATAATAAAAATGGATTCTATTCAGTGAATCAGGTAGCTCAAATGTTGAAAGTACCAGCACAAAAAATCTATTATGCTACGCGCAGCGGATTTTTAAAAGCTCATCGCAAAGGTGCTGCTTGGGTCATTCACACTGACGACTTGAAAGAATACCAGGAAAAGTACGTCACAAAGAAAATTCGTTCATCTCAAGTTGGCTAAAAAGCGTCTTGATTTTCGGTGAACTGAATTTGATCCATACCGGTTCAAAACCAGTTCACCGGAGCGATTTCTCCTTCCTCTTCAAATAGACTAATGTTTCCACATGTGCAGTTTGGGGAAACATATCGAACACTTTGCCTTCAACCAAATGATATTTCTCTTTCAATAAATTCAAATCCCTAGCCAAGGTGGCAGGCATGCAAGAAATATAAACTATTGACTCTGCTGAAGAATTCAATATTGCGTCCACCGCCTTCTTCGTCAAACCTTGACGAGGGGGATTTACAACCATAAAATGATCCTGGTGCGCTACATCCATTTTTGGAAAAATCCGTTCAACATCGCCGCAAATAAAATGCACGTGCTTCATATGATTACGCGCTGCATTTTCTTGGGCGAAGCGGACTGCATCCCGATTGACTTCTATTCCAGTAACTGAAAGGCTTTGTCTTCCCAATAATAATGATGCAATTCCAAATCCGCAATAAAGATCGACGATATCTCCATGCGTTGACTGCCCTGCAAGCCGGCAAATTTGGCGGTAAATATTCAGGCTTTGTTCAGGATGGTTTTGAATAAAAGATTCTGGCGAAAAACGGAATGACAGTCCCCCGATTTTCTCTTCGCAGAAGGGATCGCCAAGAGAAACCATTTCCTCGGGGGTTTCAGCAAGGATGCCTGCCAAAAGCGGCTCATGTTGCAAAGATGCCTGGAAGGTTTTTAAAGGGATTTTGAATTTAGCTCCGAACTGAAACGACAAGATGAATTGATCACGATGGTTCTTCAAGATCGTCAGCCTTCCTTCTTGCTGCAAAGGGTTGGATATTCTTGCAGCAAAATCCTGAACAATTTTTAAAATAGGGTGACCCCTTTCATTAAAAATCGGACAAGTATCGACTACGACGAGTGAATGGTTGTCCTGACCGATATAGCCGGCTTCAAAACCCTCCTTTCCAGGCCTCAAATGCAAAGTAATATGTCGCCGGTAGGCCCAATTTTCAGTAGCGGGTATGATGGAAAATTCGGGAATTGACAAATGCCCTATTCTTTGGAGAGCATCTTTGACTGCAGTTAATTTATATTTTAACTGTGCCTCGGGTAGCAAATGTTGCAGCTGGCATCCCCCGCATGTGCCGAAATAGGGACATGGGGGATTTGTTCGATATTTGCTGGCATGTCTCAGTTCAACTAAAACTCCTTTAGCAAAAGAGCTTTTGACTGTAGTAATTTTGCAAACAACCCTATCACCCACGGCCGTGAAAGGGATAAAAACGACGATTCCACGATAACGTAAAATTCCATCCCCCCCGAAAGCGATTGCCTCCACTTCTCCTTCGATAATTTGACCCAGTTCAAGCTGCTTCATCTTTCAATATCTTGAAGTCGCGAATCAGAAGCTGAATGCTGGAATTATTGATTTGGGGAGTTACTGCACAACGCAATTTCTGCCCTTTTTCCAATTGAGAGATCATCGAAGCCTTTCCAAGCGCAACGCCTTCCAGGATGCGATCGCCCTGCGCTAAATAAAGTTTTAAATGTTGTGTTTTACCAACTATTTTGGGAGGCCATATTTGAATGGCATCGCAATAAAGAATCGGCTGTGGATTCTCATTCCCATAGGGTTCGAGGAGGCGTGCCGATTCCATAAAGTCAAAAGTGAGATCGCTGAATTTGACTTCGGCATCTAGCTGCAGCTTGCTCATGACATCGGAATCTTTCAGCTGCTTATTTGCCGATTCAATAAATCTTTGTTTAAATTCTTCAATAAACTCCTCTTTGATCGTTAATCCGGCAGCAAAGTCATGACCTCCAAAATTGAGAAGAATATCAGAGCATTCTTTTAATGTTGGAATCAGGGGAAATTCTCTAATAGACCTGATAGATCCCTTTCCAATGCCCTTATCGATGGCAAGCATGACCGTAGGGCGGTTGTATTGCTTGGAAATCCGGGTCGAAATGATGGCAATTACCCCAGGATGCCATTCTTTCGAGATCATGACTATGGCTTTGTTGTGCAGAATGTCGGGATTTTCATGTAACGCGGTATCGACATCCAAAGAAATAGTTCTTTCGATTTTTTGACGTTCGATATTATTTAAATTGAGCTCTTCAGCCATTTTCTCTGCAAGTTCAGCATTTTTGACCAAAAGTATCTGCACACCCTTCCGCGGATCGTCTATGCGACCCAGGCTATTTAATCGGGGCGCAATTTTGGAGGCGATGGTAAAGGTCGACAAATCGTTAATATCGACATCGCAAGCAGAAAAAAGTTTTGACAAACCCATCCGCTTCCCTTTACGGAGCTGCCAAAGGCCATATTTGACTAAAGTCCGATTCTCAGGATCGAGCAACGAACCCATATCGGAAATTGTTCCAAGAGCGACGAGGTCGAGATAGCGCTTAAGATCAATTTTTTTGGGGGGTAGCTTTCCCTCAGCAGTTAGTTGGTTGGTGATGCCATGGGCGAGTTTAAAAGCGACTCCTACGCCAGTTAAGTCGCGATTGGGATATAAATTATTGACAAGCTTGGGATTTAAAGTTGCCACACAATGGGGAATCTTATCCGTCGGCTCATGGTGATCCGTGATAATAACATCCACATTTTGTGCTGCGACTTTTGCAATTTCAACAGCAGCGGTGATGCCGCAATCCACAGTGATAAGCAACTTGCATTGATTCATCAATGCATATTCAAGAGCCTCGACAATTAGGCTTTGCCGCAAAGTGCCCCGATTGGAAATGTAAAAAAAGACATTGGCGCCTAGATCTTGCAAGAATTCAGTCAGTAAGGTAGTCCCAGTCATCCCGTCGACATCATTATCCCCATAAATCAAGATATTTTCCTTATCGCGGATGGCACGGCAAACTCGATCAACCGCCTGGGGCATTTCAACCATTAAACAGGGATCGTGGAGTTCAGACAGTTTTGAATATAAATAGTCATGAATCTGCTTATTGGATTGAAATCCTCTTGAAACGAGGATTTGAGCGATGATGGGATTGATTTTAAATTCCTTGACAATGCTCTCTTTTAAGGCATTATCAATTTTAGGATAAACCCATTTGGGGTCGTCGTGGCCATGAGGTGTAAAACCCATTCAATTCGCGCTCCGTTAGTCTAAGTATGGCTCTAAGAGGGGCTTGAGTTTGTCAACACCCTCTTAATGCCTTGTCCTATTTTATCTGTAAAATGCTCAATGTCAAGTTAAATGATTTTTTTTTCTTTGCACTAATCAAATAGGGCTTCCAACGCATAGGAAGGTGAATTACACGGGGACATCAATCAAAAATGACGAGGGTGACTGATTTTTCTTCTTGATTTTAAGTAATGAAAAACATCATAATTTAGTTTCTTGAATTGTTTTTTTTCACAAAAACAACTGAAAATATGAAAATTCGATCAACAATAAACTAGTTTGAGGTGTTATATATGTCGCAAGATGCCAAACAGGAATTTGGTAAATGGAGGTCTTTTTTGTGGCCCGTATATGGTTATGAGCTCAAAAAACTCCTTCCAATGTTTTTTATGTTTTTCTGCATTTCGTTCAATTACACGATTTTGAGAGATACGAAAGATACTCTGATTGTTACAGCGGCGGGCGCTGAAGCGATTCCCTTCCTTAAATCATTTGGAGTTGTCCCTGCTGCCATTCTCTTCATGATCATTTATGCGAAATTGAGCAATATGTTAAGCAAAGAGAACTTATTTTATGTGACTCTTCTGCCTTTCATTGTCTTCTTCGGATTATTCGCCTTTGTGATGTATCCGGCGAGAGAAGCTTTATTGCCAACAGAATCTGCTGAAGCATTGAAAGCATATTTACCAGGCGGTTGGACCGGTTTGGCTGCTGCCTACCATAACTGGATGTTCTCGGTTTTCTATATTCTCGCTGAATTATGGGGTAGCGTCGTCCTTTCTCTTCTGTTTTGGGGTTTTGCCAACCAAATTACTCGCGTCACTGAAGCAAAACGTTTTTATGCTCTTTTCGGCTTGGGCGCCAACATCGCATTGCTCGTATCGGGACCTGCGATTGTTTATGTATCTGATATTCGCAAACATTTGCCCGCTAATGTCGACGCATGGCAAGTTTCACTGAACTATCTGATGGGTATGGTCGTTATTGCAGGACTGGCTATCATTGCTGTGTATTGGTACATTAATCGTTATATTTTGACTGATACACGCTTCTATGAACCGAATCAAGAAAAAGCGCCCGGCAAAAAGAAAAAAACAAAAATGTCATTAACTGACAGCTTTAAATTCATTTTCACATCAAAATACATCCTTTGCTTAGCGATTCTCGTTATTGCATACGGTATTTCCATCAATCTCGTTGAAGTGACTTGGAAGAGCCAGGTGAAACTGCAGTATCCAAACTATAACGACTACAGTACCTTCATGGGTTACTTTTCAACCGTCACCGGATTCGTCACAATTCTGATGATGCTCTTTGTAGGCGGCAACCTGATCCGTCATAAAGGTTGGGGATTTGCAGCCCTGATTACTCCTGTTGTCTTATTGATCACAGGAATTGCCTTCTTTGGATTCGTGATCTTCCGCGATAATATGGCAGGATTCATTGCTTCCATTGGCACAACGCCATTGTTCCTGGCTGTATTCTTTGGTGCTGCACAGAACATTATGAGTAAATCCTCTAAATATTCTTTGTTCGACCCAACAAAAGAGATGGCCTACATTCCTTTGGATGATGAATCGAAAGTCAAAGGTAAGGCAGCTGTTGACGTCGTCGGCGCCCGTCTAGGTAAATCTGGTGGATCTATCATTCAGTTAGGACTATTGACATTGGGCTCACTGGCTACTATCACTCCATACATTGGGGCGATTTTGATGGTGATTATCGCAGCGTGGATTGTTGCTACTCGAGCATTGAATAAGCAGTTCCTCGAGCTGACCACCGACCAACCTCAGAACAATAATAATGACCGGAACAGTAATGACCGGCATGAGAAGGTCGCTACCTCGACAACCTAATTGTCGCGCCTGGATAATCGGTAAATGACGGGATTAATCGTTTAAACATCAAACGATTGACCCGGCAACCGGACCTGAAGCCCAATCTCTGTGGAGAGATTGGGCTTTTATTTTAATAATTTTATTTTTAAATGGAGAAGCATATGCCAGTCAACACAGCGATACCAAAAGTCTTAACACCCGAAATGCCAGTATCAGGGCTCCATCCGGTTGCAGGCCCTGGCAATGGCAAAAGAATCGAATTTGTTCTTTGGTCTAAAAGAATTATTTCCTGTTTGAATAGTGAACCGATAACAGTTTTCCGCATCGTTCCAGCAATTGCACTGGTTGTGACAGCGCCTTTTGCATTGTTGGCAGATTTCTTCCGCGGATGCATTTATTACGTCTTCAAATCCAATATCGTAGCCGGGGAACCTTTCTGGATTAAGAAAAGAAAAGAGGAAGCAGAGACAAAGACAACGACTCCGGATTGCATACCCGAACAAGTATATATAAAAGATGTCGAACAACAGCTTCTCCAGTTAAAAAGTGATTTACAGGCGGGGAAAAGTGGAGTGAGGGCAGAAGAGAAAAATTATTCTCCTTTTATTCATAGATTCGACCATTTCCTTCCCTCTTCAAATGAAAGGAAAAATTTATTACAGGATTCGGAAAAATGGAACTCAGTAAGAAAAAAAATCCTGGATGCAGCGCACGAAGCTGCTCCTTTTATCCTGTCAGGAAAGAAAATTGCGTGGTTGACAGGAACAAATTCTGCAACTCTTATAGGCATAGATCGCGTTGGCAGATCCAGTATTGGTGAACCGGCCCTCGTTCCTACTGGACTTTTGTTACACCACAACATCGTGCCATTGACAGGAGAACTAAGACATGGCCTTGGTCAACACAATCAAAATACTTTATCCGGGGTATTGCTCCACTTTTTATCTTCTGCGGTAAGATTTGCCAGGAGGAGTGATTTTTTGTTTAAAAAAACCGATGAATTTTCGATAATTCAGAAATTTCGGGACAAGACAATTGATGAATTGAATTTATATCAAACGTATTTCGCAGATCGTCTAAAAATAGCTGTTCTGAGGCTCTTGCAGTTTGGTTCTCTTAATGCACATGAAAAAGAAAACATCGAAAGTGCCTTATTGGAGATGAAGAAGAAATATGCAAGTGTGGCAAGACCTGATTCTTTTGATAAATGGACGCAATTCTTTCCATTAGTTGGCCTGCCTGTCCCCCCAGACCTTTCTCCTGTAAAAAGAGATACCCATCTTCATAAAATCCAGAGAGGAGACTTGGTTGGAATAAATTCTGAGAATGGTATATCGTTTGGAGTCATTCGCGAGAAGCGAGACCATCGCTATACTGTCATTAAGAAAGCAACTGGTGAGAGCTTACCCTATGATGTTGACTCTCTGTCTTTTTATGATGATACAGCGTTGAAAACAGTTCTTAAAAACAGCCAGATCTCCGCCCACAATAATTCATTGTTTTTGATTAAACAAATTCTAACTGAAAAAGAGCGCATGACCTATCTCATCGATGAATTGTTGGAACTTTGTAAAACTGTTACTCCAATCACATTAACAAAGGAACAACAGGATTCGATTCACACGCCTATTCCAATTGTATTTGGAATTACAAATTTACGTGGCGATGCACACTTAACTCCAATTCAGTCCCTGGATGATGATGAAACAGGCTTTTTAGGAATGATCTCGATGAAAAAGGACTTTCAGTTAGCATTTACTGAATTTGAGCACAAAGAGCGGCTTAAAAAATTGCTCTCACCCTATGGAACGCAGGTCTTGAGTTTTGATGCAGCCCATTTCATTGCAAGCCAGCACCTTGGTTTTAATAAATACTGTGCATTTCTTCCCGACAATTATTATCAGAGGATTTAGAGGAGGAAGAGAGGACATTGAGGACATTGAGGACTCCTATACCTCCCCGTCCTCACTGTCCTTTGTCCTTTTCTCTCCCACAAAAACATTTTACAAAAACATTTTCCATTTACACAATTTGTTTGTTATGTTAATATTATATCATATTTAAACTATCTTTAAATTTTATTAACAAAATGGTGATTTAAATGCAAAACTTTAACACAGTAATTACTAATGATAATAAATCGTTTTACATAGATGAATCAACTAATAACAACACCAAAGGTTCAGCAAAAGATTCAGTAATAAATAAATTAAAAAAAATGGAAATCATAGTCGCGAATCAATTGACTTATGATCCGAATCATCAAGATAAGTATTCAAGTAAAGGCCAAACTCAATTATTCGCAATTTTAAAAACGAAGTCCTCTGAGATCAGACGGGAATATTGTGGCAGACAACCAAAAACAAATTGGGTTTTCAAAAAATTTTTCAGCAAGGAAAAAGAAATAAATGCCATTAATGCAAAAATCGATAAATATGTAAACCTTCTTCCTTTATTACAAGATAATTTCCCAACCGAACTAGTTCAAATGATTGTCGAAAAATTGCCAGTTACAGATCTAAACATCATGGCCCGGTTAAACCCACGTGGAGAGGCTGAGGCAATATCAGCAATTGCCACGAGAGCGAAAAAATTTGGATATGAAGGCGGCAACGATATCGAGGCAGTCAAATACGTGCACGACTTATTTCATGAGGTAAATAGATTGGCTAAAAAGGGATTAATTCCCAAAGAATATCTTTCTTACAGCAGCAAGTCTTCTTCCCAAAAAGTTTTTGACTCAGAAAAAATCTTACAGAAGTTGCAAAGTCTTTCAGCAGAGGAGATGCTTCCCATTCTCATCCATGAAGAGTTGCATGCCCCTGCATTCGAAAAAGTGAGAAAAATGATTAGAAAAACACACTCGGATGAAGCCCTTGTTAAAGCGGTACCGAAAAGCGGAGTTGATATTGAGGCACGTGATTATTATAGAGGTAGCAGACTATGTGTGGCGGCACGCAAAGGGCAGAAGGGATATGTAGGATTTCTCCTTAACATGGGAGCGGATGTCAATTCAGTAGGCATAGATGGATCACCTCTATACCAAGCAAAATCAGCAGAAATAACTCGAATACTGCTTGAATCAGGAAAAGCTATGGATCTTAACTACGCCCCTGTGTTCCAGGGGAGAAACACCCCCCTTCACGAAGCTGTTTGGAGGAGAGATTTAGAACAGGTTAGGCTTCTCCTTGATTATGGGGCTAGCGTTAACCTAACGAATAGCTTTTCAAAAACTGCATTAGACTATACAACTGAATTCGATGTTTTTTCAGGTTCTAACGACAAGAGAAGAGCAATTCAAAAATTGCTTTTAGAAAGGGGAGCGCTCACAGGGAATGAATATATTTACGGTAGAAGATAGTCGGGTAGTTAGCAAGGTCGTTCCCAGGATATATTATATTTTATCTTTATGGCCTTTCACTTCTTTTAGCAGGTCTATAAACATTTGATAAAGTTGGTCTGTTCTCATTGACATTTGATCTAAACGGGCTGTTTGCGATTTAATGTCAGCATCCAACTTAAGGGATAGTCCTTTGATATCAGCATCCAACTTATTGGATATTCCTTTGATATCAGCATCCAACTTATTGGATATTCCCTTAAAATCAGCAGATATTCCCTTGAAATCAGCATCCAATTTGCCAAATGCCCATAATATAAATCCTCCTACAATCGCAACCAATCCCACATTTGTCCCGATGATCGCTATCACGTGTCCCCAATCCATACAAGCTGATTCCATATTCGTTCTCCATTGGTTGTAATTACACTTTACATCAATTGATAAAATTTTAACAAGTTTTTCATTATCCAATTTATTGGATATTCCTTTAAAAGTTGTTATTCATGGTCTAGATTTTATCTTAAAGACCCTGAGGACAAAGGACCTTGAGGACGATGAGGACGATGAGGACGATGAGGACCCTGAGGACAAAGGACAAAAGAAGGTCTTCGTCTTCTGTCCTCATGGTCCTCTGTCCTCAAGGTCCTCATCGTCCTCAAGGTCCTCAAGGTCCTTTGTCTTTGGTCCTCAAGGTCTTTCTGATTTTCAGTTAAGTATCCCCCCGCCTGACTAGGCAAAAAAAAAGCCCTGAAAGCTGCGCTTTCAGGGCTGAAGAAAAAAAGCTTGGCGACGACCTACTCTCCCACACTCTTGTGTGCAGTACCATCGGCGATGAAGGGCTTGACTTCTGAGTTCGGGATGGGATCAGGTATTTCCCCTTCTCTAATATCACCAAGCAAAAACCATATCAAAAGCCATATCAGTAATCCGTTAATCTCTTTCACTTATATAAAACAACGCTTGAGGAATATCTTCCACTTCGCTTGATTGTAATTTGCGACCACTTATCGTGCTAAAGGGGATGTCTCTTCCTTTAGAAAAAAAGGTGGTCAAGCCTATGGACTGATTAGTATTGGTAAGCTAAACACATTACTGTGCTTACACACCCAACCTATTTACCACATCGTCTATATGGAGTCTCATAGGGATACCTTATCTTGAGGGAGGCTTGGCGTTTATATGCTTTCAACGCTTATCCTTTCCGAACATAGCTACCCAGCAATGCCCTTGGCAGAACAACTGGCTCACCATTGGTTCGTCCACTCCGGTCCTCTCGTACTAGGAGCAGCTCCTCTCAAGTATCCTACGCCCACAAAAGATAGGGACCAAACTGTCTCACGACGTTTTGAACCCAACTCGCGTACCGCTTTAATTGGCGAACAGCCAAACCCTTGGGACCTTCTTCAGCCCCAGGATGCGATGAGTCGACATCGAGGTGCCAAACCGCCACGTCGATATGAACTCTTGGTGGCGATAAGCCTGTTATCCCCGGAGTACCTTTTATCCGTTGAGCGACGGCGATTCCACTTTCCACCGCCGGATCACTAAGCCCGACTTTCGTCTCTGTTCGACTTGCAGGTCTCACAGTTAACTTGCCTTATACCTTTACGCTCTTCTCGTGATTGCCAACCACGATGAGGCAAGCTTTGGACTCCTCCGTTACTCTTTAGGAGGATACCGCCCCAGCAAAACTGCCCGTCTGGCAATGTCCGACTCCCAGCTTCATGGGATATCGTTAGATTCCCGACTTGTCAAGACCGGTATTTCAACGATGACTCCACCCTGCCTAACGACAGGGCTTCATAGTCTCCCGGTTATTCTACACATGACAAGTCAAGAGCCAATACCAGAGTACAGTAAAGGTTCACGGGGTCTTTCCGTCTTATTGCGGGTAAACAGCATCTTCACTGCTACTACAATTTCACCGAGTCTCTTGTTGAGACAGTGCCCAGATCGTTATACCATTCGTGCAGGTCGGAACTTACCCGACAAGGAATTTCGCTACCTTAGGACCGTTATAGTTACGGCCGCCATTCACCAGGGCTTAAATTCAATGCTTTGCCTTGCGGCTAACATCTCCTTTTGACCTTTTGGCATTGGGCAGGCATCACACCATATACTTCGACTTAGGCGTCTTTGCATAGTGCTGTGTTTTTGTTAAACAGTCGCCTGGGCCATTTCTCTGCGGCCGCCTGATGCTCGAACCGCTAGTGTTCTCACATCCTGCGGCTCCCCTTCTCCCGAAGTTACGGGGATAATTTGCCGAGTTCCTTAACAAGAGTTCTCTCGCGCGCCTGAGAATCTTCTTCCCACCTACCTGTGTCGGTTTTGGTACGGTCACCATCAACGGTTAGAGTCTATTTCTTGGAAGCATTGCGCTACGCTATCGGTTCCTCCGAAGATTTCCCTTAGTTGCAACCTAGAATCCTGCTGACGGATTTGCCTATCAGCCTTCCTCATTGCCCCACGGACGCATCCAATGGTCCGCGCGCTTAACGTACTTCGTCGACCCTTCACCAATGTTTTAGGCGGCACAGGAATATTTAACCTGTTTTCCATCGCTTACGCTTTTCAGCCTCAGCTTAGGGGCCGGCTAACCCAGGGAAGACGAGCTTTACCCTGGAAACCTTAGGTTTTCGGCGAGGGAGATTTTCACTCCCTTTATCGTTTACTCATGCCATGCATTATCACTAGTATGCGCTCCAGCGCTCCTTACGGTACGCCTTCGACGCACATACTACGCTCTCCTACCGCTTATCCTTATTCAGGATAAACCCGCGATTTCGGCTCTATACTTTAGTCCCGGATATTATCGGCGCAGAGTCTCTCGATTGGTGAGCTGTTACGCACTCTTTAAATGATGGCTGCCTCTAAGCCAACATCCCAACTGTTTTAGAAACTCCACTTCCTTACTCACTTAGTATAGAATTAGGGGCCTTAATCGGCGATCTGGGCTGTTCCCCTTTTGACAACGTAGCTTATCCCACGCTGTCTATCTCCCGGACAACTTTGCAGTATTCGGAGTTTGATTTCCTTTGGTAGGCCGGTAGGCCCCCGCGTGAATTCAGTGCTCTACCCCTGCAAAGCTCTGTCCGAGGCTAACCCGAAAGTTATTTCGAAGAGAACAAGATATCTCCAAGTTTGATTGGCCTTTCACCCCTATCCACAACTCATCCAAAACTTTTTCAACAGTTACTAGTTCGGTCCTCCACAAGGTGTTACCCTTGCTTCAACCTGGTCATGGATAGATCACTTGGTTTCGTGTCTGCGTCATACGACTTTTGGACACAATCTAGGTAACATTTTGGCCTATTTTCGTGATTATTTTCGCTTAGGTTGCGACGTAAACACTTAGGCAATATTTAAACAATATTGTCTAAGTGTTTACGTCGCAACCTAAGCGAAAAGAACACGAAACTAGGCCGAAAAGTTACCTAGATTGCGTCCGCCGCCCTTTTAAGACTCGCTTTCGCTTCGGCTCCGGAACGTTGTCCCTTAACCTTGCCATATAACGCAACTCGCTGGCTCATCATGCAAAAGGCACGCCGTCAGCCATTCCCGTATAACGGGCATAGGCCTTCGACCGTTTGTAAGCTATTGGTTTCAGGTTCTATTTCACTCCCTTAACAAGGGTTCTTTTCACCTTTCCCTCACGGTACTAGTTCACTATCGGTCATCAACGAGTATTTAGCCTTGGAGGGTGGTCCCTCCGGATTCAGACCGGGTTTCCCGTGTCCGGCCCTACTCAGGTGCCTCTTAAGCGAGCTCCCTTTTTCGCATACGGGGCTTTCACCCTATATTGCCTGACTTTCCAGAAATGTTCTGCTAAAGTTTGCTCTGCCGTTATTAGAGGTCCTACAACCCCGACATAAAATATGTCGGTTTGGGCTCTTCCCCGTTCGCTCGCCGCTACTTAGGGAATCTCTGATTTGATTTCTTTTCCTCTGCCTACTTAGATGTTTCAGTTCGGCAGGTATCGCCTCTTTAACCTATGGATTCAGTTAAAGATAGCCAGTGATTAAACTGGCTGGGTTGCCCCATTCGGATATCTCCGGATCAATGCTTTTTTAGCTCCCCGAAGCTTTTCGCATTTTATGCGTCCTTCATCGCCTGTTGATGCCAAGGCATCCGCCAATAGCCCTTAATAGCTTGACCAAAAAATTGATCTCAAGCAATTAAGTATGAGTTACGACTCACATAAGCTTACGCTTATGCGATCTACTTACTTTTTTTGTGTGAAGATTATCCTCAAGCGCTGATTTATATCAGTGAATTGTTTTGTTGATGATGATTGCTCATCATCGGTACATTTCAATTGATTGATTTGCATCAATCGCTTGTAGATTAACTTGATTATCTAATATGGCTGTCAAAATAGCGTTTTCTGCAATGCAGATCCTGCTTGGAGCAGGGTTTTCAACATAATTACATTATGTTTAAATAAATAAGTGGTGCGGTTACCAAGACTTGAACTTGGGACCTCGACATTATCAGTGTCGCGCTCTAACCAACTGAGCTATAACCGCAAGTGCAAACCTTGGAGGCTAGGAGACTCGAACTCCTGACCCTCTGAATGCAAATCAGATGCTCTACCAACTGAGCTAAACCCCCGATAAAATTCGTACATCGGCTGTGTTTTCACAGTAAGAGGAAGACAATATACAAGCATAGAGCTTGCCCAACCTGTTTACTTACTTAAAAGCAAACTGTCCTTTAAAGGAGGTGATCCAGCCCCACCTTCCGGTAGGGCTACCTTGTTACGACTTCATCCCAGTCATCAGCCTCACCTTACACGCCTCTTCCCTTGCGGTTAAGCCAGCGGATTCGGGTAAAACCAACTCCCATGATGTGACGGGCGGTGTGTACAAGACCCGGGAACGTATTCACGGCGATGTTGCTGACTCGCCATTACTAGCAATTCCGTCTTCATGTAGCCGAGTTGCAGACTACAATCTGAACTGAGGCCGGTTTTTTGGATTTGCTTCACCTCGCGGTTTCGCTGCCTTCTGTACCGACCATTGTAGCACGTGTGTAGCCCCAGACATAAGGGCCATGCGGACTTGACGTCATCCTCACCTTCCTCCTGGTTAACCCAGGCAGTCTCATTAGAGTTCCCACCTTAAATGTTGGCAACTAATGATAAGGGTTGCGCTCGTTGCGGGACTTAACCCAACACCTCACGGCACGAGCTGACGACAGCCATGCAGCACCTGTGCAGCAGTCCCGAAGGAAAGATCCATTTCTGGATCGGTCTACTGCATGTCAAGTCTGGGTAAGGTTCTTCGCGTTGCATCGAATTAAACCACATGCTCCACTGCTTGTGCGGGTCCCCGTCAATTCTTTTGAGTTTCAGCCTTGCGACTGTACTCCCCAGGCGGTATACTTAACGCGTTAGCTACGGCACAACCAGGGTTGAGTCCGGTTACACCAAGTATACATCGTTTACGGCAAGGACTACCAGGGTATCTAATCCTGTTTGATCCCCTTGCTTTCGCGCATCAGCGTCAGGAATAAGATAGAAAACCGCCTTCGCCACCGGTGTTCTTCCACATATCTACGCATTTCACCGCTACTTGTGGAATTCCGTTTTCTCCTCCTACCCTCTAGGGATGCAGTTTCAAATGCAGTTCTGAGGTTGAGCCCCAGGATTTCACATCTGACTTACATCTCCGCCTACGCGCCCTTTACGCCCAATAAATCCGATTAATGCTTGCACCCTCCGTATTACCGCAGCTGCTGGCACGGAGTTAGCCGGTGCTTCTTTACCTGGTACCCTCAAATTAGCCGGATATTAGCCGGCTTCTCTTGTTCCCAGGCGAAAGAGCTTTACGACCCTAAGGCCTTCTTCGCTCACACGGCGTCGCATCGTCAGGCTTTCGCCCATTGCGAATGATTCTCGACTGCAGCCTCCCGTAGGAGTCTGGGCAGTTCTCAGTCCCAGTGTTGGCGGTCAATCTCTCAATCCGCCTAGACGTCTTAGCCTTGGTGCGCCTTTACCACACCAACTAGCTGATATCCCATGGGCCTCTCTCTAACCGCAAGGTCTAAGAATGTATTTATCGATTTATTGTGACTTATATTCGAGATTATTTTCTCACCAGTTGCGGTGTCGATCCTTGGGCCATATTGATTAATATTGCCCAAGGATCGACATCGCAACTGGTGAGAAAAGAACTCGAATCTAAGCCATAAAAAATCGATAAATACATTCCACGATCCCCTACTTTAATAGGCTAAAGAATCCTTCAGCCCACCTTATCCGGTATTAGCGATCGTTTCCAACCGTTATCCCAGTGTTAGAGGTAAGTTACCCATGTATTACTAACCCTTCCGCCACTGAATCTTTCGATTCCGTTCGACTTGCATGCCTCATCCACGCCGTCAGCATTCAATCTGAACCAAGATCAAATTCTCACAGAAAAATATATCTTGAAAATTTGTGTAGTTTGTCCGGTCTTACCGGACCTCTACTATGTGATAGTAAACCATCACACACAAGCTCTATTATTTTGCTTGCACATTGTCTCTCTTATACTGTCAAAACATCCTGCGTTTGCTCATGGCATCCGCTTTTTCCCTCTTATTTAACGCATCTTTTTGCATTTTCTGCGAGGGAAGTCCATAATGTACACAAAACACGTGTTTTAGTGCAATAGACAATTGTGCCGAACTGTATTTTTTTATATAGCCACTTACAATCAATATGTTGCAAAAAAATATCGCAACTATCCACGTCTTGGGTCAGGCATGCAATTTAAGGTTTTTAGCCCCCCTCTTGGCGAAGGATTAAATACTCCCAGCCAATATCTTCGCAAAGTTTGATGATGGTTATGAACATTAAAGCCATCAATGCATATGTGAAAGCGGTCCTTCGTCGGGTGTATGTGAACTGTTACGGAAAAAAGATGTTTAATGCTCTTTCTTTTGAAATCTTGGATCAGCATTCAACTTTTCCAAACTTTTTCTAAAAATTGCAATCATTTCCGGGTTGAATAAGTTACCTATCAAATCAAATTGTAACAATTTCATGGTGTTTTCAAGATTGCGTTTGTTATCACGAATTTTCTTGCCTAGAACAGCTATTAATTCGCGAAGCTTTAGAAGCTCCCTTTCGTCATTGTTAATTGCATTTTCCAGGTTTGATTTTTGAATTTTTAGGGCTTCTAAATTGGAAGTCGCTGTTTTGAGTAGGTCTATTTCTTCCTCCTTCTGTCTCTTTTCCTGGGTTAAATCCATTAATTGATTTTGAGCTTTATCCAGATCATTACGGAGGGCCTGTAGAACTAAGATCACATCTTCTCTTTTATTCTTTGGCCCTTCGATTACGACTTGGATATCTCCAGTTGCCATCCATAGTAAAACCGAGTATCTGCTTAGATATTCTCCTTTCTCCTTGTTGTTCTTAATCACATGATATTCTCCTACAGGGAAAGACTTTTTTATAAACGACACTATATCCATTCCTCCAACCACCAACCCCCGTGCTTTAGCGATAATTGGTGTTAATCTCTCATCATGATGACGAAGCATTTCTTGCACAACGTCCGGAAGCTTTTGTAGCACAACTCCAGCCAAGATGAGAACATTACCACTTACACCTAAACTTCCTCGCTCTTCAACAACTTCCTGGGAAAATGGCTGTCCTTTGTAATTGAAGGTATGGTTTCTCGGAAAGAAATCGAAAAAAGGTGCTTCGCTAAAAAATTTATCTTTCCAATACGTCACTAATTCAGCTGTATCATTTTCCTTGATTTGGACTTTTAAGTGATCAATAACATCTTGGGTTACCTCTCTTGTTCTTTCTATCTGATTCGTTTGCTCTTTCATTCTTTCAAGATGCGCGCTGATATCAAGAGGAACTCCTTTATTTTGATTTTCGATATCTTTTTCAATTTGAGCGATATGTGACTTGCTTTTGACTAATTTCTGTTCAAGTTCAACACTTTTTTCTAAGAAACCAAACAGGTGCCCCATTTCAAAACCCCTCATTAAATGTTTCGAAAGGGATTTTCTTAAACTTAACTCGATGTTTCCTTTGATATTGGGTTTGAATTGATCTCTTTCAAGTCCAGGGGCATCTGAAATCGCACGAATGATTTCTTTTCTTTGCTCTTTATTGAAAATATCGATGACAAACATCCTGGGACCTTCTGGCCCTTTTCGTACCAATCTCTCTTCCGATTCGCCATATTCATCATCCCCTTCAATCATTAATTGGATCACGCTTCTTGTTGCTCTATCATCATCGGTTAAATCTTTTTCTGGTGTAGACTTAATCACTTCTGCAATGTCTTTTATCAGGTCGATAATTTCACTTTTTTTGGCTGGTTGGACATAATACCCTCCAAAAAAATTCGTCGTTATGGGACTCTTGGTAAACAAAAAGAAAATCGATTGTTTTGCTTCAGCTCCGTTTTTAATAAAATTATGTAAAGTTAAAATAATTTCTCTTAACCCCCCACCTTTTCTTGCCTTTAGTTCGTCAATGCCAATTGTCACGACAATTGCTTTAACTTTTTTAGCAGTTTGTGTTGCCAAATATGACGAGATTTCAGACACAAATTTATAAGTGATCGGCCGGCTATCCCAATAACCTGGGCAATCTGTCAGCCACAAATTAAAAATTGATTCTTGTCTAGTTTTGACATATGTTGTTTTCGATTGCACATGGTTATCCCCGATTTCAAACGCATCAGGGTCATCCGTTTTTAATGTCACCTGTCCGAAAGAGTTAATTTTTTCTATTCTCATGGCGATGTTCATCAGGTAATTCAAAGTTGTGCTTTTTCCTGAACCAGTTGCGCCGATGAACAAAACAGCTTCCTTTTCTTTCAACATATTTAAAGCCGAAATAGATTCGAAAACCAATTCAGATAACTTATCTAGGTTGACCATCTCTTCATTCTGATCACAATCCATTCTTTTTGAAAGAGTCAAAAGGGTGGTGGCAGCTAAAACACCACCAATCAAATAATTGGGTCTGTGAAGATGTGAAAAAGTGGATTTTGCGATCAATGTTTGAAATAATTTCATCCCAGGCACTAAAGAAACGGGTGGCAGTTTTTGAGTGGGAGTTAAGGTGGTGGATTTGGTAAGAATATCTAAGGCATGGTGCGTCTTTACTCGTCGTGAAAATACTTCAACCCCTCTATAAAAGGATGGTAAAACTCTTTGTGCATATGTTGAAAATTGTGTATGCATTATTTTGTGTCCTTTTGCTTTTGTCTGTTTTAGTCAGTATTATCTTTCGAATAAGATTGTGAAATTTTCTTCACGCTTTCTTCTAAAATACTCACAAGGTTTGGATCGAGTTTCAGAATATGGTGTAAAAGGCCAAATTGCATTAACCCCACCGTGTTTATTAGATTTTCTTTATTTTGAGATATTCCACATTCCAGTTTTTCCACTTCTTTGTTTAGAGACTGAAGTCGAGTTTCATCTTTGACTAATTCTCGTTCTAGTTCCATTTTCCGAACTTTTAAAAATTCCATTAATTTGCGTTCATTCTCCTTTTTTTCCTGCTCCGAATTTCCAACTTGTGAAGAAATGGCAACCAATTCATTCATGTTTTTCTCTTTTTTTCTCTTATCTGCCTCCAATCCAGATAATTCACCTTTGGCAGATGTGAGTTTCTTTTTGTCAGATCGTATAAGAAGAGAAACATCTTTTCTCCCATTTTTTGGTCCTTTAATGATCACCTTGAGATCTCCCGTCGAACCCCAGCATGTAACTTTATATTTGCTTTTATATTCGCCTTGTTCTGGTTCATTTTTGAGTACCTGGTATTCTCCAACCTTATCCCCACCAACGATATATTCGAAAAAGTTAGTCGCGAATTCAATTCCATCCTTTACATCGGCTGGTGAAAAAGGGACAATGGCAAGTGATGGATGTACATCAGCAAATGATGGGTGTTTTTTCGGATCAATTCTTTTTTCTAAGAACTTGCCTCCACTGATCAAATACCGAATGATTTGGTTTTTACAACCATGGTCTTCTAAAAATTCTTTAACAAATGGCAATGCTTTATACTCAAAAATATGCTCCCTGGCAAAAAAATCAAAAATTCGGGCTTCGCTTAAAAATGTGTCCTCCCAATAAGGCACCAGCTCTTTTGTGTCATTTCTAGCAATTTCTGTATTCAAATGGTCAATATTATTCTGCACCTCCTCAATCTTTGCTTCCAATTCAGTTATTTCCTTCTGAATTCTGTCAACATGCTTTTCCACGTTGAGGTGACCGCCTCCTAATTGCGATTTGAGGTCGCTGTCAATGCTCTGGATGTTTGCTCTGCTTTTTTTTATTTGTGCGTGGAGGTGTTTTTCCTGCTTATTAAGGTCATCCTGATGGCGAATATCAAATCCGATTTGTAGATACTTGAGGAAGGAGTTCATGAGGCTCAATTCGATGTTGCCCTTAATGTTGGGATTAAATTGATCCCGTTCAATTCCCGGAGCCCTTCCTATCGCGTCCAAAATTTCTTTTCTTTGTTCTTTATTGAAAATATCGATGACAAAAACTCTGGGACCTTCAGGACCGGTTCGTCTTGGATTCTCTTTTGATCCGTCGCCTTCGTCATCTCCATTAACCATCAACTCAATTATACTTCTTGCTGCCCAATCATTACTGGTCCGCTCATTTTCTGGTTTATCATTGATCCCACCCACAATTTTCTTTGCAAGAGCAAGTATCTCACTTTTTTTGGCTGGTTGCACATAGTGCCGTCCAAAATAACTCGTGGTTATGGGACTTTTGGTAAACAAAAAGAAAATCGATTTTTTTGCTTCTTCCCCGTTTTTGATAAAGTTGTGTAACGTCAAAACAATGTCTCTTAATCCATCTGCTTTTCTGGTAGTTAAATCGTTAATGCTAATTGTCACAACGATCGCTTTCACTTTCTGAGCAGTTTGTGTTGCTAAATAGGAAGAAATTTCAGAGACAAATTTATGAGTCATTGAACGATCGTCTCTATAACCTGGACAATCAGTTAGCATTAATCCTGATACTGAATCCTGCAGTGTCTTCAAGACCGGTGTTTCTGATATAACAGGACCGCTTCTGATTTTAAAACCCCTGAGAGTATCGGTTTCCAAGATCACTTGACCTAAGGTGTCTATTTTTACTACCCTCATAGCAATATCCATCAGGTAATTCATGGTTGCGCTTTTTCCCGAATCTGTTGCACCAATGAACAAAACAGGCGTCATATTTTTCAATTCGTTCAAGGCAGGGAGTGATTTAAAAATCAAACTCGACAACTTATCTAAATCAACCTTCTCCTCGTCAGTACAATTGAGTTTTCTAGAGAAAGCCAAAAGGCTGATTGCAGCTAACATACTCAAAATTTGATGATCACTTTGGGGATTATTTGGAATTCTCGATGTAGAAATCAGATGTTTTTGAAAAAAACTTATTCCGGGTATGATGAAAGCGCGGGGAGTTTTTTGGAAGGAAGCCGAAGCCACTGATCTGTTCAGTACGTCTGTAATGAATTGAGGGATTTTCATTCCTGCTGAAAATACTCCCGCTCCTCTCAGGAGAATAGGAAGAGTTTTTTGAACATGTGGGTAAAATTGAGTAAACATTGCTTTTCCTTCTCCTTTTTTCTCTGCGCAAGTTAAACTTTTTTTAAAAATCTGACAATGAAAAAATTACAATACAAATCTTTGGGGAAACACATCACAATGTAGCCTTTTCCTACAACAGGGTGGGAGCTACATCAAGAAGCTTGGACATTTCGAAGAAGCTCTTAAAATGCAAGAGAAATCACTTGAAATCAGTATACAAATATTTGGGGAAACACATCCTGTTGTGAGCAATTCCTACAACTGTTTGGGGGTTACATTGGACACCTCTATCTCCACAAAGAGGCGCTAAAAATGCAGGAAAAAGCTCTCAAAATACGCAAACAAATTTTTAAAGGAAAACACGTTGATTTAGCCGATTCT
>Ga0207131_1031_pt1 | contig 24465 bp, 16 predicted proteins | sample Alteio_BWMinHeat_13_FD_153557 | JGI IMG/M metagenome (GOLD analysis project Ga0207131, IMG submission 153557) | Enriched cells from forest soil in Barre Woods Harvard Forest LTER site, Petersham, Massachusetts, United States -... | ecosystem: Environmental > Terrestrial > Soil > Temperate forest >...
GTTACTGGCATTCGGCTTGGCTAAGGTGAACGAAAAGATCATCTCACTGGAACAAGCGGAGATTGCGTCCCCGCTGCCTTCACTTGGCGTTGTGCCGTTGCTGGGAGCAAAAAACAAGAATGGCGCGTCCGCCCAACTCGATGACGTTAACGGCAACGTGAAGCCCGAATTGGTGAGCTCACTTCGGCCGATGTCATTAGCCGGGGAATCCTATAAAGCCATTGTGACATCGATCTTGCTTTCGCACCGAGCTCACCCGGCAGTGATCTTGGTGACGAGCTCGCTTCCAGGGGAAGGTAAAACCACAGTGAGCACGAACTTGGCAATTGCGCTCGCGCGCCTGCGGAGACGTGTGCTACTCGTGGATACCGACCTCCGACGTCCGAGTATTCACCGTGCCATGGGATTAACCAGTGTCTCCGGTTTGGGTACCGTACTCCGGAAGCCGGCCGCATTGGATGAGGTTGTAGTGAGCTGCCCCGATGTACCGAATCTGTTTGTCTTGCCGGCGGCGCCGATCAATCTGTCGGAGGATACCGAATTGCTGGTGTCCAGCTTCAAGGACTTAGTGGAACGTTGGCGGATACAATTCGACCACATCATCATCGACACCCCGCCCGTGTTGGCGATGACTGACGCGGTTCGCATGTCGGTCGAGGCGGATTCAGTGATTCTAGTCATTCGTTCTGGCCAGATCGCAAAAAAAGAGTTCTTGCGCGCACAGGATTTACTCCTCAGGGTAAATGCACGCCTTACGGGTTTCGTCTTGAACGGCGAAGATCTGCACTCGTCACAGTTCCAGAATTATTACGGCTACTATGGTCAGGATCAGTCGAAATGCCTCGGCGAAGGCGCGTAAGGATCGGACATCCTAACATAGAACTTAAGGGATAGTTAATTCTAAGTAAACATTGCTTTGATTATTTGAGGGGTGAATGACTATGACTGCAACCGTACAGACGACCATTTCCTTGCGCGCGGACGAAGCGGAGTCGCTTGAGTTGAAGTTTGCGAACCGCACCGCAAACGTCGGAATCATTGGGCTCGGCTATGTTGGCTTGCCGCTCGCTCTACTCTTCGCGGAAGCTGGTTTTCCTGTCACCGGCTTCGATGTGGACGCCCAAAAGGTAGAGAAGCTCTCCAGAGGTGAGTCCTACATCTACCGCGTGCCGTCCACCGAAGTTCAACTCGCACGCGCGAAGCGGTTCTCAGCTACGGGGGACTACTCTGCAATCGCGAGCATGGATGCGGTAATCATATGCGTCCCGACTCCGCTGAACGAGCAACGCGAGCCTGACCTCAGTTACATTATGAATACAGCAGAAGCGATTACTCCCCATTTGCGGGCAGGCCAGCTCATCGTGTTGGAAAGCACCACATATCCTGGAACCACAGAGGAAGTCTTGGTGCCTATTCTAGAGAAAAACGCACGCGGGTTGCGTGCCCAGCGCAAAAGTAAGGGAGTCGAGGGCGACGGCTTTTATGTTGCTTTCTCGCCTGAACGCGAAGATCCAGCCAATAACACCGTCGCGCGGTGCGATATTCCAAAAGTTGTCGGCGGTCTGAGCAGCAGAGCGACCGAGCTTGCCGGCACACTCTATCAAGCTATTTTCCGCCGCACCGTACCGGTCTCCACCCCTGCCGTAGCTGAAATGACGAAACTGCTTGAAAATATATACCGCTGCGTAAACATAGCACTGGTTAATGAGCTGAAGCTGCTGTGCCTGCGCATGGGAATTGACGTGTGGGAGGTCATCGACGCTGCTTCGACGAAGCCCTTTGGCTTTCAACCGTTCTATCCCGGCCCCGGTCTGGGCGGGCACTGCATACCAGTGGATCCGTTCTACCTCTCATGGAAGGCGAAGGAGTGGGATTTCCAAACTCGCTTTATCGAGCTCGCCGGTGAGATTAACGTTTCGATGCCGTACCACGTTGTGAGCGCGATCTCGACGGCGCTCAACCGAGTGTGCAAGCCACTGAACGGCTCGCGCGTACTAATCCTTGGAGTGTCTTACAAGAAGGACGTCGATGATTTACGCGAGTCCCCAGCGCTCACCATTATCGAGTTGCTTAAGCAGCAGGGCGCGATAGTCAGCTATAACGACCCGTATTTCCCAGCGTTGCTCAAAGGACGTCATTACGACCTGCAGATGGAACGCGTTCCGTTAGACACCATCGGCGAGTACGACTGCGTAGCAATTATTACGGATCATTCCGATTACGAGTACCCGGCCATCGTGCGCGATGCAAAGCTAGTCGTTGACACGCGGAATGCCACACGCGGCATCGATTCACCAAAAATCGTGCGGTGCTGATTAGTCCTTTTTCCTTGTCTGGGAGTGTGGTCCTGAATGCCTACGAAGGACCCACCCGTTGCCCACGGGCGCTTATGGGCTTGCCGCAACGGAGCGGACGGAAGCCCACTGATGCAGTGACTTCCGCTGGTTGTCCTGATCCATGGAGGTTGTCATGAAGTCAAAATCTGTTTCTCTCGGTACGCTAGTGTCTTTAGCGCTGGCAACAGCCCATTGTCTCGCCCAGGACCGTGTTGGTTCAACAGAAGCTCGCGTACAAGCGCCCGCGTCTGAGCCTCATGCCGCACCTGTTGCAGCGAGCAATACCGGCTCCTCGCCGAACTTGCTGATAGGTACCGGCGATCTGCTCGAGGTCAGCCTGTACGGCATGCCTGATTTCAAGACCGAAGTGCGCGTTAGTTCAGGAGGTGAGATTTCCTTGCCCCTGCTCGGCATTGTGGCCGTGGGCGGACTCTCAGTCGAACAGGCTGCAACGCAAATTGAACGTAACCTTAGTCAAAAGGGCCTTTTCAACGACCCGCACGCTACGGTCTTCGTGAAGGAGTACGCGACGCAGGGGCTCTCGGTGCTGGGCGAGGTACAGAGGCCCGGCATTTATCCGTTGCTGGGCGAGAGAAAGCTATACGACGCCATATCCGCCGCGGGCGGTACTACTCCTAAAGCTGGCGGGTACGTGCTGATTACGCACCGCAATGATTCGCAACATCCCCTTCAGGTGCCGCTTTTGACCGGTGCGGCGAAGTCCATGAAGAATAACGTGGCAGTGGAGCCCGGCGACACAATTGTCGTAAGCAAGGCGGGTGTCGTTTATGTGGTTGGGGACGTCCACCAGCCTGGCGGTTTTGTTATGGAAAATGGCAACGACATTACCGTGTTGAAAGCCATCGCTCTCGCTCAGGGTACCAACCCGAACGCGGCACTTGATTCAGCCAGGCTCATCCGCAAGACCCCCGAGGGGCCGCAAGATGTTCCGCTCTCGCTCAAGAAAATCCTGGCCGCAAAGGCTCCTGATCCGCAATTGCAACCAGACGATGTTGTCTTTGTTCCTGGCAGCGCCGGAAAAAGCGCGGCTAAAAAGGGAGCTGAGACGATCCTACAAATGGCGACTGGCATAGCAATCTGGCGCATACCATGAGGCGAGCGTCATTCCAGCTTAAGTGCCGCACTTACGCTGGAGCGTCATCTTCTGGCAAGCTTTTTGCCAAGTTCAATCTCTGACCTGCGGATTGCGAACCTGTACCTGCCCTACTGAAAACCTGAGGAACTCATGCGAGCACTGCTGACCGATAGGAAATCAGGGGAGGTCTCCACGTACGAAGTCCCGGCGCCGGAGTTGCGTCCGGGTGGACTCCTGGTGCGCACCCATTATTCTGCAATCAGCGCCGGCACCGAGCGCGCCACGCTGGAGCTGAGTTCGAAGTCGCTTCTCGCCAAGATTAAGGCACGCCCCGATCTCGTCAAGCAGGTCTTGGAATACGCCCGCCAGAATGGGGTGAAAGCCGCGTACGAGAAGGTGCATGCAAAGCTGGATACACTGACGACTCTAGGATATAGCTGCGCAGGCGAAGTAATTTCGGTGGGAGAAGGCGTACACGAATTCCGTGTGGGTGATCGCGTCGCGTGCGGCGGCGGCACCTACGCCAACCATGCTGAGATCAACTTTGTACCGCGCAACCTCACGGTACACATCCCGTCGCAAGTGTCGATGGCCGCGGCTTCTTTAACTACGATTGGCGCCATCGCGCTGCAAGGTTTTCGACAGGCCGACGTGGGCATCGGCGAAACTGTCGCGGTGATCGGTGCTGGGCTCGTAGGGGTGCTGACGATGCAGATCGCTCGCGCCGCGGGATGCCGCGTTGTGGCGATTGATCTTTCGCCCCAGCGTGTCCAGCGAGCCGCGGAGTTCGGCGCACATCTCACGCTTGCTGCCAATGATCCGACGCTGGAATCAAGCATCAAGGAGTTCTCCAGATATGGTGTCGATGCCGCTATCTTGACCGCTGCGACCGACTCCCCCGAGCCCGCTGAGATGGCCGCCAAAATTCTCCGTGATCGAGGCCGCATCATCGTCGTCGGTGCAGTCGGCATGGGAGTCTCGCGCAACAACATGTACATGAAGGAGTTGTCTCTCGCTCTCTCGCGCTCATACGGGCCGGGACGGTACGACTCTCAGTATGAGGAAGGCGGAATCGATTACCCCATTGGGTATGTCCGCTGGACCGAGCGGCGCAACATGGAAGCCTTCCTCGACCTGCTGGCAACTGGACAAATAGACATCGCCCCACTCATTGAGCATCAGTACTCCATCGACGAGGGCGCGAAAGCTTACGCCGGCCTGAAACATGGTTCGTATACAGCGATTTTGAAGTATAAAGGCGCGTCGTCAACGCCAATGCGAACCCTGCCGACCGTGGCGGCAGCGCGTCCTCGCATCGGTGACGAAGTGAGAGTCGGCTGCATCGGTGCGGGTAGTTTCGCGTCGAGCGTAATCTTTCCCAATTTGCAGGCCATCAAGGGCGTGCGGCTGCAATCCGTGGCCAGCATCTCGGGCGCGGGAGCTGCTTCGGCACAACGGGCCTTCAAGTTTCAGACTGCGGAACAACCCTCGGAACTGCTGAACGACCCCAATGTTGATTCGGTATTCATTCTGACGCGCCATGACACACACGCGGCCGAAGCAGCCCAGGCATTGCACGCGGGCAAGCCCGTATTCGTAGAAAAGCCGCTGGCGATCGATCACCAACAACTGGATCAATTACAACAGGTGTATGCGGGGCAACTGCTATCCGGCCGCGCGCCGTTCGTAATGGTAGGCTTCAACCGCCGGTTTGCCCCATTCACCGAAAAAGTGCGTCAATTCTTCGCCGGTCGCCGCGAGCCCATGGTGATCCATGCGCGCGTTAACGCCGGCTTCATTCCGCACGACCACTGGATTTACGCACAAGGCGGCCGCATCGTGGGTGAATTCTGCCATTTCGTGGATTGGGCGCGCTCCGTGATTGGTTCTCCAATTCAGGGCGTGGCAGCGGCAGGCCTGCCGAACGGGACGCAATATGCTTCGGATAACGTCGCGGTCACGCTGAAGTTCGCCGACGGGTCTGTTGCCAATCTGCTTTACCTGGTTAACGGCGACCGCAGCATCCCAAAGGAATTCTTCGAAGTGTTCTGCCAAGGTGCGATCGCGCGGCTGCACGATTTCCGTACACTCGAACTTGCACGCAATGGGAAGATCCAAAATTTCAAGAGCCGGCAAGACAAGGGCCACCGTCGGGAACTCCAGTTGACCATCGAAGCGGTCCGCGACGGCAAACCGTCGCCCATCTCATTTGAAGAACTTGTAGAGGTCACCGAGACGACTTTTCTGGTTCAGCACGCACTCGCTACTGGAGAAGTCATCCAGTTGAGGAAGTCCGCGCCTTCCGCTGTGCCCGACGCGCCATATCCCGAAGTACGCGACACTGAGCGGCAACACGCTGTGGCCAGTGGGGAATCTGCATGCGCCTGACTAGAGTTCCGCAAGTATGCGTTCCTTCTCATTCGATCTACTTGGCTCACTCTAGCCTGACGCCATAGTTTTTCATTTCTATGTTCAAGAGCATATCCATATCGACGGAGCCGCGAACTCTCTCGTTGGAAGCTGTCTTTGTCGTTGTGGGTGCGATTGTCGTTGCCGGCTGTATCTTGGTACCCGAGGCGGGCTTGGTGGTTGTTGGTGGTTGTGTGGCCCTATGGTTCCTCGCGCTGGCCGGTGAGGCATGTCGTGGCAACATAGACGGAATACTGTTGTGGTGGGCCGCGGCTCTCCCGCTCGGCCCCTACTTCTTATCATTTCCCCGGGAACACTCAATCGTGACGCTGGACCGGGTGGCCATATTCTTGGCGTTCGCCGGACTGTATTTCGCCAAGCGCGGTACGCTCACCGATGTGCCGAGGAGGCTCCGCCGGGCCGGACTCGTTTGGTTGGCGTTTATTGCCGTTGCGGCCGTCACCCTCGGAAAATCGACGAATGTTCTGAACACTGCACACGAACTGTTAGATGGTCTCCTCCTGCCACTCTTGCTCGGCTGGTGCGTCATTGCACGGTTCGACGTTCGTCGTCGGCTCCCCGCACTCCACTCGGCCGTGTGCATCTCCTCAATCATCTGCGCGGCCGTGGCAGCTGCGGAAGTCGTCACAGGACAAGACCTGCTGCCTATTGGAGGTTCTGTAATGTTCTATGCAGGAGGTATTCCCCGGCCAAACGGGCCCTTTGAGAGCAATGACGCCCTCGCGCTGATGGGTGCCGTCAGTTTTTTCTTCCTGCTCTTCCTGCGTACGACGCTTGGCCCCAGGTTGAGCACTGGCCGCAGGATACTTCACTCCATTGGGCTGGCAGCGGCGTTGGGCATGGCGTTGATGCCGATGTTTCGCTCCGTCGTGATCACGCTGTTTCTCGCGCTGATCATCGATACCTTGTGGGAACGCGGGACGACTCGCCGGGCCTGGCGCTTTGCGCTCATACTTGCTTGTGTTGGGCTGATTTTTCTCGCTCCCTTAGTAGCACCTAAATCGATGGTCGAAGAGCGTAGCAGTTCAGACAACGTGTACGGCCGTGTTGCGCAATTCGAGCAAAGCCTTCGGGTGTTTGTGGACCACCCCATGTTGGGTGTTGGATTTTGGAACTTTCACGAGTTCGTAGTGGGGGAGTCACGTTACAGGGCGTCTTACATGGGCGTGCCTTCGTTGGACTGGCCACACAACAACCTGATTGAGGTACTCACGGAGACTGGCCTCATCGGCTTTGTGCCATACGTGATGACGCACGTTCTCCTGTTAATGGCAATGTGGCAATTGCGCCATTTGTCTGATTCTGGGCGCCTCGTCTGGAAATACTACGTTTTTCTGTTTCTCTCCTATTGGATCACAGGGCTCACTGAGTCATCGGGCTATAGCCCCTTGAACCTGGGTTATGTTTTGGCGGTTGCTGTTTTTTATAAATATGCGTTGACGGAACCTGACTTAATACAGCCCGCGGAAGTGCAGGTGGCTGACGAAGCTTTCAGCGCGTCCGCCCGAATGTCCCGGCCTGTGTTTCTCCGATGAGCGTGGAGCAAGAGTCAATGATGACTGAACATAAGACCGTATATCTTTTGGTGCTTTCCGGAAAGTCGGACGATGCGCATAAGTTTGTCACTGAGCATTACCCAGGACAGCCGATAACCGTCCTCTCGAAACGCAAACTCCGTGAGGGAGGCTGGAAAGCACAAATTCGGCAGTTATGCGCCATGCAGGGCGAGGCCCTGGTCATCTTCTCGAGTTCTCTGTCCGACCTGCGGGAGCCTTTGCTATTCCTCTGCTCGGGGTTCGTGCATCGCTGTCGTGAAACGGTCCTTGTTGACGAGAAAGGCAGATCAATAGTCTACACGCGATGGCGATTGTGGGTTCTGGTCCCCACAGTTTTTCTAAGTGCATTGCTCGATATCTTGGTTCTCGCTACCACATGGATAGGCGCTCGTATTTTGTTGCTTTGTGTAAAGGCGCAAAGAAAGTTCAGACAGCGCGTCGACGGTAAATTAGACATTGCGCTTCTCGATCCATCATTTGAGCCAGCAACTGCGGGCGGCGCGATGAGCTATCTCGATGGAACTTTGTCCGGACTGGCCAATGAGCCAGTGAGTTGCGAGATCTTTTCCGGGCGCCAACTTTCGTTTAACTACTACCCGGTTCACGTTTTCCCCAGCCGCCGGCGTTTGTATCTCTTCCGTGAAAGCCAATCACTTTCATATAATCTGCGCTTTGCTCTAAGCGTCTGGAAAAAACTCCGGTGCCGTGTACCACGCTTGCTGTACCAGCGGCACGGGAGGTTTGTTCTAGCTGGCGCCTTGCTCTCGTGGCTGACTCGTGTCCCCCTTGTTCTTGAATACCAAGGCTCGGAGGTGTGGCTGGCAAAGAATTGGGACCCGGCAAGGTTCTGGCCTTGGCTCGGTCTTTGCGAAAGGGTCTCCATCGCGGCCGCCTCTCAGATAGTCGTACTTTGTGAGGCCTTACGCGACGAGTTACTGGCGCTTGGCTATTCTGCACAAAGGATTATAGTTAACCCGGCCGCTGTTGATCCGGAACGGTTCTGTCCTGCCTGCGGCGGGGAAGAAGTTCGACAGCAACTTGGACTAGCCCCGCACCATACGCTGGTCACCTTTGCGGGCTCGTTCAGTTACTATCACGGCGTCTGCGTGCTCGCCCGAGCGATAACCGCTCTGTTGAAAAGACGTAATGAGGACCCTCTGTTCGAGAATCTGCGCTTCATGCTGGTAGGTGATGGTCTGCTGCGCGCAGAAACCGAGGAAGCGCTGAGCAGGGTGGAAGGCTCAGAGTCGGTGATCTTCACCGGCTTGGTACCGCACATGAGTGTTCCCCGTTATCTCGATGCGTCGGACATCTTGGTGTCTCCTCAAGTTCCCAACGCGGATGGCCAGCCATTCTTCGGATCTCCTACGAAGCTTTTTGAATACATGGCGATGGAAAAGGCCATCGTGGCGAGCGACATGGACCAACTTTCGAGTGTACTTAGTCATGGGATCACTGCTTGGATGGTCAAACCCGGCAGCGACACAGAATTAGCTAACGCAATCGAATATCTGGCGGGTAGGCCGGAACTCCGCAGCCTTCTGGGACGGAATGCGCGCGCTGCGGCCCTGCAACGCCATACTTGGCGGCAAAATGCCATTCGACTCCTATCTCAAACAGACCTGCCACTTGAGACCAAGCAACGCAGTAATTCCGCTGCGGTGCAGCGCGGCGACCTGCCCTTCCAAACGACACGCGAGCGCAGCTGAATTGGCAGCCGGCCAGTTCAGCATGAAGCGCGCAACGGTTTACTGACTGAGAATATTCTTCTAAGGAGAAGTCCATGAAAATTCTCGTAACTGGGGGTCTCGGCACGGTGGGAAGTGGTTTGATTCGCCAACTGCGGGCCAGGCAACATCACGTAGTTTCCTGCGATCGGTCACATCAGCCGGATGAGGTTGGTTTTTCTCTTCGCACCGATGTCCGCGATCCCCTGTACGCGCGGTGCGACGTGGGCGAATTTCGGCAGCTGGAACGCGTGTTCGAACGGTTGGGGCCCTTCGACTATGTTTACCACTGTGCGGCTGAATTCGGCCGTTGGAACGGCGAAGACTTCTACGAAACGCTCTGGAAGACAAATGCTGTGGGAACGAAGAACGTAATTCGCATGCAAGAGCGGTTGAACTTCAAGCTCATTCATTTCTCTTCATCCGAAGTTTACGGTGACTGGCCCGAAATAATGGTGGAAAGCGTCATGGATGAGTACGAGATCAAGCAGCTCAACGACTATGCCATGACCAAGTGGGTGAACGAAATGCAGATCCGCAATTCGGCTCAGCAGTACGGCACGAAATCCGTAGTGGTTCGGTTGTTCAATACCTACGGGCCGGGCGAATACTACAGTCCATATCGCAGTGTGAACTGCCGTTTTCTGTACTGCGCGCTAAATGACCTACCTTGGACCGTGTACCGCGGTCATTCACGTACGTCCACTTATTTGGAGGATACGGTCACTACGCTGGCGAACATTATCGGCAACTTCAAGGCGGGCGAGACTTACAACATTGGTGGCAGCTGCTCTCACAGCATCGAAGAGCTTTCCGACGTAGTGCTGAAAGTGACCGGAGCCCATCCGCGCCTCGCAGAATATCAGGATTCAGAGATCCTCACGACCAAGCATAAGAGGGTCGATGTCTCAAAGGCGATTCGTGATTTGGGACACAAAGATACTTACGGTTTGGAAGAAGGAATGCAGCTGACGGCCGAGTGGATGCGTCAAGTATGCAACTTCCGGGCTAACACAATGACTTGTGCGGAGCCAGCGAGCTCTGCCGTGTAATCGGCTTATTGTCAACCACTACGAGCGGAATGCAGAGAAACAAGTTGATCCTCAAACGCCACGCCCAATTCGGCTCCAACGCTCGCAAAGCCAGCTTGGCACGTTGCCCAAGGCGGCAAAAAGGCCGCGCGTGTCCTTGTTTTCATGCTGATGCCCGACGCCTGCCGATCAAGTTCGTACCGTGCCTTGTTGTTGGTGCCGGGCTGACGCGATCCAGCAGCGTAAAACTCGCAGAGCAGAATCTGTGATGAAGGCTGTTGTACAACCTGTCGCGGTTCAACTGTGGCGCGGAGTTGCAGGCACGGAGCTTCGCCGCGACGTTTTTGAGAGTTACGGCACGCGCGTGCTGGTGGTAGCCGTGACATTTGCAACTGCCGTGGTGATCGCGCGAGAACTCGGTCCCAGCGGCCGCGGATTCTATGCAGTTGCCGCAGCCGTGGGCGCCATCGGCGTGCAGTTCAGCAATCTTGGCCTGCATCTCTCGAACACCTACTATGTTGCAAGAGACCGAGCGCTGCTACCGGCCCTCATCGGTAACACGTTAGCGGTCGTCTTTGTGGCTTGTGTCGTCGCGGTCCTGACGGGAGTCGGCTTGGTTTTCTGGCCGAAGCTATCGCCGGTCCACGGCGCGCTTTTGATCCTGGCACTGGCTTCAGTCCCGGTCGGCCTCGCCTACCTGTTCACTCAGGGACTGCTGCTCGGGGTTAACGAGGTGCGGGCCTACAACCAGATTGAATGCGGCAGCAAGCTCTTAGTCCTGGCTCTAATCTGCATCCCCGCTCTGGTTCACCTTGGCACAGTGGAACTGTTCTTCGGCTTGACCTTGTTATCCGCACTGGTCGGTTTCTTTTGGGCTCTTCTGCGACTCAGACGAGTTTCGACGGAACCTCTTGAGCTATCGCTGGCCGTTTTCCGTCAGAGCATCAGCACCGGCATTAACGCGTATCTGATCCTATTCTTCGGTTTTCTTGTGCTGAGAATTGACCTGCTCATGGTCAAGCACATGCTGGGTGTCACGGAAGCGGGCTACTATTCAATTAGCCAGATCCTCGCCGAGAACACCATGATGTTTCCGGTGGTCCTCGGATCGCTCTTGTTTCCCAAGCTTTCGGCGCTAAAGGGAAGAGAAGAAAAATTACAGCTGGCAAACAAGGCCGTACTTGCTACGGCGGCGCTGATGCTGCCGGTCGTCGTGATTGGGGCGCTGGCCGCGGAGCCTATCATCTCCATTGCATTCGGGCGAAGCTTCCTCCCGGCCGTGGCCCCCTTTGTTTGGCTGATGCCGGGAACATATTTCTTGGGAATCGAAACTGTGATGGTTCAACTTTTAAACAGCGAGGGTTTTCCGTCCGTTATCGTCGTTGCTTGGATCGTAGATACAATTATCAACGTCGGTTTGAATTTGTGGGCCATTCCCCGCTATGGAATCACCGGCGCGTCAATCGTTTCTTCTGCCTGCTATTTCGTGATGTTCCTCATCGTTTTGGCTGTCGTGTGGAAGCGCAACCACACACGGCAACCGGCGGCGGCGTGCGCCCCCAATCTATCAGCCTAAACGTAAATGCGAATCATAAGGATCCTCAAACGGGAATCGCCACTTCTAGTCGCTCGCGAGGTCTTGTTACGGGCCCGTAGGGAGTGGAACAAGAGGCGCATACTTGGCCGTCTTAAGGACCCTGGCCATCTCAAATTCCGAAATGTTCCTTATTACAATCCAGACCTGCGTACGCTCGAAGAGGATAGCCGAGCGCTGATTGTCGCCTTTGCGGATGAGATTCGGGCCGGGCGATATCCGTTCCTCGGGTATGGCACGGTGGAACTCGGAACTCGCCTGAAGTGGAATTTCGATTTCATTTCCGGTGCGGAGTGGCCCTATGTGCGGCGCGAGTGTCGCGACTGTATTCGCCACGACGGTTCAGACGTCAAAGTACCGTACGAGCTTTCGCGACTGCAATTCCTGCCAGTTCTTGGCAAGGCACACGTTCTTACGGGTGAGGAGTCGTATCGCGGGGCAGCGAAGGACTTACTGTCGCACTGGATACGGTCGAATCCCGTTCCGCTGGGAGTGAATTGGACGCTGGCAATGGAGGCGGCTCTGCGCGCTATGAGCGTCTGCTTCCTATTGAATCTGCTTTCTCCCATCCGTCGTGAGGAAGAACCCTGGCTCGCGAGCGTGACTCGCTGCCTCGCGCAGCATATGCTCTACATCGAAGCCAACATAGAGTTTTCGCATTTATTGACCAGCAATCACTATTTGAGCGACATTGTCGGACTCTACTGCCTTTCCGCATTCCTCGAGGGCGAGGGCATGGCCGAGAGGCGGCGCAAATACCGGCAGCGCATCGAAACTGAAATGGCGCGGCAGGTATACGAAGACGGCGGGGATTACGAAGCCTCCACCGGATACCAAGTGTTGGTAACGCAGCTTTTTTCAACCGCGCTACTGCTAATGCGCAGCGAACGCTCCGCTCCGCCTGCGGCAGCATTCGTAGGGCGTCTTAGGATGATGTTCCAATTCCTCAACGCAGTCGCTAGTGCGTCCGGCCAATTGCCGCAGGTGGGCGACTGCGATGATGGCCGCACTGAACTGCTGGTTGACGACCTCCAGCAGATGATCCGCTGCCCGATTGCAGAGAGGAATTCGCTCAGGGTTTCCCGCTTGCTCGGTCTAGGGCAACGGCTCTTCGGCGTAGGCGTCGGCGCTGGTGACGATGCCGCTTGGTACGGTCTCACCGACACTGCGGGAATCCCGTATTTCCAACCTCAGATCAACCCAGGCTCGGCCGGCCCGATCAAGGTTCTTCCTAAGTCGGGGATCGGCGTCCTGAAGCACGGGTCTGCCGAATTGCTGTTTTTCGCCATTCCGAACGGAATCTTCGGCAAGGGCAGCCATACCCACAATGACAAGCTCAGTTTCGTTTTGCGAGTGGGTGGTCAGGAAGTCCTTTCTGACCCCGGGACGGGGTGCTACACGCGCGACATTGCCACACGAAACCGTTTCCGCAGCACCGCCGCGCACAATACTTTGCTCATCGATGGCGCGGAACAGAATCGCATTCACTCCGGCCCAGGCGGGCTTTTCCTCCTCGGAAACGAAGCGGCTGCTAGTCAAATACAAGAAGGCGGAGAAGCTCACGGCTACTTCCTTCGTGCCGCACATACTGGATATGCCTCGCTTGGGGTGGTGCATACCCGGACCATTCGCGTTGTTGACGGTGAAAAGGCCTTTGTCATTGAAGACGAACTCGAGGGCGACGGCGTTCACGATTTCGAGCTCAATTTTCAACTTGCGCCCAATCGAACTGCAGAAGTAGCTGCGGACGAAAACGGGATTCTGTGCCGCATACTCGGCGATGGGCAAATTCAGCTCGCGGTCGATGGACCTACTGGTCTTCAGGGGGCAGTCCAGCCATCGCTCATCAGTACTACGTACGGCGCAACGGTTCCAGCGATGAAGGTGCGCATCTGCGGAAGAGCCGCAGTTCCTGCGCGCATCAACACTCGTATCTCGTGGACGGAAGTAGCCGACATGGCGAGCTGCCAGCCCGAGTCCGGAAAGGAAGCGAAGATTCACGAAACTGTCGCTAAGGGGGTCTGCCAGGCATGAACTCCACTCGTTTCGTACCAAGGACTGTCCCGGCCGGAGGGGTTTCCGCAGCAGACCGGGAGTCTGCCGACTACCCGCTGTCCGGACAGTCAATCGTGTGTTTCGCGGGCGAGGACTGGTGGTACCACCATCCCCATTCGAAAAACCACATTCTTAAGCGGCTGGCCAAACATAATCGCGTGCTGTTCGTGAACTCCATCACCATGGGCCTGCCTTCGATCGGCAACCCGGATTTCTTTCAAAAGATCCGGCGCAAGCTTCGCAGCTATCTGCGCTGGTTGCGCAAGGCTCCTGAAGGACTATGGGTGATGTCGCCGATAAACGTGCCCCTGTACGGCTCACCCGCCACACGCGCATTGAATCGCATCCTGCTTGTCCTGCAGCTCCGGCTGGTGATGTTCCTTCTGAATTTGCGGCATCCCATTGTGTGGGTCGCCATCCCTACGGCCGCCGACGTCGTGGACTCCCTTGGCGCCAGACTCTTGGTGTATCAGGTTTCTGACAAATACGATGTCAACGAAGACAGCGCGCTGTCGCGTGCCGTAATTCGCGAAATGGATGCTCGCCTGAAGCAGCGCGCCGCGGTGGTAATGTACTCCGGCCGAAAACTGTATGAGGAAGCCGAATTCGGCCACCGGTACTTCCTCGAACAAGCAGTGGACTATGAGCGGTTCGCCAACTTGCCCTCGGAGACGCCTCCGGATATCGCTGCGATTCCTCGGCCAGTGCTCGGATACGTAGGCGCCGCTGACTGGTACACGATGGATGTGTCCTTAATCGAGCACGTAGCTAGGATGCGGCCCGATTGGCACTGGGTTTTCATCGGCTCGAAATCGAACGTAGTGCAGCTGTCCGCGCCCAACATCCATTTTCTCGGCCCCAAGCCTTATTCCGAACTTCCGCGTTATTACCGTCACATTGACGTCTGTGTCTTGCCTTGGGACCAGAAAAACGCATTTACCAGCTACGGAAGCGCCATCAAGGTCCGGGAATACCTCGCAACCGGTAAGCCTGTGGTGATTTCTCCGCTATACGAATACCTGCACACGCCAGGCGTGAGAATCTACCGATCGATCGATGAATTCATCTCGTTGGTTGCCGAGGCGCTGGCTTGCGATTCGCCTCGCGAGCGCCAAACGCGTCAGGACGCTGTTCGGGACTGCACGTGGGACATCCGCGCCAGAGAAGTGGCGAGCCTTTTCCGCCGATTGCTCGATGGCCAAGATGTTGGCAAGGCCGTGTTATCTTGCATCGGGCAGAAACAGATCCCAAGCGTGCTTGAGTGAGTCCCAAACCGGTCTCGTAACCTTGAAAACAACGCCAACTCTTCAGACGATTCGCAAAGTCGTTTCCGACTTGCATCGGGATACCAGCCATGAATGATGCTGTTTATTTCTATTCCCAGAGCGCTCAGAGATGGGAGTCCAATTACAAAAAAAAAGGGTTTGCGGTCCGCAAAGACATTCTTCACGAACTGCTGCCACCTCGCAACCTGGCGGGCCAGAACTGGCTCGACGCGGGCTGCGGAACTGGGACGCTCACTCGATTCCTCGCCGAAGCCAAAGGCTGTAACACATTGGGTGTAGACGCTTCCGCAGAAATGATTGCCAATTGTGTTCCCGCCCGCAATACCGAATTCCGTCAGATTAGAGATATCCGCGAGACTGGATTGCCGGACGGTACCTTCGATGGCGTCCTATGCTCTAGCGTGCTTGAGTACGTGTCCGATCCGTGCGCTGCTCTGGTTGAACTCAAGCGGCTATTAAAGCCGAAAGGGTTGCTGCTTGTTTCAGTGCCAAATGCACACCCAATTGCCCGCTGGCCGATGCTGACCATATACTGGCTCACAAAGCACCTAGGTCGGTGGCGCTGGTTTCAATTTCTCGATTATTCCAAGCACAGCTATTCAGAACTGCGTTTCTGTCGCTTGCTCAACACCTGCGGATTCCGCGTCGAGGCCGTGCGCACGTTCGGGGTGACACTGGGGTTCGAAACACTTCTTGGCCACGGTACCCTTATGATGTTTCGGGCGGTCAAACTCTGATTCCTTCCGTTTAGAAAGCGTTCAACCCGAGGCTCTGGGGCGAGCTCACCACCTGTGTTCAAGAGTAGTTGGTCAGGTTCCATTTGGCCTCCGGGGCGGCCTGCAAGAAATGCTTTTCATCGTTCGGATTCTCCCAACATTGAGTTTCCATCTGAGGATCAACGCGACATGGGGCAAGCATTCGGAATCTTGAGAAGTGTCGAGAATGTATCGCGCTGTTGAGGAGGTTTGCTAATGTGCGGCATAGTTGGTGCACTTTCCTTTACTAACAGTGCATTCCAGGTTTCTGCGCCCTATTTGACGCGCATGCGGGATGTGATGGCGCATCGCGGACCAGACGGCGCCGGGATTCTTGTTTCTGACGATCGGCGGCTTGCGTTGGGGTTTCGCCGCCTAGCGATCATAGACCTATCCGAAAGAGCCATGCAGCCGATGAGTAACGAAGACGGTACCCTTTGGGTGGTCTTCAACGGCGAGATTTACAACCACGCCGAAATTCGTAAGGAACTGGAGGACCGCGGCGGACACCGCTGGAAGACGGACCATTCTGATACCGAAGTGATTCTGCATGCGTTCGAAGAATGGGGTATCGACTGCGTTCACAAGTTCCGCGGTATGTTTGCCATCGCGCTATGGGACACGAAACAACGTCAACTTTGGTTGATTCGTGACCGCATCGGGGTCAAGCCGCTCTACTACAGCATTCATCATGGACGTATCACTTTCGCTTCAGAAATCAAAGCGTTGCTGGAGGACGAGCAGCAGGAACGTGGCGTCAATGAGGAGGCGTTTTATTACTATTTGTCATTTAATGCGACACCAGCCCCCCACACTCTCTTTTCGGGTATCCAGAAGCTCGCCCCAGGCACATGGTTGAGAGTGAACGAAGACGGTCAAGTACGAGAATGCCGGTACTGGGACGTTTGGGACCACACGGAGCCTTTGACGAATGCTACTGAGGCGGAGATTGCGGAACGCATTCTTTCGGAACTGCGCACTTCCGTTAAACTCCGAAAGATCAGTGACGTTCCAGTGGGCGTTTTTCTCTCTGGCGGCATCGATTCAAGTACCAATGCGGCACTTTTTTCTGAAGGGGAGACCCAGCCGGTCAGGACTTTCTCGATCGGCTATGACCGAGAATACAAAAGCTATCAGAACGAGCTTCACTATGCCCGTCGGATGGCGAATGAGGTTGGCGCGGAACATCATGAACTGCGGCTGACGGAAAATGACCTACTTGAGTCTCTTCCTCTGATCATTCGGCATCAGGATGAACCGCTGGCAGATCCGGTTTGCGTGCCGGTTTACTACGTTTCGAAACTAGCTCGCGATGCCGGCGTCAAAGTCTGCCAAGTGGGAGAAGGCTCTGACGAGCTGTTCTGGGGTTACAAATATTGGAAGGACTCCCTCCGGCTACAACGCGTTAGTGATCTGCTCCCAATTCCAAGCGCCGTGAGAGACTTGGGACTTGCGGGTCTCAATTTCGTGGAGCGGGGCCGAAAGGCCTCTTATGATCGTCAGTTTTCCTGTGAAGTTCTGCGCAGAGCTTTGTCAAACCGGCCCGTTTTCTGGGGTGGGGCGGAGGTTTTCAGCGACTCGCAAAAGCGCCAGCTGCTTTCCCCACGTCTGCGCAAGAGATTCGGCGGACTGAGTTCTTGGCAGGCCCTCCGGCCGATTCGACAACGGTTCGAAGAAAAAGCCTGGGAGCCATCGCCACTCAATTGGATGACTTATCTCGATTTGAATCTGAGATTACCGGAACTGTTGCTCATGCGTGTGGACAAGATGAGTATGGCGGTGAGCTTGGAAGCGCGTGTCCCATTTCTCGACCACAAGTTCGTGGAGCTGGCGATGAGCATTCCCGAAGCGGTAAAAACCAAAAGCGGGGTACTCAAATACATTCTGAAGAAGGCCGTCAGGGGTGTGATACCGGACGAGCTTATTGATCGAAAGAAACAAGGCTTTGCCGCACCAGTCTACGAATGGTATCACACCAAATTCGGAGAATACGTTGTGAAAGAAATGAAGGACTTTTGCGAAAACACAGATCTTTTTCAGTTTGAGGGAGTCTTACCTTTCCTGAAGAGAAGAGGGTGGGCGCTGCTGAATGTCGCGCTGTGGTGGAAGCAGTACATTGGCTCCGGATCGACCGTACCTCAACCATTCCTCGCATCGGCTCCCTTAAGAAGTGAGTCAAACAGTCATCGAAACATTCCAGTACCTGTCGAACCCATCGCGTGAGTTGCATCTTGTGCGCATTCTCCAAATGGTTGTCCAGGAAAAAACAGAACGTCCGCTCAGGCCAGCGGACTAAGACGAGGTAAAGGACAGACACCAATACACAGAATCAACGGAAAGTATGTCGTGAAGAGGGTGTCGCAATGATTGATATCCGGCACCTCATTCATGAGTTTCCCGGTCTGCAACGGAAATAGCCCAACCAACCAACAGCCAGCGAGTAGAGGAGAAATTATGACAAAACTGAATGCTTTGCTGATCGTGTGTTTCGCGGCGGTTCTTGCTTCGTCGGTTCGAGCCCAGACCTCTGGGGTGAACAACGCTGAGCTGAATGGCAACTACGCATTTACCTTCACCGGGATCAGAGGGACCGGGAGTATCTCGTCTGTTTTTGCGGCCGTGGGAAGATTCACAGCGGACGGGGCCGGCAATCTCACCAACGGCGAACTGGACACCAACACCGTGGGTGGCGGAGCGGCTGCTCAATCGTTCACCGGGATCTATTCGATCGGTGCCGACGGCAGGGGCGTGATGACCTTTAATATCGGCGGGGGAAGCGCAAAGCTGGCCTTCGCGATGATGGCCAACGGCAACGCCCAGTTCATCGAGTTCGACGCCTCTGGGGGAAGTGGAACGATCGGCTCAGGGACGATGGAAAAAGTGGACACTACCGCGTTCAGCACGTCTCGAATTACGGGCGATTACGCGTTTGGTGCCGCCGGCTTCGATAACGTAAATAATCGCGCCGCGATCGCGGGCCGTTTTACTTCGAACGGTACAGGCACTCTCACCAACGCAGCCGGAGACGTCAACGCCTATGGCACCGATTATTCGATGACCTTTACGGCAGCGAATTACACGGTGTCCAATACCGCCACGGGACGGGGCACAATGCACCTTGCGTTCACGTTTGGAGGAACTCCCGACACCATGAATTTCGTCTTCTACGTGGTGAATTCGGGAAAGCTGTTCATGATGGAGAGTGACGGGGTATCGCCCGCGACCCCACTGCTAAATGGCGTCTTTGCGCAGCAGCAAATTCCCGCGGGAGGTTTCAACAATTCCTCGCTCAACGGCAACATGGTGCTTTACCTCACTGGATTCTCTGTATGCAGTAGTGGATCGCGCGTGCCCAAAGCGGGCGTCGGTTTGCTTACTGCCAACGGCAGCGGCGCTCTTTCCTTGACCTGGGACGAAAACTATTGCAGTGCGCCCAATTCCTTCACCAGCGCGGCCGGGAGGTACAGTGTGGCTGCCAACGGACGGACGTCAATCACAATCGGAGGAAACATCCTGGTTGCCTACCTGGAGAGTTTGAATCAGGCCATCCTTTTCGATTTCGATGTCAATGCCTTGTTTGGGTTCGCCGAGCCCCAGGCGGCTGGTTCTTTCAACAATGGTACGCTGAAGGGTACCTACGCTGGCTACGTGACCAACCCGACGGGCTTCGGAGTGACTGCCTTCTCCGGCGAGTTCACGGCGGACGGTGCGAGCCCCAGCGGCAACATGACTGGCTCCGAAGACATTGGCGCATCGAACGGTCCCGTCTCGGGCGCAGCTTTCAAAGCTACCTATTCCGTGTCCCCGTCGCCAACTAACGGCCGGGGAACTATGACGGTCACTTCCGGCACAGGAGGCAACGCCGTTATCTATATGGTCTCTCCTTCCAAGTTCGTGGCGGTTTCGCTGAACGATCCCAATCCCGCAGTCTTGGACTTCGAACTATCTTCGGCCCCTGCGTCTGTCTCGCTTTCTTCGCTGTCGCTGAATCCTGCGAGCGTCACGGGCGCGAATTCCTCCACCGGAACAGTTACGCTCAGCGGCCCAGCACCCGCGGGTGGCGCGCAAGTTGCGCTTTCTAGCAACAACACGGCGGTGGCCAGGGTTCCGTCCAGTGTGACGTTCGCCGCGGGAGCTACCAGCGCAACCTTCACGGTCACCACGAGCGCCGTGGCTGCATCGACTACTGTCAGCATCTCCGCAGCGTACGGCGGCGCGACCAGATCGGCCTCCCTCACCGTCACACCTGCTCCTCCTCCACCTCCGACTCTCTCCTCTCTGACGTTGAGTCCGTCGAGCATCGTTGGCGGCTTGCAATCCTCCACGGGCACTGTAACCCTGAGCAGGCCTGCCCCCGCTGGTGGTGTGACAGTCATGCTTTCCAGCAGTAACGCAACAGTGGCCAGGGTACCTTCCAGCGTGATCGTTCCGGCTGGAGCCACCACAGCAACGTTCACTGTCAACACGTCCGCCGTCTTAGTCTCAACTTCTGCTACGATCTCGGCTTCGTACAATGGTACGACCCGGGCGGCAACCCTTGCAGTGTTGTTGTAACGACAGGAAATATCACCGCGAGAGCCAGACAGAGGTCGTTTTGAGGTCAGGCCGAAACGGGAGTAAATGGGAAAGGAGATGCAACTTGGTCTACCGCCAGCCAGGGCCATTTCACTAAGACCACTTGATGATTCATCTTAAATCGACAACGGTTGTGTGGTCACTTGTATATATGCGAGCGAAACCCATCCTTCTATTGCCGCTATTGTTCGGCGTCGCGACAGAGATCGCGTGTAATGCACTCAATGCCAGTAAGACAAGGGGGGATTCTGTTTTTCTCAATCGCGACCTGTCCACTGGTGATCTCTCGCAATGGACCCATCAGGACTACGGCTTAGGCACCGACGTGGGAGGGAACACTCGCGGCGGAGGATACCTGTGGTATCACCCGAACGTTGCAGGACGCAGGGTCGCGGGTATGACAGTCACTCCCACCGCACACGCTTCGCCAGCAGCCAGCAGTGACAGCGTCTTCTTGTGGGAGCCAGGGCAGTCTTGGAATTACCAACCTTACCAAATCTGGCTGCGCACGTCGGTCATGTTCCCATCCGCGGCGACAATCTCGTCGAGTGGCCTTAGCGGGGAAGCGCCTTTTGCGCCCACCACCGGGGAGTGGAACTGGTTCTTGGTGTTTCACAACGATAGCAACCCCATGCCAGGCTGCGCGAAGGAATACGGCAACATATCGTTGGATGTGAAGACGGATGATCCCGTCGCCAGTGGCGTCATCGGAACGAACAATGTGCGCATCGCTTTGCGCATCATGGGCGGCAACGATTGCTCCCCGAACATTGTGTGGGTCAATGGCCCTCCACTCCAGTGGGACCATTGGTACGAGATGCTCCTGCATATCAAGTGGGATCCCAAGCGTGGGATTGTGGAGTGGTATCTGGACAACTTTAGCGCCCCGTACTACTCGAACCTGAAGATCCCGACACTTTTCACGCGCCCGAAGGGGTATGTGAGCCCAAGCTATACAACGTTGACGCTACCCAACTATCGTTTGCACGCGCCTTGGAATTCGACCATCTATGTCGGGCCGCTGGTGGTGGGCTCGACCAGAAGTTCCGTGCTGAACGGTTTCTAAACGACGAGATTCTGAGTTTCAAGAGAAAGGGCGGTTCCAAGGAATGCAATTCCTCACGATCGGACGCTACCGCGCGCCGGTGTACAGCCTAAGAAGCGTTGAGGAAACATTTCGACAGCCTGTTCTCACCCCGTAGTCGACTCTCGTTTGTGTGCCAAGAGGTTATATGGAACCTGTGATTCACCTTGCGTTCGTGGATGACTGGGAAGTCCGCGGCAATGGCACCGGGGATCCCAGAGTACTCCAGTTTGAGCCCATGCGAGAGCTGGTGAGAATCTTCAACAACCACGGGATACGCGGTTCATTCAACGTTGAAGTAATGCAACAGCTCGCCTATCGGAACCAGCAAGAACGTTTTCCCGAGTTGAAGGTAATAGCCGATGAGTGGGAACAGGTGGTGATCGAGTCCTTTCGTCAGGGGCACGACATTCAGCTGCACCTTCATCCGCAATGGCTAGACGCCAGCTATCAGGGCCATGGCAATTGGACGCTTGGCGGGGACTGGTCGATCCTCAACTATCCAGGCGAGCAGATCAGAGCAATGCTCGTCTCTGGTAAGCAATATTTGGAGACCCTGCTCCGCCAGATCGACCAGGCATATGCTTGTGTGTCATTCCGAGCCGGATCGTGGTGCGCAGCGCCTTCCGATTCCCTGCTGCCAATTCTCAGCGAACTCGGCTTTGTTTTTGATATGAGCATCGTCGCCGGCGTCCGATACAATACGCCACAAGTAAAACTTGATTATGTCCCATGTCAGGAGCCATTCCTCCCGTACTATCCTGATATGAAAGATGCGCGTCGAGTTTCCCGCTCTGCGGAGCCGATAATCTGCATCCCGACCAACACCTTCCCGGGTCCACGCGTTGCATTGGCACGTGCGGCGTTGCGCAAGATAGTCCGAAAGCTCGGCAAACGAAATACCGTGACGATGTCGGCGGCGTCTCGCGGACGCAGTGGCAACGAGTGGACTAATAAAGGTGAATCCGGTGCGGTCGGAGCCGCGAGAAAATTGCTTAAGCGCTACATAGTGGGCCAGACGGAGATCTCGGACCTTGCACAGATGAATTACGCGATGATGCGTCGAATGATGTCGCATATTCGGAGGCAAGCAGCAAAGTCGGGCTTGGCCCATGTCCCAGTCATCCTGGAGAACCACACAAAAGACATCCACGATTTCTCCGATATTGAGCGCTTTGTTGCACATGTCGCTCGCTCACGAGATGTGAAGACAGTCACCGCGACGGAGATCGCTGATGGACTTAGAAACGGCACTTTCAAGGCCCGTGCCGCTTGATCGTCGCAAGGAGATCTTGCGCGGAGCGCTTCTCCGAAGGCGCGCAGAGCTTCGGAAATCCTGGAAACATTTTATCTCCGTGGAGGGTCTGGAATCTCTGGGCTCACTTGCGCCGGAGGTTGAGTCGTTCCTGTCGGGACAGGGTTCGATTCATGACTGGCGGCCGGCTGCCACTTTCACATGGATCAATTGCGACGCAAGTTTCTCGGACTCCCTCCGTTCGATAGCCCTGGCAGGTGAGGTCGACTACCGGCCATCGGACACGAGCCCGGCCCGTTTGTCGCTTGTGGATCTTAATAAGCTATCGAACATTAAGCGCCTCAATTTGCTGTGTGCTCGATATCGCTGCCCTTTGAACATTGCCGCCGCAAGTGAGTTTGACGTTGCGGAAGAGCTTCTGCGTCAGTTGATGGTGCCAGACCGCGCGAAACTCGAGGCGGGAGAGGAGTTCGACGCTGACATCATACTGCTGAAGCTGAATCTTGTTGGAATTCGCGCCATGATCACTCGTGATTTGCGGTATCTGGACGCTCTCAATTATTTTTACGAGCTTCTGCATCGGTCGTTGGCTCACATGCGCACGAGCCCTCGCTACGTCGCTCTTTGGTTGTGTATATACGCGCAGCTATTGAGCATGCCGGACTGGTAGATATGCGCGTCGCTGTTTTGGCAGGGTCAATCAGAGCGGGAATGCGCATCGCCGGGGAAATTGAGAATCTCCCTGGCATCGATGTATTCGTAATTGTTTGTAACGTGGGAATGAGATCGCCGCTACTGCGATGGTCCAGAGAGCTTTTTTCAGCGCTTAAATCATTTGAAAAGTGGACATTTGCAGCAAAGGCATATAGCTACGCTCGCCAGGAAAGGTTAATTATCCTGCATTGGCCTCTGGACGATCCTGCGTCGATTGAGCTCCTCAGATCGCTCCAATGCGACGTAGGTCTGCATGCTGCCAATGTGATTTATCGCGAAGGGACGATTTCGGCGTTTAGATTAGGCATTCTCAATGCGCATATAGGCATCCTTCCCAAATATCGAGGCAGATGCGTGGTCGAATGGTCCGTTTTGCAAGGGGATCCTACGGGGGTAACTGTTTTTTTTATCGATTCGGGAATTGACACGGGTGAGCGCATCGTCCTGCAGGAGTTCATCCCATCGAACGGCTGGAAGAGGGTTGGAGCGCTTAAGAATATGCTCTTTGGATGCGATGCCCGCCTCTACCGCAAAGCACTTGAGGCCCTCATGCAGCCTGGAGTTCAGTACGAGGGCAATGACATTTTGAAGGGTAGGCGCTACTACGTGATGTCACATATGTTAATTAACACTGTTGATAAAATATTGAGAGATCGCGCTAATCTCGGGTGAGCCAGTGGCCTTCCGAACAAGCGGGGCAGCCTTCAAAAATAGACTTCACTGCGTTGCCGGCACGCTTGGTGAGAAAGTCAGGAATTGGATGCTGGCCTAGTTCTTCCCAATGGCAGGGTTTGATTTCCTGGAGGTGCGAAAAAATAAGGCACGCTAATAGCCATTAGGAAATCGTAGCTTTGGATCCAAACCAGTTCAAAGGGGCATCTGAACACGGCTTTTCACTGAAAGGTCGCGTATATGGACGTTATATAGGTGCCCGTACCCCCGATTGGTCCATAGGTAGCAGGCCAGGTACC
>Ga0207131_1032_pt1 | contig 24081 bp, 17 predicted proteins | sample Alteio_BWMinHeat_13_FD_153557 | JGI IMG/M metagenome (GOLD analysis project Ga0207131, IMG submission 153557) | Enriched cells from forest soil in Barre Woods Harvard Forest LTER site, Petersham, Massachusetts, United States -... | ecosystem: Environmental > Terrestrial > Soil > Temperate forest >...
CCTCTACGATAGACGGCTTCGCAGAATTGTCATCCTCTAGCCAACACAACGGCCAGCCTAACGTCGGACTCTCCATTATTCGTTCCCACGACGCCAGCACAGTGACTTTAGCCAACAAGGTACGTGATTTGGTTGACACATTGAACAAGACCTTACCGGCAGGCACCAAACTGGATGTGACTGAGGATGGCGGAAAAGACGCAGAAGACAGCCTGCATAATGTGACAGACGCATTGATCTTTGGCGCCGGTTTAACGATTTTTGTCGTCTATGTGTTTCTCAATTCATGGCGCTCCACACTGATCACCGCGCTGAGCTTGCCGACATCGGTGATTGCTGCATTTATCGCAGTTTGGCTATGTGGATTTACCTTGAATTTTATGACTCTGCTTGGCCTGTCGCTGGCGATAGGCGTGCTAATCGACGATGCCATTGTGGTGCGTGAAAATATTGTGCGACACATGGAACGCGGTGTAGATCGTCGTACAGCGGCCAGCGCCGGCACCAAGGAAATCGGTATGGCGGTTACTGCCACCACGTTTTCTATTATCGCCGTGTTTATTCCAGTCGCATTTATGCCAGGCATTACCGGCGAATGGTTTCGGCCATTTGCTCTGACTGTTGCCGGCTCGGTCATCGTCAGTCTATTTATTTCTTTTACGCTGGATCCGATGCTGTCGGCATATTGGGGCGACCCCGTCGGGCACCATCTGCAACCGAAACGCGGCTTATCGCGCATTCTTGCACAGTTCAATACATGGTTCGATCATCAGGCGAACCGCTATGGAAATGTGATTGCATGGGCCTTGCATCATCGCAAATGGATGGTGGGAATTGCCGCGCTTAGTTTCGTCGGCGCAATCGCATTGCAGATTTTTGTCGGCGGCTCGGAATTCGTGCCGAAATCGGACTTTGGAACTATTGCTGTCGAAATTCGGACGCCTTCCAGTTCCAGTATCGACTATGCACGCATGAAAGTAGAACGGGCCGCGGAGTTGGCTAAAACCCTGCCGGAAACCAAGGCAACCAATAGCAACGTCACTTCGGCAGGCGGCCGTGTTTATGTCGATCTGGGCAAGAGTTCTGAGCGGAAGCGCTCTGCAACGGAAATTGCAGCCGATCTGCGCAAAATACTGTCGCGCTTGGTAGGTGCCGAATACGTTGTCTTAGACGACCTGAACAACGGCGCGGAAAAGCCGGTGCAAATTCATTTCTCAGGTCCGGACTCAAGGCGCTTGATGACGATTACCAATGAATTCATGGACAAGTTGCGACAAGTCCCGGGGGCGGTCGACGTCGGTCTGTCGGAACAAGACCCGAAAGACGAATTGAGAATCGAATTGAATCGCGGCTTGGCCAATTCACTCGGCATATCGGCCAATGACATCGCACAATCGTTGCGGGTGGCCTTTGCCGGTATCGAGGTCGGCGACTGGGTCGATCCGACCGGAGAGTCGCGCGACGTTGCCGTCCGTCTTAATCCGGAAGATCGCGTGAAGGCCGAAAATATTGAGCACTTGCCAATTTCGGTGACTGGCAGTAACGTGATGATCCCGCTCGATCAAATTGCGACCATTACTATGGGTAAAGGCCCATCGAAAGTCCAACATCAAAATGGTAAACGCACGGTAACGGTTTCGGCCAATGCGCAGGACCGCTCACCTGGCGAAGTGACGAGTGATGCAATGAAAATCGCCAACGCGATCGACTTTCCTCCCGGTTTTGGTATCGAGCTTGGCGGCAATTCAGCCGACCAGCAAGAAGTATTCACCCAGATGGGACTCGCGTTGATAATGGGTATCGGTATGATGTACCTGGTGCTGGTCATTCAATTCGGGTCTTTTATCGCGCCACTGGCCGTCATTGTATCGTTGCCACTTTCATTGATCGGAGTGGTGCTTAGCCTGTTGTTGACCAAGGGCACAATGAATTTGATGAGCTTGATCGGCGTGATCATGTTGATGGGTCTCGTGGCCAAAAACGCGATCTTGCTGCTCGATTGCGCTCGCAAGCGCGAGGCCGAAGGTTATGAACGTGAAGATGCGTTAATGTATGCCGGGCGTCAGCGCTTGCGTCCGATTTTGATGACTACGTTCGCGCTGATTGCCGGCATGATGCCAGTGGCAATCGGTGTCGGCGAAGGTGGTGAGTTCTATCGACCGATGGCAGTTGCCATTATTGGTGGAACCATTACTTCTACCCTGCTGACTTTGTTGGTGGTACCGACTTTCTATGACATTTTAGAAATCAAATGGGATCATGCTCTCATGAAGTATGAACGACGCGCAGTGCGTTGGAATTCTTATGCAGCCTTTGTGTTCACATTTGGTGAAGCATTGATGATGTTGACTACTTTTAGATTCTTCTTTCGGGTCTTGAAATGGGTTGGGCGTCGTGGCAGGCCAATCGTACGCGAAACCAGCGTAGTTTGATTCGCACTAAATGATTGTCTTGGCGCTTGCCGTTGTAACGAACGGCAAGCGTTTTTTCATTTGGTTTCAAATTGTATTTTAGAGCGCCTAACACAATGGTATTGAGTAGGCGCGCCGACGCAGACAGTATAACTATACGGCAAGGAGGCGCAACACCCTCAGTACCATTGTGTTAGGCGCTCTTCGGTAGTGGTGCCGGCTTTCCGAAATGATAGCCCTGCCCGTAGGCGACGCCATATTCCCGCAACAATTCAGCCGTTTCAATATCCTCGACCCATTCGGCTATCACATGCAAATCGAATACGCGGGAAATCTCGACCATCGCTCGCACGAAAACCTGATCGTTGCGATTGCGCGGCAGGTTAGCGATAAATGAACCGTCCAGTTTCAGGTAGTCGAATTCGAGTTCTTTAATGTAATAAAACGATGAAAAGCCGACACCGAAATCATCCAGCGCAAAACGGCACCCCAAGTTCTTGATTCTGCTGACAAAATATCGAACCTCGTCCAGATTGAAGAACGCCGCCGTTTCAGTCAATTCAAAGATCAGGCGGGATGGATCGATACCCATGCGAGTAATTTGCGATTCAATGAAACTCAACAAATGCAAGTCGCCTATCGATTTCCCAGATAAATTTATCGCAACGCCCACGCCGTCCGGCAAATTTTGCACATCATCGAAACAAGCCTTGACCACCGCTTGATCGAGACGCCCGATCAAGCCAAATACTTCACAGGTCTTGACCAACTCACCGGTATTGCATAGCTTGCCATCCTCGTCGGTCAGACGCAATAGTGCCTCGTAATGGCTGACGTTTCCTTCGGCAAGATTAATGATAGGCTGGTAATACATGACGATTCGATTCGCGTCATTAAGCGCCGCATGCACCAGTGCCAAAGTATTCAATTGCGCGGAAAGCTCGGCTTTGTGTATTTCATCGGCTTCGCTATAGATCTTGATGCGATTTCGGCTACGTTCGCGTGCCAGGTGCAGAGCAAAATCCGCCCGATTAAGCAAGTCGCCGACTTCCATTGACGGATGCACACAAGCGCCACCGATTATCACGGTGAGATTGATTGCATCGCCGTCCAGGACGGTCTTCACGCTTTCCAAACGTTCGGTAATGGCAGCCGAACGCTGTTCGACCAAATCGTGCGCGACGCCATCAAGATAAATCGCAAATACGTCGCCGCTAAAACGTGCCAGCAAATCCGTTTGCCGCACTAGTTCCTTCAAGGTTGCGGCCGCAAATTGCAAAATTTTATCGCCGTTAATGCGACCATAGGATTGGTTGATATGGCTGAGTCCCGGTATTTTAACCAGCAGCATGGCGCCGCTGTCATGAGCTGCCGAAGCGGAGCTAATTCGATTCGTCAGTTGACGAGAAAATTCATCCCGATTGATCAACTCAGTCAACGCATCTTGCCGCGCAACCTGCTCTGCTTGTATTGCAAGACTCTGCTCATCGGCATATTTCGCCAAAGCTTCATTGACGGTCTTGCGTAATGATTCAAAACTCAAGGGTTTGGTTAGATATCCATATGCACCGCGTCGCAATGATGCCACCACGTGATCCGCATCATTGTGCGTGGTCGACATGATAAATAATTGCGGCGGTTGGTGGGTTCGCGTGGCATCGAGCAATTCCAGGCCGCCCATGCCCGGCATCGATATATCACAGAGAATCAGGTCGTAGTTCGATTCGGCCAGTCGATCCAATGCCTCTTCGCCGCTGGCGGCCGGCGTCACGTCAAAGCCCAATTTCTCAAGCATGGACTTGCCAGCCAGTCGCTCCACAGGTCCGTCGTCAACCACCAAGGCATTTCTGGTGGACACGCTTCGCGTTAGCATGATGTCACTCCCGTTTACAGGCCTTCAACGCGTGATCTTCAATGAATTTGAGCATGCATACACACTCGCATTACCTCGGACGCTTTGCTAATCACGACGCGTGAACCTACAAATACGCTGCTACTCGGCAATTTGGTAGCCAAATCAGGAAACCCGCATTCGGATAATGGCCGAGCCGTAAGTAAATTAGTTTAGCGTTCTTTGATCGGATCTTACATCCCATAAATATGGGAGAAAATACGAAGATCGCATCCAAATGAGCAATTTATTTACAGCAAGCAGTCAGAATCATGACGTCTAGTCAATATTTTCCGCGATTGCCTTCTTGTATACAGATTGTTTCGGTTCCGAAAATAAGCGACGCACCAAGGGTTCGAATTCGCTCAGTGGGAATGTTTCCGTTTCCGGATTGAAAGCGCGATTGTCATACAGCTCGATGAATTCCGCGGTGCGCTCGTAATACATGTGCCCTTTGAACATATCGCGCATGTTGCGATCCATCCCCAAGTGGTGGAAAAAATTGTAACCCTGAAAAATTCCGTGGTTTTGGATCATCCAGTGATTCGCTTCACTGACGAACGGTTTCAATATCGCGGCCGCAACATCAGGATGATTGAAGGTAGCGAGGCTGTCGCCGATATCATGGAGTAATGCGCAGACGATGTACTCTTCGTCGCGCCCGTCGCGCATGGCCAAGGTGGCCGTCTGTAAGGAGTGACTATAACGATCGATCGGAAAACCGCCGTAATCGCCGTCTAGTAGACTCAAGTGGGTGAGCACCCGGTCTGCCAAGCCTTTGCTGAATTTTACAAATTCACTACCGATCAGTTGCCAATCTTCTTTAGTGCTTTGATCCATGCGGACAAAGCTTGCACGATGATTCATCTGACTCTCCCGGAATTGAGTTAGCAAGACCTCTATTTTGTCACGATAGCGAAATTGCCGGGAGCCTTGTCAAACATGGATAAGAAGCGTATCAAATCGACCTTGCTGCCCTGCACTTTTAAGTCGTCACCAAACACGGTATCTTTCACCCCGGCGGTCCCGGCTACCGTTTTGATAAACAGGTTTTTGGTTAAGGTTAGCGTGGCGTTAGCGTCACTTGCAGGAACTGACTTCTTGAAATGCAGCACCGCGTTTTCTATCCACAGCACATAGGATTCCTTGGTATCCGATAGCACCAGATTGATCTTGAAGTTTTTCCCTTCTGCGGCCGGGCCATCCAACGAAGCAGCCATTGCTTCAAGAAAGCGCTCAATCGGCGTCTGGCTCATCATGTCGATCGCGTCTGCACGATTGATCCCTTTTTTCGGCGGACCGTTGCGCAATTCAGAGGCCGCTGTCAGATAGCTATTACGCCAGGTCGCGGATTCCGACATATAGCCCATCTGCTCATAGGTGCGCGCCAATAATTCCTTGGCGGCCTGGTGATCGGGTTGACCGAACACCACTTGATTCAACAATTCGGCAGCCCAACGATATTCGCCTTTGTCGTATGCCGATTGTGCAGCAGCAACCGCTTTGTCGGCACCGCCTATCAGCTCCAGGTAATGTTTGGCCGACTCTTGCGGCGGCAAGGGATTCAAGTTCGCAGGATTGCCATCGTAGGCGCCCAAATAGAATTGATACACTTCCTTGACGTTGTGCCGCAAGTCGCCGTAATAACCGCGTGCACCGAAATACGAATCGAGTGACTTGGGTAGCTTGACCATGGCCGCAATCTCACGTGGCGTGTAACCGGCATTCATCAGCCGCACCGATTGATCGTGCGTGTATTTATACACGTCGCGATGCATGGTAATGAATTCTGCAATACGCGCATGGCCCCAAATCGGCCAATTGTGTTGACCGAAGTAGACTTCGGTATCAGTGTTTTCATCCAAAGCTTGTTGCATGTACTCTGACCAACGCATGGAGTCGCGCGCTTTCGCGCCGCGAATCGGCAGCAGGTTGTGCATGGTTTGCGCCAAATTCTCCGCGCCGCCGTAAGCCTTTTTCTCGGGCAAATTGAACGTCAATTCTGCCGGCGCTTCGGCTCCGGGCACATTATGAAATACAAAATGTACACCATCCAAAGTCACGTCTTCGCTCTCTTTGGATATGACTTGCGTAGGCGGCAAAATGCCGAGGTGACCGTACACGACGCCTTTTCCAAGCCCAGTATCGACCATTCCCTTCGGCGAGCGCTCCAGGTTTTTACCGAATTGGTAGATCGAACGCCGTGCCATCGCAGTACCGGCCAAAATATTTTCGCTGGTGGCCTCTTCCATGAAACCTGCCGGAGCAATGATGGGAATGTGTCGTTGCGCTGCATCTTCCGGCGAAATCACTCCCATGGCACCGCCGAAGTGATCGGCATGACTATGGGTAAATACGATCGCCGACACCGGTTTATCACCCAATTGTTGACGCGCAAAGGCCAAGGCTGCTGCCGCACTTTCACTTGCGGTCAAGGTATCGACGACAATCCAACCGGTCTTGCCTTCGATCAGCGTCATGTTGGCAATGTCGAAGCCGCGCAACTGGTAGATGCCATCAGTCACTTTGAACAGGCCGATTTGCGCATTCAACTTCGCATGACGCCACAAGCTCGGGTTAACCGTTGGTGGTGCGTTGCCATCGACGAACTTGAACGCGTCGAAGTCAAGCAATACGCGGCCATCGGCAGCCATAATCTTTCCGGATGGTCGAGCAATGAAGCCGCGCTTGGCGTCTTCAAAATCCTCCGGGTCGTCCAGTTTCAAGTCTTGTACGAATTGCTGATTGGCCTTTAATGTGGTTGGCGTGGCGTCGCTCGCCGCGCCGCCAATACCGTCATTTTTGCTGCAACCAGAAATCAACACCAACAATACCGACATCAACAATTTATCGAAAACCCTCATATCGTTCGCCTTATTTTGTAATAAAACAGCTATGTATGGTGCAGTTTAATTGTTTTACAATTCGCCGTCTAATGCATTTAAGGGATAGAATCAATGCATAAAACGCATGACTTGCGCGAGTGCATCTCAGTATGAGGGATAGGATGTGAACGTTTTGAGCGACCAGCAAAGCGTGGCATCAATACACGGAAAGTGCAATTTAGCTCTATTAGACAAAACAAAAAATGATTCATCTGGGTATCGTGTGGGTTGGAAATATCCTCGGACTTCACATACCCCTCCGTCATTCCCGCGTAGGCGGGAATCCATGCGGCGTTCGATACAATAAACTCACTATGGATTCCCGCCTACGCGGGAATGACGGAGATGGATTTGCCGAACTTGCACTATTGCTTACTCTGACTTTGACCCACAAGAAAGTCGGAACAACCCAAAAAATAGGTTCGGTGAAAATTGGGAATATTCTCTTTTTTTGCGACATATCAAAAAGTAATTCCTGAAAAACACTAATTTCATAATCAAGTTTTGCTTTTTTCCGCTCAACAGTTAAACTATGCATCTGCAGAAATTGATCTGCTCACTTAAGAAATATTTCAAAATAGATGCAAATTCGAAGAGCAACTGAAGGCGATTTCGTCGCGATGTGGTCGATTTTTCACGCGGTTGTGGCAACCGGCGACACTTATGTTTTTGCGCCAACAACTAGTCGCGAAGATGCCCACGTTTATTGGCTGGATTCCGATATCACCACCTTTGTTGCCGAACTCAAAGGAACAATCGTGGGATTCTACAAATTGATTCCCAATCAACGCGACCTGGGATCGCACGTCGCCAATGCCTCATTTATGGTGAGCCCGTCAGCACACGGCAAAGGCGTTGGGAAAGCGATGGGAGAACATTGCATATTGGAAGCGAAAAAAGCCGGTTACCAAGCGCTGCAATTTAATTTCGTGGTCAGCACAAATAAAAGTGCAATCGCACTTTGGAAGAAATTGGGATTTTCGATTGTCGGCACGCTTCCAAAGGCATTCAATCATCAGCAATTAGGTTATGTCGATGCACATGTCATGCATCGATTTCTAAACGACTGATTGGTGACTAATGCTGGTGACTAATGGGCTTTCGCATTAGGCAATCAGTAGTTGACAATGGCCATCGAAAATCCATCATAACCCTTCGACCCGACAGTTTGAATTGCGGTGGCCGATAAGCGTGGATTTTCTGCCATCGCGTCGATGAAGCGACGCACTCCGACCACGTTTTTGTCTTCACTTGCGTCGTCTGTTACCGCGCCGTTGCGCACCACGTTATCGCCAATGATAATCGTACCTGGGCGCGAAAGTTTGAGACTCCATTCGAGGTAGACGGGATTATTCGGCTTGTCGGCGTCGATAAAAATCAAGTCGAATGGCCCTGCGCCTTCTTGCTCCAATATAGGCAAGGTATCAAGCGCTTTCCCAATCCGCACCTCGACTTTGTGCGACAGCCCCGCGCGCTCAATATTGGCCTTTGCCAAAACAGCATAGTCGGCATTTGCCTCCAAGCTGATTAGACGGCCGCCCTCTGGCAGGGCCCGCGCCATCCAGATAGCGCTATAACCGCCGAGCGTGCCAATTTCAAGTATCGTACGCGCGCCTTGCATTTGTGCGAACAGTTGCAATAATTTCCCTTGATTCGGCGCGACGTTATATGCCGGCAAACCGGCTTCGGCGCTGCTGGATAATGCCTGCTCCAGTGCATCATCAGTGGGGACCAAACGATCGGAAAAATAAGCGTCGACCGCCGACCAGGTTTCTTGACTCATAGATTGGCCTGCGTGACGAAGTGGATAGAAGCGCTATCCTATCAGGATATTGCAATCACGGCAGCGATGAGACTAGTTTGATTAACTCAACGAAAAATTTAATTTGAACGGAGGTGACTTAGTGTTTCATGACAATCAGTCCGGTCGCTCCGTTACTGGGCGTAAAGGTTGAAATAGACGTACCGTTAGAACCGGTGGCGCTAGCAATAGTCCCTGTACTCATGCCGTAAAATAATAATGCGCCCTGCGCGCCGGCGACAAAGTGCCCCTGGATGTAGCCTTTAGACGTTGTTCCGCATGAACTACCGGTGCACGTAACGGTATTGACTATGCCGTTGACGCCGTTCAACGCGCTACTCGATTTGAAGTCTCCGCTGGCCAATGGGACGTTGTCGGCCGTCAAATTCCAGGTGCTTGTGTTAGTCGCGGAATTGAAACTGACATTGACCGTGGTATTGACTTTCGAATTGGCGAAATCCGCATTGAGAGTAGCGGAAGTCAAGCTACCTGTGTTGCCCTTAAAATCTGTCGGATCGGTATTACCAGCTATCGTGTAGGTTGCAGTGCCGGTCATTGGCATATTGAATGTAGCACCCGTCAGGCCTGCGGCAGTTACCCAATGAATGCTGCGATTGCTATTATCGATTGAGCCAAGCAGGCTTGCACCATCGAGACTGTAGATGTTGACGCTGCCGCCGGCCCATCGCCCCCATGACACGTTTATACCACCTATCGTGGTCGATCCAAGGTTGGCATTAGTCGCAGTGCCAACGTTGATGGTATTGGAAACGGTATTATCGCCGGGCTTGGGCACGACAACTGACGAATTGGCCGGCGTATATCCCGCCGCCGATCCAATAAACGAAGTTAATCCTGCGGCACTTGACACCACAGATGCGGGCGGTTGCCCGCCACCTTGGATATTCCCATGATAATAAGGAGCATAGTTGTATACGGTACCACTGCTACTGCTACTGCTACTACCACTACTACCACTACTGCCGCTACTAGCACCACTGCTACCACTACCACTGCTGGAAACCAGGTTCGATAAATTATTCCATCCATCTACAATCCCGACAACGCCAAACTGCGTGTTGACATTTTGTGTAGGGCCTGACAACGCGGCAACCCCTTGCAAGACGGTTGTAACGGGCACGCCAGCTACACCGGTGGAAATCGTGTTGTCCTGTACCGCATATTCCAACGCAGCGCCGTTCAAACCGATGCCTGTCAAATATCCACTTATGCTGCCAACTGCATATTCGCCTTTTGTTGGGCTAGGCGTAGTGCCAACGGTCGTGCCGTTTCTTGTTAGATTAATCGCCCCCGTGCAACCATTATTGCAATTTGGCGTTGTTGAAAAACCGATTCCATCAAGTGGCATGGCTCCACTTTGCATCACCCAATTATTTCCGGCGACAGTAAAATCCACACTTGCATTGACTATCTGCGTTGTGAAATTAACGCCCAAATTGGCTTGGTTCAATGTGCCGACATTGCCATGTTGATCGGTTGGATTGGTACCGCTTATCAAAGTATAGTTTGCGCTACCGGTCAACACCTGGGACAAGAAACTTGCCTGGGATACGGGCCCGGTGATCCAGTGCAAGCTACCGCTACCCAATAGGGTCGATGAGGTTTGCGTAGCGCCGATCACAAACACACCTGAAGAATTCACGGCACCGATGCCCCGATTTCCACTGGCGTCTTGCCCGTAATATTGGGAGCTTTCAGAGACCGTGCCTCCTTGCCAGCGCCCCCATGACATTCCGGTTGCGGCATCACTGCCCATGTTTGTGAGTGTCGATCCGCTTTGACTTAAGCTTGCGGAGTAACCCTGATAGTCGCCACCACTGCCAACGCTAGGATTAGCGCCGCCGCCGAATGTGGCCCCAGTCAAATTGCCGGAGGCGTCGTTAGTCAAGGTAAGTCCACGTCCGCCCAACGAGTAGTAGATTGGAAAGGTGTAGCTTTGCTGCGAATAGGGAAAATTGACGATCAGTAATTTGCCTGGAGCGGCGGCGACCGGCGTACCGAGGCTCCCGCCCGTAGAACCTGAGCTTGTCGATCCCGAGCTGCTGATGGTACCAGAACTCAAGGTCTGCACCTGGCCGGTGTTTGATGTTAGCGTCTGTTCCGACAAATTCAAGGTATTGCCGCTGGCGTTAACACCGGTCAAACTCGCCACCGGCACCACGGGTGCCGGCGGAACAGCTGCCACTGCGGGGGCGCTCGCCGCATCGGTCTTGGCATCAGTAGCGCTGGCAGCGCTGGCGTTGGAGCTAGCACTTTCCGTAGAGCTGCCCGATGTCGTCGCTTGTCCTTGCTGCTTTTGATCAACTTTGGCAACTGGCGTTGGCGTGGCCCGATAAAAATCCGGCAATTTTGGCAGCAATACCGGCGCCTGATTCGGCGCGGCCGCATAGCCAACCTGATTCGGGCCGATGACGGTGGTTCCGACCTGCGTGGTCAGGCTCGTGGCGCCGACGTTGACCTTATCGTAGGTACCGGGTGGGTTGGTTGCCACAGTTCCCGCCGGTGGTGCAAGCACCACGACCGGCTCATGATCGGTGCCGCGTATGCCTATGGTTGCCGTTGGCGTTCTCAGTTTCAGTTTGTCTTTGTTTTGTCGACCGATTAATCCCGTGATGGTGCGTAAGCCACCTTTAACCAATGATAGCAACGCGTTTTCGCTGCCATCTTCCGCTCCTTTGTAGATGTAAGTATCCACCTTCAATTGCGTCTCGGGCCGCAGGGCGAGAAGACCACCGTCGATCATTTTCAGTTGTGCCGAACTATTGGTCGCCGTCAAAATCGTTTCGCCTTCATCGATTTCTTGCCCTTTTTGCGCAGCACGCTGTTTGCCATCCAACCCGACGATACGCACATCGCCCGCTACAAATTGCACCCGCCCGGCGACCGATGCGCTGGCGCTTATCGGCAAAATCGCAAAAAATGCAGCCCAAATTAACCGTGACTGCATCGAGTAAAGCCGGGTCTTGGTGATCATGATCATCCTCGCAATTCGGCGAATGTAGGCAGTTGGCTGCCTACCTGAAATCGTAGCGCGCGTTGATATTTGCTTCGGTACGCCTGAAATCGCTCAAGGCGACGTTGGAGCGATTTTCGGTATAGGTCACTTGCGAACGTAAAGTCCAATTTGTCCTGGGCCGCCAACTGCATCCAATGGTCGTATCGCTGATATGGTCGTTGCCGAACTCGACCGTTGAAGAGCGCGCAAACATGGAACGATCGGAGCGTTCCAATAAGCCGTAGTTCATAAATAAATCGATATCGTCATTCAACGACCACTGGAAATAGGCACGACCGCCGGCATAGCGCCGACTATTGTCTGAGCCATTGGCCAGCAAACTCTGGGCGCTGTCTTTTCCCATGCTGGTATTGACGTATATCAGCGGTTTATGGCTGCCATCGAACTGGTGCAGCCACCCGGCGCCGAGCACGATGGAGTCGACGTCATCAACGGCGATATCTGGAAAGCGTTGACGCGTGGCGACCGCAAACAGGCTGCTTTGATCGCGCTCGTTGTAGCTGTGACGCCATTCCATATTTAATCCCACGGAGTTGCGATCATCGGTCGGAACATCGGTACGCTGCGCAAAATCTTCCAAGGTCACACCGCCGCGAAATACATTGGCGCCAGCCGTATAAATTGCGCTGCCACGCAGATCAATCTGCCCGCTGCTGTAATTGCTGGCAGTCGTAACGTCGCGATAACGTGCATCGGCTCCGCCCACAATAGCCCAGGCGTCATTGATCTGGTGCGTTATTTCAACGCCGCCACCGGTGCCGACAATCGGCGAACTGCGCAAAATGGAATTGCCAGTCGGTAGAAACCCGGCCAGGTTATAAGTGACCAACACCGCATTTGTGAAGTCGCCCACGACTGCGGTGATGTTATTGTCATAGCCGACAAAACCTTCCACATAGCCGGTGACGATATTGGCTTTGGCACGTAGACGGTCCGCAATCGCGGTGCGGTACTTTTCGATGACAGTTTGCGCCGCTGGCGGCGGATTATTTTGCGCCACGGTGTCAAGCTCTTGCTGCGCGCGCGCCAGATCGCCCAAAGCGAAATAAGCACGCGCCAAATCGAGTCGCGCACCGGCCGCATTAGGGTTGACAGCTAAGACGCGCTCGAAGGCCAACGTCGCCCGATCCGGTTTACCGCTATCGAGCGCTGCAATGCCGAGCATGGTATCGAAATCGACATCGCCGGCGCGATCGAATTCGCGATTTTCCAGCAAGGTATAGGCTTCACCGGCATGACCATCGGCCAGCAATGCGCGAGCATGATCGAGTTCTGTATCAACCGCCGCCGCATAACTGCTCGTGCCTGTACTCATCAGGACCGTTAGCAAGATGGCTATCGAAACCAAGTTCAGGCGCAAAGACATGACTGGCATCTCCCAACACAAAGAATGTGCAAGATAAAGCGCAATACGCTACCGCTGCAAATGACCGATGAATTGAAAGTATGACTAAAGGCTTTCAAAGTCAATCAAATGTAAATCGCATCAAGTAATTATTTGGCGGCTGTTGCGAAAATGGTGAGAACACCGTTTTGACAATGCGACTACTGAATCCCTGCCAGAATCCCTGCAAAAAAATGATTCAATTCAGGTTGTCGTTTTGAAAACTATTTTGATGGACTGGCGTTATATCCAGCGTTTCTTTGAGAAAACCGGCAATATGCCGACAACAATTGCCATAATCTCCCAATCTCACCAAATAATTATATTTCTAGGCCGGCAGATGATGTCGATTGCATCATCCGCTGGTATTATTTGACGGCACCGAAGTCAGCACCGAGACGCGCAATAAAATCTATCAACCAAGCATTCAGGGAAGCCCATGCTTAGACTGGTAAAAAAGAAAAAAAGAATCGATATCGAGACGTTTATCGCGGACAGTTTCAAAGGATTGCAATTAGTCACAGAAGAACACCGAAATCGCTGGCAGTTAGGCCAGGAAAAAGCCTGGGCGGTCGATGAGGTTAGCGGAAAAATCAGTTTTTCTTTTGCTGATGGTGAAGTCGTGTCGGCGCCGGCACAAGTGGTCGGCATTTACCATGTGGGCGATAAAACCTTCACTTGGGGCTGGAAACATCCCAATGTGCTACCAAATTTGCAAAGACATGCTGCACGGGTGCGTGAATTTGGTATAGAGTACGGCTCCGAAGAATTAACGACCCAACAAATTTCATGTACTGAAAAAAGAGCCTGGGAATACACCGCGCTTGCCATGTTGTTGGCCGAAGCCAGTGGCGCTTACTGCTTGCAACCCTCCCCTGAGACGTTTGTCTTTATGACATTCGGCAAAATCGAGTTGAAAAAGCGTGCCTAGTCTGCCCTCCTTCGCATCAATGACAAAACTGGCGCGCTAGCGCGCGTTTTTTCACTGCATGTTATTTGCCAGTTTGTCAGTTGCCATTTTCTAAAATACTAACCATGTCGATTTCGCGTCAATTTATTCGTTTCGCCGCCGTAGGCGCTTGCGGTACAGCGGTTCAATATACGGTATTAGCAATCGGCACCGCTTTATTCACCATTCCACCGGAATGGCCATCTGCTGTCGGCTATATGTGCGGCTCGGTCGTCAATTACATTCTCAACTATTTTTTTACGTTTGAAAGCGGCAAGAGCCACGTAGAAGCCGCCAGCAAATATTTCAGTCTGCTTGGCGTCGGTTTTTGCATCAACACGGGCTTGATGGCATTGTTGGCCCATCATCTGGGCTGGAACATATGGATTGCTCAATTCTTGACCACCGGTGTTGGCCTGGTGTTCAACTTTGTCGGTAGCCGTCTATGGGCGTTCAAAGAAGCACATCATTGATTATCCCGACCGCCATATCGGAATATACTTTGCATTATTGTTTAGAAAGGTAAAGAAAACCCTGTCATGTCACAACACTACTTTGAAACTGTCTACCAAAAACGTCCGATAGAAATTCTCATGGGCTGGGATAAACCTGCCCAGGGCTATTACATGGTCATCGAATGGTCTGACGAGGACGACGACGATGAAATCTACCTATACTCGCATTTGACCGACGAAGACCTGGCTGATCCCTACCCGAAGACCATGGCGCCGTTTATCGGACACTTGGCCGCAATGGGCATCATGGTGCCGTCGAGCATGCTGGAAGGTGTTTTGGCTGATGGCACAGCAAATGTGGGCAATCGCACTGAATTTCACAACTAAAAAACGAATGCTGCGTGAAATCGAGACTTTGACTTATATCTAGGGCCTGAAAAAAGCCCTAGTTATTTTTGGGCGGCGCTGCCAGAATTTGCTTCCAGCCGACGACTTCGATAAACGCCGTCACACACCCACCGAAAACTCCTTAACTGGTAATTCTTAACGAGCGCTTCCACGAATTCAATCGTAAAAGCGTTCGATCTATACTTAACTTATTGGCAACTTACTATAATATTTGCCACGATTCCTGTTGAATTCGGAACAGTGCTTGTAACGCCATTTGTCTTAGTCGTTATTTGGGTTGGAACCATCCCATTTGAAGTAATAATCCCAGAAGCATTCCCCAGCGTGCAAGTCTGATTTGTAGGGTTATTCTGGACTACGACGCTGTATGGCGCATTGATGGCTAGTGGTGTCGCAAATGCAAACGCGCCATTTTGGACAACTTTGACGGAATCAGTCCCATTGTTCAACAGAGTAACTGAGTTACCGCTATTTAAACCGGTCACTTGCCCCGTTATATCGTTTGCCGCTGATATCGTTTCGTTACAAACGATGGCAATACTATTGACGTTGCCAATACTGGTTCGAACCACCCCGATGCCATTTTCAACAAAACAAGTTTGACCTGCCGGCAGCGTCAAAATGGTCACGTCGTATACGCTGCCTGCTTCGAGTTGCGTGGCAAAAGTAAACGTGTTGCCGGTCACGTTCAAGTTGTCGGTGCCATTGTCTTGCAAAACCAATGGATTGGTTGCAGATAGTCCTGGGCCGGACACGGTGCCGCCGATCGACGAAGTGACCTTGTGGCCGCCGCAACTTGCGACTAAAAGCGCTAGTGCGCAGATTGAGAACAACTTAAATTTAATAAACTTCATTATGCATCCTGGCATTTTGTAGGGTTAATTCGAACTGTGAAGGCAGTCTTTGTGTCTGTTTTCTGCCTGCTGCATCGACTGATCGAATCGCTATGTTTAAATCAGTCGACCAGGCAATGATCATTTACACGAAAAGCCGACCACGATAGGTGCGGTACCGACCACGCCACCAGATGCGCTGGATGGTGAATTTGTCGCTACGGTACAGACTTGGGCCGGATTGGTCGGTTGCGTCGCGATCGTCACAGCGTACACCGTACCTAGTGGCAGTGTGGTCGTGAAATTGCCGGTGACCGTGCCATTTGCCACACCTGCAACTGGGAGCGTCGAGACATCGTTCGGATTATTTTGCAAAGTCAAATTGAACGTTACAGTATTGCCAGCATTGAGGCCAGTAATTGAAACACCGATGGGCACATTCGCCGTACATTTGACCATTACATTGGTTACATCGGTGCCTGAATAATTAATCACACCCGATCCATAGGTTACCAAGCAAGTTTGTCCGTTGGGCTGTGTCTTCACCTCAACTTTGTAACCGTTACCGGAAAATACCGTGCCGCCAAAAGTGAAGCTCTGGTTCGCAGAAACTGTAATCGGTGTTCCGCCATTATTGGTAAGAACAACTGACGTATTTGGCGCCAGCCCTGAAACGGTTCCACCTATCGTTGCGTTACCGGCATTGCCGCCGCCACAACCGCTTAACAATGTGGCAAACATTGCACTGCAAACTAATGCTATTACTTTTGTTCGATTCATAAGTCTTCCTGGATGTTCAATCGGCACCATGAGTTCAACTGCGAATATCGCTATCGTCGCGATCATCGGAATATTCGCACAACGCCATCTTGTAGCGACACAACCATCGCAAAGCACAATAATCGGCGTACAGAATTTGGCAAAGCCTCAAGGATACTATTAAATCAAGCAATTGAAGAATCTTTGTACTTCGATCGGCTCGATGTCATCAATATCTCGTGAAAAATATTGCAATCTTATTATGGCTACTTCTCGGCGAGTACACGACTAAAGCGCATTGTATGCCGTAGCGCACCTATTTTCAGATAAACCTTGCTGCGTCGCAGCAAGCTGTGTTACAGTCTGCGCCTCAGACGCGGGGTGGAGCAGTCTGGCAGCTCGTCGGGCTCATAACCCGAAGGTCGTAGGTTCAAATCCTGCCCCCGCAACCAAATACGTAAGCCGTTGATTCTTTGGAAGAAGATCAACGGCTTTGACGTTTTAAGACGCTGTAATTCACCGTTTTAAATTCAAAAATAATACGTCATCACCGATTGCCACGTAGTTCTTTGCGGAACCACCCCAAAGTCGCTCCACGGCTTGCCACCGTAACGCTGCCATTGCAAAGCGACATCGGTGTGATCCCAGTGGTAGCGCGCTTCTATCCAGCTGAGTCGGCTTTGATCGGTCAAATCTTGCCGCGCCAACGCATTTAAATCCAGATGGGAGATCATCGCATCTTGCCAATTTGCATTGATAAACAGCGATTTGCGTGTCGGCAATTCTTGAACCGCTTGCGCGTAATTGCGATATTGCAGGTAATTCACGATCGGCCCAGTAGCCAATGCCGCCCAATCCGCACTGTCAAGGGCAGAACCGTTATATTCCGCTTCCAAGGTCAACGAAATTTTATTCGTGGTGGTGTAGCTTAGCCCGGTCGCCATACGATTACGAAATACCTGCCGCGTCGGGTTGCCTAGGGCTTCCGAATAGAGTGATGCGCCCTGCCCGCCTGACCATTCAACAAAAACCACCGTAGCGTCACCTAGCACATGGGTCAGGTCGAAACCCAACTGGGCCGACTTTCCCTGTTCTCCAGATAGCAGGAACTGCGGATTGACGTTCTCGGCGACACGTTGGCTCACCGCCAACAACCAGCGATTGGTATTATTGGTCGCACCAAGGTCGACACTAAATGCGTCGGCGCTTGGTTGACTCGCCAATTTGGGCGACACCAACGCGGTCAATGCGCCGCCATTCCACAGCATTTGTGTGCGTACCATCACGCTGCCGAGACGGTTATTGCGCAGACTGTTAGGGTCGACCGATACTACCGAACGCACCGCATTGTCCTTGAAGTAATCGGTAGGATTGTAGCCGTAGCCGACGCCATAGCGGGTATTGATGCGCCCGACGTCAATAATCTCGTTAGGTGTAACCTGCCAGCTTAGATAAAGCTCCTTCAAGGTATTGACTTTGTATTCATTCGGTTCTTGCCCTTGCCAATTCCCATCCAGTCGATCGGCGAATAATACGCGCCACCCGGCACCCAGGGTTTTATCAAGCGCTACGTCGGCCGATAATCGCTCGCTTCGGTAGTCCGGCAGCCCATACCGCTGCGTGGCATTCCCAAATGCGCCTTCGACAAATGCATGCCAATCGCTGGCGTGCTCGGGCGCAGCAGTGGCCTTGTCGGCGGTGGCCAACGCATCCAGATCGGCGTCATCTTGTCCGGCAGCCGACGCCAAGGTACAAATCAACCATAATGCACAAATTGCCAATCTGCGCATCAATTTACTCCAACTCCGGCTTGAAACGTGGCAGGTAGTCGCGCTGCAACCACGCGTCCGGCACGTCGCGCTTGACCCAATCGGAATAGCGCATCACGGTCACCCAATTGGTGTCCAAGCCGTCGATGATCACTATTTCCGTTGGACGATCGCCACCCAACTGCGGCTGGTATTTGCGATAGTAGGCAGTCTTGAGCAACTTGCCGCTCTCCGTATAGAAGCGTGCCTTGACCGGATGCGTGTTGGCAGTCTCTACCCACATCTCGATGTGATGATAAGTCGCATCCGAGGTACTGGCCGACATCAACAATTTGTAGCAATGCTTGGTTTTGCGCTCGCCGTCCTGGGTATCTTCTTCCTCGGCTGAGCTTGCCTGATAATCCTTGGCCAGATTGACGGTCACGACGTCACCATTAGATGCCTGACCCAGCAGGCGCTGCTGCGGCGACAGGCGGATACTGGCCTTGCTGGACGGGTCGTAAAACCACAGGTCTTTACCACTGTACAAAATGAGTTTGCTGGCATCGCGCGCCGGTGCGATATAACGAATCAAACTGCGGAATTGGCCACTGGCCGCGTCGGACTTCGAATAAATTGCCAAGGTACTGGTATCGGATTGCTTTCCGTTGCGATATTCCACCAAGGTATTGGTCAAGCCGAACGGGTAATCGGGATTGCGCACCGCGTCGCTGGCGGCCAGGATTTCCTGCGCGCTGGGCGCAGCTTGCGCAATTGCGCTACAAATCAGCAATAGTCCAGCTAAAATCGATTTAGACATACTTAAGTTCCTTGTGTATCGAACAAATTTTACTAACGAATTTCTCATATTCCGTAAATCTATACATGGCGCAATGCATCGACAATATTCATTTTTGACGCCCGGTTCGCCGGCCATAAGGCGGAGAGCATCGCGACAATCATCAAGCCGATTGCAGTGCCGCCAATTAAACGCGATTCACCCCAAACCCGCACGGTGAGTGACACCGGTTCGACGCGGCCTGGCGGCAGCCAACTAAGCCCGGCATGATTGATCAAATACGCCAACAGCAACGCGATCAAGACACCCATCGCCGCGCCGATCACGCCCAGCAACAAGCCTTCGCAAATGAAGAGCCGCCGAATCCCGCCGCGTCGCAAACCGATTGCGCGCAAGGTGCCGATTTCCACCGTGCGCTCCACTACCGCCATGCTCATGGTATTGCCAACGGTGAACAATACAATCGCGCCGATCAATACCGCAATAAAGCTAAACAAGGCCCCGAACATGCCGATGCTTTGCCCATAAAATGGATTGAGCGTGGTGAATTCCTGAATTTCCAGCGGACTATCCTTGAAGCTTGTCGCCAAGAGTTGCTCGAGACGCGCCCTGGCCGCTGCCATCTGGCTGGTGTGTTGCAACTGTAGCACAATGGCTGTTGCCTGCGGAGCAGCCGCGGCATAGACCAAACGCTGTGCTTGTGCCAAATGCATGACGACTGAAATGTCATCCAATTCCTTGACACCTTGATCTTCCGCTTTCACGACGTTTAAACTTGCCACGTTCGGTGCACCATGTGCATTGGCGGCCAGCATTTCGATGCGGCTTGCATCGTCATCTGCGGATACGTGAGCCGGAGCCTCGACTGCCGATAGCGCTGCGATATCATCGGGTGCGGCCTTACTATTGGCGTCTATAGTTACACGCGGCGTTTCGCAGTTTTTGACCTTTAACGGCCCGCATAATTGCAACACGCGTGCCACGCCGTTGCCTATCAATACCGCATTGTCCTTGGTGCCGGTCAAGGCGTCGGGCTTGGGCCTGCTCGGAAACTGGTAATCGTTCCATTTGCGCATCGTATTTTGATCTTCGACGACAACCCCGGAACCGATCACGATGCGCGATATGCCTGCTGAAAAATTACCGGCAATACCACCTAATTGCAAAGTTGGCGTCACCACCGTCAGCATCGACGCCAATACCGGATCGGTCTTGATCGTTGCGATGATGTGTTCGTAATCCGGTATGCCGTAGGCAGTCGGATTGCCGCTACCGTACATAAAATAGTTCTTATGCTGAATTTGCAGATGGCCGCTGCGCGCCACGTAACCTGTCTGCAATCCATAGGTAATGTCGCGGCTGTATCCGCCGAAAACCAGGATCGCGCCGGCGCCGACTATCATCGCCAGCAAGGTTGTCAAGGAGCGGCGACGATTGCGTAGCAAGTTGCGTAATGCAAGAGAAAAAGTTTTCATGCTGCGGCCTCCATTTGGTTTGTTCTTTCGTCGCGGCGTTCAATCGACACAATCCGACCGTCGCGGATATGCACGGCGTCGTCCGCTTCGGCCAACACCTGAGGGTCATGCGATGAAAATACAAAGGACACCTGATGCTCGCGCTGCATGCGCCGCATCAACGCGATGATTGCCGCCCCGGTATGACTATCCAGATTGGCGGTAGGCTCGTCTGCCAGCACTAATTGCGGTGCAGTCGCCAACGCCCGCGCAATGGCGACGCGTTGCCGCTGCCCGCCTGACAACTGCCCAGGGCGATTTCGCGCACGATCGGCCAAGCCGACCGCATCGAGCAATGCCAACACGCGAGACTTGCGCTTGGCCGCCGGCACCTGCGCCAATATCAGCGGGTATTCAACGTTTTCATAGGCCGTCAACACCGGCAGCAAGTTAAAATTTTGAAAGATAAACCCGAGATGACGCGCGCGAAAATCCGATAGCGCATCGTCCGACATCTTTTGCACATCGTGTCCAGCTACCATGATTTCGCCACAGTCGGGGCGATCGATGCAACCGATCAAATTCAGCAAGGTTGTTTTACCGCTGCCGGAAGCACCAGCGATCACAGTAAATCGTTCCGGGCGAATTTCGAGACAAATGTCACTCAAGGCGGGCACATCCACCGCGTCGAGATGATAGGTTCTGCCAACATTCTTCAATATCACAGGTTGCATGAAATGCTCCAAGGGAAGGAATGAGATGCATCGTACTTGTGAGCGTCCGTGTTGCGACAAATTTGCGATAAAGCGCTAGAACCGACGATAAAGCAGAGAAAAAATGGAGTAAAGCGATGACGCACCACGGTTTGCTTGATTAATTTTCCGCAAAGCACCATTGAATTCAGACGAAAGCGTTCCGTCCATCAAGACGGATGGAAAGGGCCTATTTCCATGCAAAGTAGATTTTTAGAGATGCGCATTCACATGTGCACGAAACTGAAGGTACTCTTGTGCACATTGCTGCGGCCTTTCCACCATCGGCAAGTGACCGAGACCATGCATGATGGAAAGCTGCGAATGCGGTATCAGCTTGTGCAAGATCTCGGCCGTGCCGACACTGATTGCTCTATCCTGATCGCCCCAGACGATGAAAGTTGGCGTGCCGAGACTTGCAACTTCGGCTTCAACAGAATAGGTTGCGATTTGATCGAAAATCTTTTGTGCCAATGCGACGTTATTGATCTGCCCTTGTGCGATGACATTGAGCATGGGGCGAGGAATAAACGGCGGGTCGCTCATGACAAATGAAAATGTATTGGCGAATTCATCTTCATTTTTTGCAATCAAGGGATTGCGCCCTTGCTCTAAAACCAATCTTGCCAATTCGCTTTTCGGCGCACTCCATATTCCTGCCGGATCAAGCAACCACAAACTGCGCACTTCCAGTGGATACTTGATCGCGTAAGCCATGGAAATTTGACCGCCCATTGAACTGCCACCCAAATGCAAGGCGCCAACACCCAAGGCTTGCGCGAACTGATGCAGGCGTTCTACTTGGGCAGCAGGGCTATAGTCGGCGTCAAATGGATGCGATGATTCGCCGAAACCCAGCAAGTCAGGAACAATCACGTGGTAATGCGGCGTCAACCAATGGGCGATCCTTGTGAAATTATCCTTGTCGGCACCAAAGCCATGCAATAACATCAATGGCTCGCCTGTGCCACCTTCCATATAGACATAATGCTGTCCATTCGGCAAGGTGATTTCTTTTCGAGCAAGACCGGCGTGATAGCGTTCCGCATCGAGTGCCATGCGAGTGGCCTGCACCGGCGTCAGATAGACGAAACCCACCAGACCGAATACGAGAATCACAATTGCAGTTATCGATACTTTTAATGCTTTCACAATCTCACCAAATCCGTTTTAAAACGATTATTCAAACACTTGATTGCATCTCTGATTACATCTTTTACGCTAACGCAAAGTCAATTTGATCGGTAACGCGCTCGGCGTCATTGTGAAGGTAAACAATTCTTCCACCGGCAATGCATTTTGATCGTAACTCAAAGTGAAATTACGCGCGATCATCGATGTGACCATTCTCACTTCGGCCATTGCGAGAAAACGACCTGGGCAAAACCGAGGTCCGCCGCCAAATGGGAAAAGTTTTCGGGTTGGGCTGTCGTTCGCCAAAGCTTGATCGTCCCCTAGCCAGCGCTCGGGTCGAAATAAATCAGGCTCCGCAAATTCACCCGCCAACTGGCCGGAGTGGCGCAAGCAAGCCAGCATCGCCGTGCCGGAAGGGGCCAACAAATCGCCCACGACCATATCTTTGTTGGTTTCGAAACCCATAATCGGCGCCACTGGTTTGATGCGCATGGCCTCGTTGGTCGCCGCATCCAAATACGTGAATTGCTCAAGACCGGCAAATTCCTGCAAAACCAGATGCTCTCCCAAAATGGCATCTGACTCGGCCGCCATTGCCTGCGCAGCATGCGGATCGCGCGCAATGAAATTGAGAAGCCAGGCTATCGTATTCGATGTCGTGTCTTCTCCGGCAAATACCATCGTGATTGCATTCCCAACCACATGGTCGTCGGTGAACTCCGAACCCGGCTCGTCACGCGCAACCAGCAATGCTTCCAGCATATTGGTCGGCTTGATGCGCCGTTCTGGATGTACCGCCAATTCCGTCCGGGTTTGCGCAATGAATCCGTGCACAATCTGGGCTATGCGGTCTGCGCTGGCATCAGCAGCATGATCGACCGGCAGCTTCACGCGACGCCAATAGGCAACCGGCGACGTCAGCCGGCGCGCGACGCGATAAAATATATTTTCGATGTCGCGTTGCAGTGGATTATCGCCATGTTCCAAGGCGTTGATATCATGGCCCATTGCCAAGCCGATGATCACATCAAGCGCAAATGCCTTCAAATCACGCAGCACATCGACTGCTTGCCCGGCGGTCACAGCTTTTATCCAACGCTGACGCAAGCGCTCGGTCATCATCACCATGGTCGGAAAAAAACGTCGAATCACTTCTGGAGTCAGTCCGCGCATCACCAATTTGCGCTGTTTGCGCCACTCGTCGCCTTCGTCAGTAAACACGCCGCGGGTGCCTAATTCGATTAGCATTCCGGTCGTGCGCGCGGTACGACGCAAAGCGTCCGGACGATCGCGCAGCAAGTTCGCGATCAAGGCGTTGTCTGACACCACAACGATAGTCTTGCGGCCCATTTTGAATTTATACATAGGTCCAAATTCGCGC